>Ga0079223_10001716_pt1 | contig 13247 bp, 11 predicted proteins | sample Stecom2011_FD_75072 | JGI IMG/M metagenome (GOLD analysis project Ga0079223, IMG submission 75072) | Agricultural soil microbial communities from Utah to study Nitrogen management - Steer compost 2011 | ecosystem: Environmental > Terrestrial > Soil > Agricultural land | place: USA: Utah... | reverse complement strand
TCCATTGGTCTTCGCGGCTGCGGCGCAAGTTGCGCTCGGAGTGGCTATCGGTGGCCGAAACGAGCAGGCTGATCTCGTTGGCGCCATACCCCGCATCGGCGTCGGCCAGTGCGCGTTCAACCGCCCGCACATTGGCACATGACGCCTTGTAGAACACGTTCGGCTGTCGTTGCAGGCGCTGCAGCACCTCCGACGCGTCGGCAAACTGGGGCACGACCTTGGGGTTGGAATACGAGGTGGCTTCGACGCGCTGAAAGCCTGCAGCGGCGATCTGCTGGATCAGGGCGACCTTCGTGTCGCTGCCGATGAATTCCGGCTCATGCTGCAGGCCGTCGCGGGCGAAGCATTCGCAGATGACGACGTCGCTCATTCGTTGCCACCCTCCTTTGCGGCCACGAAGCTCTGTATGCCGTCTTGCCAGCTCGTGCCCTGAAGGTTCTGCTGAATCGCCAGCAGCTCGATGGCCATCGCGCCTTCACGCGTGGTTTCCACGCCGCGATCCACACAACGCTTGGTCGCCTGCACGGTGCCCGGGTCCATTTCGGCAATGCGGGCCGCCATGTCCTGCACGGCCGCGTCCAGTTCATCGGGCGCGTATACGTGGTTCACCAGACCGATTTCCTTCGCTTCGGCCGCATCGAATACGCGGCTCGTAAAGAGCAGCTCCTTTGCCTTGCGCGTTCCGGCGATGCGGGGCAGGCGCTGTGTTGCGCCGACGGTGCCGCGCGCCACTTCGGGATAGCAGAAGCGCGCTTCGGATGACGCCAGTACGAAATCACACGCTGCCGCGATTTCGCAGCCCGAGCCGTATGCGAGGCCCTGAACGACGGCGATGACCGGCTGGGGCAGGTTCTCGAGTGCGTCATAGGCGCTAAAGCCCAGTGCACGGCGCCCGAGCATGTCCCCCGCGCTGAGCTGCTGGTTTTCCTTCAGATCCATGCCCGCGCAGAAGGCGGTGCCGGCCGCACGCACGACGACCACGCGCACCGCGTCATCAGCGCCGAGGCGGGCCGCGGCCGTGAGCAGGTCGCGGCACATTTGGCCGTTGCAGGCGTTGCGTTGCTGGGGGCGATTCAGCGTGAGGGTGGCAATGCCTTTTTCCACGCTCACGTACAGGGTTTCAAGTTCCAGATACATGGGAATTCCAGGTTGCGATGACGGGTTCAGGCCTTGCTGCGGTAGGCGCGCATCATGACATTGGCATCGCGGCCCACTTCCAGGCCCGTGGCCAGCGGCAGATCTGCCACGCGATGAAACAGGCGCTTGGTCGCCCTAAGAGCCGGCTGCTTCCATTCGGCAAGCCGGGTGGCGATCGCGAGTGCTTCCTGAAGAACCTCGTCGGCCGGGCAAACGCGGTTGGCGATGCGCAGTTCGCGGCAACGCGCACCGTCGAGAATCTCACCCAAGGTGACCAGTTCGAAGGCATCCTTCCTGCCAAGCTGACGTACCAGGTTCGACATGACGATGGCCGGCAAGATGCCATGTCTGAGCTCGGGGTACCCCAGGCGCACGTCCTCGGCGACAACCATCATGTCGCAGGCCAGCGCGAGGCCGGCACCCCCGCCCAGCGCATTGCCCTTGACGGCTGCGACGACGGGTTTGGAAATCTTTGAAAAGACCAGATGAAGATTCATGGTGAGGTCAGCGCGCTGATCCACCGCCTGCGCATTCTCGGGCACGAGTGCGCTGAACTCGGATGTGTCGGCCCCGGCACAGAACGACTTGCCGTTGCCGGTCAGGACCAGCGCGTGCACGTCGGCATCGCGATCGGCGTCCTGCAGGGCTTCGAGCAGGCGCGTGGTGAGCTCGGTATTGAGCGCATTGTGTTTCTCGGGTCGGTTCATCGTCAGAACGCGGACCTTCCCGTGATCTTCAATCAGCAAACAGGTCATGGGTCTTCTCGGGTAAACATTTCATTCGGCATGGCGCCGAATGGGGTGGCAGTGCTTCCCACACCGCCACCCCGGTTTCATCAGTCGAGGCGTGCGCCCGACAGTTCAACGATCTTCGCGAACTTTTCCTTCTCGGAAAGGTTGTATGCCGCGAACTCCTTGGGCATGCTGCCTACGGGCACCGAACCCATCTCGCCGATGCGCTTGGCGATTTCCGGCTCATGCACGATTTCGTGGATCTCGGCGCCGAGCTTGTTCAGGATCTCTTCCGGGGTGCCGGCTGGAGCCCACACGCCGTACCAGGTACTGATCTCGAAGCCGGGCACGCCGGATTCCTGCACGGTCGGAACGTCGGGCAGCGAGGCAACCCGGTTGGCGGTGGTCACCGCCAGGGGGCGCAGCGTGCCGTTGGCGATGAACCCGGTGCTCGAGGGCAGCGAGTCGAACATCATGGTCACGTGGCCACCGATCACGTCGGTGAGCGCCGGTGCACTGCCCTTGTAGGGAACGTGTGCGATCTCGGTGCCCACGGCTGCGTTGAAAGCCTCGCCGGCCAGGTGGGGCGCCGCACCGTTACCGGAAGACGCGAACGTCAGACCACCCTTGGTTTCCTTGGCCATCTTGATGATGTCGGCCACGTTCTGCGCGGGGTTGTCCTTGTTCACGACCAGCACCAGGGGCACGTCGGCGATCTGCGAGATCGGCGCGAAATCCTTGATGGGGTCATGCGGCATCTTGGAGTACAGGCTCGGGTTGATCACGTGCAACGATGCATTGATCAGCAGCGTGTAACCGTCGGGCGCGGCCTTGGCCACGGAGTCGGACCCGATCATGCCGCTGGCACCGGGGCGGTTTTCCACCACGAAGCTCTGGCCCAGACGCTCGGTCAGACGTTGTGCCACCAGTCGGCCCAGGATATCGGTGGGGCCACCAGGCGGGTAAGGAATCACCACGCGCACGGGCTTGTTGGGATACTCCTGTGCGACGGTCATGGCCGGGGCCACAGCGATCAGAGCAGCAGCCAGAAGCTTGCTCACTGCCTTGTTGATGAGTTTCATCAGTCGTTCTCCTCTTAGATGAACATTACGAGTTGTCGGGTTGGTGGTTGGGTCGTGCGTAAACGACGCCGCTTTCTTGCAGCGTGTCGATCTCGGCCTGGGTAAGGCCCAGCTCCTGCAGGACTTCGACGGTGTGCTCTCCAAGGAACGGCGCCGGCGAATCGGCGCCGGTGTCGAGGCCGGGCAGCGAAGCAAGCGGCACGTCGCCCATGCCCGGCTGCTGCAGGTTGCGGAATACGTTCTGATGCACGACTTGCGGGTGATTGCGGAAAGCGGGGTAATCCAGAACGGGCGCACAGAGCACGTCCTCCTCCTGGAACCGCGTAACCCAATAGTCGGTATCGTTTTTCAGAAGCGCTTCCTGGATCTTCTGGTTGATTTCATGCGAGCGCTCCAGACGCAGCTGGTTGGTGGCGTAATTGGGTTCATCGGCCCACTCGGGATGCCCCAGCACGCGCGCCATGGCAAAGAACATCTTGTCGCGCAGCGCCGTCAGGTTGATCATTCCGTCGCGCGTGCGGAAGGTGCCCGAGGGCACCGTCACCGGCGGTTTTTCCACGCCGGTGTGCAGGTGATCGTCGATGATCGACAGCGACTGCAAGGCCGCCGTTACGCCCAAAAGCGAAATGTCGATGCGACCGCCCTTGCCGGTGCGCTGGCGGGCAAACAGGGCGGCGCCCAGGCGCTGCGCGGCGTACACACCGCAGGATGCATCCACCAGCAACATGCCGACGCGTCGGGGCGTGCCCTCGGCGTCCTTGTTCATCACCATCATGCCGCTGATGGCTTGCAGCGCGGAATCTGCACCGGGCAGGTCGCGTGCGGGGCCGTCTTGCCCGAAGCCGGTCACCGACACGTAGATCACGCCCGGATTCCGCTCGGCAATACGCTCATACTGCAGGCCCAGCCGTTCCATTACGCCCGGGCGGAAGCTCTCGATGACGACGTCGGCCCGTTCGGCCATGCGCAGGATCAGGTCACGGCCTTCGGGCTTGCCGGCGTCGATGCACACCGCCTTCTTGCCAATGTTGGCCGACACCGACATGGCCGTCATGCCATCACGCCCGCCGCCCATGAGCCGCGACCAGTCGCCGCTGCGCGGCTCGACCTTGGTGACATCGGCACCCTGGCGGGCGAATATGCTGGCGCAGGAAGGCCCGGCGACGCCCTGCGAAAGGTCGAGAATGCGGATGCCGGCGTAGGGCAGATCCGCTGCGTTCAGTTCTGTGTGATTCATGGCTGTTCCACCACCACATTCGATTCGATCAGGCCGGCGATCTTGTCGTCGGCATAGCCCAGTTCTTGCAGCAGCTCGCGGTTGTGCTCGCCGTAGCGCGGTGGCTTGCAGCGAACGGAGCCGGGCGTGCGGGACATCTTGATGGGCACACCGGTGCCACGGTATTCGTCCAGCTCCACGGCCATTTCGCGGTGCACGGTATGCGGGTGTGTGAGCGCGGCACCGATGTCCCGCACGGGGCCTGCGGGCACGCCGGCTTTGGCCAGGCGCTCGCACAATTCCTCGCCATCGTGTTCGGCCAATGCAGCAATGAGCGTCTGGGTGAGCACTTCGCGATTGGCGCGTCGGGCGGCATTGCTCTCGTAGCGTGGGTCGCTGCCCAGCTCGGGGCGCCCCAGCACGTTCGCCAGTGCGCGGAACTGGCCGTCATTGCCGACCCCGATGAAGACATCAACGGTTTTGGTCGGGAACTTGTCGTACGGCACGATGTTGGGGTGGCCGTTACCCAGCAGTTTCTGGCGCTCGCCCGACATGAACCAGTTGGCGCCGTGCGGGTGCAGCAACGACAGCGCCACGTCGTAGAGCGTCGTTTCAATGAGCTGGCCCTTGCCGGAGCGCTCGCGTTCGAACAGCGCCATGGCAACGCCCAGAGCCGCATTCATGCCGGTCGACATGTCGACCAGCGGAATGCCGATACGGGTTGCGCCGCTTGCCGGATCGCCATTGATGCTCATGAGGCCCGACATGGCCTGCACCACGGCGTCGTAGCCCGGCAATCCGCCCAGCGGGCCGTCTGCGCCAAAGCCGGTGATGCGGCAGTACACCAGGCGCGGAAACTTTTCCGCCAGGGTGTCGTAGCCGATGCCCCACTTGTCCATGGTGCCGGTCTTGAAGTTCTCCACCAGTACATCGGCGCTGGCCAGCATGTCGAGCAGTACGGCGCGCCCTTCGGGCACCGACAGGTCGAGCGCGATGGCGCGCTTGTTGCGATTGACGCCCATGTAGTACGAGGCGGCTCCATCGCGAAAGGGCGGGCCCCAACGGCGCGTATCGTCGCCTGCCGGTGGCTCGACCTTGATGACGGTGGCGCCGTGGTCGGCAAGAATCTGGGTGCACGACGGCCCGGCGAGCACGCGCGAGACGTCGATTACCTTGATGCCGGCCAACGCGCCCGGCGCAAGGGGGCTGCGCGGCGTCGTGTTGTGAACCGAGGTCATGCTTTTTCCGTTTCCTTCAGAGTGATTTCCACCAGCGCCCGGCCGGCCGTAACCTGATCGCCGACGGCGACATGAATCGCGCCCACGACGCCGTCTGCCGGCGCGCAGTGCTGATGTTCCATCTTCATGGCTTCGACCGTGGCCAGAAGGTCGCCGGCCTTGACGGTGGCGCCGGGCTCCGTGAACAGCGCCACGACGCGGCCATTCATGGCTGCCTTCACGACGCCGTCAGAAGCGCCGTCGCCCCCGGCATCGGCCGCAGCGTAGGTAACGTCTTCGAAGGCGTAGACCTGCCCGTCGACCTGCAGCTCGATTCCGTTCGCGCTGCGGCAATACACGACGGCGCCCGATACGCCGTGCATGGCGTACTTCATGCAGGCGGCCTCGATGCCGTGCACGGTCAGCGTCGTCGTTACGCCAGGCCCGCCAGCCACTTCGACTTCACCGTTGGCCGAACCGCTGACACGCAGCTCGTGTACGGTTCCGGTAGCGGCCTCGCGCAAATGAATGCGCGCATGGCGGCGCCGGGCGGGCGCATTGGCGTGGTGGTTCAGGCTGTCGTGGGCAACGAGGGCGGCGGCGGCCAGGGCCACCACGGTGGCTGGAACATCGGCCCGGGCAGGCAGGACATCCGCGCCATGCGTCTCAAGAAAACCCGTGTCGACGCCGCCCTTCACGAAAGCGGGGTGTTCCAGGCACCGTACAAGCAGCGACTTGTTCGTCTTCACGCCGAACACCACGGTTTCATTCAGGGCGGTGACGAGCCGGCGGCGGGCCTGCTCGCGCGTCTCGCCCCGGGCGATGATCTTGGCGAACATCGAATCGTAGAAGGGCGACATTTCGGCGCCGGTCGAGACGGCCGTCTCGACACGCACGCCCTGCGGCGCGCGCCAGTATTCGAAGGTGCCGCTTTGCGGCATGAAGCCCTGATGCTCGTCCTCGGCGCACAGCCGCACCTCGATGGCATGCCCCTGAAAACGGACATCGTCCTGGGTAAGAGGCAGCGTTTCGCCCTGAGCAACGGCAATCTGCAGCGCAACCAGATCGAGCCCGGTGATGGCTTCCGTAACCGGATGCTCGACCTGCAGGCGGGTGTTCATCTCCATGAAGTAGAACTCGCCGCTGGGATCGAGCAGAAACTCGAGCGTGCCCGCACCTTCGTACCCGATGGCCTGCGCAGCCTTCACGGCGGCTTCGCCCATTCGCGCACGCAGCTCGGGGGTGATGCCCACGCCGGGCGCTTCTTCGACGATCTTCTGGTGGCGCCGCTGGATCGAGCAGTCGCGCTCGCCCAGGTGAATGGCATTGCCTGCCGAATCGGCCATGATCTGAATTTCGATATGGCGCGGATTGACGATGACGCGTTCCAGCAGAACGTGGTCGTTGCTGAACGCGTTGGCGGCTTCCGACTTCGCCGAGGCGAGCGCGGCCGCAAAGGCCTCGGGTGACTCGACGATACGCATGCCGCGGCCACCGCCGCCCGCCGATGCCTTGATCATCACCGGATAACCCAGGCGATCCGCCTCACGGCGCAAGGTCTCGGGCGACTGGTCTTCGCCGTCGTAGCCGGGCACGCAGGGCACACCAGCCTCGCGCATCAGCCGTTTCGCGTTGGACTTGTCGCCCATCATGCGAATGGCCTCTGCCGGCGGGCCAATGAATATCAGACCGGCATCACGGCAGGCCCGGGCAAAGTCTTCGTTCTCGGCCAGGAATCCATAGCCGGGGTGGACCGCGTCGGCCCCGCAGGCGCGTGCAGCCTCGATGATGGCCGGAATGTTCAGGTACGAGGCGGCCGGCGCCGAGTCGCCGACGTGAACCGCCGCGTCGGCCTGGCGCACGTGCGCCGAGGCGGCGTCGGCTGTGGAATACACGGCGACGGTCTGGATGCCGAGTGAGCGGGCCGTTTTCATGACACGCAGCGCCACTTCGCCGCGGTTGGCGACCAGAATCTTACGAATCAAAGGCATTGATCTTTCCAATGTGCTGTCTTGTTGCCGCAGAGACGCAGTCAGGGGCGTGCGACGGAGAATTGAACGGGCCGCAGTGTGCGTTGCTCGGCTTGTGCGCAGATGTCGAGCGCCATGGCCAGTACCGCCCGCGTCTCGCGCGGATCGATGACGCCATCGTCGAGCAGACGTGCGCTGGTGGCGAACACGTCCATCTGGGATTCGAAGTTGTCGATGATCTGCTGACGCAGGCTCTCGAGCCGGGCCTCGTCCACCTCTTTGCCCGTGCGCTGCAGCTTGGCGCGTGTGACGGTCACCATGGTGTCGGCGGCCTGCTCGGGGCCCATCACGGCCGACTGTGCGTTCGGCCACGAGAAGCAGAACCGCGGATTGAACGCGCGGCCGCACATGGCGTAATGCCCGGCGCCGAAAGAAGCACCACAGAACACCGTGAGCTGCGGAACCGTGGCATTCGAGATCGCCTGAATCATCTTCGACCCATGCTTGATGCTGCCGCCCTCTTCATACGCGCGCCCCACCATGAAGCCGGTGGTGTTGTTCAGATAAAGCAGCGGTGTGCCCGACTGACAGCAGGCCTGAATGAAGTGGGTGGCCTTGGCGGCACCGGCCGGGTCGATGGGACCATTGTTGGTGATGATGCCCACCGCGTGGCCCTCGATGCGCGCGTGACCACAGACCGTGTTGGGCCCGTACAGCGCACCGAACTCACGGAAGTCGGAGTCGTCGACCAGACGTGCGATCACCTCTTTCATGTCGACCGGCGTCTTGTAGTCGGGCGGCATGATGCCCAGCAACTCTTCGGCGTCATAACGGGGCGGCTTGACGTCGGCCGCAGCACCCGGCGCTGCGGGCGTGTTCCATTGCAGCGAATCGACGATCTCGCGGGCAATGCGAATGGCGTCGCGGTCGTCCTCGGCGAGGTAATCGCCCAGGCCCGATATGGATGCGTGCATTTCGGCACCGCCGAGTTCTTCTTCGGTGGCGATTTCGCCGGTTGCGGCCTTGAGCAGCGAGGGACCGGCCAGGAAGGCCTTGGAGCGGCCGCGCACCAGCACAATGTAGTCGGACAGGCCGGTCTGATAGGCACCACCCGCCGTGGACGGCCCGTGCGTGACGGTAATGACCGGAATGCCCGCAGCCGAGAGCAATGCAAGATTGCGGTATTTTGCGCCCCCGTCGACGAAGTTTTCGACCCGATAGTTCAACAGGTTGCCGCCGGCGCTTTCGATCAGCTGGACGAACGGCAGCTTGTTCTGAAGGGCGATTTCCTGCATGCGCAGCAGCTTTTCCAGCCCCTTGGGCTGAAAGGCACCGGCGTCGATGCCCGAGTCGGACACCACCACCATGCAGCGCACACCCGACACGTACCCGATACCGGCGATCAGGCCGCCGCCTGCGGTCTGGCGCCCCTGGGCGTCGGCCGGTTTCATGCCATAGCCGGCCAGAGTGGCCAGCTCAAGGAAGGGGGCGCCACGGTCGAGCAGCAGCGCGAGGCGCTCGGCGGGCAGAAGTTGTTTGCGTTTTTCGAAGCGGGGCTTTGCTGCGGCCGACACGGCCTGCGTGTCCTGCTCAATGCGCCGCACTCGCTCCAGCTGAGACAACATAGCCTGCCGGTTGCGCTGAAAATCGGCGCTGGCGGACGAGATACGGGTTTCAAGTATTGCCATGGGTGTCACATTCAAGTTCCGGGGTGACAGAATGGTTGCGCAGTACGCAACCAAACTGCCTTGCTTGTTTTTTATAATAGTAATCTGTTGCGCACATTGCAATATGTGCGATACATTTCCCCTATGAATTTCGTAGGTTTTTATCCAGCTTTCCAATTTAGTTGCATAGAATGGAACTTATGGAGACAAAAGCAGTTCCAAGCTACGCAACTAGTTGGGGAATAGAAATGACAAAAAAACGATCAGAAGCGCTCGACAACGATGCAAACCGGTCGGGCTCGGTGGAGAAGGCATGCCGCATCCTCAAGGCCATGACCGACCCTTCCAATCAGCGGCTGACAGATATCGCGGCGCATTGCGGCATGGGCAAATCCACCGTTATGCGCATACTCGATACCCTGATCAGCGAAGGCCTTGTTCTGCGCGACCCGGAAACGAAGCGCTATTGTCTGGGCCCCGAAATGGCCCGCATCGGCGCAAGCGCGCGCGAGAAGGTCGACTGGCGCGACGTGGGCCGCGCCAGCCTCATGCGTCTGGCAGACGAATTCCAGGACATGGTGATTCTTGCCGTACTGAATGGCGTCGAAACGGTATGTGTTGATTTCCAGAAAGGCAGCTACCCCATCCAGGCCAATTTCCAGGAACTGGGCAGCCGACGCACGCTGGGCGTCGGCTCGGGCGGTGTCGCGGTGCTGGCCGCAATGAGCGAAAGTGAACGCGAAACCGCCTTGCGGCTGGTACGGCCGCGGCTGGCGCGTTACCCCCTGATTACCGACAGCCTGCTTCGCGACCGTGTCGACGCTGCCATCCGAAACGGCCATGCCGTTTTGCTCGATGTCGTGGTCGAGCACATGGGTGGCATCGCCGTGGCCGTACTGGTGCCCAACGGCCGCCCGCTGGCGGCGCTGTCAATCGCGGCCCTGAGCGACCGCATCCAGTCGCGTGAAGCCGAACTGGCGGCGTCGCTGAAAAAGGAAGCGGCTGCCATCGGTGCGCGACTGGCTGAACAGGATTGGGGCCCCACTGCAAGTGTGGGCCTGTAAGCTCTTTCACCCTGCATCGGTGCAAAAGCCGGTACTTTTCACTAAACAGAAAACTTCAATCAGAAACAGAGGATATTCATGTCGTTACCCGAGGTCCTGAACGGCCGCCTGCGTTTACCGGTCGTGTGCTCTCCCATGTTCATCGTCTCGAGCGCCGAGCTCGTCATCGAACAGTGCAAGGCCGGCGTGGTCGGTTCGTTTCCCGCGCTCAATGCACGCCCCGAAGCCGCACTCGACGAATGGCTGCACCGCATCAAGAATGAGCTTGCCGCATACGACGAGGCCAATCCGGACCGCCCTTCCGCGCCCTTTGCCGTGAACCTGATCGTGCACCGCTCCAATACCCGGCTCGAACATGACCTGGAAGCCTGCGTCCGGCACAAGGTGCCCATCATCATCACCTCGCTGGGTGCGCGCGAAGACGTCAATGAAGCCATACACGCATACGGCGGCATCGTGCTGCACGACGTCATCAACAACCGGTTTGCCCGCAAGGCCATCGAAAAGGGTGCCGACGGTCTGATCGCAGTGGCAGCCGGCGCGGGGGGGCATGCCGGCGCGCAGTCGCCGTTTGCGCTCGTTCAGGAAATCCGTGAATGGTTTGACGGCCCCCTGCTGCTCGCAGGCGCGATTGCCAACGGCAATGCCATTTTGGCCGCCCAGGCCGCAGGGGCCGACCTCGCCTATATCGGGTCGGCCTTCATTGCCACCAAAGAAGCCAATGCACACGACGACTACAAGCAGATGGTCGTCGACAGCGACGCATCGAAGATCGTGTACACCAATTTCATCACGGGCGTTCACGGCAACTACCTGCGTGACAGCCTGGTGCGCGGTGGCCTCGATCCCGACAACCTCCCGGTCGCCGACCCGTCGAAAATGGATTTCAGCGCAGGCAGCTCGCGCCCGAAGGCCTGGAAGGACATCTGGGGCGCAGGCCAGGGTGTGGGTGCAGTCAAAGAGGTGTTGCCCGCCGCGAAGGTGGTGGAACGGCTCACAACGGAATACCAGGCGGCACGCGAGCGCCTGCAGTGGCTGAGCGCATAGTGGCAGTGGCGTAAAGGCGCGCCTAGCGCGCCTGCGCCAGCGCCCACTCGACATGTTCGCGCACGAGCGCACTGGGGTGCTCGGCGCGACTGTGCAAAGCGGCACGCAGTACGTGCGCGTCGTCGGGGTGAGCCTGGCGCAACGCATTGCCCAGCGCCACGGCGATATTGCGCAGCCAGCGCTCGTGACTGATGCGCCGCACCGGGCCACCCTCGGTATTCTTCAGGAAGGTTGCCTCATCCCACGCGAACAGTGCCACGAGCTGTTGGCCCACCAGGGGCGAACGCTCATCGAAATCCGGCAGCGAGGTAGTCTGCGCGTACTTGTTCCAGGGGCAGATCAGCTGGCAATCGTCGCAACCATAGATCCGATTGCCCATCAGCGGACGCAGCTCTGGCGGAATGGGGCCGTGATTCTCGATGGTGAGGTAGGAAATGCACCGGCGCGCGTCGACCACGCCCGGCGCGACGATGGCGCCCGTGGGGCAAATATCCATGCAGGCGCTGCACGTACCACAATGCGCGCTCACCGGCTGCGTCGGTTGCAGCGCGAAATCCACGAAGATCTCGCCCAGGAAGAACATCGAACCCGCGTCGCGCGACAACACAAGTGAATGCTTGCCACGCCAGCCCAGGCCGCTGCGCACGCCCAGCTCCTTTTCGAGTACCGGTGCGGAATCTGAAAAAACGCGGTGGCCGAATGGGCCAACCAGTGACTCGATGCGGTCGCACAGCTTGCGCAAACGCCCGCGTACCACCTTGTGATAATCGCGCCCTCGCGCATAGAGCGACACCACCGCCTCGCGCGGTTCGTCGAGCCGCGACAGCTCGCGTTCCTGCCAATCGGGGGAAGTGGTGCGGCCCGGCAGGTAGGGCATGCACACGGTAATGACGCTCACCGTACCCGGAACGAGTTCGGCCGGGCGCGCGCGCTTGAGGCCATGCCGTTCCATGTAGTGCATGTCGCCGTGGTAGCCCAGAGCCAGCCACTGCAGCAATTGCGGCTCGGCCGAGGAAAGGTCTACGCCCGCAACCCCCACCTGGGTGAAACCCAGTTCGTGCGCCCAGGCCTGTATCTGCTGCAGCCACTGGCTGTTGTCGGCGTTACTGCGTAAGGACCTCGCCATGGCACTACCCAATTCCACCATACGTGGGTGTCATTCACCCTTGCGAACGAGTGCAACCAGTGCATTCAGCGCATCGGTGGCCGTGAAAATGCCCACCAGATTGCCCTCGTCATCAATCACTATAACGCTGCCCACCTTCTTCTGCGCCATCAGGTCCGCCACGTCGTCCAGCGGCGTACCGGTTTTCACCACAACCGGCTCCGGCGACATCACGTCGGCGGCCTGCACCTGCATTTTCTCGGCAGCCGACAGGCCAAGCACGACGCGTACGTCGCGATCGCTGACCACCCCCACCACTTCACCGTCACACGTAATGGGCAGATGCCGGACACCGTGCTGCTCCATCAGACGCCACAGATCATCCACCATCGTCGTTACGGTGGCGGTGATGGGATCGGGCGTCGTGAACTGTTCCACGGCTACACGCATGGACATGGGTGATCTCCTTTAGCTCGCAAATTTTGAAAATGACAAAATGTTACCCCGAATGGGGTGCCGCCGAGGCGTGACACACGGTGACGGCGCAAATCCGATCGCAGCAGTATAGTGAACTGCGGTGATACCCCTTGAAAATGCCCTGAATTCACGGAGGCAACGTCATGCTGAAAACGAAATCCATACTGACTGGGTGTCTGCTTGCCCTGTGCGGCGCGGCCATGGCCCTGGAAGTCGGAGACATGGCGCCCGATTTCCAGCTACCCGGGGCCGACGGCAAGACCTATCGGCTATCGGATTACACCCATAAGCAGGCCGTTGTAATCGCATGGTTCCCGAAGGCCAACACATACGGGTGCACCATCGAATGCAAATCGCTGGCAGAGAACGGCGACCGGATCCGCCAGTTCGACGTGACCTACTTCATGGCGAGCGTGGATCCGCTCGCCACCAACGTCGATTTCGCCGAGCAGACGAATGCCGATTTTCCGTTGCTCAGCGACGAAGACAAGTCGGTGGCGCAGGCCTACGGCGTGCTTGGCCCCAGCGGCGTGG
>Ga0079223_10001715_pt1 | contig 13255 bp, 8 predicted proteins | sample Stecom2011_FD_75072 | JGI IMG/M metagenome (GOLD analysis project Ga0079223, IMG submission 75072) | Agricultural soil microbial communities from Utah to study Nitrogen management - Steer compost 2011 | ecosystem: Environmental > Terrestrial > Soil > Agricultural land | place: USA: Utah... | reverse complement strand
GCCTTGGACATATCGCTCCAGGTTTGACGGTAAGCCCTTACCAAGCGGGCCTTTCTCTTCTTCAATTTTCTGGATTTGGCCAAGGCAATGGCGATCTCCCTCCCGCCTAACAATCCGATAAAAACCCAAGTGGTACTCATCGGCATGTTGCTGTGCATCTTGAAGTAGAACAGGATGACGGCATATACCAAGTCAACAATAGTGGCGGCACGCACATCCGTTACCCGGGTTTTTTTATTGACGATATCTTGGATTCGGTCGCCCTTTAGGAAAAACAGGAAACCCAATCCCAAGAAGATAAACCCTGCAAAGACAAGGAATTCCGTGAAATCTAACTGTCTTGGTAGAAATACGGCAATATTGGCCGCATCCTGCATGATCCATACCGCCCACAGAAAGCCTGATATCAGCCACTGTAAGGGTATCCAGATTGGGTGTGGTTTCCCCTTAAGGTAATCGGGGAAAAACTTCTCTACGACAAACCAGACCGTGATTCCCATAAAAAATGCCAAGAAATAGCCTATAAAACTTTTTTCCATGACACCGATAATGGTTCCGGCCTCATAGGTAAAAACGTTCAGAAGCAAGAACGTGGTTGAAACAGGCATTCTCATTCGGGTCATTACGAGCAATACAATGGGGGCCGCCAGCTGGAGAAAAACAAAACTCTCCGGAGCTTGGTCTAAGCCTTTTACCTGTAATCTTTGATAACTTACGTCCCCACCAAATGTAATCCAGCTATAAGCTACCGTACCGACAAAGATCAGCCCCATAAAGAGCCATAACCAGTACCATTTGGTCTTCGAATTGGAGGCAATAAAAGTTCCTATGGTTTGAATACTGTCGTTAGCGATGGCCGAATAGGCGGCTAAGGCGAAGCCAAACCACATGGCGGCATAGGTATATTGTGTGATATAACCCGCAATGGCTACCAGGATGCAAATAATAATTAAAAAAGGCTTTTCTTTTTTAGAAAAATCAAAAAGTGAATAAGCCGTTTTGGAAAGCTTATTTTGGTTGATGTTTTGATCTTTAAGTTTGGCCATAAAGCAGGTTTCTTTTATTGTTGCAAAGGTAATCAGATTGGCATATTCTAATGTTACCGAATTGTTAAGTATAGTGTAAGGCCCAGAAGTTTTTGTTCAATCTATAAAATATTGTTTTTTCAAAAAGGGGAAAAAGTAAAACAACTTTCATTTTAGCAGTTTGATGTTAAGTAAGTTTTAAGCGGCAAAAGATCCTCCTGATAAGGCTTCACAAATTAAATTCAGCCAGATCAGATGTGGTTTGTGGGTTACAAGTAAGGCTGCTGTTCTTCTACTAACCGTTGCATTCTCCGGCTTCTCTCTCAATGCCTATCTGCCCCTGTCACCCGATAAATCTTCCCGTCGATTTTCGAGGAAATCCACAATTCACCCTGATGATCCCGTCCAAAACGGATATCCACTTTCTGATGGTTAAACATCTGCCCAAAAGAGGTGTTTTTTCCGTCTATATTTACTCTGAACTCTTTGATCACCGCCTGTTGCCCCTGCTTCATCTCGTCCAGATCAAAATAAAAGATCCGGCCGTTGACGATATCTCCGAACACATACTTCCCCTGGAGCTCGGGTATACGCTCACCCCAATACTCAAAACCTCCGGAAATGGCATTTCCATCCTGATGGGAATACTGTGCGATCGGGTAGGTGAAGTTATACGAAGCATCATTTGCAGGTAAGGCATACACTGCGTTGAGGTTGCCTCTTTCATTGATCCGGTAAGTGCCTTCTCTCATCGGCCAGCCGTAATGGTTGCCGGGATTGATCAAGTACAAAGATTCGAACTGTGCCTGCCCTATATTGGAGGCAATGATCTTTCCATCCTTGGTCCAGCTGATCCGGTGTGGATTGCGGAAGCCCCAAGCGAAAATTTCCTTCAAGGCATTGCCATTGTTGCCATCCGCAAAAGGATTGCCCGCAGGAATGCCATAATTTCCGTTTCGGCTGTTGTTACCTCTTGGATCAATTCGGATAATTGAGCCCCAGATGCTCTCTATGCTGTTGGCGACAAAAGGAAATCCCGCGCCCACACTTCCCCCATCCCCTACGCCAAGGTAAATCAACCCATAATCCTCATCTCCGGATGTTGCCAACGGATTGAAAGTAAGTTCCTGGACACCGTGTGAAGGCCCCACCATATTGATCCTCAAAAGCTCCCTCCGTTTACCCTCAAAAGGGAGTGCGGAAGGAGTCTTGGTTTCCCACTCGGAAACGACCCACTGTAGTGACACCCGGATAGAATCCGCATAAGAAAAGTCGGCTTGTGCAGCACCGGCTTTTTCAGTATGTGTGGTGTACAATAAGCCGTTCTTGTCAAATTCAGGATGAAAAGCGAAACTGCCAAAACCCGTCGCTAAACCTGGGGCATCGATAAAATCGGGCAGTAATTTGTCAATTTCTAAATATACTCTTGCTTCCCGGTCTTTTAACTGATAAAGCTTCCCTCTCAGGTCGATGACGTAAAGATCCTCACTTCCCGGCCGATAATCCATTTTGGCTATTCTGGCCATGGGATCTTTGTCACTGCTTGCAGGCAACTGGGCCTCTGATTCCAATTGGAGGCTGTAGTTTCCGAAATGGATGGGTTCTATAACCGGTTCTACAATTTCTTCCCATTCGTTACCACCGTCTGTCGGAGCAGGAGCCTGTATGGTGTGTAGATAGGTAATCAAGGCATCGATATTTCCTTCTCCCACATGGGCAAAAGAAGGCATGATGGAGTTGTACTCAGAAAACAACGTATTGGCCCGTTCATCTCCCCTGTCGATCATTGCTTTGGGTTCAGCAATAAAATCCCTTAACCAAGCGACAGAAACCTGCCGGGTCAAGCCGCCTAGTTGCGGGCCGATGCCGTCCTGCCTGAAATCGTGGCAGGCGCTGCAATTTTGTAGGAAAAGGGCCTTTCCCTTTTCCACTGTCAGAGAATCATTGGGTAAATCTGAATAATCCACGGAAGAATTTGTCTGACAAGCAAAGCTTAGAAGAAGGCCGGCGAACAAGATGGGGGAGCGCGCGCGCTGCATGGGCATATGGATATTTGGGGGTGGAACTTCGTTTGTTGGGTTAATAACCGTTTCCAAATGTAATTTTCCTTTTGATTAAAAGCAGAAAAAATGAAACAATATAGGTAAGATTCAATAAGAGAAATGATTGACAGCTCCTAAAGAGAGGTAATGGCTTTGTTTGGGAAAGCCAAAACTAAAAGATCGTTCCCCATGAGTTGGTTTAAGAAAAGAGGGATAGGCACCATTCCCTACATAGAGGCCTATCCCACCTTTGTGACTTACTTACGATTTACTTTTAATTTTTTCTATCTGGAAATGGTATCGGCCGGTTTTTAATTTTTCTTTTGCGATTAAAGAAATTCTATAAACAGTATCACCCCAAACACTGGAGAGCCTCGGATCGTCTTGTGGAATAGACACTATACGTATATCAAATTGATTGGGGTCAAATTTGAACAACAAATGCTCATCTTGTACGATCAGCTCAACTTTTCCTTGTTCTTTAAGTTCCGGACGTGTCCACACAAGAAAATTCAACACGTTGGGCGATTTCGTTGAGGATAAAGAGAATTCGTCCTCAATGGATAAACCGTTTTTCTCGTTAAGTTCGTAAGATCTTACCCATTTCTCCACATGCGCTTCCGCGGGATATGCTTTAGAGATGTCTAGAGAAACGCTGTTCTTCTTGGCGGCAAAAGTCATGTTTTGCGCCTTAAATTGTTTACCATAAGCTTGTGAGCTTCCATTGATTTGGGGTAAGTTATGGTAGTCGCTCTGCATGGTCCAAATGGTGTAACGCTCCTTGCTAAAGGTTTGTTTGGTATAGGTTCCCACACCTGCATCGATGAAGAAAGGGAGATTATTGTAATACAGGGAAAATGTTCCTACGTCGTTGTGGTTATGGCTTTCACTGTTATACCCTCCTTTTGTAGCTAAGAAGAAGCCGCTTTTTGTTCTGATATAACAGAATTCCGTCTGCGGATACCAGCTGTGTTGAACTTGGGGAAGCAAGGGTTTTGTTTGAGTGAAAAGTTCGAAATACATCATACTTTCCAAGGAGCGAAAGAGGTCTCGTCCGGAATTTACGGAATACTTCTTTCCCTGGTTTAAATATGCAGCGTATTGCATCATTATTTCACTCTGGACAGCCTCACCATAGCGATAAATAAGGGGAGCGTCGCCTCCTCCTTTAGCCGATGCATCGGCAAAGTTTACCACCCATCCATCTCCCACATAGGATCGGGCAATGTATTCTCCCATATTTTTGATAATGGGCTGGTCAAAGATCGACACTTCGCCACCGGTAGCATCGGACAAGATCTTCAAAAAATCATAAAGTTTACCAGCGGCGTGCCCCCAATATGATGGTCCTTCTTCACAGGCTCCGTCTTCATGGTTGTAATTGATAAATTCATCTGTTGAGATCATGGTTTTGTAAACCCCCTCGGTGAGTTTGTCCAAGTCATCCTCTATAAGAAGGAAAGTAGAAAGTACGTTAAAATTGCACCATGGATTCCAGTTGTTTACCATGTCACCAGGTTTGTATTCCCCCATTGCTTGCCACCAAAAATCATTTCTTTCCATATAGGGCTTTAGGATTCTTTCTCGGATTGTTGTTATCAACCTTTCAGAAATCACCGGATCTACTTTGTCAAACTCCGAGTGGAAAAAGTAATATATCCAAGCCATAAGCGATCCCATGTCCCCCGCAGTCAGGTCAATCACATGTTCTTTGAAGTCTGGCAAGGATCTGCCGGATGCCTGAAAAGCTGGAAGATGGGCAGATAATACCCAGGATGTCATTTCGCAGTGATAAAATACACCATTGATAATCTGGTCCAAAAATCGTCCCTTTCCTTCTGCTAATTCGGCCAATACCAGATCACTAAGGGCCTTTCCGTTTTCCCCAAAAGGACTTTGCATAATGTCCCTCGAACCATTCCTTTCATAGGCAAGGTAATCCGTTGCCTTGACTACCTTCCAATCAAAATTTAGCTGCGTTTCCCCTTGGCGAACAAGCTCATCTTTAAAGGTGGACGTCATCCGATCCCAGGCCTTTCTGTCTGCGTAGTTTGGGTAGGGTACCCATTGGCGATCAACGGACAACAGCAGACGAAGTTTTTCCTGACTGATTTCATTTTGGAGCAAGTTCCTTCTTTCGTAGGCGCTGACATCGAAAAAAGCAAACAGGAAGAGGAAGGGGAGTAAGACTTTAAGATTCATGGAGATAAAGGGTCTTGGTTTAAGTTTAATCCTAAAATAAATAAGGCAGCTGAAAGGCTGCCTTATTTATTTATTGCCAATTTGGATTTTGGGTAAGCGTTGGATTAATTTCTATTTCTTGAGCTGGTATGGGCCATAAGTAATCTCGATTGTTAAAGCTCCTTGTGAAGAGGTTGTTTCCTAAAATTCCCTTTTCCACTTTTCCGGCCAACAGATCACTGGCAATTTTCCATCGCCTTAAGTCGCTGAACCGATGTCCTTCTCCTGCCAGTTCTATAGCTCTTTCCTGCATAATCCTATTAAACATTTCCTCTTGATCCGAAACCTTCAGCCAAGATGGTCCGCTGTTTAATCCGGGCATTTCTGACCTCTCTCTCACCTTATTCACTAGTGTTACGGCATCAGTCAATCGCCCTTCTTCATTGTAGGCCTCCGCTAGCATTAATAATACATCGGCATACCGAATCAAAGGAAAGTTGATCGGCGTGTGGGCTCTGTCGTTGATCTCTCCATCCATATTACCTTCAGGAACAAATTTTCTCCAGAAGTAGGTAGTCCAGCCGCGGTTATTTCTGATCTGGCCAAAATTTTCGTTAACTCCTGTAGCCACTATGAAGTCCATTCTTCTAGGAGCATTGGCATTCCATCCCAGATAGGAGGAATAGGGGACAATCAAGGATGTCAACATTCTGGGATCTCTATTTCGGTAGATCTCTCCTAAACGTGCAGTATCCGGTAGACTTTCAATGTTGCCTCCAGCCTGACGGGCCAATATAGCTGCTTCTTTTACTTCATTGCTTTCATTAAAGCCGGGGAAAAAATCATTCCAATCAAAGGGAGATCCGTCTCTATTTTCATACATATCGGCCAATGTGGTAGAAGGCATACCGTTATTCCAGCAGCTGCCGAAGGTGGATCTGGTGCCTAAATAAAATGCAAGGGGCATACCATATGGAAAGCCCACTCCGCCTTTGTTTTGTATAGCAAAAATTATTTCGTTACTGTCATGTCCTTCAGATTTAAACAAATCGCCATAACTAGGATAAAGACTATAATTGTAATCAGCGGAACCATTGTTCACGATCTCTTCAAAATCACCAATCGCTTTTGTCCATTCCTTATTGTAAAGGTATAACTTTTTTCTTAGGGCATAAGCGGCACCTTTTGTTGCCCTGCCTTTTTGGTTGACCTCATGACTTACCGGCAAATGGTTGATGGCCTCGGTAAGATCCGAAATAATAAAATCCCGTACTTCCTGCTCAGAATTTCGTGGTGCCAGCAAATTATTGAAGTCCTCATTGAGGTTGACAGACTCATCGTAAAGAGGAACACCTCCAAAGAAATCCATCAAATGGAAATAATAAAGAGCCCGTAAGAATTTTGACTCTGCTACCAATGTATTTTTAAGCCCTTCATTGATATCCATTCCTTTGATGTTGGCGATGGCGTTGTTGGCTCTCTGAACGCCATCATAGGTGCTTTTCCAATGGTTGACTACGAAACCTGTCCTGTCCGTATAATTTCCATTGGCTGCCGCTTCATAAGCTTGACCGTCATAACCTATAGCAATGTCACTTAAGTTATCAAATAGAAATGCAGTGCCATAAACATTGGCATTTTTCAATTGGGAATATACGCCCATTACCCCTTGATGGGCATGTTCTTCAGTTTGCCAGAAGGAACTAGAGCTAACCTTATCATAGGGGATAGTATCAAGTTCGTAACATCCGGTTAATCCCGTAATAGAAATCAGGATAATTAAAATATATTTTCTCATTGCTTAGTTCTTTAAAATGAAACGCTTAAACCGATTAGGGTTTGTTTTAAAGTAGGGTAATCCGCTCCATTTACTTCTGGGTCAAACCCTTTGAATTTTGTGAACGTAAGATAGTTCTCAAGGCTGCCATACACCCTAATGGAGGACATGCTGATCTTTTGGGTTATGACCGACGGAAGCGTATATCCCAGCTGAATGTTTTTCAGTCGAACGAAGGACCGATTCTGTACCCAAAAATCGCTGGCGAGCGTGTTTCTTGTTTGCGAATAATCCAACAACCTTGGGTATTCCGCGTCCGTTCTCCCTGGATACCATCTTCCATCGGCAATTTCCTGGTTGATCTGATATCCCCAACGTACGGAAGGTCTGAAGTAATTATCCAAGTAGAAGCTTTGTAAACCCAAATTGCCTTGTATCAACCCTGATAGATCGAAATTCTTATAATCAATTCCAAAATTCAACCCTAACACAATATGCGGTGATGTTCCATTTCCCACCGCATATCGGTCTTCATCGTTAATGGTTCCGTCTCCGTTAAGGTCTTTATATAAGAAGTCGCCCAATACCGGCGTGCCATAAGAAGCAAAAGGATTGATTTTGGTTCCTGTTTCCGGATTAATTGGGGCATTTTCGATGATGTTTTGTACAAGTTGAAGATCAGCCTCCGTTTGGATAATCCGATCCACGGCTCTTACGTATTGCACATTGATTGGAAATCCTTCTTGGATAAGATTGGCCCCACTTATTGTTCTGTCCTCACCTTTGAATTTGGTCACCTCATTTCTGATATAGCTAAAGTTACCTCCTACATAATACGTCGACTGTCCGATTTTATCTCTCCAGGAAAGATTAACTTCGATACCTTTGTTGAGCACTTGCGCTGCATTTTGTTTTGGAATTGAAGCATTTCCTACCACAGCAGGGGCGGGCAAGTTAATCAAGATATTTTTAGTGAGCTTGTGAAAAACGTCCAAAGAGCCTGAAAGCTTACCGGAATAGAATCCATAATCTACTCCCAAATTCGTGATATACGTACTCTCCCAAGTGAGGGCAGCATTGGACAAAGCCGTCTGCGCAAATCCCACAAAGAGGTTATTGTTTAAGATATAATTAGAGGAATTGTAAACTGCTTGGTATTCATAGTTCCCGACAGAGTTATTGCCTAATGAACCCCAAGAAGCCCGCACTTTAAGGTCATCTAACCAGTTAACATCTTTCAAAAAACCCTCTTCTATGAGTCTCCAGCCTGCAGAAAACGACGGGAAAACTCCCCAACGACTGTCGCCAGCGGCGAATCTGGATGTGCCATCTCGGCGGATATTAGCCTCAAACAAATATCTATCCTCCCAGACGAGATTCAACCTACCAAAGAAAGATCTCATGGTCCAATCGGAAGCATTCCCCCCTGCGGCGGCATCCATGGTAGCCGCATCAATCACACTTAATCCCGGATCTACTAAGTCTAGTTTGGAAGCGTTGAAGTGCAGGCTTTTATAATACTCCTGACTTGCGCCAACCATCAAATTCATTTGAAGCCCATCAAGGATTTCTTTATCATATCTTACGATGCCATCCATGAAATAGCTATAATCCTTCCCGTTTCTGTTGGAGACTGAGGTTCGGCCTATTCCGCTGGAGGCGATGGTGTTGGTGAGGAAATTCCAACGGTCGTGGAATACCGGCTGCTCATATCTAAACTCATCATCAAAAGTGTAGTTGAAAGATCCTTCCACAGTAATACCTGTCATAGGGCGAAGAGTCCCATAAAACCGGCTGACCATCTTGTTTTGTTCAATAGCACCCTTACGGCTATTTAAGCGATGAAGTACATTGTTGGATTGGGAGTCATCTTCTGGGTTGTTTACTGAGCCGAACCGTCCGTCAGGAGCTCTCAAAACCATACCCGGTGTGCTCGCTGCTGCGTAGGTAAATACATCATTTAAAATGTTTGTGCCTATTTCGGTCTTTCCATTTAGCCCATTCAACCTCATTCCTAATGTCAGCCATGGTTTTAAGTCTGCCTCAAGGTTTAGCCTGGCGACAAAGCGTTGGTAACCAGCTTTTTCGATAATTCCTGGATTATCCAAGTAGCCAAATGAACCGAAATATCGAATTTTATCGGTTCCGCCATTGAAGGATAAATTGTGGTTTTGAAGCAGATTACTCTGGAATACTTCGTCCGTCCAGTCCACGTTAGGGTATTTGAGGGGATCTCCCCCTTCATTTTCCCGCCATAGGTCAATAGAGCTTTGTGAGAAAATCTGAGCCGAATTAGGATCAGTATTGTAGTAGCCCTCATTGATCATCTCCATGTAATCGGCATAGTTCGTTACTGTTTTTACCAAGTTGGTCGGTTGGGTAATGGAATAATAACTGTTATAATTTATTCTAACAGTCCCTTCCTTTCCTTGTTTGGTCGTAATAAGTATAACTCCATTCGCTGCCCTTGAACCATAAATGGAAGCGGAGGCAGCGTCTTTAAGCACTGAAATATTCTCCACGTCCTGCGGGTTGACATCATTTATATTTCCAACCGCTCCATCGATTATGATGAGGGGATCGGCATTGTTTAATGTGCCCTGGCCCCTCACTCTAAGGGTGGCATTGTCTGCTCCGGGCCTTCCATTGCCCTGAGATACCGATAGACCGGCCGCAAGTCCCGATAGCCCGGAGGAAAGAGAAGTGATAGGGCGGCTTGCTGCCACTTCCGACATATCTACCGAAGCAACAGAACCCGTAAGATTTACTTTTTTCTGAACCCCATAGCCTACTACCACCACCTCATTCATGTCAGAAAAGCTTGAAGCCATCTTTACGTCAATAATGGACTGATTTCCAACAACGATCTCCTGGGTCTCCATCCCCAGCATTTGAAAGATCAATGTGTCTGTATTATTAACAACTTCAATCGTGTATCCGCCATCGATGTCCGTAATCGTTCCATTGGAGGAACCTTTCAAAAGCACATACACTCCAGGGAGTGCCTGATCGGTATCATCGGAAACAGCTCCAGATATTACACGTTGTGCGTTAGCCACACTGCCATAGGCTAGCGCCAACGATAAACTAATACAGATCTTAAAGACAGATCTTCTAAAATTATTTCTCATACTTTATCAGGTTTATTAATCGCGTACTTCAGGAAAATATTAAAATGTGTTTTTTGAATTATTCAAAAATTATTAGGGAAAGTCACGGTTACGCCGGTAGTAATAAAACTCAACTCCGGTTCGAAAGCAACAAATATAAATGCCAACTTTCCAATCAACAGGAATACTATATAAGTGGTAAATTCATAAAGCTGATCGGCAAGGCCCCATTCGGCACGCGGAATATATTTTCAGGAATGGGATCAATTTGTCAAAAATAGTAGAATATGAAAAAGGAAAAATGTAATTTAAGCGACTATTACAATAACCCGTGAATGATCACCCAATGATTGAGATTAAAACCATTATCAGGCTCGACAGCAATTCCAGAATTCCCAAATATCAACAAATCGTCAACTCTATTATTGAAGATATTGAGAATGAGCAGTTGACGGTAGGTGAAAAAATTCCCTCCATCAATGAGATCAGCGAAGAGTATTATCTCTCCAGGGACACTGTAGAAAAAGCATACAATTTACTTAAGGAGAAAAAGATCATCATTTCCGTAAAGGGGAAGGGGTATTATGTGGCCCGAAATGTCTCCAATTCGCAGGTAAAAATTCTCTTCCTTCTCAATAAATTAAGCAACTACAAACTTAAGATCTATAATTCTTTCATCAACAACCTTGGGGCCTTCGCCCAAGTGGACCTCAATATCTACCATTGCGATCCAAAACTCCTATTGACGCTTCTAGATGAGAATATGGGCGCCTATGATTATTATGTGGTGATGCCTCACTTTAAGGACGACCAATTAATCCACCATAACCTGGATAAAGAAGTACTGAATAGCCTAAAAAAAATATCATCGGATAAGCTGGTCATCATGGACAATTATCTGCCTGACCTAGGGACTGAGGTTGCTTCTATTTATCAGGATTTCAAAATGGATATCTACCATGCGCTATTGGAGGGGATTTACCGGCTGAAGAACTATGATAAATTGATTTTGGTGTTCCCCATCAAGGTGGTCTATCCGTATCCACAGGAAATCCTGCAGGGTTTTAAGAAGTTCTGCACTGACTTTGGATTTGACTTTGAGGTATTGGATACCATCTATCAGGAAATGGAGTTCGAATCAAAGGATGCGTATATTGTCATTGAGGAAAATGATCTGGTCAATCTGATCAAGCAAGTACGGGATCTGGACTATGAGTTGGGAAAGGACATCGGCATCATCTCTTACAATGACACCCCTCTGAAGGAATTGTTGGGTATCACCGTGATGTCTACGGATTTTCAGGTGATGGGGGAGACAGCTGCCTACATGATTAAAAAGCGGAAGAAGGAAGCAGTCAAGAATGTTTTTAGATTTATCGATAGAGGCTCTATTTAAATGACCCTATGCTTGGCTAACAGGTAAGTACAGGATAAGCTTTGTCTTACTTGTTGCTATTTTCATGCCCTTTAACAATCCTCTTCTCTTCTATTATGTCCACAAAAAAGAACCTGCGCGAACAACTGGATGATGTCAATGAATATGAGCGGGAGCCTATCCCCCAAAGCAAACTGAAGGGATGGCGGAGCTTCATTGGAACCTATGCGGGTGAACATACCGCGGGAACGGAGTTTGTCATCGGCCCACTCTTTGTCGCCCATGGCGCTAGTGCAGTTGATCTGGTTACGGGACTTTTGATAGGGAACATTTTAGCGGTGTTGAGCTGGGCCTTCTTCACCGCCAAAATTGCTGTAAAAGATCGCCTCACCCTTTATTATCAGCTGGAAAAAATTGCGGGGACCAAGTTCACCTTGGTCTATAACTTAGTAAACGCCGGATTGTTTTGCTTTTTGGCAGGTGCCATGATTGCGGTATCGGCTACGGCTGTAGGGATTCCCTTTGATCTGGCCATGCCCTCCCTGACAGACATCTATCCCAACAGCGGGGGCTGGGTGGCGACTGTCTTTGTAGTAGGGGCTATTACTACCCTCATAGCCATGTTTGGGTTTGAGCGGGTAAGCAAATTTTCCAATGTTGCTGCTCCTTGGATGATTATGGTTTTTATTGCGGCAGCAGTAGGGGTACTGCCACAACTGGGAGTGACTTCGCTAGAAGAATTTTGGCAGGTTGCGCAGAACACCATCTGGACTGGAATTCCTCTAGAAGGGCAAAGTAAGTTTACTTTTTGGCATATCGTGTTCTTTGCTTGGTTCTGTAATATGGCGATGCATATAGGGATGGCCGATCTTTCACTTTTGAGGTATGCCAAAAAGTGGCAGTATGGCTTTTCTTCTATTTCTGGCGTATTCTTGGGACATTACATTGCCTGGATTGCTTCCGGTATCCTCTACTCGCTCTTTCTTATGACTGCGGCCAATGCCAGTAGCTTCTCTCCGGGGCCTATTGCCTATGGGGCCGCAGGCATCGCAGGGGCAGCCTGCGTCCTTATCGCCGGACTGACCACGGCCAATCCTACACTTTACCGCGCGGGACTGGCGGTACAATCCATAAATCCAAAGTGGAAGACCTGGAAAGTGACCTTTTTTGTTGGCTTATTTACCACCGTGGCGGCCTGTTTTCCCGCTTTGGTGATGAGGCTTTTGGAATTTGTCGCCTTATATGGTTTGATTCTCATGCCTGTTGGAGCAGTCATCTTCATTGATGTGTATGTTTTGGAAAAATTGGGCTTGAAAAAAAATTACGCCGAGCTAACTTCAAGCTCTTTTAACTGGTCGGTGGGAATTACATGGATCTTAACGCTTGTTCTATGCCTAAGTATGAATTTGGCCTTGGGCATAGAGATTTTCTTCCTCGGCCTCCCGGGATGGTTTATTGCTGTTATTATTTACCTGGTGTCCAGCAGGGTGTTCCAAAGGCATGCCATCAGTAGCGCTCCGGTGTTGGAGAAGGAAGGATTGTTTGGTACCATCTCAAAGAATTAACATGAAGAACTTGATCATAATCATTTCCATCATCAGTTTATTGATGACTTTAGTCCCGGCATTTTTGGTCTTTGCCGGGGTAATAACCTTTGATACCAGTAAAACCCTGATGCTTGTAGGTACTTTAGGTTGGTTTATCACCGCACCGTCCTGGATGAATAAGGAGGCTTAGATAAGTTC
>Ga0079223_10001714_pt1 | contig 13260 bp, 14 predicted proteins | sample Stecom2011_FD_75072 | JGI IMG/M metagenome (GOLD analysis project Ga0079223, IMG submission 75072) | Agricultural soil microbial communities from Utah to study Nitrogen management - Steer compost 2011 | ecosystem: Environmental > Terrestrial > Soil > Agricultural land | place: USA: Utah... | reverse complement strand
CGGATTGAAGGGTCGGCCGGCTACCGCGGGATATTCACGGGGAGCTCTGACGGGAGACCTTGGATGCGCGGGCTTTGGACGTTCGAGCGTGGGGATTGGGATTTGCGCGTGCGGGCCGATGTCCCGAGGGTCGACCTCATTCAGGCCGACGAAGCAATCGGAAATTTCGTCCATGCGTTGAACGCTGCCCAACTCCGCGATTGCTGCGCCGTCCCTTCGCCGAACAAGCTGGAGGCTGATGCGGTTACCGTTCCGACCTCGGCCGCAGGCCAATGAACGCCAGAGGCCAATGAAAGGAACATCGAGCGGGACCGCGTCGTCCTCGTCTTCATTCCGCTCTCATCGCTTTCGCACGTGCCTCTCCGGTGGGGCTGGAGCGCGGCGCAGGACGCTCGAGCAGCCACCGCTGTCGTTCGTTTAAGTACATCCAATCATCGTGCTTTCGCGCGTGTGGCTTAGTGACCGCCGTGCGCCCGGTGACCAAGTTGAACCTCATGGTAAGCCCGCTCCAGTGCGCTCGCTCTCGCCTTTGGGGCAACAACCGCCGGATGTGGAACCCGTTTTGCGCAGCGGCACGTTTTGCACCGGAGCCCTAGTTGAGGAAGCACCGCATGAAGCGTCCGCGGCAGCGCCGCCATCCCCATCACGCGACCGACGCGTCCAGCCCGTGGAAGATGACACGTGCGGACTGGATACAGGTGGCCAAGCGAACATGGAACCAGATCAACGCCAACAATGTCGGGCTTATCGCGGCAGGCGTCGCATTCTACTGCTTCACTGCGATCGTGCCTGCGCTGGCTTCCATGGTGCTCATCTATGGCTTGTGGGCGGACGCGGAGACGGTGTCGCGGCATATCACCGGACTGTTCGGAGTCCTGCCGCAGGACGCCGCGAGGCTTGTCTCCGAACAACTGGTCGGGGTGGTGGCAACTTCGAGCGAGCAGCAGGGCCTCGGATTGCTGGTCGCTCTCGGTGTCGCTTTGTACGGCGTCAGCCGGGCAACCTCATCCATGATTGTCGCACTGAACGTTGCTTATGACGAGAAGGAGACGCGCGGCTTCGTCTGGCTTACCGTACTCTCCTTCCTGCTCGTGATGGGCGGTTTGGCTCTGGTAACGGTCGCGTTTGCTACCACGGCGGTATTGACGTTCCTGGGCAGTTTGATTCCGGACGCACCTGGCTTCGTGCTCGCCGGAATTCGGATCACCTCCTATCTGCTGCTCGCCGGATTGGTAATCACGGCGTCAGCGTGCCTCTACCGCTATGCGCCCTGCCGGCCCCATGCGAAATGGGTGTGGCTGTCGCCGGGGGCGCTTATCGCAACGGTGGTATGGCTGGCGGCGACCTCAGGCTTCGCCTTCTACGTGTCAAACTTTGGCAACTACAACGCCACCTACGGCTCGCTGGGCGCGGTGGTGGTGCTACTTACCTGGCTGTGGCTCTCCGCTTATGTGTTCCTGCTCGGTGCGGAGTTGAATGGCCAGCTGGAACGGCAGTCCAGCGCGCCGGTGCTAGAGGATCCGAGTGAGACGGTCGCGACCGACGCCGGCATCCATCCAGTGAACCAGTAAAGCTTCGCGAATGTGGAGGTGGACAATGCGTACTCGGCGGCGGAAGCGGCACCACCTTCGTTGAGGTTGGTCAGAGATGCGCTCGCACGAGCGATTGGGGTCAACAGAATGAGCGCATGCCTTCAACTTACGGCGAAACTCGCCATAGTGAGGGCGCCTGGCTTGATCGTCAGGACCTCTTTTGTGGCCGTTATGTTGCCGACCACTGACCCTAGACTTTCAATCAGCTCTTGTTGCTGACGCAGAATTCGCGGACTGCTGGTGGGTCGCCCTGCAGATCTGAACCTTTTGAACGCACAGTCCTGCCGATCAGCGCACGGGCGACCTTCTGCTCGGTTACAATTCTGCGCCACACTTCGGCAGGAATCTGGGCATCACTGTTTCTACGGGCGCACCAGCTGGAGCTGTCATGCGTACGAGTGAGCATGTCTTGATAAGTCCGGCGGCAGCGAAGTCGGCCAAAAGTGCTTGCGCGCCCTCCAACCGGACGCGGCTGTGAGTTTAATCGCGTTCGCTGGAACAGTGGTCGGTGTGCTGACATCTCGGGTGCCCTTCATCCAATAGTTCCGAACCTGCCGCTAAAAGGGGAAGAAGGATTCTGGCGGCCGGCGTGCTGGATTGTGCGCCCGGTCCGTCAGCCCCGACGGCAAAAAGCTACACGACACGGCTATAGCGAGCGCCATCCATTTTCATATTTTATTGATGAGAACGCAGCTCATCTTCTTTAAGTCACTGAGAAGATGGTGGGCGCGGCAGGGATTGAACCTGCGACCCCACCCGTGTGAAGGGTGTGCTCTACCACTGAGCTACGCGCCCGCGCGCCCGGTCCCTGAGCCTGTCGAAGGGCCGGCGGCAGGGGCGCGCCTTTGCCACGGGCGCGGCGCGCTGGCAAGTCAGTGTAGCAGCAGCTCCAGCAGGCGGTACGCCGGGTGGTTCGCACCGATCTGCGCCGGGCCAGCGGCTGCCCCTGCCGGGCATTCCAGACAGCGTGCCTGCGCCCCGCGCACCTCGATCAGCCCGCGCAGATCGGCCACGGCACGCGCAGCCAGATCGCCCTGTCGACGCGCGAAGAACGCGAACATGTCACCCGGCGCTTCGCTGCCGTCGCGCATGATTCGGCGCAGCAGCGGCGCGTAAGGGTCTTCCTGCGACCCGAGGAACGCCGCGTGCCAGCGGCCTTCCTCCAGCTGAGCGCGTTGCGCGGCGTGAGCGAGCGCCGCGTCGAGGTCGCCGAACTGATCGACCAGGCCAAGCTGCCGTGCTGTGCCGCCGTCCCATACGCGCCCTTGCCCCAGCTCGTCGGCGCGCTCGCGGCTTACCTTGCGCGAACTGGCAACGAGTCCGAGGAACCGCTCGTACCCGGAATTCACCGTCGCCTGGAGGACCGCGGAGGTTTCGGGAGTGAGTCCCCCCAACAGATCGGGTTGGCCGGAAAGCGGAGTGGTCTTTACGCCATCCGACGTGACCCCCACCTTGCTCAGCAAGTTTTCGAATGTCGGCAGCACGCCGTAGATGCCGATCGAGCCGGTCAGTGTCTCCGGCTCCGCAAAGATGCGCTCCGCCGGGGTTGCCACCCAGTAGCCGCCGCTCGCCGCCATGTTGCCCATCGACACGACGATCGGGACTCCCTTGGCCTTGTGCCGCAGGATCGCCCGGCGAATGGCTTCCGAGCCGGTTACGGTGCCGCCCGGCGAGTCGATCCGCACTACGAGCGCCTTGACGCCGTCGTCCAAGGCATCGTCGAGCAGGCGCACGATGCGTTCGGCACCGGCTTCCCCCGGTCCCGCCTGTCCGTCGCTGATCTGCCCGGCAATGGTGATGACGCCGATGGCGTCACCGGTTTTCGTGGGCTCGGTCTCGGCCAACCAGGCGTCGAGCGCGGTATGGGCGAAGGCGCCCGGAGCATCATCCCACCTGTCCTCGCCCACGATCTCCGCCAGCCGCTCACCCCATTCAACTTGCGTGCCGATGCGGTCTGCGAGCCCAGCTTCGACGGTCGCTCGGGCGATATCGTTGTTGCTCGCTGCGAGCCAACCGCCGACATCGCTTGTCGCGCGAGCGATGTTCGCTTGGGGACGGGCCTGGCGGACGTTGGCTTGCCATTCCTGCCACAGCGCACCGTAGAGTTGCTCGTAGTTCTCGCGCGCTTCAGGCGACATCTGGTTGGCGATGTAAGGCTCCACCGCACTCTTGTAGGTCCCGACCTTGAAGACATGGGCGTTGACGCCGAGCCGCTCGAGCAGGCCGGCGTAGTACAGCCGCTCTCCCCCAGGCCCGGTGATGGCGGCGCCGCCCATCGGATCGACCCAGACTTCGCTGGCGCGAGCGGCAAGCATCATCGAATCATCGGCGTAGGCGACGGCGTAGGCAAGCACCGGCTTACCCGAGGCGCGGAACCGGTCGAGAGCCGCGCCGATCGCCTGCATGTGCACCGGGCCGCCGCCGAGGAACGTCGATAGGTCGAGCCCGATAGCCTTGATGCGCTTATCGCCTGCGGCCTCGTCGATCGCACGCACGAGATCGCGCGCCGCGTACTGGCGCGTCGGCAGCGCTGAAGAGAGCAGGATGTTGAACGGGTCGATCGGAGCCACTTCCTCGACCACGCTGCCGTCGAGCGCGAGCAGGAGCGCGCCTTCACGCACGGCGCCGGGATTGGGCCGCATCGCCAGGACCGCGAACAGCGCGCTGAAGAACAGCAGCAGAAAGAGGAGCGAAAGGGCATCCTTGATGCCGACCAGCAAGCGCCAGACTTTGCCTGCGAAACTCATTCTCGGATTACCTCGGATGCCCCGTTGGGTGTTCAACCTAGGGATGAGCTGGCCGCGGTTCCAGCCGAAAGCGATTTGGCCGGGTTGGCAGGTGTCGTTCCATTCGCGGCATTGTCAGACTGGGCAGGGAGGCTTAAGGGCTCGGCTTTAATGACATCGGCGAACAACCCTCTCGCTGCGGGCCGGTATCCGGCCGGCGCGCGCGCTTTCCCGCACCGCAGCCTGCTGGGGATCGGCCATCTCGAAACGCACGAGATTCATTATCTGCTGGACGAAGCGGAGCAGTGGGTGGAGCTCAACCGCCAGCCGCACAAACACACCGACCGCTTGGCCGGTCTCACCATCATCAACGCCTTCTTCGAGAACTCGACCCGGACCCTGCTGAGCTTCGAAATTGCCGGCAAGCGTCTCGGGGCGGACGTGGTCAACATGCATGCCGCCCAGTCGAGCGTGAAGAAGGGCGAGACGCTCATCGATACGGCGATGACGCTGAACGCCATGCGGGTCGATGCGATCGTCATTCGACACGGCAGTTCCGGCGCGGTGCAGTTGATTGCGGACAAGGTCGCCTGCCCCGTACTGAACGCGGGCGACGGGCAGCACGAGCATCCGACCCAGGCGCTGCTCGATGCGCTCGCCTTGCGTCACACGCTCCTCCAACGCGGGCGCCACGAATTCAACGGGCTCAAGATAGCGATTTGCGGGGACATCCTGCACAGCCGTGTCGCGCGGTCGAACATTCTGTGCCTGCAGGCCCTAGGCGCGGTGGTGCGGGTATGCGCTCCACCTGCGCTAATGCCGGCGGGCGTCGAGAGGATGGGCGTGCAGGCCTTCCAGGACTTCGACGCGGCTCTCGACGGCGTGGATGTAGTGATGATGCTGCGGCTGCAGAACGAGCGGATGGAAGGCCAGTTCGTCCCTTCGCCGCGGGAGTATCGTCACCTCTATGGTCTGACGCCAGAGCGCCTGGCGCGCGCGGCCCCCGATGCGATCGTCATGCACCCTGGGCCCATGAATCGCGGCGTGGAAATCGACAGCACTGTCGCCGATCTGCCTGGCCGATCGATCATCACCGAGCAGGTCGAAATGGGAGTGGCGATCCGTATGGCATGCCTGGACGTGCTGACACGCCGGGCCCGCGGCGTGGAGGGCTGGGCATGAAGCAGGCCCGTCCCCTCACCATCACCGGCGGCCAGCTCGTCACTGCGAGCGGGGTGCAGCGGGGCGCGGTGCGCTGCGTTGGCGGGATGATCGAAACGGTGGGCGACGTGGCGCCGCAGGACGGAGACGAGATATTCGATGCCCGCGGACGCCTGGTGACGCCCGGCCTCGTCGATTTCGGCGTCTTTGCCATCGACAAGCCGGCGTTTCACTTCGGCGGGATTACCCGGGCTGCGCTGATGCCCGATCAATCCCCTCCGCTCGACCATCCCGCGCGCGTGCGCTTCGCGGCCTCGAGCGGCAAGCCCGACTTGTGGGTCCATCCGCTGGCCTCGGCGACAATGGAACTGGATGGCAGACAGCTCGCCGAACTCGCCTTGATGCGCGAGGCCGGTGCCAAAGCCGTTGCGACCGGCCGAGGCTGGATCGCGGACAGCGGCGTGATGCTGCGGCTGCTGCAATACGCCGCCATGCTCGACATGGTCGTGGTCAGCCACGCCGAGGATGGCGGACTCGCGGCTCGTGCGGTAGCCACGGCAAGTGAGATGGCGACCCGCCTCGGCCTGCCCGGCGCGCCGGCCGAAGCGGAGGCTCTGGCGGTGGCGCGCGATCTGGCCCTGACGGAATTTACAGGGGCAAGGCTGCACTTGCGGCAAATCACGACCCGTGCGGCCCTGGACCTGGTGCGCGCGGCAAAGAGCCGCGGCGTGGCCGTGACTGCCGGCGTGACTCCAGCGCATTTCATGCTCTCCGACCTCGCGCTGCAGGATTTCCGGACTTTCGCACGTCTCTCCCCGCCGCTGCGGGAGGAAGCGGACCGCCAGGCCGTGATCGAAGCTATCGGTGATGGCACGATCGACGTGATCGCGTCTGGTCACGACCCGCGTGGACCCGAAGACAAGCGCTTGCCGTTTGCCGACGCAGCCCCCGGCATGGCGGGCGCGGAGACACTGCTGGCCATGGTGCTCACTCTGGTGCGCGATCGGATCATCGGGATAGATCGGGCTTTCGATCTACTCGCGCGCAATCCGGCGCGGCTTCTTGGCGTCGCCGCGGGCTCACTCGCAGAGGGGGCAGAGGCGGATATCGCGGTGGTCGACCCGGACAAGCCTTGGGTCGTCGACTCGGGTCGCATGGCGGCTAGCGCCGGGAACACCCCGTTCGATCGTCAGCCGGTACAGGGCCGCGTTACTGCGTTGTTCAAGGGCGGCATGCAGGTGAGCGACTAGGCTGCAGGCTATTGCTCGGGAGCTTTGCCGACGCATTGCTCCAACAGGCCGCGCATCTCCTGTCCCCAACTCCGAAGCGCCTGCGCGCTGGCGGCTACTATCTCTAGGTCATGGCGTGCATTGCCGTTCAAGCGCGACGCAACGCGCGCCGGCTCCGAAGGTATCGCGCTCGGGTCCACGCATTTGACGGGTGAAATGACCTGCACCTCGCGAATTTCCACCTCCGGCTTATGGGCGCAGCCGGCGAGAAAAACGAACAGGAGCAAGTGACGCTTTTTCATAGACCGGCTACAGCGAAAATCGACTTCGGCGTAACGCAATCTGCCTTGATCAGTTTCTCTCGCTCGACCTGCAAGGCGAGCTGCTCGAGTTCGGCCGAACGCTGCTCCTGCTGCTGCATCCGCTCATCGACGATGTCGCGGCGGACTTGAGTATCGAGCACATTCGTGGCCAGGTTCATCTCGACATCCCGGGCGGCCAAGGTGGCCTTGATGCGCGCAGAGCGCTCGGCATGGAGTTCTTGTGCGAGGACTTCCCGCTCCTGTTCGATGACGTCTGCGCGCCAGATGGCCATGCCGAAGCACACGAACAGCAGGACGCAGACGAAGCTCAAGGTGGCGATGATGCCGCGCAAGTGGCGCGCCCGCAGCTCCGATGTCTGGTTCGTCAGCGTGCATAACCGATCGACGACGCTGAGCGGTCGATCGAAGGTCTCGTCGTCATCGTCGTTGTTCGAAATTGACATGAGGCTCGATCCCATTGCCTTGGCCCTTGATCCCATCTTCCGATCCAAGCCGCCCGCGCTGCTTCGAAGGTTGTCAAAAGCTGAGGGAACAAGGTTTAGGAATGGTTAACGTGCGCACACGGCATCGCAAGCAAGTCTTGCGTGTACCAGCCCGGCGAAGAACTCTTTTGGGGAGCGCCGTGCCCTAAGTCAGCGTCGGGCCAGCCTGATGCCCGCATCGACCGCACCCGGCAACGGACGGCCTTCGGCATAAGCAAAGCAGCCATTACCTGCGGCTTTGACCTGTCCGCACATCGACAAGGCGCCCGCCCTGGCGAAGCCGGCGGCCGAGACGCGCCAATAGCGCTTGCCGCGCACGACCGCCTCGCTGATCACCATCTGGTGCTGAGACAGCTGCGGATACCTTTTCGTGAAAACGCTCCAGGCGCGGCGAGCGCCCTGTTCACTGGAGAAGCTGCCCAGCTGGATCAGGTGCGTCCCGCGCGCGCGCTCGCTCACAGCGGCCGGAGCCGTGCTATTACGCGTCACAGCAGGGGCCTGGGCTACGGCTGGCGTTGGGGCAGGCGGGGTCCGCGGGGCGACCTGAGGCGCCGCTGTCGACGCGAAGGCGGCATCGAAGCTGGGATGAGCGGGAGCGACGGCGCTCCCGACAGCAGCGACCGGAGCGATGGCAGGTAATTCTGCCGTGACGACCGGGGCGGCAAGCGGCGCGATCATCGGCGCCTCCTCGACAGCAAGGGCCGTTGCTTCGGCCGCTAGCTGCTCAATGCTGGGCGTGTGGCCGAGCGCAAGCTGCACCGGTTGCCCACCGTCGGCGACGTGCGCCGGAACGTCGAGAAGAGAGGCGACGCGCAATTGCCACGCTTCGGGGGCCGCCATGCGCGCCCATTCTTCCATGCGCATACCGACTTGATCAGCCGGCATATCCTGCTCAGCCATCAGCCGGGCTTCGCGCCAGCGGCCGGCGAGCGCGTAGGAATAGGCGAGGTTCTGCCGCATCTTGGCGGTGTTCTCGCCCGAGCGGATCGCGTTGCTCATTAGGTGAATGCCGCGCTCCGGCTGGGCGGCCAAGGCCAGCGCCAAGCCAAGGTCCGCGGCGGCGATCTCGCCTTCCCACTGGTTCAGAAGCTGTGCGGCTTCGCTATACTTGCCCTGGGCCGAGAGCACCAAGGCCAGGCTCAACGCGCTGCGAGCCGAGCTTTCGCCCAGCTGCATGGCGTCCTTGTAAGTCACTTCCGCCGAGGCAAAGCGGCCGGCGTCGAGATAGGCCGACGCCAAGATCGCGCGGTAGGCGGCGTTGTGCGGTTCAGCCAGAACCGCCGCTTCCGCGTGTTCGATCGCTGCCGAGTGTTTACCACTGGCAAGCGCCTGCTCCGCCTTGCTGGCCGAAAGCGTGGCAGGTGGAGCGGCTTGGCTGGTGCAGCCGCCGAGGAGAACGCCGACCAGCGCGCTGGTTACGGCCAGGTTGAGCTTGCGGCGGAACGCGCGGTGGCGGGTGGCGGTGCTGGTCATGATGGTTTCCGACCCTCTGCTTGTCTGTCAGTCGCGCTTACTTGCGCGGCGAGCGCCTCGATCTCGGGGATCTGGGCGAGGAACGTGTCGAGCGCCTGTGTCACGAGCTGCTGTGCGGTGCGGTTCTTGACCGTGCTGGCGAGGCGCAGCTTCAGGTGGCGTTGGGCGTCCAGGCGGAGGGTGAAGGCGGCGCGGCGACCGGGTTCGGCTGCCTTGCGGCGGCGCCCTGGATCGCGGACTTCCGCTTCGATCGTTGCCGAAACCTCGCGCCTTTGGCGGAGCACCTCCGGTTCGGCGTGTGCTAGCTCGCTCTCCAGCGCAACCGGCACTTCCGGTTCGAAGTCGCCGAGATGCGGCGCCGGGGTCAACGAGTAGAGCCGGGCCTGGCGCTGCGGGGTTTGCACGTCCTCCCCGTCCGGGCCCATGTCGTTCCAGCCCAGATCTTCGAGCGCTTCGTCGGGTGAAAGGCCGTTGTCAGCCGGAGTGCCCATTCCGGTCAGGGGGGCGAGTTGCGGGCGCATCGCCGGCCTGGCCCCGCCCTTGCGCGCCAGAAGCGTCGGGCCGAGCGAAGCGAAAGGCTTGGGTTCGCTCATGGTTGCGTCACTCCGTTATTGAGCGACGCGGCGGCCGAAGCCGCCCTGCGGGCGATGTACGCCGGGAATTTGCGAGATCGAGCCCGGAGCGGCGAAGATCGTGCGGCGGAAATTCTTCTCGAGCCGATCGGCGACATATTGCCACAGCGCGACCACTTCCTGTGCGCTTCGGCCTGCCGAATCGACCTCCATCACGGTGCGGCCATCGATCATTGAGGCGGCATAGTCGGTGCGGTGATGCAGGGTGATCGGCGCGACAGTGCCGTGCTGCGATAGCGCGACGGCAGCTTCCGAAGTGATCTTGGCCTTGGGGGTGGCGGCGTTGACCACGAAGATGAGCGGCTTGCCGGCGCGTTCGCACAAATCGACCGTAGCGCCCACAGCGCGCAAGTCGTGCGGACTCGGCCGCGTTGGAACGACGATGAGCTCAGCGACGGAGATTACCGACTGGATCGCCATAGTGATCGCCGGCGGTGTGTCGATGACGGCGAGCTTGAAGCCTTGTTGCCGCAAGATGGCAAGATCGTTGGCGAGCCGTGCCACGGTGGTCTGCGCAAAAGCGGGATACTCCGCCTCGCGCTCGTTCCACCAGTCGGCGAGCGAGCCTTGCGGGTCGATGTCGATCAGGACGACGGGGCCTGCTCCGGCGCGCTGCGCCTGAACCGCCAGGTGCCCGGATAGCGTGGTCTTGCCCGACCCGCCCTTCTGTGAAGCCAGTGCCAAAACGCGCAAGGCCAATCCCCCTGATTCCGGCCGACACACCCAAATTGCGGCCTTTCCGACCAGCGGGATCGCAGATCACCCTAAATTTTGAGTTAATCCAGAAGACGCTTTCAGAACTCCACCCGCCTCCACAGCGGCCGAGTCCCGCGCAAAGACACGCCATATAAAGACTTTGCTAACGCCTCATTTACTATGGCAGCCTTCGATCACTGGCGTTGCGTGAGGGAACTGGATGCCGCGTCTTCTGTCTAAGTCTGCGTTGGGACCATGGGCCTGCGTCGCTGCGCTGCTGGCGGCTGCCACGGCGGGTCCGGCGTTGGCCGACGTGAAAAGCGGTGTCGATGCCTGGAGCCGGGGCGACTACGCCGCCGCGGTGCGCGAATGGGAAGCGCCTGCCGCCGCTGGCGATCCGGACGCGATGTTCAATCTTGCCCAAGCGCATCGCCTGGGGCGCGGCGTTTCCGCCGACCTAGCTCGTGCCGAGGCGCTCTACGCTCAGGCTGCCGCTGCTGGTCACATCCAGGCGGCCGACACTTACGGCCTGATCCTGTTCCAGGATGGCCGCCGCGAAGCCGCGCTGCCTTATATCCAAGACGCTGCTCGTCGCGGTGATCCGCGTTCGCAGTACTTGCTCGGCATCGCTCACTTCAACGGTGATCTGGTCGATAAGGACTGGACCCGTGCTTATGCGCTGCTCACTTTGGCGAGCGGGGCGGGACTGGCTCAGGCCACCGCCGCCATTGCCGAAATGGACACGCACGTGCCGCTCGATCAGCGCCAGCAAGGGGCTGCTTTGGCGGTGCAACTGCGCGCCGAGGGTGACGCCGCGCTGGCCCGCGAGCTTGCTGCGGCCGAACTGGCGGCCGCTCCGCCGACGGCGCCTCGCACCAGCGCCGGCCAGGTTCCACGGCCGTTGGCCACGGTTGCCGTCTCGCCGTCAGTCGCTGCAGCCCGAGCTGCCGTGGCCGAGGCCAGTCGCGCAACCGGCACCGAGGATCCGGCCAAAGCCGGAGCGAGCTACGCTCAGGCGCCTGCTCCAGTTATGGCCGGCGCTCCAGTGGCGGCTCCCGCGCCGACCCGACCCGCTGCGCCTGTAACGGCGCCATCCGCGCCTCAGAGTGCGCAGCGCCCTGCGGCCCCCGCTTCCGTCTCGGCGGGCTCGTGGCGCGTGCAACTTGGCGCCTTTGCGGTCGCCGGAAACGCGGACCAGTTGTGGAGCAAAGTTCGCAGCCTTTCTGAGCTTGCGGGCAAAGAGCGGCTGATGGTGCGAGCCGGCCGGGTTACCAAGCTCCAGGCCGGCGGCTTTGCGACGCGCGCGGCGGCTGATGCGGCGTGTCGTTCGCTGAAGCGCGCTGGGCATGACTGTCTCGTCACCCAAAGCTAGCGCTGGCGCTCGCCTGGATCCGGGCTGTAACGGGAACCGCGGCCGCCTCTGATAATTCCTTGCTATTGCAACCTATTCGCAGTACCGCAGGAATAGATCAGGAGACTCGGACACGGCCATGTACGTCTGCGTGTGTAATGCCATTCGCGAAACTGAACTGCGCGATGCAGCGCGCGCGCTGCCCGGAGATGCGGAGGAGGTCTATGAGCAGCTCGGCAAGATCCCGCAGTGCTGTCAGTGTCTTGAAGAAGCAGACGAGTTGATCGCCGAAGTCCGGCACGGCACCTGCTGTCGAGACTTGATCGCAGCCTAGCCTAGGCTTCTGCGTTTCATTCGCAAACCCTAGGATTTCTGCGGTTTTTGCCGCTTTAGGGCCTTGCTCGGCCCGTCCTGCTGGCCCATGATGTCGGCCATACAGGAGAAGCAAAATGCAGGGCGACCCGCAGGTCATCGACTACCTCAACAAGGCGCTCACGAATGAGTTGACCGCCATCAACCAGTATTGGCTGCATTATCGCGTGCTGAAGAACTGGGGGGTCGAAAGGCTCGCCGAATACGAGCGCCACGAGTCTATCGACGAGATGAAGCACGCCGACATCCTGGCTGATCGCATCCTGTTTCTCGAAGGCCTTCCTAATTTCCAGGCACTGCACAAGCTCAAGGTCGGCGAGTCGGTGGAAGAGATCCTCAAGGCGGATCTTGCGCTGGAAATGGAAGCGATCCCGCTGCTCAAGGACGCGATCCAGCACTGCGAGACGGTGCGTGACTACACCAGTCGCGAGGTATTCGAGCGCATCCTCGAAAGCGAGGAAGAGCATGTCGATTTCATCGAAAAGCAGTTTGAGATGATCGCGCGCATGGGGCTGCAAAACTACATTCAGCTGCAGAGCGAGCCCGCTGGAAGCGACTGACCTCGTCCCGCAGTTGCCCGTCGCCCTCATAGATGCCGCGCTCACAAGGTGAGATCATGGACGAGCGGCCGAGCCACATCCGGATCCTCGTCGATGCCGACGCTTGCCCGGTTAAGGACGAGATCTACCGGGTCGCGGCGCGGCGCAAGGTCATGGTCAGCGTCGTCAGCAACAGCCCGTTCCGCGTCCCGGTAGGCCCGTTGGTAGAGCGGGTGGTCGTTTCCGGCGGGTTCGACGCAGCGGACGACTGGATCGCCGAGCGCGCCGATGCGCGCACTGTGGTGGTGACCGCCGACATCCTGCTCGCCGACCGTTGCCTCAAGGCGGGTGCGATCGTGCTCGGCAACACCGGCAAGCCCTTCACGCAAGGCTCGATTGGCAGCGCCATCGCCACCCGCGCGATCATGGCGGACTTGCGGGCCGGGTTGGGCGAGGGAGTCGGCGGTCCGGCGCCGTTCACGAAGGGGGACCGGTCGAGATTCCTGCAAGCGCTCGACGGCGCGCTTGTGCGGCTTGAACGGGCAGGGTCTTGAACTCCTGAGCGCACCATCCGCGTGCCAGGCGGCAATGCGGCGCTCGCAGGAACCCGGCGCCCGTTCGCGCGCTGACTCCTGCGCTAGCAGGAGGAACCGCAGAATGGCCGCACGTGCCTATTGGCAGGGG
>Ga0079223_10001711_pt1 | contig 13271 bp, 11 predicted proteins | sample Stecom2011_FD_75072 | JGI IMG/M metagenome (GOLD analysis project Ga0079223, IMG submission 75072) | Agricultural soil microbial communities from Utah to study Nitrogen management - Steer compost 2011 | ecosystem: Environmental > Terrestrial > Soil > Agricultural land | place: USA: Utah... | reverse complement strand
TCTGTATCAGCTACATCGGTCATTCGCATTTTTCCGTCTTTGGCTTGCATTTTCAAACCGTGAAGATTTGTCACGGTTTCATTTCCTTCCTCTTTAAGCCTTTGTTTTAGTTTTCTCCAATAGGCTTGTGGGTCAATACTATCGGTTAAAGCTTCAATCACATCAATAACCGAAATGTACCATTTTTCCTGCTGTTCGTCCCAAAGTGTACGGACTTTCTTTTCTTCAAATAATTTTATTTCGTTTTTCTTTTCCATAATAAAAATTATTTTCAATTGTTCTCTGTTTTGGGACGCTTCAAACCGTGAAAATTAGCTCACGTTTATTCCGTTGCTAACCTTTCTTGCTCTAATTTTTCAGCCAAACGCTTTTCGATAATTGGAGTAATCAATGTTTTTCTAGGGTTTTGTTTTACAAACGGGAACAATTCCAAATCGTGTTTCATGCGGTCTTGTTTGTTTGGGTATTTGTTGGTTCCGAGTAAAACTTCTTTTCCTTGGTCAAAAAGATTTTGCTCTTTTTCAGCTGATTCGGTTATTTTGCGTTGGATAGTTCCTTCGATAAGCTGCGTGATTAAACCTCCGTTTTGCTCAATATCTTTGAATAGCTCCAATGCTTTTTCGACTAATTGTTCTGTGAGCGATTCGATATAATAAGCTCCATCAGCCGGATTATCAACTTTATCAAAATAGCTTTCGTGTTTTAAAACCAAAAGTTGATTTCTGGAGATTCTATCTCCGAATTCGTTTTCTTTATGAAACAAAACATCATACGCAAGATTCGAAACCGCATCAGCCCCACCCAAAATAGCACTCATACATTCGGTTGTGGTTCGAAGCATATTTACGTTATAATCGTACAGTGTTTTGTTGCGTTTGGTAGGTTGTGCAATAATATGACAATCAAATTCGTAGTTATATTCCTTTTTCAACGCATCAAACAACATTCGTAAAGCTCGAAGTTTTGCGATTTCGAAGAAATAATTTGAACCCACACTTACCTCAATTAAGATTTGGGATTTAAGATTTAGGATTCTGTTGAAATATTCGTTAATATGAGCTAATGTATAGGCTAATTGCTGAACGATATTCGCTCCTGCATTTTGATACAAACCTAAATCGATGCTCAAAAACGGAATGTCAACTTTAGTATTCAGGGTGTTCAACACCGAAAAATCAGTATCGAGATTCGTAAACCAATTTCCGTCTTTCGCTAATTGTCCTATGGGATCAAGCAATACGTTTATCTGTAAATCATTCGCTTTTGCAAATTCGTTTACTTTCAATGAAAAATCTTCCGAAAGGAAAAGCGGTTTGATGTAATAAACTTTATCTTTAGGAAGATCAGCAAATAATTGAGAAAGATTTGTATCTATTTTTTCAACCGTAAAATAGATAGTTTCGGCTCCTCTTAAAAGAGTTTCTTTTGCTCTTTTATTAGATTTTTCTACGTCAAAAACATAGATGCGTTGAAGAATTTTAAAATCTGAAACTTTAGTGTTTACGCTCACTTTATTTTCAAATTCATCATTGTGGTAAAACGGTTTTACTTTGATTCCTTCGGGAGACTCCCAAATAAGGGTCTGATTGTAGTCAGCTCCTTTTAAATCAAATTGAATTTGCTGCTTCCATTGCTTAGAGGAAACCGGCTCGAATTCTTGAAATAATTTATCGTTCATTATTTAATTGTATCGTTTTCGTACTCAATTATATAAATATCTTCGTTATTCTTTTTCATATAATATTTCTCACGGGCATATTTTTCGATATACTCGGTGTTTTTGAGTTCTTTAATTTGCTTTTGGTCACTCTTTATTTCTTCTTTGTAATAATTTCTATTAGATTCTAAGGTCTTTATTTCCTTATTCAAAACTCTATGTTGAAGAAGTGAAGCATCATCTAAAAACAGAATCCAAATGATAAAAAACAGTAATACCACAAAATATCGATTCCCAAAAACTTTTAGGATGGGATATTTTTGGACACTGTTTTTAATTGGATTTTTCATTTTTGTAAATCTGGAATTACATTTAGACGTATCAAAGATACAAAGGTTAATCAAAAAATAGAAAATAGAGAATATAAAAAAGTGCTAGACGGGTGATTTTAGCCCTTTTAAAACTAAAAACGTTACAGTTATTTTCTATTCATAAACAAAACCAGGTCTATTAACCTTGAGGAATAACCAATTTCGTTATCATACCATCCAACCACTTTTACCATATCGTCTATAACCGATGTGAGTTCTGAATCAAATAAACACGAAAGTTGATTTCCGATAATATCGACAGAGACAATCGGATCTTGGGTGTAGCCTAAAATCCCTCTCAGTTCTTTTTCAGAAACTTCTTTAAAAGTACGGTTTATTTCGTCGATGGTTACTTTTCGTCGAACATGGCAAGTAATATCAGTCAAAGAACCATCAGCAACAGGAACTCGGATTCCGCAACCTCCGATTTTTTTTTCTAGTCTCGGAAAAATCTTAGTCAATGCTTTGGCTGCTCCGGTAGTTGTCGGAACGATTGATTGAGCTGCTCCTCTGGCTCGTCGCAAATCTTTATGGGGCACATCGTGTAAGCTTTGGTCTGTTGTATAAGAATGAACAGTTGTAATATAAGCTTGTTCGATTCCGCATAAGTCATCCAAAACTTTAAGCATCGGAGCTGCATTGTTGGTAGTGCAACTCGCATTGGAAACAATTTTCTCGGTTCCGTCCAAAATTTCGTGATTTACTCCTAAAACCACTGTTTTTATTTTGTCATCTTCGGGAGGAACTGATAAAATCACCTTTTTAGCTCCTGCCAAAATATGTTGATACAAAAGTCCGAAGGTTTTGTGCTTTCCGGTACATTCAATTACAAAATCAACATCTAATTCTTTCCAAGATAAATCAGAAATGTTTTTTTCGTGAAAAAAACGAAATCTCTTACCTCCTACCAAAAGATGTAAACTATCATACGAAACTTCATAAGGCAAAACTCCGTGAATACTATCATATTTCAGCAAATGAGCCATCGTACGATTGTCTGCAATATCGTTGATGGCAACGACTTCGATTTCCGGATGATTTAATAACAAACGGAAAAGATTTCGCCCAATGCGACCGAATCCGTTGATGGCAATTTTTATCTTCAAGGGCTAAATGGTTTAATCGTTGATAAAGACTAAATCAAAGAATATGTTTCTGTGCTTTATAAGACGAACGTACTAGCGCTCCACTTTCTACATGACGGAAACCTAATTCTTTTCCTATTTCTTCGTATTTTTTGAACTGGTCAGGCGTGATGAATTCTTTAACCGGAAGGTGCTTTTTACTTGGTTGAAGATATTGCCCGATAGTCACTACGTCAAGGTTTACTTTGCGTAAATCGTGAAGTGTTTCGATTACTTCGTCTTCGGTTTCACCCAGACCGAGCATAATTCCTGATTTGGTTCGGTTTACTCCACTTTTTTTGAGGTAGTTCAACACTTCAAGGCTTCTTTCGTACTTAGCCTGAATTCTTACTTCTCTGGTTAAGCGTTTTACGGTTTCCATATTGTGTGAGACCACTTCTGGAGCAACCTCAACAATTCTATCTAAATGACGTTCTATTCCTTGAAAATCCGGAATTAACGTTTCTAGAGTCGTTTCAGGGTTCATTCTTCGAACGGCTTTAACGGTTTCTGCCCAAATAATGCTTCCCATATCTTTCAGGTCATCTCTATCCACGCTTGTCAAAACCGCATGTTTGATGTTCATGATTTTGATAGAGCGAGCTACCTTTTCGGGTTCGTCCCAATCCACCGTTTCTGGTCGACCGGTTTTTACACCACAAAATCCGCACGAACGCGTACAGATATTCCCGAGAATCATAAACGTTGCAGTTCCTTCTCCCCAACATTCTCCCATATTAGGGCAGCTACCCGACGTACAAATAGTATTCAGATTATATTTATCAACCAAACCACGAAGTTCAGTATATTTTTGTCCGGTAGGCAATTTCACCCGAAGCCACTTCGGTTTTGCCTGTCTTGGTTCTAAAATGCTTTGCATTTGACTTTATTTTTGACTTGCAAAGATACAAATTTTAGTGGTAAAATGTCAGTTATCAATAGTTTTAAAGTTATCAAGTAAAATCAAATTAGTTATTTTTGTCTTTAGAAGCTGACAATATTTCATTTGTAAATTTAAAAAAACGTTAAACCCTGTTAATCGGTAGTTAAACCATTTTTATCGGCATAAAAAATGCAGTAATTTTATAGTTGAACTTAAAAATTTGCTCATTATGAAAAGACTTTCATCTTTATTTTTGGTTGCTCTTTTGAGTGGAGGAATCACTCTTGGAGCATATAAACTTTTTATAGAAAAACCTGCAACTACTCATACAAACGGAATCACAACCGTTTCTACACTTCCGGTTGCTAATTATAAAAATGTTGGTTTTACTTCTGAAGCGCCTGATTTTACAGAGGCTGCAGAGTTAGCTATCAACTCAGTTGTACACGTTAAAAATGTTTCATACCGACAAATAAATGATCCGATTATGGAATTTTTTTACGGATATAGAGGAGGACATCAACAAGCCCAAATCGGAACAGGTTCAGGAGTTATTATTTCGGAAGACGGATATATTGTTACCAATAATCACGTTATTAATAATGCCTCTGAAATTGAAATCACTTTGAACAACAAAAAAGCTTACAAGGCAAAACTTATCGGAACAGATTCTCAGATGGACATTGCTTTGCTAAAAATTGATGCTAACGAAAAACTTCCTTATACGGTTTTCGGAGATTCTGATAACATTCGGGTAGGAGAATGGGTTTTGGCTGTCGGAAATCCGTATAATTTAAACTCGACTGTTACTGCAGGAATTATTTCTGCCAAAGCACGTAATGTAGGAAATCGCATGCAAAACAACATCCAATCTTTTATTCAAACTGATGCTGTTGTAAACCCTGGAAATAGCGGAGGAGCACTAGTAAACACTCGAGGGGAACTTATCGGGATTAACACGATGATTTCTTCGACTACAGGTTCGTATGTAGGTTATTCATTTGCTGTTCCTTCGAACATTACTCGTAAAATCATCGAAGATATTATGGAGTTTGGAAATGTTCAGAAAGGGGTTTTAGGAGTAAAAGGAGGAGAACTCAACCAGGCAGTTGCTGAGGAATTAGGAATTAAACGCACTCAAGGCTTTTATGTTGCAGATGTTACCAAAGGTTCTGGAGCCGAAAAAGCAGGAGTAAAAAAAGGAGATGTAATTGTTCAGATTGACAACCAAAAAGTAAATTCATTCGCAGAGCTTACCGGATATATTTCGACCAAAAGACCAAATGACACCGTAAATGTTTATGTCATAAGAGATGGAAAAGAAATCGAACTTCCTGTAACACTTACGAAGTTTGAATTACTGACTACTGAATTTTTAGGAATGGAAATAGAGGATTTATCTATGGCTGACAAGAAAAAATTCGGAGTGGATTCTGGAGTAAAAATTGTAGATAGTCAAGAATACGAAGATGTTAAAGGAAAAGTGATTATTTCGGTGGATGGATATAAAATTCAAAACACTCAAAAATTAAATGAAATTATGTCCAGAAAAAAGCCTAATTCATCTACACGAATCGACCTTCTGAATCAAAATGGAGATATAGAGAGATATATTATCCGTTAAAACATAAAGATTACAATTCATCTCAACTCAAAAACATATACCTATTATTTAAAGCCTGACTTTTTAAGTCGGGCTTTAATTTTTTATTTTAATTTGAACTAAAAGCAATTCCTTTATATAACTTGAATCTTTTATACTCTTTAAGACTTTGTAAGGATTTTTTAAATACATCTCTAAAAACCAACAACATACATCGAAGACAAGGGATTAATTGTATTAAAACTCCGGGTATAAATTTCTTAAAAAACAATTTTAACAGATAAATTCCGTTTGTTTAATTGGAAAAAAGATTTTTTATAAATTATTTTTTTGTACATTTCGCATCTTAAAAAAACAATGCGACATTATGTTAATCTACGAATTCATAGGTTAATATTAAGTTTAATTTAAGTATGTTTGACATTCGATAATTAAAACGTCTTGTTAAAATAATATTGCAAACATTTTTATTATAGAATTCTATAATAGTGTTCAGGATTATAGAGAAATTTATATCTTTGACCATTTTGGAAAGCTTTTTTCAGAAACTTTAATCTATAAAAAGCTTTTTAATTTTAGTGCAAAATTGATTTGACAATTTTTTTGATTTTTTAGGATAAAATTAGATAGTAATTAATTAGTAATTTCAAGAAAAGAATTTTAGGTTCTTTCGTTAAAACGACAAAAATATGCAATTAAAAAAGAGATACTTAGCCCTATTACTTTTGCTATCGCAGTTTACATATTCTCAAGAAGGAATGGCGGTTTATTCTGATTATTTATCAGATAACTACTACCTGATACACCCTTCGATGGCAGGAGCAGCCAATTGTGCTAAAGTACGACTTACGGCAAGGCAACAGTGGTTTGATCAGAGTAATTCTCCTATGTTACAAACCTTGAGTTTTAATACAGCTTTAGGAGAGCGTTCAGGGGTTGGAGTTATCGCTTTTAATGACAGAAACGGGTATCACTCTCAAACAGCTTTTAAACTTACTTATGCTCACCACTTGCGTTTTTCAAGAAGTGATTATGATTTAAATCAATTATCTTTTGGTATAAGCGCAGGAGTAGTTCAAAGTCGTTTGGATGAAACTGAATTCTTAGGAAGTGCTCCCGACCCAGGAGATCCTAGTATTCACGGAGGAATGACACAGAAAGACTCTTATTTTAACGTAGATATAGGAGCTTCTTATCACTATCTTGATTTTTTTGCTCATTTAACCATTAAAAATGTTATTGAAAACAGAAGGGATTTATACACAGATATGGAACCGGATAATCTGCGTAAAATTTTGTTAAGTGCCGGATATATCTTTGGAGATGCAGACCGCATTTTGTGGGAACCTTCAGTAATGTTCCAATATGTAGATCAAACCGGAGAAAAAACTATTGACCTGAATCTTAAAGCTTATAAAGACCTGGATTTCGGAAGATTGTGGGCAGCTTTATCATATAGAAGAAGTTTTGACGGAACTCAATACTTGAACGGAAATTCTGTTGAAGAACAATATTTGCAATGGATTAGTCCAATTGTAGGAATCAATTACAAAAACTTTATGTTTGCTTATACTTATTCTCACTTGCTTGGAGATGTCAAGTTTGATAGCGGCGGATTCCATCAAATTACAATAGGATTCAATTTATTCTGTAAAAGAGAAAGATGGGATTGTAATTGTCCTGCTGTTAATTAACAATATCTGTCCCGACCTGTTCGGGACTTTTTTTTGACCTTTAAACCTTATTGAAAAATGCCTGTAATAAAATCTGTAAACGGAAAAGAACCAAAAATTCCACAAGATTGTTTTGTAGCCGAAAACGCTACTATTGTTGGTGATGTAATACTTGGTGAAAATTGTAGTGTATGGTTTAATGCGGTCATCCGAGGAGATGTGCATTATATCAAGATTGGAAACAAAGTGAATATTCAGGACGGAGCCATCATCCATTGTACCTATCAAAAACATCCTACCATCATCGGGAACAATGTGTCTATCGGACATAATGCCATTGTACACGGTTGCACCATTCATGACAATGTACTTATCGGGATGGGAGCTATTGTTATGGATAATTGTGTGGTAGAAAGCAATTCTATCGTGGCAGCCGGAGCTGTGGTTACTCAAAATACAGTTATTGAATCGGGAAGTATCTATGCGGGAGTTCCTGCAAAAAAAGTAAAAAGTATTGATGCTTCGGAGTTTGCGGGAGAAATTGATCGAATTTCTAATAATTATGTCTTATATTCGAGTTGGTTTAAAGACGAAAAGTAAACTGATTTGACAATATTTCAACTATTTAAAAAAGTTGCTTCATACGTAAAGTCATACAAATGGCTTGTTATAGCAACGCTTGTGCTAACGGTAATAGGGTCGTTTATGGCACAAGTAAATGCTCATATTCTTAGATATACCGTAGATGAAGTTAACTTGCTGGTTACTGAAGGTAAAACCCTTGGGGATGGGAAAAATCTATTAATTTTCATCACCATTGTTCTACTTTCGAAAGAATTGATTTACGCCCTTATTCAGTTTGGACAAAAATTTTTTGGTGAAAAACTCCGAATCTACATCTCGAGAGACTTTTCGCAAATGATAGTTGAAAAAATCCTCACCTATAAACTTGCTTTTTATACCTCGACCGAAAACGAAAGCGGAAAACTACAAACCCGCATCGATATGGGAATATCTAGTCTGACACGACTGGTACAAAATTTCTTTATTGATATTCTACCGCTTTTTGCCAATTCGATTGTGGCTCTTATTTTTATGTTTTCGGCTAATTTTTACATCGGATTGGTGAGTTTATGCATCATTCCTCTTTATTTTTTTGTGAGTCAGGCACAAGCCAAAAAGCTAGGAGGCTTCAGAAGAAGGATGCGTAGTTATCGCGAAAACAAAAGTGCAGGAATAATTGGTTTGATTGATTCTATCACGGTAATTAAATCCTTTGTAAGAGAACCTCTTGAGGCTGAAAAACACCAGCAAATTCAGTATGACATGACCGAAAATCAAATGCAAACTCGAAAATTGAGTTTTTTGTTTGAAAGTATTAAAAGCTTTTTAGAGCAAATCGGAATTGTTGTCATTATTATTCTAACAGCTTATTTTGTGTTGGATGAATCAATGAGTATCGGAGCTATTATGTTTCATATTATGTTGTTTAACAATGTTTCTGCTCCTATTCGTCAGCTTCACCGAATTTACGACGAGGTAAACGATGCTTTAATTTATTCCGAAGGATTTTTTGATATTTTAGATGCTGATCACGAAAAAGAACCTTCCGGGAACTATAAACCCAAAAAAATTACCGGACTCATCGAGGTTAAAAATGTTGATTTTGAATATCCGAACGGCACCAAAGCATTACACAACGTATCGCTTACTGTGCCTCCCGACAAAATCACGGCTTTAGTAGGATTGAGCGGAGCCGGAAAAAGCACCATTATCAATCTTTTAGACAAATTCTATCACCCAAAAGCAGGAACTATTACTCTTGATGGCATTGATTTACAAGAATACGATACTGAGTATTTACGAAAAAACATTGGTCTGGTTTTACAGAAAAATCACATCTTTAAAGGAACTATTTCAGAAAACATCCTTTACGGAAAACCGGACGCAAGCCAAGAAGAAGTAATCGAAGCAGCGAAAAAAGCATATATTCATTCTCAAATAATGGATTTGCCAAATGGGTATGATTCGCAAGCCAATTTGCTCTCGGGAGGACAACAACAACGCATCGCTATAGCGCGATTATTTTTAAAAAACCCTCCTATTATTTTTCTTGACGAACCTACAGCAAGCTTGGATGCTATTGCTACCGAACAAATCAAAATGAGTCTTGATGCTATCAAAAAAGACCGAACCGTAATTATTATTTCGCATAGTATTTCACAAATTATTGATGCTGAAAATGTTGTGGTTTTAGAAAAAGGTAGAGTTGTGGAACAAGGAACCCACGATGAATTATACGACAATAAATCTACCTATTTCGAAATTTTCAACGCAATGGCCAACAGTTTAAATATTGATAAAATTGCGCGAACTATAAATGAAGAACAATCTTAAAACAATCTCTCAGAAACTCTACTGGAAGCAATTTTTGAGGCGATATAACTCAGAAACATAATTGTAAAAAACACAATAAGTATATTTTCGAAAGTAAAGTTAACCAGATAAGGAAGTGTAGGGCTTAACATCCAAAGCTCGAATTTTTGTTGTATCAATACAATGACAACTCCTAATAAAATCCCTAAAACACAACCAAAAAAGCTCAGCAAAATTCCTTGATATAAAAATATTTGTTTTAGTCCTTTAATAGATAGCCCAATGTTATAGAGTGTTTTCAGGTTTTGTTTTTTATCTAAAACCACCATTATTATCGTTCCGATAAGCGTAAAAAGAGTAATGATAATAACTAAAGTAATAATTAAATAAACAATCAGGTTTTCTGTATTGAGCATCTTATGGAGCGTTTGGTTTAGCTCAGTCCGATTTTTAATATCTGTATCTGTCCCAAAGATATCCGTAAGCTGTGCTTTTATTCTGTTTTCAGAAGCTTCGGGTTTTAGTTTGAATTCAATACCGGATACTTTAGTCGAATCCATTTGAAGTAAATACTGAACCATCGGAAGGTTGGTGTACACATATTTAGCATCTTTATCCTCGTCATTAAAAGAATAAATTCCGGTTGGCACTAATGTAATTTTATTAAAATCATCTTGTGATATTGTGCCTTTTCCGGTTTTCGGAACAAGTACCTGCAAGTTGTTTTCGTAGTCAAAAATTCCGACAGAAAGCTTTTGTGCAATAATATATCCAATAACGGCTTCATTTCCTTCGGGATTCCATTCTCCTAAAAAAACAAATTCTTCGACTGGATTTACGTTATTAAAATTTTGGTCAATTCCTCGTACGTAGGCTATTTGTTCTTTAGAATCATATCGGAGTAGAACTCGTTCTTCTAAATATTTACTATACAGTTGAATTCCTTCTATTTCATTGAGCTTTTCTTCTTTTTCGGGAGTCAATTCTAGTGTTTTCCCTACGGTCGAAACAATTCTCAAATCAGGGTCATAACCTTTAACAAACGAAAGACTATACTCTTTAAGTCCGCTAAAAACAGATAGCACCACAAACATAACCAATGCTCCAACAAAAATTCCAACAGCTGTAATACCTGTAATAAAGTTAATAGCAGAAGATTTACTTCTGCTAAAAACATACCTTTTGGCTATATAAAAAGGGACTTTCATTCTACGGGCACTTCAAAGTTAGTCTTCTTTAAATTAAGACTACAGAAGAATACTGTCGATTTATCTTTTGATGGTTAATTGCTTAGAAATCTGTACCAAATCGTCTAAAATATTCAATGCTTCTTCAACATAAATATCTTTCGTTAGGTTTTCGTGCCATCTTTCGCGTTTTTTGGCTAAAACAGAATCTGTTTTCATTTGCTCGAGTTCGTATGGAAGCGATTTGAACGTATATGAATTTTTATAGTCTTTGAGTTTAGTAAACTCCTTTCTTCTTTGTTCTAGTTCTTCTTCTTTTTGGATGAATTGTTTATAATTCAGACTATAGATATTATCATCTCTTTGTTCTGCAATCCATTTTGCATTTTCGTTTATAAGTTTAAAGTGTTCGCTCTGTCCTACTCTATGCTTACTTTTTGCAATTACATTTTCAAAAACATTCGAACTTGCTGCAGGTTTATAAGTTGCAGGAGGGATTTCGTCCCAAATCATAGCTTTTTTAAGGTCTTTCTCCCCTACGTCTATATAGGTATATCTATCCGGAAGAACTATATCACTCTTTACTCCTTCGAGCTGAGTTGAACCTCCGCTTATACGATAAAACTTTTGGGTAGTAATTTTTATAGCCCCAAAGTCAATATCTGTGTTGCGTACAAAATTATTAAGAATCGCAACATTCTGAACTGTTCCTTTTCCGTAAGTTTGTTTACTTCCTATTACTATTCCTCTATGATAATCTTGCATAGCTGCTGCAAAAATCTCTGAAGCAGAGGCTGAAAAACTATTGACCATCACTACGAGCGGCCCCTCCCATTGCACACCAGAATTCCTATCTTGATGTGTGTCTATTCTTCCGTCAATTACACTTCCGTCATTTCTTCTTTGAGGTGGATTTTTAACTTGAACAACCGGACCTTTATCAATAAATAGACCCGACATTTCTACTACTGTGCGAAGTGATCCTCCTCCGTTGTTTCTCAAGTCCATTACTATACCATCTACCTTTTCAGACTTTAGTCGTTCTATTTCTTGTTCCACGTCTTTAGCTGCATCTCTCGCTTTTCGGTCATTCATATCAAAATAAAACTTCGGAAGGTAGATTATTCCGTATTTTTTTCCATCTTTTTCGACAGTTGTCGAGCGGACATAAGTTTCTTCCATTTCAACTACGTCACGAGTAATCGGGATATCCACAATTGATCCGTCTACTCTTTTGACCGTAAGAATTACTTTGGTTCCTTTTTTTCCTTTAATTAGCTTAACCACATTATCAAGACGCATTCCAGAGATGTCAATTGGCTCTTCATTTTCTTGCGCTACTTTGGTAATTAAGTCTCCGTTTTCTAACTTTCCTTCTCTCCAAGCAGGTCCTCCGGAAATCACCTCAGAAACTTCTATCAAATCTCCTTTTTTCATCAAGCGGGCTCCGATTCCTTCAAACTTCCCTGACATTCCTGTATCAAATCTTTCTTTGTCGTCAGGTGCCATATAATTGGTGTGTGGGTCAGCTTGTTCGGTAATTGCATTTACATATATCGAGAACCAATCATCACGATCTTGTTCTTTAATAAAATCAAAGAAATCGTTTAGCGTACTTAACTCTGATTCGCGAGTTTCTTTTTCTAATTGTTCAAACGATTTTATCTCAACTGGTTCTTCTTTCTTTTTAGGCTTTTCTACAATTTCTTCTTCATCGTCAAAATGATTATCCTCAATTCCTTTTTGTTGTTTTTCTTTGTCATAAATCTTAGACAAAACAGACAATTTTATTTGCTTTCTCCATCTATCTTTTAAAGAAGCTTTGTCTTTTGCGTAAGGTTGATTTTCAAAATCCAGATTAAAATCTTCGTCTTTAGAAAAATCAAACGGACTTTCTAGCACTTCTTTGTAATAAGATTGTGCTTCTTCCATACGCTTCATCAATCTTGTATAGGTGAGCTCAAAAAAAGCAATATCTCGGTTTAGAATCTGATCGTCTAATAAATTTTCATATTTAGAAAACTCTTCAATATCTGTTTGAATAAAAAAGCGTTTATTGGGGTCTATTGCTTCCAGATAGCTGTCGTATAAACTCTTTGAAAAGTTATCATCAAGTTGAAAATGATCATAATGTCCGTTTTGTAAAACTTTGACTACAAGTTCTAATAACAACCTATCTTTATCAGAATTAGCTCCTGCGTTTATTTTTTCGCTTTTAGGCATAAATCCCCATAGCGCTAAAGCAAAAACACCTATTAGCACTAAGGCTTTATAATTTCTTTTCATAAATGACAATATAAGGTTCATCAATCTTTTGAGACTAAATTATACAAAACTGTACCAAGAACCGAATTTCGGGGTATAATTTTTTGTTAAAGATACAAAGATATTTCTTTC
>Ga0079223_10001710_pt1 | contig 13272 bp, 13 predicted proteins | sample Stecom2011_FD_75072 | JGI IMG/M metagenome (GOLD analysis project Ga0079223, IMG submission 75072) | Agricultural soil microbial communities from Utah to study Nitrogen management - Steer compost 2011 | ecosystem: Environmental > Terrestrial > Soil > Agricultural land | place: USA: Utah... | reverse complement strand
TGCACAAGGCAGTGCTGCTATTTCCCGACAGTATGGTGGCACCGGACTCGGGCTGAGCATTTCCCGCCGGCTGGCGGAGATGCTTGGCGGTAGCATACAGTTTAGCAGTACCTATGGTGAAGGTAGTGAGGTTGAGGTAGTCATCCGGACGGGTGAGCTTAAAAATGTGCATTTCCTGCGCGATGCCTCCGAACTGAACCAGCGGCGACGGGCTATTCCCATGGTTGTAGCTCCGCGGCTGAAGGGGCGGATTCTGTGTGCCGAAGACAACGACGTAAACCGCCGTCTGGTGTCTTTACTGGTTTCACGTACCGGTGCAGAGATGATTCATGTCAGCAATGGTGCAGAAGCACTGGAAGCTGCTCTGCGGGAATCCTTTGATGTGATTCTTATGGACATTCAGATGCCGGTTATGAATGGCCGGGACGCCACAGTAGCAATCCGCGAAGCAGGCATTAACACGCCGATTATTGCCCTTACAGCCAATGTGATGTCTGAGGACATAGCCGATTATCGACTGGCGGGCTGCACGGAGCATTTGGCGAAGCCCATCGACAAACAACGGTTCTATGAAGTGCTGGCCCGCTACCTTGAGGTACAGCCAGAACTCATACAGATTCCGGCTACACAGTTCAGTGGTCAGGTACTGGTAGCGGAAGACAGCAAAGAAAACCGGCAGCTTGTGGATCTGATGCTACGCCGGCAAGGCCTGGATGTACTGCTGGCAACCACTGGCAACGAAGCGGTTCGTTTGGCACTGTCAGAATCTGTGCAGATGATCCTTATGGATCGCCACATGCCGGAAATGGATGGTGTGGAAGCTACCCGCATGCTACGCCAGACCGGATTTCGGCGGCCGATCATTGCATTTACCGCTGGTGATCAGGCGGAAATTGACGCTCTGTGCGATGCCGGCTGTGATGGTGTTTTGAATAAACCGATCGACCAGACCCACCTGCAATCTTTGTTGGCCCGCTATCTTCAGCCGCAGGATGGAGTTTCTGTAAATAATCAGGATGACGAAGAAATTGAACACCTCGCCAAACAGTTCCTGGATGGACTTGATGGACGGCGGGAGAAAATGAACCGGGCCCTTTCAGAGGGTGATACCGACACTCTGAAAACCGAGGCCCATCAGATAAAAGGTACTGCCGGTGCGATGGGGTATCCGATGATGACTCGTCAGGCCGGAACGGTTGAGGCGCTTCTGAAAACGGCCAAACCAGACTGGGATGATGTTCGTCATGAATTGGACACCCTGAATGCTATGATCACCCAGGCACTCGCTGCTTCGGCAGCATCCTCATAACCAAGAGAACAATGACAGGAACAGGCCATGACTGAAAACCAACATCGCGCGGAAAGCCATTCCCTGAGCATGATGTACGGAACCTATGCAGATGTTCTGTTCGTGCTATTTCCGTTTCTGGTCATAGCCATGCAACGCCTTTGGGACGGTGAGCTTTATGACACCCTGATGCGTCCGGATCTGAGCATTGCTGCAGCAATTCTTGCCGGACTTGCCATGGGTAAATTTGTACTTGGCCTGGTCACTAACCGTGATCTCGGCCGCTATAAGGAGCGGATCGTATTTTTTATTGCTCTGACCCTGTTTCTGGTACTCGGGCCGGCCATTATTCTGATACTGAGTATCATGAAAAGTGCCGCGGTTCCCGGATTTGTAGTTTTCGTGCAACCTATCCTGTTGCTTATATCGATCTCTTTGTATACAACAGCCGTCAGTATCAGCAATATTCTGACTCGCCACGGTGCTGAAAAGCCAGATTCCGACGCCAGTACGCAGGGCCCATCAAAGCCCAGACGGGCTTCCCTTGATCTGCCACGCCGTACCGGCAGCGACTCAAGACAATAGAGCTGCCATAATAACAAGGCACACAAGAATAACCGGAGATTGCGAATGAATGACCTGAGGATCCTGGTAGTAGAAGACGAGCCGATCATGAGGGAACGGCTGGTAGATATGCTCTACAAGGCCGGAGCTACCCAGGTGTCTGAAAGTATAGATGTTGCCTCGGCCCGGGCTGCCTTCTCGGCACAAGAGTTTCAGATTATCTTGCTGGATCTCGGATTACCGGATGGCGACGGCCATGACCTTATGCTGGAGTTCAAAAGTCTCCGCAAAGAACAGCATATTGTTCTGGTTACGGCAGATGACACCATTGATAGTATTCAGCGGGCGATAAGTGCTGGTGCCAACGGTTATGTGGTTAAGCCTTACTCTCAAGAGAAAATTCATGACGTGGTGAATAATTACGCGATGGTTCATGACGGAAGGCTGCAAAGCCTGAACCGTCATCATTGAGCGGTTCAGGCAACGTTTGCACTAATTAAATTAACAAACAGCCCGGTCAGGCCACCTGACGGGCAATCCAGGAACTATAACGGGTGGCCAGAGCTCGCACGTAGCGGGCTTCTGCAGCGCTAAGACTGGCCAGGACGCCGTTGAAAATCCAGCCTCGTTCATAAAGCCCCAGCACCCGCTGCTCATCATCCAGATTAACTCTCTGGTTCAGTTTTTTGCAGATAGCATCCAGCAGTGGCAGTTTCTCGGGGCGTCTGACAGGTCCCGGGCGGCCGTTATTGGGCTGGTTGGCTGCATGTGTTGTCGGATGTTTTCTCATGGTGTTCTCCTTGTCGTTCTGCGTTAGCAAAAACAAAACCCCGGGGCCATGGGCAACCGGGGTTTGCGGAGATGCTGGCCCGGTCGCTCAATGGCTCCCGGGACTGACCGAAAGCCGTTAGATGTCTTTTGCCATTGCGCACGCTGACTGCCCGGCAAGGCAATCACTGGCGGTACTGAAAACTGATTGTGGAATCATCCTGGTCATACTGGCTCTTATGGTTCGGTACAAGACTAAGTGTATCGGGTAATGCAGGGTTTGCAATAGCCCTTTAATTGCGGCAAACGCTTACAGACGCAGAAGTGAGCATTACCTATATTAGCCGCTGTCACGTGTTGTTTTTGTTGTGCAATCCTCAATAGTTGTTGTTCCGGCTATTGCATGGATCTCTCCTTTCTACGCAGCCTCTATGGTTACGTTTTTTTTGTCCTTTTTTGGTAGTGGTTAATCCGTAGCCACTAACTCGTACAGTTTTCTGGCGGCGGTTCGGCGATAATTTAAACACTCATTATTCACTTGCTTATCAAATCGCCAGAGGTTGCAACCTAAGGAAATGTCCGACAAATCCGGATTCGCAAACCGCAAGTTCCGCTCGCACTTTTTAGTAGAAATGATTCTTGTCGCCGCACTGGTTTTTTACATGGTGATGGCCCATGGAAAGCCCGTAGGCGACGATATCGGATTTACCGTTGCCGGAGTGAGTCTGATGGCTCTGGTCACCTATTGGACATTGAATACATTGAAAGATGGCCTGGAAGTTATCGCCTTGCGAGCCGGTAAACTCCGGCACTAAGTTCATTACTCTTCCCTTCTGCACTACGATCCTTACACTTCGCGTTTAAAGCGCACACCCAAGCCTTGCGTGCGCTGTTACAATACCTGCTCGCATTGAAGTGTATGGGGGAGTTCTCAATGGCAGATCGTTTGGTGGTAATTTATTCCGGAGGTATGGATTCCTTCACATTGCTTAATCTGGCCCGTGCCCGTGGCCATCAGGTTCACGCGCTGTCGTTCAACTATGGCCAGAAGCATATTAAAGAACTGGATTATGCCCGAGCTGTTTGTGCGTCTCTGGAAATCCCCCACAAAGTTATTGATATACGGGCCATGAGTGACGTAATGGCAGGGTCTGCATTGACATCTGATGCGGAAATTCCCGAAGGTCACTACGCAGAAAGCAACATGAAAGCCACGGTCGTTCCTAACCGTAATATGATTCTCTTATCGTTGGCAACCGGCTATGCCATTACGGTTGGTGCAAACGCGGTCTGGTACGGTGCTCACGGTGGTGACCATGCCATCTACCCGGATTGCCGCCCCGAGTTTGTTGCAGAAATGGATGCTGTCTGCCGGGTGGCCAATTACGAGCCGGTGGGTATAGAGGCGCCTTTTATGGCGATGAATAAAAGCGAAATTCTTGCGGAAGGGCTCAGGCTGAATCTTGACTATAGTCAGGCCTGGACCTGCTATAACGGTCGTGAAAAAGCGTGTGGCCGATGCGGTTCCTGTGTAGAGCGGCTGGAAGCGTTTGCCCTTCAGGGTTTGGAAGATCCGCTGTCCTATGAGGTCAGGCACTGATGTACCGGGTTAAAGAAGCGTTTTATACCCTGCAAGGTGAGGGTGCTCAGGCTGGTCGGGCAGCAGTATTCTGTCGGTTCAGTAAGTGCAATCTTTGGACCGGCCGGGAAAAGGATCGGGCAGGTTCCGTTTGTGACTTCTGCGATACAGATTTCGTCGGTACCGATGGTCAGAACGGTGGTCGCTTCGCAACACCTGATGCACTGGCCGCACATGTTCGCAGCCTGTGGCCGGATGCGCCTGGCCGTCCTTATGTGGTGTGCACAGGTGGCGAACCACTGCTGCAACTGGATGAGCCGTTGATTGAAGCATTGCATCGTGAAGGGTTTGAGGTAGGTGTGGAAACCAACGGCACGCTGCCGGCCCCGAAGGGCATTGACTGGTTGTGTGTCAGTCCAAAAGCTGACGCACCGGTTGTTATTGAGTCCTGTGATGAGCTAAAGCTGGTCTACCCACAGCTATTGGCGATGCCGGAACGGTTTGCCGACTTCCCCGCCAAACACTACTTCCTGTCTCCCATGGCGTCACCCCGAATACCGGATAATGGAGAAGACAGCTTCAAACAGAGCAACACCCGCAAGGCAACAGAGTATTGTCTGGCCAACCCACAGTGGCGACTAACCCTGCAAATGCACAAGATCATCGGTATAGACTGATCAGACGGTTGCCTCCAGATATGCGTGTTTGGGTACGATTTTGGGGGGCAGCTTTCTGGTACGGTACTGACTTGGACTTGTACCGGTCCAGCGTTTGAATGCACGGGTAAAATTAGCCGCGTCGGCATAACCCAGTGCATCTGCAATCTGGCTCAGGTTCATAGTGGTACCTTTCAACAACTCCCGAGCCCGTTCAAGCCGCACCTTATCGACCAGACTCTGGAAGCTGGCGCCTTCTTCCTGCAGCCTCCGCTTCAGTGTGCGCTCTGAAACGAATAGTGTTGTTGCTGCCCTGGCCAGTTTGGGTGGAAACGGGTAGCTGGTTTCTATAACTCGCCGTACTCTGCAGGCAAATCCTGCATCTTCGGTCAGTTGCCTGAGCGCTTCCTCACACTGCGCCCGGGACGACCTGGCGAGTTCATCGTCAGTAAACCGAATTGGCAGGCTGAGTTCCGGTATCGGGATGATCAGTGCATCTTCTGAGGCACCAAATTCAACCGGTATGGGGATAGCCTTACGGAAACGCTGAAAATACGCAGGCTCCGGGCCCCGGCGTAAAATCCGCGAACCCTCAACGGCATTGCTGGTTAACTGAACGCCCATAAACACACAGCCAAATAACATAGTATCCATGATGAACCCGTGAAGCGGCCCCAGATCCATGTCACAGGAGATGGTGTACCGAGCCTCATCGTTGGTGAACTGTTTGACAACGGTCAAGTGTGGCGCTCGTATGGTCAGGTAGCGGGTCATTAACTCCAGAGCATCTTTAAGGGTCCGGCTGCTCATCACCGCTCTGCCAAGTGCGCCGTGCAGAGGTAACTTCAGCTCATCGGCAAGCATTATGCCAAGGCCAGGCTCACCACTTTCTACAATGGCCCTGGTTACAAATTCGCTGGCCTGAGTTTGGCTGATCCTCAGCTCCAGTGAGTTCAGTCGGTTCGGGTCCAGGCCCACGCGGAGTAAAAGACTCCGTTCATCAACACCAATTCTGTGCAGTAGTTTCGCCAGCAAATGCATGTAGATGGCGGGTATGCCCAGATCCTGAGCAGTTGAAGCTGAGGCGTTCATGGAATTTCCTTATATGGGCGCTGTTCTTATTATGAAGGGATCAAAGCTATTAATGATTATGACGTGTTCCGGAGCTGCCACCCATGACTGAGTTGACGGGTCAATGGGCCAGACAGGCCAATTGGCCGGTGAGGCATTATTCAGAGCCGGATGTCGGTAATAACCGGATTGTGATCTGAAGAGCGCCAGGGGAAGGCTTCTGGCGCCCTCCGCCCGTACTCATAACTGAGCGCGCGTGGCTCATCGGAGTTAATCAGCCAAGTCTGGGCGTTCAGGATGAGCGGTTTTAGCAAGCCAGAGGCCAGAGCATGGTCCAGCGAACCCTTCTCGCCTTTGTAGCGGTAGCTGTAATGCGGGCATGAATTCTTATGGCAGGGATGAAAATGCTGAATCATATTCGTGAAACCGGCGTCCTGGAACAGGTTCAAGGGTGCTTCCCGGGAGTAGCTGTTAAAGTCACCGGTAACGAGTGTGCCGGCAAGGCTGTCTGGCACAGGCAATTCAGCTAACCAGTTGATAATAGCAGTCGCCGAATCAACTCTGCGCTTAGCGAAGCAGGATTCGCCATTATTCTGATCAAGATCGGCACCGGTTGCGCCATGACACGACTTTGTCTTCAGATGCAATGAGACAATCCGAAGAGCTGCGGTTCCGCCATTTCGCTGAAATGTCTGCGCCAGGGGTGGCCGGCCACGATAGCGAAAGGCACTGCCTGTCAGCCGCTGTGGAGTACCGATTGTTTTGACCCGGTCGTGCCGGTACATCAACACTGTTCGAATGGCATCCACGCCATCATCGCCCGGGGTGGCCACGAACCGCCAATGTTGCCCCAGTGCCTGTGTCAGGGCGGCTAATGCACTATCGGGCCCGTAACCATCATTTTCCAGCTCGGAAAGTGCAAGGATGTCGGGATCTGAGGCCGTCAGGGCATAAGCAAGGCGGCGGTGCTGCTCTTTATATTCCGTCAGGGTTTTAGCGCCGCGAGCGGTTGGAAAGCCTGCGCCGCTGTTGCTGCCGTCACCATTGAAGTAGTTCTCCAGATTCATGGTTACGACACGAATATGATCACCGGATGGTCTGGGTGGTGGCGGTAACCGGGGGTTCTCTGATTTAAAAACCGGGCTGGTTTCCGGCTGAATACGCCAGGCGCCAAAACGGAAATCCAGAATACCAACAAGATTCTGAACAGTGTCGCCGGCCCGCACGGTGTGTTCCAGGTTTAAGCCGCCCGGAGGCCAGGGTGTCGGATCCGGATTGCGTGTGGCCCGGCCATCATCCAGCATCACTCGCTGTTGTAGGTTTGCTCTTGAGATGGCGGTGGCGGCAGCGGATGGCGCTTGGTACTCCGTAGCAGTTACCTGATCGCCCGCTGCCAGGGTTAGCTCGCCATAACGAGCCAGATTGTAACTATCGATAACCGTCAGGGGCTGGGTAAAACGGACTCTCATGTTTTCGTAGGCTTCGGGGTTCTGTGGCCATGGCAGAGAAAGTGGGATTGGCTTGGGCAGCGCAGCCTGCCCGCAAACAATAATGGCTTTAATACCTGCCAATTCAGTGAGGCCATAAAACTCTTTAACCTTGCCTGTTACTCTCAGCCGATCACCCGGCTTGCCGGTTTTGCGCCGGGTATAAATGAACAGAGCTTCTGAGGTAAGAGGATTATTGTCGGTCTGGTGGTCAGCCTGTTGCAGGTAGAAGCCCTGGAATCCGCCTTTTAGCCTTGAATCAAGCGTGAGTACCCCTTCCACGGTTACGGTTTGATCAATCAATGGCGAGTGGTTGGAATCACCCTGAACCTGGGAAATGGGGGTGGCTGCCTCACCACAGGCGTCAGCTGCCGTACCCGCCAGTGGCAGGAACAGCAGGAACAGAGCTTGCAGATGAACAAGAAAACGGGTTTTGGTGGCCACACCGGTATTCTATCAGAGGCGAGCGCCAGCCTTTAGCGTACGTTCAAGTTTGCTACCAAAACCAAGCTGGTCCGGGTTGGCCAGTTCAAGCTGTTGTATCAGGGGGTCAGGGTGTTGCCCGTCAAGATTAATGCCGAGGCGGGAAAGCACATAAGGTGCCAGTGCGGCACGGGTGTCTACTTCAAGACGGCCCTGCTCCATGCCAAAATCTCTGGCAATAATCTCTTGCTGAGCCTGGGTCAGGCGCGGATCAGGCGTAATAATCATGGTAACTTCCCGATGCCAGGCGTCATCCTGCTGGCGGGTGTGCCTGGCTCGCTGGCGCAAGGTCTCGGGTGACTTGTAAAACCGGGTCAGTGAAAAATCCCGGAATTCGCGGTTGGATTCACACCAGGCGCGGACATGCCAGTTGTTGCCCGTACACACCAGAGCGTGGGGTTCAAGAATGCTTTCTACGGCCTCCGGACGGCTCAATGACAGATAGCTGGCCCGCATCTGACGGCCATACCGTGTAGCGGTAACCACAGCACGCATGGTTTCGGGGGCAATAATCCGATTTGGGCCTTGTACAACGACACTGTCGGGCAGGCTGATATCAAGCGACTCAAATGTGTTGCTCAATTTCTGCTGGCGAGCCAGCAAATCCATGTACTCACTCACTACACCACGAGTAACAACCGGACGAAACTTTCGAGCAGGTACGTAGCCCTTAAGATGACGATCGTAAATAAGATTGTCTGGTGCCAGTTCCCGCAGATAGGTATTGATATCCTTGGAGGCCTGTTGGCGACCTATGCCAAAACTGTGACAGATGTGGTTTGTGGTCAGCCGACCTTCCCACAGGGCAATAGTCTCAATCAGCCGGTAGCGAAGTAACAAATCCCAGCGGATGGGCCAGTCCGTTTTTTTCATAACCAGGCGCTCGTGATCCAGTGAATAGCAGGCAAATATGTTACCTGCTCTTGCGGCAGAGGTCTGTTACGGCACCTTAATGTAAAACATTGTTAAATGCGTGAAAACTGCCGTATTGACGTTGTTGGAACAAAGCTCTCAAACTTCGGGAAGTCCTTAGTGGTTGTCACCTGCGCTGGCTGTTCTAATATAACGTACCGGCAAAGTCCGGCATCCAGTGCTATTTTTCTTCATACCCGTCTGAACTTCCCAGAAAACCCGGAGCATTTGTTAATGACCCGAATGGTCACATCTCTGTTTGCACTGCTGCTTAGCATAATCTTGCTTGTAAGCGGCAATGCGTTTCTGATGACGCTTTTGGGTATTCGCCTGAGTATTGATTCGGTATCACCGGATATTATCGGCTGGATTATGGTGTGCTACTCCATTGGCTTTGTACTTGGCACCCTTTATGTACACAAGATTATTGGCCGGGTCGGTCATATTCGGGCTTTTGCAGTATTTTCAGCAGTTGCAGCGGTAACAGCGCTGCTCTACCCGGTGTTTGTTTCAGATGTTTTCTGGGCGGTATTGCGGGTGTTTTCCGGATTCAGCATTGCTGGTGTGCTGGTTGTTATTGAAAGTTGGTTTTCAAGCCGGGCAACCAACGCGAATCGAGGTACGCTTTTTTCGGTTTATCAGATTATATTTTATATCTCTGCTGCAGGCGGCCAACTGATTGTAAATATTGGCGATCCAGCCAGTTTTCTGCCGTACTCTCTGGCCGCAATACTGCTTACACTTGCACTGATTCCTCTGGCTATGACACGTATGGAAGCGCCTGTTATTGAGCAGGTGCAACGTATTTCCTTCTTCACGCTGGCGCGAGAGTCGTTTACCGGGGTTGCCGGTGCCTTGATTGCAGGTGTGCTGATTGGTGGGTTTTACGCATTGGGGCCGGTCTATGCCACGCTGGTAGGCCTGGACATTTCAGACACTTCCAGGTTTATGGCGATGGCGATAGTTGCTGCCATGATACTGGCATGGCCACTGGGCCGGCTTTGTGACAGATTTGATCGCCGCAGAGTTATGTTCTGGGTTGCGCTTTTTGCGGCTGGGTCGGCTTGTGTGGTTGCTGTGGTGGGTGCCGGGAGTCTCCTGATACTAACGCTATCTGTAGGGCTCTTTACAGGTTTATCCGCCACTATCTATCCGATAGCTGTGGCCATCACCAATGACCGGATGGAGAGTAACCGGATTGTTGCGGCCAGCGCCACGCTGTTGCTTAGTTACGGTATTGGCAGTGTGATTGGCCCTGTTGTCATGGCAGAGTTGATTAATGTACTGGGGCCTTCAGGCCTGTTTGCAGGCAATGCCGGTTTTCTGCTGGTACTTGCTGTTATAACCAGTTACCGCATCAAAAATACAAAAGATGTCGCGGTAGAAGATCAGGAAGATTTTGTACCGGCAATGCCGGAAACTTCCCACGTGTTAACGGAAATGGATCCGCGTAACGTCGAGTTTCAGGCATCTCCCGAAGCCTGTGAAATGGAAGAGTTGCGCGAAGTTAGCTAAGGTTGCACCCGCAGTTGTCAGTCGTCTTATAGTCAATTGATATTTGTATTTGTCTGAATGGTTAGCATACTATTGGTGATATTTCCGATAATGTGAATATACGACTATATCTCTGGCCCTGCCCGGAGGGCTGGCCACGATTTTTTAACGGAGCGTTAACGCATGAGAGATCAGCTTTCATTTGCTGTTGCCCGGGTTACTCGTCGCTGGCGGAAAATGCTGGATGAGCGCCTGAAGGATCTGGGAGTTACCCAGGCCAGGTGGAGCACGATGGTTTATCTGGAGCAAGGCGGTGAAGGCCTGACACAGCGGGAACTGGCAAGTCTTATGGCCATTGAAAACCCCACTCTGGTGCGGTTGCTGGACAGCCTGGAGCAGCAGGAACTTATTGAGCGCCGTCTTTGCCCGAATGATCGCCGTGCCCGCAGGCTTTTTCTGACCGAACCGGGACGGAAGTTTATGACCGATCTTACCGCCCGTGCTGAGAAGCTCAGAGACGCCATGCTGGAAGGTATCAGTGATAAAGACATTGAATGCACCGTTAAAGTGTTCCGGAAAATCATGGAAAATGCCGAAAAGATAAGATAAACAATAGTCTGGAAGCGGGCATGGTTGCCTGCCTCTACAAAATTCTGTACTATTCGGTTTCCTTCAGGGGAGTAGTCAGCGCGCGGGAATCAATAATTCACGGGCGAATGTCAGTCAACATACTTGGAGCTCATCTCCATGGCTGGCATGTTCCACAGTTGATATCGGTGGAATTGACGAGACCTGGGGCTGGTTCATCTCCGTAGGGCGGTAGGTGGCCGGCCTCACGTCTGACAAACCGCCCCTGGAACATTTCATGGATGCCTTTCTAGCCTCAACACTTGCTGTGGCAATCGCCGAAATTGGCGACAAAACGCAATTGTTATCCCTGTTTCTGGTTGCCCGTTACGCGAAACGTTTACCTATTGTTTTGGGTATTACCGTTGCTACGCTGCTTAATCATGCTTTATCTGCCTGGCTTGGGGCTTGGTTGGCGCTGTTTATTCCTGCTGGCTGGCTCCCCTGGGTGCTGGCGGTCAGCTTTGTTGCCCTCGCCGGTTGGCTGCTTATTCCCGACAAGGATGATAGTGACAGCTCTGCATTTCTGGGCATGGGTGCATTTATGGCCACCACGATCATGTTTTTCCTTGCCGAGATCGGTGACAAAACACAAGTTGCTACGGTTGTGCTTGCTGCCCGCTTTACGGAGACGTTTTGGGTGATCATCGGTACAACAGCGGGGATGTTGATTGCTAACATACCGGTTATCATGTTTGGACGTTGGCTGATGGAGCGACTTCCATTCGCTAAAGTGCGCATTGGGGCAAGTATTCTGTTTGTGGTCATGGCAGTTGTAACCTTGTCGGCGGCTTTTATGAACTCTTGATGCAAGCCGCTGTCACTCTAAGCAAGCTATAAAGACTTTCGGAAAGATTTCTATGGGGTTCAGATCTCTACTATTTATTTTGTTGGCGGGCCCTTTGGCTGTGTCATCTTTGCAGGCGGCCGAAAACGGCCGACTGACCCCGGAGAGTGGGGCGCAAATCAACGAGGTACCGCCTGCTGATGCACCGGACCGGACGCCACGGGTTCCTACTTTTCAAATAAGAGGGGATATGGCCGGTGAGTTGGGTTCGCTCACTACCCGCTATGAAGATACCTTTGCGGAAATTGGCAGTCAGATTGCCATGGGGTACCTGGAGTTGGTAATGGCTAATCCGGATGTTGATCCGTGGCTGCCCGGTGAGGGCACCACAATTACCCTGCCTCGCCAATATGTTATGCCAGATGCTCCCCGCGAAGGGATTGTGATCAATCTTGCAGAATACCGACTGTATTATTTTACCGACCAGGGGGTGCAGGTGTATCCGGTGGGTGTGGGTACGGATGACAATCCATCCCCATTAACCAATGCAAAAGTGACTATGCCGCTGGAGTCTCCAGCCTGGTACCCGCCAGCCAGCATTCGCGCAGAGCATGCGCGTAATGGAGACATTCTGCCAAGAATGGTTCCGGCCGGACCTGAAAACCCATTGGGTACTCATGCGCTGATGTTAAGCGAGAAGGGTTATCTGATTCACGGTACCAATAAGAAGTTTGGTGTGGGTATGGCGGTCAGTCATGGCTGTTTCCGCATGTATAACGAGGATATTTCTCGGTTTGTTTATCAGGTCAGCAAAGGTACGCCGGTACAAATTGTGCGGGAACCGGTAAAAGTAGGACTTTCTGCCGGTGAGGTTTGGCTGGAGGTGCATCGGCCGAATGAAGACTATTCCGCGGCAGAGCGTGATAGTCTCTGGCAGCAGACCCTGGCGAAAGTGGAAGCGTTTCGGAAAAAGCACCCGGGCGTAGAAGTTCAGCGCCATGCTATTGAGAGTGCTGTTGCCCGGGCAGATGGTATTCCTGCCATGATTGGCGAACAGCTTACCCAGATGGCATCAGACAAAACGGTAGAAGAGAAGACTCCAGACACAAACGGCAAGATGGAGCAGAAACTGTACTTCTAAGGAGGAACTCAATGCAGCATCATTATTCTGAGAGGTTGGCCCGTTTGGGTCGGCCTGGAATCTGGGCTGCATGTCTCCTTGCTGGCGTTTTGCTGGCGCTGGGGTCGCTGGCAACCGGCCAGCAGAAGCAGCATCAAACAGCTCTGGTGCTCACTGTGCAGGGTGCCATTGGCCCGGCCACTATGGACTATGTAACCCGGGGCATCCGCAGGGCAGAAACTGAGCAGGCCGGGCTGGTTATTCTGGAACTGGATACCCCAGGTGGTTTGATGGACTCCATGCGAGAGATCATCAAGGTTATCCTTGCCTCCGAAGTGCCCGTTGCTACCTACGTATCACCTCAGGGTGCCCGTGCCGCAAGCGCAGGCACTTATATACTTTATGCGAGCCATATTGCTGCCATGGCTCCGGCAAC
>Ga0079223_10001709_pt1 | contig 13272 bp, 11 predicted proteins | sample Stecom2011_FD_75072 | JGI IMG/M metagenome (GOLD analysis project Ga0079223, IMG submission 75072) | Agricultural soil microbial communities from Utah to study Nitrogen management - Steer compost 2011 | ecosystem: Environmental > Terrestrial > Soil > Agricultural land | place: USA: Utah... | reverse complement strand
TACCACGGCCCTGGGCTTGAAGCGTTCGGCGTAGGTCAGGGCGTCGCACAGCACCAGACGGCCTTCGGCGTCGGTATTGAGGATTTCCACGGTCTGGCCGCTCATGGTGGTGACGATGTCGCCCGGGCGGGTAGCGCGGCCACTGGGCATGTTTTCCGCGCAGGCCAGCAGGCCCACCAGGTTGATGGGCAGGCCCAGCTCCAGCACCGCCTTGAAGGTGCCCAGCACGCTCGCGGCGCCGCACATGTCGTATTTCATCTCGTCCATGCCCTGGCCGGGCTTGAGGCTGATGCCGCCGGTGTCGAAGGTGATGCCCTTGCCGACCAGCACGTACGGCTGCTCGCTCTTCTTGGCGCCCTGGTATTGCAGGACGACCAGACGCGGCGGCTGCTCGCTGCCCTGGGCCACGGCCAGGAAGGCGCCCATGCCCAGTTCGCGCAGCTTCTTCTCGTTGAGCACCTCGACCTTCAGGTCCTTGTACTGGCCGGCCATGGCTTCGGCCTGCTCGGCAAGAAAACTGGGGTGGCAGAGGTTCGGCGGCAGGTTGCCCAGGTCGCGGGTCAGTGCCATGCCGGCGGCGATGGCCCGGGCATGGGCGGCGGCGCGTTCGGCGGCGGCCGTGTCGGCGGTCAGCAGGGTGACCTTCTTCAGCTTGCGCGGCTTGGCCTTTTCGCTCTTGAAGCGGTCGAACACATAGTTGCCGTCCGCCAGGCATTCGGTGGCCAGGCGGGCGCGGCCGTAGGCGTCGCGCTCCTTGACCTGGAGATCGTCCAGGGCCAGGGCCGCGTCACCACCGCCCAGTTCCTTGAGCACGCCGAAGGCGGCGCCGAGCACCTTGCGGAACTGCCGGGTCGGCAGGGAGTCTTCCTTGCCGCGGCCGACCAGCAGGACGCGTTCGGCCTTGATGTTCGGCAGGCCCTGCAGCAACAGCGCCTGGCCGGGCTTGCCGGCCAGGTCGCCGCGCTTGAGCAGGGCGCTCAGCGCACCCTGGCTGGCGACGTCCACGGCCTGGGCCTGGGCGCCCAGTTGCTGGTCCTCACCGATGGCCAGCACCAGGGTGGCGGTCTTCAGGGTTTCCGGGCGGGTATTTTTTACAAGGAATTCCATTGCTATGTGTCCCCAAGACAAAGGGTCGGCTTTGCAGGATAATCGCCGGCTGATTTCAGTGGCTCGCCGGACGGTGGGCCGGCCCGAGAATGCGGCTAGTGTGAGCGTTGCCGCCCGCGGCTGACAACCCTGGAGTGCCCCGTGTGATCATCTTCCGCTACCTGTCCCGCGAGCTGCTGGTGACCGCCACTGCGGTCAGCGCCGTGCTGCTGGTGATCATCATGAGCGGGCGCTTCATCAAGTATCTGGCCCAGGCGGCGCGGGGAGTGCTCGACCCCAGTGTGCTGCTGTGGGTGATGCTCTACCGCATGCCGGGCTTCCTGCAACTGATCCTGCCGCTGGGCTTCTTCCTGGCCATCATGCTCAGCTACGGGCGCATGTACCTGGAAAGCGAGATGGCTGCCCTGTCGGCGTCCGGCATGAGTCAGCAGCGGCTGCTGCTCTATACTCTGGGACCCGCAACGCTGCTGGCGCTGGTGGTGGGCTGGCTGGCGCTGTCGGTAACGCCCAGCAGCGCCTACAAATCCTGGGAGCTGCTGGCCGCGCAGGACAACCTGAGCGAGCTGGAAACCCTGTCGGCCGGGCGTTTCCAGGAACTGGGCTCCGGTAGCCGGGTGACCTATACGGAATCCCTGAATGCCGAGCGCACCGTGCTGCGCGGGGTGTTCATCACCGAGCGGGGCAAGGATGGTCAGATCACCACTCTGATCGCCGAGCGCGGGCGCCAGCTGATCCAGGAGGACGGACGCCGCTACCTGGTGCTGGAGAACGGCTATCGTTATGACGGCATGCCCGGCCAGGCGGATTATCGTGTCCTGCAATACGACCGCTACGGCGTCCTGCTGCCCAGTCCCGAGGTCAGTCTGGGCCCGAACCGCAGCCTGGACGATGATCCTACCGCCAGTCTCTGGGGGCATCCGGGCCGCGCCCAGCAGGCGGAACTCCAGTGGCGCCTGTCGCTGCCGCTGATCGTGCTGATCATGACCCTGTTCGCGGTGCCGATGGCCAGGGCCAACCCCCGGCAGGGGCGCTATCTGAAGCTCCTGCCTGCCTTGTTCCTGTACATGGGTTACCTGGGGCTGCTGATCGCCATGTGCAGTCAGGTGGAAAAGGGCACCATTCCTCCCGGTATCGGCCTCCGGTGGGTGCATCTGCTGTTCGTAGGGATCGGCGCGCTGATCTTCTTCTGGGAGCCCATTCAGCTCAGATGGGCTGCGTTGCGTACCGCTCGCCGGGAGGTGCGCCGATGAACCGTCTGGATCGCTATATCGCTCGCCAGGTGCTGTTATCCATCCTGGCGGTGCTCGGCGTGCTCTGGGGATTGTCTCTTCTGTTCGCGTTGATTGATGAGCTCACCTTCATGCGCGCTGCCTACGGCGTGCCTGAGGTTCTCGAGAATGTGCTGCTCACTTCGCCTCGGAGACTCTACGAGCTGTTGCCCATGGGGGCGCTGATCGGCTGCCTGATCGGCCTGGGCACCCTGGCCAGCAGCAGCGAGCTGACCGTGATGCGTGCCTCCGGGGTGCCGTTGGTGCGCATCGTCGGTGCGGTAATGGTGCCCATGCTGCTGCTGATGGTGCTGGGCCTGGCGCTGTCCGAATTCGTGATGCCCAAGACCGAGGTGCTGGCAGACTTCAAGCGCGACATGGCGCGCAACGGAGGCCAGGCCATGAGCTCCAAGGGTCTCTGGCATCGGGAAGGCAATCAGTACGTGCATATCAACGCCGCGCGCAGCGATGGCGTGATGCTGGGCATCACGCGCTTCGTCTTCGACGAGGATCGGGTGCTGCGGGAGTCCAGCTTTGCCGAGCGCGCCGAGTACGTCGGCGATCACTGGATGCTGCATGAGGTGACCAGCACGCGTCTGACCACCCAACGCAGCGAGGTCGTCCACGAGCCCACCCGAACCTGGCGGGTCGAGCTGACCCCGCAACTGGTCAGCACCCTGATCACCGAGCCGGACGCCCTGTCCATCAGCGGCCTGTGGCAGTACGCGCGCTTCCTGGGTGGCCAGGGGCTGGACAGCGACCCCTACTGGCTGGCGTTCTGGGGCAAGGTGTTGCAGCCGCTGATCACTGCCTCGCTGGTGATCCTGGCCATTTCCTTCATCTTCGGGCCGCTGCGTTCGGTGACCCTGGGGCAGCGCATCTTCACCGGCGTACTGGTGGGCTTCGTGTTCCGCATCATCCAGGACCTGCTGGGGCCAGCCAGTCTGGTGTTCGGCTTCTCGCCCCTGTTGGCGGTGGTTCTGCCCGGGGCCGTCTGTGCGCTGATCGGCCTGCGGTTGCTGCAGCGCGCCGGCTGAACCGGTCAGGCGCGCCCGGCCCGGGCTCTCGCCCGGGTCGACGTTTTCAGTTGCGGCTGGTCAGGCGTTCGACGCGCACCTGCGCCACGCCGCTGTTCAGCATGCCAAGGCGCTTGGCGGCGGCGCGCGAGAGGTCGATCACCCGGCCCTTGGCATAGGGGCCGCGGTCGTTGATGCGTACCACCACCGACCGGCCGTTCTTCAGATTGGTGACCTTCACCTTGGTACCGAGCGGCAGGCTGCGGTGGGCAGCAGTCAGCTCGTGCTGGTTGAAGATCTCGCCGCTGGCGGTCTTGCGACCATGGAAACGGGGGCCGTACCAGGAGGCCTTGCCTACCAGGGTCTTCTGCGAACTGGCTTCCGCAGGTGCCGGTAGCAGGACGGACGATTCGCCGCCGGGGTTGCTGCAGGCGAACAGGAAGGCCGCGCTGAGCAGGATGAATAGATAACGCATGCGGGGACCGGATGGGTTAAGCGCCCACGATGGGCAGGATAACGGCATGCCGGTGATCCTCCCGGATACGGCATGCCCCGGTGCCGGCCTTCCAGTGGCCGGCGCTTTGATCAGCCTTCGAGTTTCTTCTTGAGCAATTGGTTCACTTGGCCGGGGTTGGCCTTGCCCTTGGAGGCCTTCATGGCCTGACCGACGAAGAAGCCGAACATCTTGGCACGCTTGGCCTCGTCGCTGGCGCGGTACTGCTCCACCTGCGCGGCGTTGGCGGCCAGCACCTCATCCAGCATGGCCTCGATGGCACCGGTGTCGGTGACCTGCTTGAGACCCTTCTGCTCGATGATGGCATCGGCGGTTTCGCCTTCGCCGTTGGCCAGGGCCTCGAAGACCATCTTGGCAATCTTGCCGCTGATGGTGTTGTCCTGTATGCGCTGGATCAGGCCGCCGAGCTGCGCAGCGGACACCGGCGACTGCTCGATGTCCAGGCCTTCCTTGTTGAGCAGGCTGGACAGTTCGCCCATCACCCAGTTGGCCGCCAGCTTGGCATCGCCGCAGACCTGCTGGACAGCCTCGAAGTAGTCGGCCATCTCGCGGCTGGCAGACAGCACGCTGGCGTCGTAGGCGGACAGGCCGAACTGGCTCTGGAAGCGTTCGCGCTTCTGCGGGGGCAGTTCCGGCAGCTCGCCGCGCACCTGCTCGATGAAGCTGTCCTCCAGCACCACCGGCAGCAGGTCGGGGCAGGGGAAGTAGCGGTAGTCGTTGGCTTCCTCCTTGCCGCGCATGGAACGGGTCTCGTCCTTGTTCGGGTCGTACAGGCGGGTTTCCTGCACCACCTTGCCACCGTCCTCGATCAGTTCGATCTGGCGCTGGATCTCGTGGTTGATGGCCTTTTCGATGAAACGGAACGAGTTGACGTTCTTGATTTCGGCGCGGGTGCCGAACTCGGCCTGACCCCTGGGGCGCACGGACACGTTGCAGTCGCAGCGCAGGGAACCCTCGGCCATGTTGCCGTCGCAGATGCCCAGGTAGCGCACCAGGGCATGGATGGCCTTCACATAGGCCACCGCTTCCTTGGCCGAGCGCAGGTCCGGCTCGGAGACGATTTCCAGCAGCGGGGTGCCGGCGCGGTTCAGGTCGATGCCGGTCATGCCGTGGAAATCTTCATGCAGGCTCTTGCCGGCGTCTTCTTCCAGATGCGCGCGGGTGATGCCGACGCGCTTGACGGTGCCGTCTTCCAGGGTGATGTCCAGGTAGCCCTTGCCGACGATGGGATGGTCCATCTGGCTGGTCTGGTAGCCCTTGGGCAGGTCCGGGTAGAAGTAGTTCTTGCGAGCGAACACGTTGGTGCGGCCCAGCTCGGCATTGATGGCCAGGCCGAACTTCACCGCCATGCGCACGGCTTCCGCGTTGAGCACCGGCAGGGTACCGGGCATGCCCAGGTCGATCAGGCTGGCCTGGGTGTTGGGCTCGGCGCCGAAGCTGGTGGCGCTGGCCGAGAAGATCTTCGATTGGGTGGAGAGCTGGGCGTGGATTTCCAGCCCGATCACGGCTTCCCATTGCATTGTGCGTGTTCCTCAGAATCCGGTCGAGGTGCGGGTATGCCAGTCGCTGACCTGCTGGTACTGGTGGGCGACGTTCAGCAGGCGGCCTTCCTGGAAATACGGCGCCAGCAGCTGCACGCCCACCGGCAGGCCATCGACGAAGCCGGCCGGCATGGACAGGCCCGGAATGCCCGCCAGGTTGGCGGTGATGGTGTAGATGTCTTCCAGGTAGGCGGAGACCGGGTCGTTGGCCTTCTCGCCCAGCTTCCAGGCCGGGTTCGGCGTGGTCGGGCCGAGGATCAGATCCACTTCGCCGAAGGCGGCGAGGAAGTCGTTCTTGATCAGGCGGCGGATCTTCTGGGCCTTCAGGTAGTAGGCGTCGTAGTAGCCGGCCGACAGGGCATAGGTGCCGACCATGATGCGGCGCTTCACCTCGGCGCCGAAGCCTTCGCCACGGCTGCGCTTGTACAGGTCTTCCAGGTTCTGCGGGTTCTCGCAGCGGTAGCCGAAGCGCACGCCATCGAAGCGCGACAGGTTGGAGCTGGCCTCGGCCGGGGCGATCACGTAGTACGCCGGAATGGCGTGCTTCATGTTCGGCAGGCTGATGTCCTTCACGCTGGCGCCGAGCTTCTTCAGCTCTTCCACCACGGCCAGCACGCGTTCGGCGATGCGGCTGTCCAGGCCGTTGCCGAAATATTCCTTCGGCAGGCCGATGCGCAGGCCGGTCAGCGGCTGATTCAGAGCGGCCAGGTAGTCATCCACCGGCTGGTCAACGCTGGTGGAGTCCTTCGGATCGAAGCCGGCCATGGCGCCCAGCAGCAGGGCGCAGTCCTCGGCGGTGCGGGCGATCGGGCCGCCCTGATCGAGGCTCGAGGCGTAGGCGATCATGCCCCAGCGCGACACGCGGCCGTAGGTGGGCTTCAGGCCGGTGAGGTTGGTCAGCGCGGCGGGCTGGCGGATCGAACCGCCGGTGTCGGTGCCGGTGGCGGCCGGAATCAGACGGGCGGCCACGGCGGCGGCCGAACCACCGGAGGAACCGCCGGGTACGCGGCTGGTGTCCCAGGGGTTCTTCACCGGGCCGTAGTGGCTGGATTCGTTGGCCGAGCCCATGGCGAACTCGTCCATGTTCAGCTTGCCGAGGGTCACGGTGCCGGCGGCGGCCAGCTTCTCGACCACGGTGGCGTCGTAGGGTGCCTTGAAGCCGGTGAGGATCTTCGAGGCGCAGCTGGTCAGCACGCCCCTGGTGCAGAACAGGTCCTTGTGGGCGATCGGCGCGCCGAGCAGGGCGCCGTTCTCGCCGGAGGCGCGGCGGGCGTCGGCGGCGCGTGCCTGCTCCAGGGCCTGTTCCTCGGTGACGGTGATGAAGCTGTTCAGTTGCGGGTCAAGCTGGCGGATACGGCCGAGCAGTTCGCGGCTCAGCTCTTCGGCGGAAAACTGCTTGGCGGCCAGGGCGCGGGCGATCTCGGCCAGGGTCAGTTGGTGCATGGGAAACCCTTTCCTTTATTCGATGACTTTCGGCACGAGGTAGAGGCCGTTTTCCACGGCCGGGGCGATGGCCTGATATTCATCGCGATGATTTTCTTCAGTGACCACATCGGCGCGCAGGCGCTGGGTGGTTTCCAGCGGGTGGGCCAGCGGCTCGATACCGTCGGTGTTCACGGCCTGCATGGCGTCGATCAGGCCAAGAATGTTGTTGAGGGTCTCGGTGGTCTGCGGAATCTCGCTCTCGCCGAGCCCCAGGCGGGCCAGGTGGGCGATCTTTTCCACGTCGGAGCGTTCAAGCGCCATCGGGGAGTCTCCAGGAAACGCGCAAAAGCGGAGCAGCGGGCGATACTGATCCGCGAAAGGCCGATGAGTCGGGCCTCTGGCCCGATACGAGCGTGGCAATCTAACACAGAGCCAGCCTTGCCCAAAATTCCCACACTTTGCTAGAGTCAGCTGCCTTTTTTCTACGCGTTGCCTTTAGGGTCTCCGACTAATGTTCAAAAAACTGCGTGGCATGTTTTCCAGCGATCTGTCGATCGACCTGGGTACAGCCAATACCCTGATTTATGTGCGCGAACGCGGCATTGTGCTCGACGAACCCTCTGTCGTCGCCATCCGTAGCACCGGAAACCAGAAAACCGTTGTGGCCGTCGGTAGCGAAGCCAAGCGCATGCTGGGTCGTACCCCGGGCAACATCGCAGCCATTCGTCCGATGAAGGACGGCGTGATCGCCGACTTCAGCGTCTGCGAGAAGATGCTGCAGTACTTCATCAACAAGGTGCATGAGAACAGCTTCCTGCAGCCCTCGCCGCGGGTGCTGATCTGCGTACCCTGCAAGTCCACCCAGGTGGAGCGTCGTGCCATTCGCGAGTCGGCCCTGGGCGCCGGCGCTCGCGAGGTGTTCCTGATCGAGGAGCCCATGGCCGCCGCCATCGGCGCCGGTCTGCCGGTCGAGGAAGCTCGCGGCTCCATGGTGGTCGACATCGGTGGCGGCACCACCGAGATCGCCCTGATCTCCCTGAACGGCGTGGTCTACGCCGAGTCCGTGCGAGTCGGTGGCGACCGTTTCGACGAAGCCATCGTGACCTATGTGCGCCGCAACTACGGTTCGCTGATCGGTGAGTCTTCCGCCGAGCGCATCAAGCAGGAGATCGGCACTGCCTTCCCGGGTGGCGAAGTTCGCGAGATGAACGTGCGTGGCCGCAACCTGGCCGAAGGGGTGCCGCGCAGCTTCACCCTGAACTCCAACGAGGTGCTGGAAGCGCTGCAGGAGTCCCTGGCAACCATCGTCCAGGCGGTCAAGAGCGCTCTGGAACAGTCGCCGCCGGAACTGGCCTCGGATATTGCCGAGCGCGGCCTGGTGCTGACCGGTGGCGGCGCCCTGCTGCGTGACCTGGACAAGCTGTTGTCCCAGGAAACCGGCCTGCCGGTGATCATCGCCGAGGACCCGCTGACCTGCGTGGCCCGTGGTGGTGGTCGCGCCCTGGAGATGATGGATCGTCATTCCATGGATCTGCTGTCCACGGAGTGAGCCTCGTGATGGCGTCCGGCCCTCGGGCAACGCGGCTTTGCGGCCGGACCCATTGAGCAGGCATCCAGCGTTGCGAGGATCCGCCTATCAAACCCTTATTCGTCAAAGGCCCTGCATTGAGTGTGCGCCTGCTGGTGCTCATCGTGCTTTCGGTCGTGCTGATGGTGGTGGATGCTCGCTTCGAAACCCTCAAGCCCCTGCGCAGTCAGCTGGGGCTGGTGCTGACCCCCGTCTACTGGCTTACCGACCTGCCGTTGCGCATGTGGGAAGGCATGAGCGAGCAGGTCGCCAGCCGCAGTGAGCTCATCGAGGAAAATCGCCGCCTGAAGAACGAGGCGCTGCTGCTGCAGCGTCGTCTGCAGAAGCTGGCGACCCTCACCGAGCAGAATGTGCGCCTGCGTGAACTGCTCAACTCCACCGCGCTGCTGGACGATCACGTGGTCATCGCCGAGCTGATCGGTCTGGATCCCAGCCCCTTCACCCAGCGCATCATCATCAACAAGGGCTCCCGCGACGATGTCTTTGTCGGCCAGCCGGTGCTGGATGCCACCGGGCTGATGGGCCAGGTGGTCGAAGTCATGCCCTACACCTCGCGGGTGCTGCTGATCACCGACAGCGTGCACAGCGTGCCGGTACAGGTGAACCGCAACGGCCTGCGGGCCATCGCCTCGGGCACTGGCTCCGACTACCTGGAGCTGCGCCACGTGCCGGAAACCTCGGACATCAAGGAAGGCGACCTGCTGGTCAGCTCCGGCCTGGGCCAGCGCTTCCCGGCCGGTTACCCGGTGGCGCGGGTCCGCTCGGTGGTCCACGAGCCGGGACAGGCCTTCCTGCAGGTGCATGCAGTGCCGACCGCCATGCTCAACCGCAGCCGTCACCTGCTGCTGGTGTTCAGCGACGCAGGGACGCCGGAGCAGCGCATGGGCGCCGCCGGGCTGTCCGTGGAAGCCCAGGTTGGTGATCACGAAGTGGAGCCGCCGAGCGAGCCGCTGGAGGAGCAGCCGTGAGCGCCGAACGACCCAACAACGGCTGGGTGATCTGGGCCACCTTCGTGGTGGCGCTGCTGCTCAGCGTGGCTCCGCTGCCCGGTAATCTGGATCTGCTGCGTCCGCTGTGGCTGGGCCTGGTGGCCGCCTTCTGGGCGCTGACGCTGCCCCATCGTGGCGGCATGACCATGGCCTGGTGCTTCGGCCTGCTGCTGGACGTGCTGTCCGGCAACCTGCTGGGGCTCAACGGCATCCCCCTGGCACTGATCGTCTTCCTGGTGCTGAACCTGCAGCAACGGCTGCGCATGTTTCCCATCTGGCAGCAGGCCATGGTGCTCATGGTGATCCTGGGCATCGCCCAGCTGGTGCTGCTGTGGCTCAATACCCTGGCGGGCAACCGGCCGCCGACGCTGCTGTTCCTGGTGCCGGTGCTGACCAGCGCCATCCTCTGGTTCTGGCTGTACCTGGCGCTGCAGTGGCTGCGCCGGCGCTTCGACGTCTATTAGGCCGGAGCCCGTAAATGCCGGCTGGACACGGGAAGCCAGTCGGGCTCCGGACAGAAGAAGGAATTCGACATGCCCTCCCTTTACCTGGCCTCCGCTTCGCCCCGTCGCAGCGAGCTGCTCAGACAGATCGGCGTCAGCTTCACGCCCTGCCCGGTGGACATCGACGAGACGCCCCTGCCGGGAGAGTCGTCGGCCGACTATGTGCAACGCCTGGCGCGCGAGAAGGCCCAGGCCGCCCTGGCGCGCCTGGGGGACGGGCAGCCGCTGTGCGTGCTCGGTGCGGACACCACGATGACCCTGGATGGTCGCATCCTCGGCAAGCCGGCCGATCGCACGGAAGGTCTGGCCATGCTCGCCCTGCTTTCCGGCCGCACGCATCAGGTGCTGACCGCCGTGGCGCTGGCCGATGCCGGCCGCTGCGAGGTGCGCCTGGTGGAAAGCCAGGTCACTTTCCGTACCATCAGCCCTGAGGAAGCCGAGCGCTACTGGGGAACCGGCGAGCCCGCCGACAAGGCCGGCGGCTACGGGATCCAGGGACTGGGCGCGGTGTTCGTGCGCGAGCTGCGCGGCAGCTTCTCCGGCGTGGTCGGCCTGCCGCTGTGCGAGACGGCCGAGCTGCTGGCTTCATTCGGCGTCCCCTGCTGGACGCAGACGTTATAGGCTGGGAACAGGATGTTCGTTGCGAGGCCTGTTCCAGGCCTCGAATCAATTTTCAGGAATCAGCCATGAGCGAAGAAATTCTGATCAACATCACGCCGATGGAATCGCGCGTGGCCGTGGTCGAGAACGGTGTGCTGCAGGAGGTGCATGTCGAGCGCACCCAGCGTCGTGGCATTGTCGGAAACATATACAAGGGCAAGGTGGTGCGGGTGCTGCCGGGCATGCAGGCCGCCTTCGTGGACATCGGCCTGGAACGCGCCGCCTTCATCCATGCCTCGGAAATCTCCCAGCGCGAAGGCAGCGCCGTGGAACCGATCAGCGCCCTGGTACATGAAGGTCAGAGCCTGGTGGTGCAGGTCACCAAGGACCCCATCGGCAGCAAGGGCGCGCGCCTGACCACCAACCTGTCGATTCCCTCCCGCTATCTGGTCTACATGCCGCGCACCCGTCACGTGGGCATCTCTCTGAAGATCGAGGGGGAGGCCGAGCGGGAGCGACTCAAACAGGTGGTGGCCGATTGCGTGGCCAGGGAGGGCCTCGAGCAGGCCGGCGGTTTCATCCTGCGCACCGCCGCCGAAGGCGCCGGAGAGGACGAGATCCTGGCCGATATCCGCTATCTGCACCGGCTCTGGGGGCAGATCACCGTGCAGATGCAGACCGCCCAGGCGCCTTCGGTGATCTACGAGGATCTGCCGCTGGCCCTGCGCACCCTGCGCGACCTGGTGCATCCCGGCATCGAGAAAATCCGCATCGACTCCCGGGAAACCTTCCAGAAGGTCGGCCAGTTTGTCGCCGAGCTGATGCCGGAGATCGCCGATCGCCTGGAGCATTATCCCGGTGAGCGGCCGATCTTCGATCTCTACGGGGTGGAGGACGAGATCCAGAAGGCGCTGGAGCGCAAGGTGCTGCTCAAGTCCGGGGGCTACCTGATCATCGATCCGGCAGAGGCGATGACCACCATCGACGTCAACACCGGAGCGTTCGTTGGTCATCGCAACCTGGAAGAGACCATCTTCAAGACCAACCTCGAGGCGGCCATGGCCATCGCCCGCCAGCTGCGTCTGCGCAACCTGGGCGGGATCATCATCATCGACTTCATCGACATGGAGGACGAGGAGCACCGCCGTCAGGTGCTGCGTACCCTGGAAAAGCAGGTGGAGCGCGACCACGCCAAGACCAACATCATCGGCATCACCGAGCTGGGCCTGGTGCAGATGACCCGCAAGCGTACCCGGGAAAGTCTCGAGCAGGTGCTCTGCGAGCCCTGTAGCGCCTGTCAGGGGCGCGGCAAGCTGAAAACGGCGGAGACGGTCTGCTACGAGATCTTCCGCGAGATCCTGCGCGAGGCGCGGGCCTTCCAGGCGGAGGCCTATCTGGTGCTGGCCAATCAGAAGGTGGTGGATCGCCTGCTGGACGAGGAGTCGGGCAACGTGGCGGATCTGGAGGCCTTCATCGGACGCACCATCAAGTTCCAGGTGGAGAGTGAATACTCGCAGGAACAGTTCGACGTGGTGCTGCTCTGACGTGATTTCGCCGCTTCGCCTGCTCAACGGCCTGCTGCGTCTGGGCCTGGGCCTGCTGGCGACGGGGCTGGTGCTGGCCGCCCTGTATGTCAGCCTGGGCCGGGAACTGGCGCCGCTGTTCGCCGACTACCGCGAGTCGCTGGAGCGACGCGCCAGCCAGGTGCTGGACACTCCCCTGCGCATCGGTCGCCTGACCGCCCGCATGAATGGCTTCCTGCCGGAACTGGTTGCCCACGATCTGCTGCTCGGTGAGGCACCAGGGCTGCACATCGACGAACTGCGCCTGCGCCCCGATCTGCTGGGCAGCCTGCTGCACTGGCAGCCGCGTCTGGACGATCTCGAGGTGGCGGGGGTGCGCATGCTGCTGCGCCAGGACGAACAGGGGCGCTGGGCACTGGCCGGCCTGCCCCGCGGCGAGGCATCGGGTGAGGTGGACCCGGCCAACTGGCTGCGCCAGTTGCGGCGTTTTCCCCGGGTGTCGGTAGTGGACAGTCAACTGATCGTCCAGCCCCGGGACGGCGAGCCCCTGAATCTCTCCTACCTGAATCTCAACCTGGATCTGAGCGGCGGTGATCGCCATCAGCTGGACGGCCGCCTGCTTCTGCCGGACGGCAAGCCGCTGGTGCTGCATCTGGACCTGCGTCTGCGACCGAACCGCTGGCAGGACGCCAGCGCCGACCTTTACCTGCGTCTGCCCCAGAGCGACTGGGCGCGCTGGCTGCCGCCCGGGCTGCTGGCCGACTGGCAGTTCAGGCGCCTGCTGGGTGGCGGCGAAATCTGGGCGCAATGGTCGTCACGAACGCTGCAGCGCGCTGTGATGCGCCTGCATCTGCCACAGGCGGAACTGGCCTATGCCGACCGCGCGCCGGTGCGTCTGGAGGAGCTCAACTTCAGCGGCTACTTCGAGCCGGGCCCGGCCGGAAGACGTCTGCTGGTCGATTCGCTGGCGGTTACCCTGGACGGTCAGCGCTGGGGCGAGGCGCGGATCAGTCTGCGGGAGCGACCTGACGAGCAGCGTTGGGAACTGGCCAGTGACAGGTTGAATGTGGGGCCCCTGATGCCCCTGGTCCAGGCGCTGGCACCCTTGCCGGACGAGGCCCGCGCCTGGCTGCAGGGGCTGCAGCCGGAGGGGCAGCTGCGCAACATCCTGCTCAGCTATGCACCGGGGGCGGTGCCC
>Ga0079223_10001706_pt1 | contig 13281 bp, 9 predicted proteins | sample Stecom2011_FD_75072 | JGI IMG/M metagenome (GOLD analysis project Ga0079223, IMG submission 75072) | Agricultural soil microbial communities from Utah to study Nitrogen management - Steer compost 2011 | ecosystem: Environmental > Terrestrial > Soil > Agricultural land | place: USA: Utah... | reverse complement strand
GACAAAGAACTGATTAAGTATTTTGAAGAAATAAAAACCATTAAAAACATGCAGGGGGTTCAGGCTCGCATGCCGTATATGATGGAAATAAAATAATCACAGAAATAAATCCAACAAAAAACCCCGGCACATGTCGGGGTTTTTTGTTGGTCTTTTATTAAATCTTTTCAGTCTATGAATCCAGACGAGTACTTATATACGAACGCCATCGCTCCAGAACGCGTGTCATATCATCGGGCATTGGTGACTCAAACTTCATTCGCTCGCCCGTAACGGGATGGGTGAGCTCGAGCATTCGCGCATGCAATGCCTGACGCGGAAGGATTTCAAAATTATTTACGACAAACTGCTTGTACTTGCTAAATACCGTTCCTTTTAATATCCTATCGCCACCATACTCCGGATCGTTAAAAAGCGGATGCCCGATATGCTTAAAGTGGGTTCTGATTTGATGCGTACGTCCCGTCTCGAGTTTGCACTCTACAACCGTTACATAGTTTAATCGCTCCAACACCTTATAACGAGTTAGGGCAGTTTTTCCAAAATCACCGTCCGGAAATACGCTCATAACTTTCCTGTTTTTCAGCGACCTGCCGATATTCCCCTCTATCTCTCCATCTTTTTCTATATCGCCCCAGGCTATTGCAACATATCTGCGGTCGATCGTGCGATTAAAAAACTGCGAAGAGAGATTTGCCAAAGCTTTTTCGGTTTTGGCGATAACCATTACGCCGGTCGTGTTTTTATCCAGTCTGTGCACCAGCCCCGGTCGGTGGGGTTGATTGCCTTCAGATTCAGGCAGATTATCAAAGTGATAAATCAATGCATTAACCATCGTTCCCGAGTAGTTGCCATAGCCGGGGTGCACCACCATATTGGCAGCTTTATTAAGGATTAAAAACGTATCGTCCTCATATAGAATTTCAAGCGGGATATCCTCCGGTATAAGTTCTATCTCGCGTACCGGATAAGGCATAACAATCGAAATCTCATCGCCGGGCTTTACCTTATAATTCGACTTTACAGCAATATTATTTACATGAATATTCCCGTCGGCCGCAGATTCCTGAAGCTTAGTACGCGAGGTATTCGGTATTCGATCCATCAAAAACTTATCGATACGCAATGGCTCCTGCCCTTTATCGGCAACGATGTTGTAATGTTCAAATAATTCCTGGTCTTCTTCGGGATCTTCGGCTGCGCTCATCTTATTTATTTACAATCAATTTCTTTGACCCCTGCTTTCCGGTTTTGTCTTGTATATTTAAAATATACACTCCGTTGGCGAGGTCTTGTATTTCTAATTTGCCTTTCGGCGAAAGCCGGGTGCTCTTCAACATACGACCACTTATATCGTAGATTGAAATCTGCAATTCGGTATGGGTATCGGCTTCAATATGCACAAAGTTGGCTGCGGGATTTGGATATACCTTAATTCCACCTAAAACAATTAAATCTTTCGTGTCGGATGTTATATCCTCATATCCGGTAGAAGTAAACATAGGTCTGATCATTAGCGACCCTTCATAGCTCGATGCCGACCATGAAGCCGTTTCGCGATAATAAAGATTGCCGGGATTTCCGTTTGTATTAATATCCAAACCAACTTTAACTCCTTCGTTTTGATTCGTTTGGGTATAACCAATAAAGAAGCTCCCCGACGGGATATAAACCGGTTCATCAAATTTATAGATCCAAGTTTCCTGAAACGCATCCTGTCCAACCTGAATATTGTGCTGTGCTGTGGCGATTTCTGCGCCCGGGCCATTTCCGGAATCCTCCCAAATCTTAATATTAAAAACTGTGTTTTCAATATCGTAATCAATTGGAATGGTGTAGATATTTAGCGCAAAAACCGAATCTGACTTGTGGTTGAGATATCTCATGGCCACACTTGCGCCGTTTTTTGCAATGGCATATCCGTATTCGGCCTGTCCATCGTCGTAAGCGTAGTGCGTATAAAAGTTTTGCTTGAATCGCATGGTATCATTGCTAGCAGTAGGCGAAAAATCAGAGACTCCGTGAATAAATTGCACTTCAAACTCTAGCTCATCGGGGCTCAGCGAAGGATCAAAAACAATATTATTGGGCGATGCAGCAACGTTGTGCTCGTATATTAACGTAGCTCCGGCACCAATACCGGGCTCATTAGAATTTGGATAAATTCCCACTTCATTGCCCTCGAATAAAACTCTGATTTCATTTCCTTCAAGCGTACGCGGCCCGTTATTCAAATTTCTTAGCAAAACATCTATTTTGTCGCGCATAAACCCCACCGGATCTGTAGCATAGTGATCTCGCGGCATAGCGGTATAAGTTTGCAATAGCGTGTTTGCCTGATCTACAAAAGCCACATCGTTGTTGTAATCATTGGCATTGGTAGAGTTTTGGTCGAGCCAAATGTAATCTAAGTTCCAGGTTCCAACGGCACCATTGAGCGGAGCTATATTTGTAAATCTAAAACGAAAGCCTTCTTTTAGATATCGGGCTTGAACAATCGGAATATAAACGAATGTAAAATTGTCCGGATCTGAAGTATCGGCGGTCGACCACGCTAAAAACCATTCGTCCAGATCGGGGGCATAAAACTCCAGCATGAGCGAATCGTTGGGATTGTTTAAAAAGTAATTATTGCCGCGCGGCTGATAATAAAAGCTTATTCCAATTCCGTCGTCGGGACCTGCCACCAAATTAATGGGCAACGACATAAGCGTATCGGCGGGACCGTGGCTTGTACCCCAGCTATAGGGATAACCCACTTCATCGGCGCCATCGAGGCTTACCACCCCAATTGTGGGCGGATTTTTTCCCCATCCGGTATTTCGCGTAGCCGATCGGTTTTCCCACAAAACAGCATATCCCCCGGCATTTCCGGGAAACCGGTCGACAGAAAAATCATCGACAAATGGAAGTGGAAGCAGGTCGCCCGACTTCATGGTAGATTTATTTGCTTTCCAGATTTTTGATTGTCTTACCAATTCGGCATTTCCCGTAAGGGGAACCAGAACCTCTTGCCCAAAGGCAAAAACACCGGCAAACAAAAACAGGATTAGGTTAATTATCTTCATAAAAAGTTGTATCAGGTTCAGCGTCAAACGTCTCAAAAGCAGCGCGGTCGGTAGTGAGATAAAGGTCGATGTACGATCCCAACCGTATATCGGCGCCATAACCGGGCATTTGATTTGCCACATAAGCATGGGTAGTGTCCGCGCCAGTTGCGCAACCCATGCACGATAAAATTTGTCCAACATTCAGCGACTGGGCGGTAATTATCTCGACTGCCTCCTTGTAGGTCAAGCCCAAAAGTCGAGGAACTGCTGTGGTACGGTTAGATTGTTCACCAAGCACAATGGTGATTTTTTCGCCTTTGCGCAGCGGGTCGCCGGCATTAATCTTCTGTCCCTCATACATCAACCCGAGCACACAGTCTGTACAAGACGGATCGGGCTCGTAAACCAGCTTATCAAGCTTGAGACCGACAATTTCTAAAAGCGGTAGGGCGATTCTTCGCGACTTACCCACCAAATTGGGTACCACTACCAATTCGGGCAAAGTGCTGTTTACAGTTAAAAACAACGTCCTCCCCTGCTTTACCTGGGTGTTGGGATCAGGATTTTGACTTACCACAACTCCGCGTGGCAATTCATCGCTGTATATACTGTCGGCTATTTCGTACTGCAATTCCGAGTTGCCCAATATCGTCGAAATTTGATCGACCCTGTAATTTCTTAAATCAGGAACTGTTGTCGATTCACCATGCTGGGTATAAAGCTTGAGAATAAACAGGCTTGCCTTGAGTAAAACAAATACAAAAACACCTATCAATAAGATGTTTAACCAAAATCTACCGGCGGTAATTACTGTGAAAAATCTTTTCATGAAATCTTAAGAATGCGCTCAAAGATAGTACTCAAAGCCAAACTAGTAAATATGTTAACGCATTTTCCGCATTGGTATTATTTATGGCTGCAAACTTATCCATCTTAGAGTGTTTAAATTTCTCTGAAAATCCTTCATTATACCTGGCTTACCTCGCCTATCTTTGATGTATTAGAAAAGGTAGCTATGAAGAAAAAAGTTGGAGTTGTTTGTGGTGGATTTTCAGGGGAAGCTGTGGTCTCTATGAAAAGTGCCGATATGATCATGAATCACATTGACAAAGAGCGTTTTGACCCTACGCTTATTGTTATTTCGCCCGATAGTTGGCATGCCGTTACGCCTTTCGGCGAATGTACAATCGACAAAAACGACTTCAGCTACACAGTTGATGGAAAGAAGATAAGACCCGACTTGTGTTTTATTATCGTTCATGGTACGCCCGGAGAAGACGGAAAACTTCAGGGCTATTTTGATATGATCGATATGCCGTACACGTCGGGTGGAGTTATGAATACCTCCATTACATTTAATAAAATATTTACCACTCGGGTTTTAAATCGCATGGGCTTTAACGCCGCAGCGGGTGTGATTATCGAGTCGCTCGACGAACTGGATGAACAAGCCATAGAACGCGAGCTGAGAATGCCGCTTTTTGTAAAACCCAATGAGGGCGGATCAAGCCTGGGTGTTTCGAAAGTGAAAACCATAAGCGAATTGAGATCGGCGGTAGAGCTGGCTTTATCCAAAGGTTCTCAAGCCCTTATCGAAGAATTTTTGCCCGGGCGGGAAGTTACGTGCGGTGTGCTTTCGACCAAGGAAGGACCTATGGCACTGCATATCACCGAAATCTCCACCCAAAAAGAATTTTTTGACTATGCGGCAAAGTACGAGTACGATCAAACCGTGGAAATAACACCGGCGCAAATACCACCCCACTTGTATGAAAAATGCCAGCGATTATCAGAGCGCATTTACAAAGCGTTTAATTGCAAGGGAATTTCGCGAATAGATTATAAGTTGGATGGCGAAGAGTTTTATGTAATCGAAATAAATACCGTTCCCGGAATGACCGACAAAAGTCTGGTACCTCAGCAAGCCGAAGCAATGGGCATTGATAAGACACAATTGATATCGATGATTATCGACGCAACGGTTTAAACTTAGCCGGTATAGCTTACTTCACATTCGATTTCAAATACGCCGTAAATTTCTCCAAGGCGCGTACCCGATGACTTTGATTGGCTTTTTCTTCATTGGTCATTTCTGCAAATGTGCGATGCTCATTTTCGGGAATAAAAATCGGATCGTATCCAAAACCACCGTCACCCCTCATTTTTGTAGAAATACTACCTGCCACTTCTCCTTGAAATAAATGCTCGCTCTTGTGCGTGACAAAAGCAATAACCGTTCGAAATTTTGCTTTTCGGTTGGAAGCGTTTTTTAGGCCGGCCAAAACCTTATTCATATTTGCGACAGCGTCGCGATTTCCCGAGTAGTGTGCCGTGTCAACTCCGGGTGCGCCATTTAGAGCTTCAATTTCCAAACCCGAATCGTCTGCAAACACAGGAGTTTTGTATCGACTAAAGATAGTCCCGGCCTTTTGTAGCGCGTTGGCTTCAAGCGTATTACCCGTTTCCGGAATTTCCTCTTCAAAACCAATATCGCTGAGCGACACCAGTTTAAACGCATCGCCCAAAGCCGATTGAATTTCGAACAGCTTGTGCGCATTGTTTGATGCAAAAATAATCTTCATAATATAATCTTGATTATGTCCCCCGTACTACTTCAACGTCGCAATAATATCTTCTTCAATTTTCTTTAGGTATTTGTATAGATCGGGTTTAAAGATGCGCATATACAACATACGCCACATCGTAAACAAATATCGATAGGGAAGTCGCAACTCGCGAATAATAAACACGCTGATGGGGAAAAATATCAGTACAGCGGAAATCGCAAGAGCAGGCCTCCCGGTAATATAAGCAGCCAAACCGGCGTAAATCATCATAAAAACCGGAAACAAAAACAAGCTCCCAATCAGTTTAATAGAACTGTGAAACTGTACATCTTCAAAACGCTTTAATATTGCCCGGATTAGAAAATATCCGGGTGTGTGCACAATCCACGATAAAATAAACACAGGTAGAAACAAGAGCAAAAATATATTTTGAATAACCCAATATCCCGGATCTTTTTGTTCGATAAAGAAAAACGGAGCCCGCAAACGCCGCTTTCCCATCTCGATGTCGTAAATCATTATCCGCTTAAAATAAGGACTATCGGGTTCGATTTGCTGAATACTCTTTTCTCTGTCCTTGTAAAACGAATGTTCGCTAAAAGGCTGTGTAAACCCGTGGCTTCGGTGTAAGAAAAACGGCCACAGTCTATCGAGTTCAATATCAAAAGCATGACCGGCATCCTCTCTAGAGATGTGGATAATCTCTTGCTCGAGTCGGTTTTGCACTTCCTTACGCAGCGCACTCATGGCCTTTGCGGGATTTTCGTTTTGAAGGTGGAGATAATCTCGTACCGACAATGGCTTTCCGAAGTTTACAATCAATCGCGATTGAGAATCCTGATAATTGCTGTAGTTTAACCCCAGCGGAACGATTTGTATATCCAAATCTTCGTGATCTTCCATTGCTCCAAAAACGATCCGAGTAAATCCTTTACTCAAGGTTCGTAGTCGACGCACCCCGAGATGTCCCGCCTCGGGAAAAATAAGTACTGTTCCATTTGAGCGAAGAATTTCGGCGCACTTTTCAAATACATCTTCATTTTTGGAAAGGTTGGCAATTCCGTCGCGTTGCCTGTATACCGGCATCATATTGAGAGAATTAAAAAACCAACGTGTAAACCGGGTGTTAAAAACATCGGCGCGAACCAAAAAATGGATCGGTCGAGGAGCAAAAACCGCCGGAATAAGCGCGTCCATTAAAGCGTTTTGATGATTTGGAGCCAGCAAAACAGGACCACTCTTGGGATATTGATCATACCCGTGAATTTCAATCCGACGGTAAAATAGCTTAATAGCGAGCTTTACCCAAAACTTAACAAGTGCGTACCAGGCTTTTTGCATTAGCGTAATGAGGCACCCAATACCTTTTGCAATTCGGCTTGGATTACTGCCATTGTTTTATCAATTTGTTTATCCTTGAGCGTTTTATTCTCGTCCTGAAGTATAAAACTTACAGCATAGCTCTTTTTGCCCGAAGGCAGTGATTTCCCTTCATACACGTCAAATAAGTCAACTTCCTTCATTAGTTTCCCGGCTTTGGCGTAAGCTATTTTTTCAATTTCTTCAAATTGTATGTGCGCATCGAGCAAAAGCGAAAGATCGCGACGAACACTCGGGAATTTAGGTAGCGGTGTAAGCGTTTTATTGGCGTGGGTTATTCTATCCAAACAAGCATCCAGGTCGAATTCGGCTATTAATGTATCGTGCTTGATGCTGTAACGCTTAATGGCCTTTTTGGAAACACTTCCCAAAATACCGATTTGCTTTTTCCCAATGCACATTCCCAGTGAACTCTGATAAAAAGGATTTTGCTCAGGTTCACTAAAACTAAGCTCTAGGCCCATAACCTGAAAGATTGCACGCAGATGACCTTTTAGATCGGTAATATCCACCTCATTGTCGGAATTGCTCCAGCTTTCGCGTAAGCGTAAACCCGATACTGCAAGAGCCATCTTGGTGGTTTCCTTATACCCTTTTGAGGTCTTGATATATTCCTTTCCGATTTCAAAAACCCGCAACCTTTCGACCTGGTGATTGAGATTGTACGCTACCGAATCGAGCACGCTAATGGTGAGGTTTGGCCGCAATACATCGAGTTCCTGACTTAAAGGATTGAGCATGTAAATCAGCGAATCATCGTATACATCGCCAGCAACATCTTTGATATAATCTGAACGGGTAAGCCCATTTGACATCATTTCATGAAAGCCACGTCCCACCAAGGCCTGCCCCAATGCTTGAATAACTTCGTGTCGCGCCGGTTTTTTCTCTACCGAAACCGAGATGCGCATTTGATCCGGCATATCAACCCTATTGTATCCATAAATGCGCAGCACTTCTTCAACAACATCAACCTCGCGGGTTACATCTGCCCGATATGTGGGTACTTTTAAGCGATATACGCCTTCGACCGATTTAGATATAGTCTCAAAATCGAGCGAGTGCAAAATAGATTCCACAGTCTTGGCATCAAGACTTGTACCCGCCAGTTTGTTGAACCGTTCAAGGCTAAACTCGAGCTCAACCGGTTGCGGGATTTCGGTGATTTGATCGGTTATGGGCCCGGTGATTTCGCCGCCGGCTAATTCAAGAATCAGGTCTGTTGCTCTTCTCAAAGCGTAAAGCGTTTCGTTTGGATCCACCCCTCGCTCACATCTAAGCGATGCGTCGGTGTTTAAACCGTGTCGCTTAGCGGTCTTGCGAATACGCACCGGATTAAACCAGGCACTTTCTAAAAAAACGGCGGTGGTTTGATCGCTCACACCGCTATCTATTCCGCCAAAGACACCGGCTATACACATTCCGCCTTCTGCATCGCAAATCACTAAATCCTCTGAGTGAAGTTCGCGCTCTACGCCGTCGAGCGTTGTAAACTTTCTACCTGCTTCGAGTGTGTCGATAATTACAGTTTTACCGGCAATTTTATCTGCGTCAAAAGCGTGTAGCGGCTGCCCGGTTTCGCGTTGCACAAAATTGGTGATATCCACCACATTATTTATCGGTGCAAGACCAATGGCGCGCAATCTATTTTGCAGCCATGCCGGAGAGGGTTCTACTTTAATATTTTCAATAAGCAATCCTGCGTATCGTCCGCAACCCTGCTTGTCTTTTATTTCAACCTTTATTTTTGGACTCGAATTTGGGTTCGGATTTTGGGTTTTCAGTTTTGGCAATTCTGCTCTGACCGGAGTTTCCAAACTCAATCGCGCCGCAATATCTCGCGCCACACCAAAATGTCCAAATCCATCGGTGCGATTTGGTGTAAGCCCAATTTCCAGTACATAGTCGGTTTCGATTTTCAAATAATCTGCCGCTGTCATTCCCACAGTAGTGTCGGTGGGCAAAACCATTATACCGTCATGGCTTTCGCCAATACCCAATTCATCTTCTGCGCAAATCATCCCAAAGGACTCTTCGCCGCGAATCTTGGCTTTTTTAATTTCAAAAGGCTTTCCCGGCTCAGGCATTAAAGTTGTTCCGACCGTAGCCACCAACACATTTTGTCCTTTTGCCACATTCGGAGCGCCGCATACGATTTGTACCGGCTCGCCATTTCCTAAATCTACCTTAGTAACTTGTAATTTATCGGCGTTTGGGTGCGCCCAAACGTCGAGAACATGCCCCACTACAACACCTTTTAATCCGCCGGGAACAGATTCAAATTTTTCTAATTTTTCTATCTCAAGACCGGTATCCGTCAGGATTTCAGCCACTTGCTCTGGACTCTGCTCTAGTTTTAAATATGATTGAAGCCAGTTATACGAAACCTTCATTTGGGAAAACTTTAAGCGACAAAGCTAAAAATTAATGGCGGTGTTTACGACACAAGCCTTTTGGAATTCATTGGCCATTTTTCAAGGTCCGTTTTTAGACTCCGATTATAGGTCTTCAATAGAGATATTATACTCCAGTCGATCGCTCCACCCGGAATTTAATAGCATCGACTTGCGCATTAAACCTACGCGTGTCATACCCACCTTTTCTAGAACTCGGATGCTCGCCAAATTTTCAATGGCACACCCGGCAGTTATATTTTCCAGGTTCAATGAATTAAATCCAAACCGGACTAAAGCTTCCAGGCTGTTAGTTGCATATCCCTGATTCCAATACTCGGGAAGAATCTTATACCATACCTCAGCCCGATTCTTGTTTTGATCCAATATGTTAATAGCCATCAAACCAACAAAGTTATTTGTATCACATTGTCTAACGGTATAAACATAGCCCGGGGCTTCTTGATTGCCGGGCCGACTTATCCAATTTGCTAATATTGCTTTCGTTTGAGCGAGGTTTTTAGGAATGCCCAGCGTATTAAAAGCATTTGTTTCGGGAAGCAGATGGAGTTTATGAACGTCTAATAAATCTGCTTTCTCTACAGGCACAAGATTAAGAAGCGGTGTATGTATAATGAAATGCATAAATTTTTATTCCTGTTCTCTAAGTTTAGTAAACTTTTCGGAATTTCAGCAAACAAAAAATGCATCCGGTTAGAGATGCATTTTTTGATTTTTGATATGGCTGAATTTTAATCAACCATAAGTTTCATTACTTTCCGGGCTTCTCCTACTTTGATTTGCACCAAGTACATTCCTTTGGCAAAGTTTTGTGTATTGATAGGAAGACGTGCCGCAGAGTTAATCACTCCGTAATCTCGGCTAGCAACAACGCGGCCATCTATAGACACTACATCTACACTTACTTTTTCGGCTTGTCGCAAATTAATATCTACGAAGCTCGTACCTGTAGAAGGGTTTGGGTACAATTTAATTTCAGCGTCCGGCTCAGAAAGCGCCGTAACACCAACAATAACATTTCCGGATTCGAACCATTCGTTTTCAGTTGCTTCGGCTAAGCTAAGACGATAAGCATTATCAATTCGATTATTTGATCCGTAAAACAATCCGGCAAGTTCTATTTTGTCCGCATCCCATACTTCGGGCATCGTGAAATTGAAATTGATTGAGTAGGTTTCTCCTTGCGTTAATTCGTTTGGAAAAATGCCCGTTGCCCCGCTATAGTTTGGCATAATCGATCGGGCTACGTGGTCGTACACCATCAAACTTGCAGGCACCCAAGAAGGGAGATTTTCGTATCCACCCATCTCGATATCCATTCCACTAAACGCATTCGACTGCGACCATCCCGGTCCTGTTCCGGTCACACTATCTTCAATCACTACAAGACCCAATCGGTAGTTTCCGGTTACGGTTTCAAGCATTTCTACACTTACTACTGCTTCCACCAGTCTTGTCTCTTCATTGTATTGAGCAGCTACTTCAGCCAATCCTTTCGGTGCAACTTGCATACGTTGTATCCAATTGCTTTCAAAATTGCTATCACTTATTTGTGGGCCACGATCTACACGGCCGGTTGGAAATGCAGTTAAACCCAATCCCGAATCGTATGTCGGGTCGGCCATCGGATCGCCGTTGTGAACAGCAATTCCTACGTACGACTTGCCATAGGTCTTGGTCATGCGCGCCATTGTTACAGCGCCACGCGGACAATACTGACACCAAGTGCCTGTGCCCTCTTCCACTACTGCGTGCTTGCCTTCGGCTGCGGCAATAAGGTTTGTGTTGTAGGTATAAACATCGTCTTCCGGATAATCATCTGTCTCCATTCCATTAACATTGCTTAGCGTAACCACCATAGTTTGCGCTCCAACCTCTGGAACAAAACCCGCATCAAATTCCACTTCGTAATATGCCCCGGGAACAATATTTACTCCTGTAACAGACTCTGAAGTCGTGCCGCCGGCGTGAGCAAATTCAATATCAAATGACGTTATATTCTCCTGACCATTATTGCGAACTTTCGCAACCGGCGAGTATAAAATCCCGGACAAAACCCCTATTCCGCTAACACTTACAGCGCTCAGATTAACGTTTGGAGTAATAATTTCTTCCCAGTCAAACGACACATCATCAATCCAAAACGAAGACCCCTGAATAGGGTAAAAGTCGGCCGATGCCAGTTTATTGGCTCCGCTGCTGAATGTACCTACCAAATCGCCATCGATAAATACCTTCCATATATTAAAACTGAGGTTAGCCTCAATTGACATTTCAAACCACTCATCGGGTGGGTATGTGCCTGCGGTTTTTGGAACACCACCTTCAGAAAATTCAATATTTCCCAATTCTGCATTCATATCCAAGGCCCAGATTTGACCCGGGGTCGGATTGGCTTGAAAGTTGAAATAAGCGTTCTTGCCCGATGCTATTCGCATGGCCATATTGAACGTAAACAAACCCGAAGTGTGTTGCGTGCCGAAGGGAAGGATCACGTCTTGCGGTCCACCGTTCGTACTCGTTGAAGAGAAATAAGCAGAGTTGGTTCCGCTCAATGCTTGGCTAGTAACTACCTGAGCATCTTCGCTTCCGCCTGTAGTCCCGCTCCATGTAGTCCACACGGGCGACTCTACTCCAATATAATCGCCTTCGGCATAGCTTTCAAAATCATCACTAAACGATGTTTGCGCATGTGCGCTCGTTACCAAAGCTGTAATAACGAATAAAGTAAACAGTCTTTTCATATTCCTTCTGGTTTTAAAGTGGTTTTAAACTTTTGGGGAAAGTTAGCCAAAAGCTCATTATTTAAATAGCTTATTTGCGCTATTATTTAAATGCTATCGCTAAAAATACAGGAAGTGAAGCCTTGTAATCAGGAGGTTTCAAATGAAACAATTAACGCATTAATATGGCGCCTTTAGCCGTGATGCTTTAATTTAAAAGGGGTGAAGAAATTAGGATAGAATGGATAAACTCTGAGCATTTCGCTCTACATTATTCTCGTCAACCGGTCCAGGATAGTAAAGCAAAACAGATGACTGTAAGACCGATTTTTTTATTCCGTATACGCGATAACCGCCCCGTAAAACACCTGCTGAATGTTTTCCGGATTGCTTTGGTCATCGTCACCCTCAGTTCTCGTGAAACGTACAAAAATCCGGTAGGTGAACATTTCATTATTGACAACATTATTGGAGATTACTTCGATAGTAATCGAGCCTTTTCCACTCGTCATATTACTCGACCCTGAAGCGATCGAGGAGTTGCCGTTGCTATAGTTTGTGAGTTGCTTCCGCTGGAGCTCAAACGTCATGCTTCCCGGTCCTGAGTCTTTCAGAAAAAATTTTATTTCGGTTATGGTCGCACCGTGAGGAAGATGCACTGGAGCACCAATTTTTCGAATGTCGGTATCGCGAAGCATGGCGAAAGGTGCGTTTTCATCATAAAACTTCAAGCCATTGTGCTTATACATCTTTATCGATCCCCCGGGATTAGTTAATTCAACAAAGTCCATTGGGTCCACGCTGTAATATTTTGTTACTGCAGAAGCTACTATATCACTTACCGGCTCCCACTCATTTGTGCCCTCATTATAGGTGAGTTTCTGGCCATCGGTGGGAGGCGTGGTCGATATGGGGATATTTCGCAATCTACCAACAAAAGTCTCGCCCGCATCTGTCAGATTTACATCACCCGTGATTACTACCGCAGTTGCAACACCGGAATCATTTCCAATAAACATATGCCCTTTTGGAAGTGGCTGATTTTCATATATGCTCAAATCGATCGGCGTAGCATCGGGATTGTCAGTAATAGTCAACGTGTTTCCCGAAAGGGTGAGATCCTGAATCTCATTTGTAGGATCGTTGT
>Ga0079223_10001705_pt1 | contig 13288 bp, 12 predicted proteins | sample Stecom2011_FD_75072 | JGI IMG/M metagenome (GOLD analysis project Ga0079223, IMG submission 75072) | Agricultural soil microbial communities from Utah to study Nitrogen management - Steer compost 2011 | ecosystem: Environmental > Terrestrial > Soil > Agricultural land | place: USA: Utah... | reverse complement strand
GTGGAATCAGTAAAATTATCTATCAAAAAACCCCTGTTGTCATCTCCACCTGGTAGTGACAATGGCCCCTTTACAAACTCCATCCCCCTTTCCACCAGCCATGCCTCTGCAAATTCAAGCATTAAGCCTGCAGTTTCCTGGTCATTCTCACACTCAAAAAGTGAAATGTACCCTTCCTTGAGATTCTTGTGATTATTCAAGTGTTCATTGATTCCCACCAATAGTCTGCCACATACTTCCCCGTCCCTTATAGCTATGATTTTTTCGTTGGGGCCAGACTGGTTTAGATAGTTACCCTCACCCTTAACATACTTTTTGAAGTCCCCAACCAGCGGTGGAACCCAAGCCTTGTCATCCTCATAAAGGACATATGGAAATTTTACGAACTGATTAAGCTCTCTTCTATTTCTAACAGTCTGTATAGTAACCTTTTCACTTGGGCTCACTTAATTCATCTCCCATGGATTTAATCAAACAAAAGCTCTATAAACTCAGAATCAGCCATATTGCTGAAATAATCTGATATTTTAATGTTTGCCAACAGTTCTTCAACATTGTCTTTGTCATATCTTACACCTTTAAGTGTCTCCACCAGGTCCTCAACATCCTTTGTCCCAAAGAAATCTCCAAATATTTTTGCATCATTTATCACGCCATTCTTTATTTCAAGTCTTACCTCCACCGAACCAGATGGGAATCTTTTGTAATTCTTCCATCCGAAATCCGGGGATTCACCATAATTCCATTCCCAGGTAGAGTACTTCTCCTCGTAAAGTTTTTGTATGCCATCAAGCTCCTGTTGGCTTAATACATACTCTTCCATTTCCTCATTGTGGTACTGGAAAATGTTTTTTAGCAGCATGTCCTTGAATTCAAGAATTGATGCATCTTCCTCCATGTACGGTCTGATGTTTGTAACCCTTGACCTAACTGATTTTACTCCCTTGGACTCAATCTTATCCGCCTTCACATTAAGTGCCTTGGAAAGAACACTCATGTCTGTATCGTATAGGATTGTTCCATGGTTCAGTATTCTTTTCCTATATACCGATTGGGCAATTCCGGATATTTTCTTTCCGTCAAGGGTCAGGTCGTTTCTACCGGACAACTCAGCCTTGATCCCAAATTTTTCCAATGCCTTCAGTATTGGTATGTTGATCTGACCAAAGTCTATTCTTTCCTGGCCCTTGGAATTGGTATATATTGAAAAATTAAGGTTCCCCAGATCGTGGTATACTGCCCCACCACCGGTTATTCTCCTTACAATCTTTATATCATTTTCCTTAACGTATTCGCTGTTGATTTCTTCCAATGTGTTCTGGTTTTTGCCAACAATTATTGCAGGACCGTTTATCCAAAGATATACGAAATCTTCATCCTTGGGCAAGTTTTTGAAGCAATATTCCTCAAATGCCAGGTTGTAGTTTGGGTTGTTTGATAGATTTGTCAAATACTTCATTTCTTCCTCCTATTTTCCAATTAAAATATTTAAGTCCATTAGTTGACTTTGCAAATCAAGCAATCTGTTCTTAAGAAGGTCATAATCATTTTCCAAAAGCTTTTCTTCAAACAGTCCATTTGACCTACTCATAAGGGAGTTGAACTGTTCATAAACCACTTGCAGTTCCTTGGCAATGTCCTCCCTCAGGATTTCAGGTTCGATTGTCATCCCCTTTTCGACTTCGATGGCATCGATTGCCACCCTATATGAATTGCCCATCTTTGGTATGATTGTCTTCAGTCCAAACCTTTCCTCGATCTGGTTGGAAAAAGCCTTTGCAGTTTCCCTTTCTCCGTGGACTATGAAAACTTTCTTTGGCTTTTTCTCAATCTTTTCAATCCAATTAAGCATGAATGTCCTGTCTGCATGGGCTGAAAAGCCTTCCAGGTCATATATTTCCAGTCCAACATGAATCTCTTCACCCAGCAGCTTAACCTTCTTGGCCCCATCAAGGAGTATCCTTCCCAAAGACCCTTCAGCCTGATATCCTACAAAAACCAGGCTATTCTTGGGATTCCACAGGTTATGCTTCAGGTGGTGCCTGATTCTGCCTGCAGTAGCCATGCCACTGGCTGAGATTATCACCTTGGGGATATCTGATTCATTCAATGCAATGGATTCCTCAACCGACCTAATGTAGTTCAGGTTGTTGAAGGTAAATGGGTTGTCCCCCTTTAGTATAAGGTCCGTGGTTTCCTGATCAAAGGTTCCCGCGTTGTTTTGAAATACCTCTGTTGCATTTATTGCCATTGGGCTGTCAATATATATTGGCACTTCCAGATGAGGCTTGATGTCATTGTACTCGTAATACCTGTTTAGCTCATATATGAGCTCCTGAGTCCTTCCAACGGCAAAGGATGGTATCAATACGGTCCCGCCACGTTCAGCTGTCTTGTTGATTATCTCGATTAGTTTTTCAGTGCTTTCCTTCATGGGAGGATGGTCCTTGTCTCCATATGTTGATTCGATAACAAGATAATCTGCCTCGTCAATGTATTGGGGATCTCTGATTATTGGCCTGTCAGGCATACCCAGGTCTCCTGAAAAAACAAGCTTTGTTGTCTTCTCATCCTCAGTGATCCACAGTTCAAGAATTGATGATCCCAAAATATGACCAGCATCCTTGAATCTGATGGAAATTTCTCCATTAATGTCTATCTTCTGTTCGTATAAATGTGGCTCAAAGTATTTTAAACTATGCTCAGCATCCTCAATTGTATAAAGAGGTTCTATTGATGGCTCCCCTCTTCTCTTTCTTTTTTTGTTTTCCCACTCTGCGTCATATTCCTGAATCTTGGCACTATCCAGAAGCATTACCCCACACAGGTCATAGGTGGCCTTTGTTGATATGATCCTGCCCCTAAATCCTTCCTTGACCAACTTGGGTATCCTCCCGCTGTGGTCTATGTGAGCATGGGTCAGTATCATTATGTCAATTGATGCAGGATCGAATGGAAATTCCTTAAAGTTCAATTTCTCAGTTTCCTGATTACCTTGAAACATTCCGCAATCTATGACAATATTATGATTTTTGGTGCTCAATAGATAATTTGAACCGGTTACCATCTGGGCTGCTCCAAAAAAGCTTAATTGCATAGCCATACCTCCTTCAGTTAGTTTGTTGTCGTCCTTCTCACCATGTTTTTACACACTTATGGCTACATTATACCATTAAATCAAAAAAGATGGTAACTTCCTCTTACAAGAAGCTACCATCAGTTTCACCTACTGTGCACTGGTTATTTCAGTCCATATTCTATCGTATTCACTTATGATGTCTTGAGGGTCCTTGAAGACCTCTGTATTTTCAAGAATATCATCAGATGGATATGCTACCAGGCTGTTCTGAATCTCTTCGTCCAGCATGTCCACTGCCTCTGGCACTGGTGATGAATAGCCTATATAATCAGCATTCATGGCAGCAATTTCAGGACGTGTCATGAAGTCGATGAATTGTTCTGCCACTTCCGGACTCTGTGAATTCGCCGGAATTACCATGGCATCAAACCATAGATTTGTTCCCTCTGATGGGATAACATACTCCAAATCCGGATTCTCATCCATCATTGCCACAGCGTCACCCGACCAAACAACTGCAATGGCAGCCTCTCCACCAACAATTACATCCTTGACCTCATCTCCAAGATAGGCATATACTATTGGCTTTTGCTCTATAAGTTCATCCCTTGCTTCCTCCAGCTCACCTATGTCTCTGGTATTCATGGAATAACCCAATTTCTTCAGAGCCACTGCAAGGGTATCCCTCTGGCTGTTGAGCATGATGATTTCGCCTTCAAATTCCTCGTCCCACAGGTCTGCCCAGCTGGTAAGGGGTCTGTCCACCATGGTTGTGTTGTAAATTATTCCCACTGTTCCCCACATATAGGGTACTGAATAGGCATTTTCAGGATCGTAGTCAAGATTTAGAAACCTGTCATCCACCTTGTCCAGCATGGAAATATTGTCCATATTGATTTTCATAAGAAGATCTTCCCTTATCATCCTCTCAATCATGTAATCAGAAGGGATTACTACATCATAGCTGCTTCCTCCCTGCTTCATCTTTACATAAAGGTCTTCATTTGTGGCATATGTGTCATAAACAATCCTTACTCCAAATTCCTCCTCAAAGAGGTCCAGAACCTCAGGGTCGATGTAGTCTCCCCAATTGTATACATTCAATGTCGGTTGGCTGCCACCACATCCAGTTGCAACAACACCAACCAGGATAACCATGACAAGCATTGCTATAATTTTGTTTTTCATATTTCTACCTTCTTTCCTGAATTATTTTTTTGGATTTCTCGCTTCTGTTATTTATTATCAAGAGCAATGCAACCAATGAAATGAACATCAGTGTTGACAGTGCGTTTATTGTTGGATTAATTCCCTTCCTGGCCATTGAGTAAATGTATATGCTCAAATTGGAAATCCCATGTCCTGTTGTGAAAAAGCTTATTACAAAGTCATCTATTGACAATGTAAATGCCAATAGTCCACCTGTGATAATACCAGGCATTATTTCTGGAATCACTACCTTTCTAAGTGCATACATGGGGGTCGCCCCCAAATCCATCGCAGCTTCTGCAAGGTGTACATTCATCTGCTTAAGTTTCGGTAATATTGAAAGGACCACATACGGTACGGAAAATGTTATGTGTGCAAGGAGCAGGGTGATGAATCCGAATTGCAACCTAGCCATTCTGAACAATGCCATTAAGGCAACCGCTGTTACTATGTCCGGATTCAGTACCGGCAGGTAGTTTAGGTTTAGGATGGACTTCTTGGTAAAGCCTCTCATTCCGTGAATTCCTATTGCAGCAACTGTTCCAAGGACTGTTGATATTATTGAGGAAGTTATAGCAATTGCAAAGGTATAGTATAGAACCCTTATAACTTCCCTATCCTTGAAAAGCTCAACATACCACCTTAAGGTAAAGCCACTCCAGTCCCCTCTAAATCTCGAATCATTGAAGGAATATATTATAAGGATGATAATGGGTGCATACAAAAATGCGAATATCAAGAATGTATACAGCCTTTTCAGATTCTTGTTTACCATAGTCCCCCACCTCCTCCTTCCTTCTCCTTGTCAAATTTGGAGGTCAGTGCCATGGAAGCAAGTATGAAGACCATAAGAATTATCGACATGGTGGATCCAAAATGCCAGTCACCAGTATACCTGAACTGCTGCTCAATAAGGTTACCTATGAGGGTGGACTTGTTACCTCCCAGTAGGCCAGAAATTACAAAGGTGCTTACAGCCGGGATGAACACCATGGTTATTCCCGTTATGACTCCAGGTAAACTCAAGGGGAAAATAACCTTCCAGAATACTTCCGACCTGTTTGCTCCCAGGTCTTCAGCAGCCTCAACCAGGTTATTGTCCATCTTGGTCAGCACTGAAAATATTGGCAGGACCATAAAGGGCAAAAAGTTATATACCATTCCAAGGAGTACGGCTGTATCATTGTAGAGTAGACTGACCCCTTCAAGTCCTATAAAGGACAAGGCCTTAGTGAGTATCCCATTCTTGCCCAGCAGGGTCAACCAGGCGTAAGTTCTCAACAGAAAGTTCATCCACATGGGTATTACAAGCATAAGAACCAGTATGTTCCTGATTTTTGGCTTTTCCTTACTGATTATCAATGCTATGGGATAACCCAAAACCAAGCATATCACTGTGGATATGATGGCCAGCCTCACTGATCTGTATAGTACACCCAGATAAATTGGAGACATGAACTTTTCAAAATTCTCCATGCTGAAGGTGAATGTTGAGAAATTCTGGCTGTCACCTGTGGTAAATGCAAAATACGTGACCAGCAAAAGAGGTATTAGGATGAATATTCCCAACCATATCAAATATGGATACCCTATCCTGTTAAGCTTCATCAGCCTCCCCCTTTCGCATGATGTGTATGTTATCAGGAACTATAATCATTCCTACCTTTTCTCCAACATTCTTCATTATGGTGGAGTGAACTGTCCATGTATAGTCATCGTCCCTAATTTCCATTTCATAGTGGACACCCTTGAAGATCACGCTCTCCACCTGGCCGGAAATATATCCTTCATCATAGGCTACAATCTGGAGGTCCTCAGGTCTGATCACCACATCAACAGGCTGGTCAAGGCCAAATCCCTTGTCAACGCATTCAAAGGCTCTCCCGGAAAAAGTCACCTTGAAATCCTCATTCATGATTCCATCGACTATGTTGCTTTCACCGATAAACTTGGCTACAAACCTGTTGATGGGCTCATTATAGATATCGGTTGGTGTTCCAATCTGTTGAATTCTACCCCTGTCCATTACCACTATGGTATCTGACATTGTCAGTGCTTCCTCCTGGTCGTGGGTTACGTAGATGAAGGTTATTCCAACTCGTTTTTGAATTCTCTTAAGCTCCAGCTGCATGTCTTTTCTAAGCTTCAGGTCAAGTGCCCCTAACGGCTCATCAAGGAGCAAAACCTTAGGTTCGTTGACCAAGGCCCTTGCAATTGCAATCCTTTGCTGCTGGCCTCCACTTAAGGAGTCGATATCCCTATCCTCAAAGCCTTGAAGGTTTACCAACTTAAGCATTTCTTCAACCTTGGTCCTTATGGTTTCCTTACTCATTTTCTTTATTTTCAGGCCAAATGCAATGTTATCAAATACATTCAAATGGGGAAAGAGTGCATACTTCTGAAATACTGTGTTAATCTGCCTTTTGAATGAGGGTAGCTCAGTTATGTCCTCTCCTTCAAACATCACTCTGCCACTTGTTGGGGTTTCAAATCCACCAATTATTCTTAGGGTCGTTGTCTTTCCGCATCCACTGGGACCCAGCAGGGTCAGGAACTCGTTCTGCCTTATATAGAGATTGATATCCTCCAAAACTGGAGTGTCTCCAAATTGTTTGTAAATCTGTACCAAATCTATTGCGTGCGTTTTTGTCATCATACCCCTCCTAAAAGTTTGGTGGTGTACTCACCCAAATTAAGGATGCCTCACTTTTGCCGGCATTTTCTATATAGTGATCACTGTTTGTCCTGTAGTAGAAGCTTTCACCTTTCCTCACCTTGTATTTTTCATTGCCTAGGTGGAGGTAAATGGTTCCGGAAAGCACATATCCAAATTCTTCACCCTCATGAGGGGAATCTTCTTTTGTTCTACCTCCCTGGGAAAGGGTTACCATAATTGGTTCCATTGCATTCTTTTGCGCATTTGGTATTATCCAATGAAGAACGTATTTCAAATCTTCGTTTACGGTTTCAAAAACGTCTTCCTTTCGAAATACGATTTTTTCTTCCTCTTCCTCGTTGAAAAAATCCTTAAGGTTGGTCCCCAGTCCTTCCAAAATATCAACAAGAGTGGCAATGGATGGTGATGTAAGGTCTCTTTCAACCTGCGATATAAAACCCTTTGTAAGTTCGCACCTGTCAGCAAGCTCCTCCTGGGTAAGGTTTTTCTTGACTCTTATAGCCTTGATTTTTTCTCCGAAATTCATAGCGCCCTCCGTTTCATTAAACAAATAGTTTATGTTTACTAAACAGCTACCACAATATTATAGATTAGAGATATTATGCTGTCAACCCATATTAGTATTAAATTTCTGATGTTTTCATGAATTCAATTTGTGAAAATATTGACTGTGTTAAACATAGAGTAAATAAATAGAAAACAAAAAGGACCTTGCGGTCCTTATTCGATGTTCGTTATTTTCATTCCGTCTATTGCTTCCTGGACAAGACTTTCAATATCCAAAGCCTTTTCCGATTCTTCAATATCCTGGATTTTTGGCCTTGTTACCGGATGTTTTGGCAAAAATACGCTACAGCAATCCTCGAAGGGCTTAATCGATGTCTCATAGGTTTCAATATCCTTTGATATCTCAATTATATCAACCTTATCCATCCCAACAAGGGGTCTTAGTATTGGCATCTGGACAGAACGATTGATTACATCCATGCTAAAAATAGTCTGGCTGGCAACCTGTCCCAGGTTCTCACCGGTTATCAATGCCTGGTATCCACTTTTATCACTGATTTTCTCGGCAATTCTCATCATGAACCTTCTTGAAAGTATGGTCATTTCATCCTCAGGACAATTCTTGTTGATCTCCTTCTGGATGTTCAAGAGGTTAATACTATATATCTTCATGGGGCCAGTATACATTGAAACAATCTTGGCCAAATCCATTACCTTCTCTTCTGCCCTTTGGGAGGTAAAGGGATATGAGTGGAAATGCACCGCATCCACCTCCACACCTCTCTTAGCCATCATGAAGCCTGCCACAGGGCTGTCTATGCCCCCTGACAGCAGTAGTAGACCCTTGCCATTGGTTCCTATTGGAAGGCCCCCATAGGCCCTTGTCCTGTCTATGTAGACATAGGCGTATTCCTTAACATCAACATAGAGCATGAAGTCTGGGCTGTGGACATCCACCTTCAGATTGTCTGTATTCTTTAGGACATAACCTCCTATATCCCTTGATATTTCAGGGGACTTCAAAGGATACCTCTTATCTGACCTGCTGGTTTCGACCTTGAAGGATACAGTTTTATCACCAGGGACCTTTTCCTGAACAAGTGCCAGGCCCGCCTCCCTGATATCTTCCATATCCCTGCTTGTCCTGATGCAGGGACTGATATAAACCAGGCCGAAAACCTTCTTCAGTCTTCTGATTGCATCCTCTTGGTGGTTATCAAGGCCCTCCAGGTATATCTTGCCCTGTTCCTTGTATATTCTATACTCTCCAAAGTCCCTGAGAACCCTTTTCATATTCTTGATCAATCTGTCCTCAAAGTACTTTCTATTCAATCCCTTAAGGACGACCTCCCCGAGACTTACGCTTATTACCCTTTCCAATGCATCATCTCCTCATTACACTTCTTACCATTTCAACAGAATCCTTCAATGCCTTGACTGTCCTGTAGACATCTTCCTCACTTATCTCATATGAAAAACATATTCTCACTGTGCCCTCAATGTGATTATCATCTAGTCCAATGGATTTTAACACATGACTTTTATCGGTACCCTTGGAGGAACAGGCTGAAGTGGTTGATATGAAAATCTCTTCTTCCTCCAGATAGTGAAGCAACACCTCTCCCCTTGTCCATCCAAAAGACAGATTCAGAATGTAAGGTGATGACAGGTCTCCAGCTGGGCTGTTTATTATTACATCTTCTATCTGTTCCATGAGGGATTTGGTCATCAAATCCTTCAAAGCACCTACTTTTTCCGATTCGATCAATCCCTGGTCCTTAAGAATCCTTACGGCCTCCCCAAATCCAGCTATACCCGGTATATTCTCTGTGCCAGACCTCATTCCCATCTCCTGATTCCCGCCAAAGATGACTGGATTGACTCTGGCCTTCCTGTTGATGTAAAGGCCACCTACTCCCTTTGGACCATGAATCTTATGTCCACTGAAGGCATAGCTATCAACACCATTTCCAATCAATGAAAATTGGATTTTACCAAAGGACTGCACACCATCCAGATGAAAATGCGGCTTGGATGGGCTCTTTGACAGGAGGTCGCCAACTGCCCCTATATCCTGGACAGTACCAATCTCATTGTTGACATGTATCAGTGATACTAGAATTGTTTCATCACATAGCTCTTCCTCCAGCCTTTTAAGGTCAATTCTGCCATCCTTTCCATTGGGTATCCAAGAAACTCGGAAGCCTTTCTTTTCATACTCCTTGATTGTATTCATCACAGCTGGGTGTTCAATCATAGAGGTAATGATATGGTTCCCTCTGGATTTCCTAGCATCCAGTGCTCCTTGAATGGCAATATTGTTGCCTTCGGTTCCACCTGAGGTAAAGTATATTTCTTCGTTCTTGACCCCCAGATAGCTGGCTATGACACTTCGAGAGTCCTTCATGATCTTTTCAGCATCCATACCCATGCGATGCAGGGATGATGGATTACCGAAGCTAATCCTGAGGGCATCTGTCATTTTTTCTACCACAAGATCACGTGGTCTTGTGGTAGAACAGTTATCTAAATAAATCAAATTCTCACCTCTTAATATCCCATGTCTTCATCAATAATGTATACATGTATACTGGTTCCATTGGGATTCTTGCTTAGAATGGTTTCAGCCTTGCAGATCCTGTCCTTGGAATCACAGTCACTGCAAACCCCAGTATATACACATGGTGTTGTCAGATTCAACCTTTTTGCATTTAAGGGAGCGGCTACTGTTTCGATTCTCTTGAATGCAGCATCCACATCCTTGCACACCTTGTTTTTCCCAACAATAACAAATACCTTCTTGTGTCCAAAAATCATGGAGGCCACTCTGTTTCCAGTTCCATCCTTATTGACCAGCTTACCATCTTCAGTAAGGGCATTTGAGCTGGTAAGATATACATCAGAGGTTGTTGCATATTCCAAGGCAGCCTTTTTATCCTTCGCCTTCCAATGCCAGTATGTATCATTTCCTCTTTCCATCAGTTCCTCATATACGCCCATGTCAAGTATTGTCATGGAACCTCCGATTCCAACAGATTCGCCTATGGCTATTTCATTCAGTAACTTCTCCTTGGCATCCTGTGCAGTCTTGAAAATACTTGCAGTAAAACCATTCTTCTCAAGAGCCTTGATAACTTTATCCATTGTAAATCTCTCCTTTCTCATCATCCCTATTATACTTTAAATACTCATCTATTTAAACTCTATTTTGTTAAATGATAAACTTTATCATTTGTCTTGCAATGAAATAACATATTTGTTATAATCTATATGAGGTTATCCCCCTGGTAGCCTCAAGTTAGATCTCTATTCCCAATACCCCTTTTGAACGGTTATGTTCCATCCTATATTGATAGGATGAAAGGCTCCAAAGCGTGGAGCCTTCTTTTTTTGTTGAAGGTTCTCCTTAATTGTGTTACGATTTTCATATACTAAAGGGTTATACTCAAGCTGAATCGTTAAAAATAAATAGGAGGTGGCCAGATGACAAAAAAGTTGGCAATTATTTTTACTGGTGGAACAATTTCAATGAAGATCGATCCAGAGATCCATGCTGCGATACCTGCATTGAATGCCGATGAAATTGTAAGTTCGCTTAAGAACATAGAGGATATTGCAGAATTTGAGGTAGTCAACTATGCAAATCTTCCCAGTCCGCACATAACTCCAGCCATTATGATGGATATATATCATCTTGTAACAGACAGGCTAGCTGACCCAACCATCGATGGGGTAATTGTAACTCACGGAACAGATACCATGGAGGAAACAGCCTATATGCTGGATCTTTTAATTGATTCAGACAAGCCGGTGGTAATTGTTGGAGCCATGAGAAACTTCTCTGAACTTGGATATGATGGTGCCAGTAATCTTTCGGCAGCTATCTGTACAGCCGTATCTGATCTTTCAAAAGGAAAGGGTGTACTTGTAGTTATGAACAATGAGGTCAACGCCGCCAGTCAGGTCACCAAAACAAACACCCTCTCCCTGGATACCTTTAAATCCCCTGAGTTTGGACCACTGGGCATAGTAGATAACGATGAGGTCTTATACTACAGAAATATAGTTTCCAGGCAGGTAATTGAAACTGAAAAACTTGAAGAAAAGGTTGCACTGATCAAGACGGGCGCAGGAATGGAATCTGATATTATGGACTTTTGCATTGATAGGGGCTACAAGGGTATTGTCATAGAGGCTATGGGTAGAGGTAATCTGCCACCTGCCATGGTTCCAGGCGTCAAAAGGGCCATCCAAAACAATGTCCCAGTGGTAATGGTTTCAAGATGCAATACGGGTAGAGTACTCTATACCTATGGCTACGAAGGTGGCGGCAGGCAACTTAGGGACATGGGAGTCATTTTAGGTGGAAATTTACCTGGTCAAAAAGCCAGGATGAAGCTGATGCTGATCTTAGGAAAGACCAGTGACTACAATGAGGTTAGGGAACTGTTTGAACTTAACCTATACTGATATCCAAGGGCGCCCTGTCAAGGGCGCCTTATCTATGAGATTCCTTTTTATCTCAGTCTGCTTTCCAGGTCGTCTATGTCACAGTTTTCAACCTTTATTGTATGATACTTGAGGCTCTCTGTGAATTTCAAACCTGAAGCAGTGGCAATGCAAACAACTTCCGCATCTGATTCTATCTTCCCTTCCTCCATTAGCCTATTTGCAGCAGCCAAGGATGTGGCCGATGCAGGTTGGACAAATATCCCTGCATTGGCCAGGATCTTCTGATGATTGATAATTTCATCCTCACTGACATCTACAGCCATTCCCCCATTCTTCCTGATTAACCTTAAAACCTGATTGCCGCTTAGTGGATATGGATTCTCAATGGCATGAGCTATTGTTCCAAACTCTTCCAACTGCTGGACTTCCTCCAATCCAGAATCAAATGCTCTGACTATGGGATTGCAGCCTCTTGCCTGTGAAGCTATGAATATTGGCATCCTATCCGTAATTCCACTTAAGTACAGCTCCCTAAATCCCTTTTCAATTCCTCTAAAATTCCCCCCAGCACTTGTTGGGACTATAACATAGTCTGGTACCTTCATTCCCAGCTGCTGGAAAATCTCAAAGGAGCTTGTCTTATAACCCTCTACCCTGTAGGGTGCATCTGAATTGATGAAATAGATACCATTCTCCCTTCCCAGTCTTATACTTTCTGTATAGAGCTTTCTGTAGTTGCCCTTAACCTTAATAAGCCTTGGCCCATAGATCCCTATAGGGCCTATCTTCTCATCTGCCATTTCCTCCTTAACCAGGATAGTTGCATGAAGGCCGGCTCTTGCTGCATAAGCTGCCACAGATGCAGCCATGTTACCAGTTGAGACCGTCCCTACACTATTGTATCCCATGGCCTTGGCATGGAGCAGGCCTGTAAGGGTTCCCCTATCCTTGAAGGACCAGGTTGGATTCATTCCCTCGTTCTTAATATATATTTTACTGCCCTTAACACCATTGGTTCCCTCCCTTATGTGAACCAATGGTGTTGAGCCTTCTCCAAGACTCAATGCCAGGTCCAGGTCCAGGAAGGGAAAGAAGGATGCATACCTATTGAATATTCCCTTTTCCATGGGAAACTCATCTGCTATTACTCCATTGGTTATTGGCTCAGTTTCAAGTGGCTCACCACATACTGTGCATCTACCGGTTTCAGTCTCTAAATCGTATGTTTCACTACAATTTGTGCATATTAGCTTTTCCACAAGGAATCTCCTCCTATTTAAATGTTTTCAGATGCTCTGACGCCTCTTTCGCAATATCAACAATCATTCCAATCCATTTATCCTTGTTGCCGGGACTAAATCTGT
>Ga0079223_10001704_pt1 | contig 13289 bp, 10 predicted proteins | sample Stecom2011_FD_75072 | JGI IMG/M metagenome (GOLD analysis project Ga0079223, IMG submission 75072) | Agricultural soil microbial communities from Utah to study Nitrogen management - Steer compost 2011 | ecosystem: Environmental > Terrestrial > Soil > Agricultural land | place: USA: Utah... | reverse complement strand
TGGTATTCTTTTTCTGCCTTTTTCAGCATTTGATTTCGGCTGATTGTTCCTGCATTATCCAAGATTTCGTTGCCCGTCATTTTCAAGAAATCATCCAATCGGGTAATCCAATCTTTCATATACATCGGTTTGCGGTTTAGAGCTTGCAGTTCTGCTATCTCTAAGTAGGCTGTTACCATTCGGTTTAAAACATCCAACTCCTTTTCATTCAAATAATTTTTAGCCACACTGATTTCCTTCTTTTTGGGCTTTTCGCCCGAAAAACTGGTTAATCCTAAATGAGGTTTATCCGCCGAAACTCTCTTGTAAACCAATTCGGCGGCGGTGTGTCCATGTGCTGCCCAATGCATTTTGTTTTGTACGGTTTTAAAGAAAAGTTGCGAGCTTTCGGCACTCGGGTCATAATCAATACTGGTAGCATAGATATCCAATACTTTTCGCCAAAAGACCTTCTCCGAGCTTCGAATGTCTCGAATTCTGTCTAAAAGCTCATCGAAATAATTACCACCACCAGCATTTTTCAGCAGCTCGTCATTCATCGTAAATCCTTTTACGATATATTCCCGTAATCGTTGGGTGGCCCATTGGCGAAATCGAGTTCCCTGAATGCTTTTTACTCGATATCCTACAGAAATAATAACATCGAGATTATAAAAATCTATTTTTCTTTCTACCGTTCGATTACCTTCTTGGCGAACTTGTCGGAATTTCCGACTAGTTCGATCTTGTATTAACTCTCCTTCATCGTAAACGTTGGCTATATGCTCGGTAATCGTGCTTCTACTCTTATTAAATAAGGTTGCCATTTGAGCTTGCGACAACCAAACAGTTTCATCTTCTAACCGAGTCTCTATTTTGGTTAATCCATCATCTGTTTGATATATAATTATTTCACTTTTTCCTTCCATAATAAACCTTAGCTTCTTAAAAACTTCTCATTGGCAACATCAGCTCGTTTTTATTGTCATTTTATACATTGCTTACTATCCGTCCTAATAAATCCAATAAAAAGAAAAACATCTCTTTCATTATCCATTAGCGTAGCATTAGATTTGGAACCGTTTAGCTTTATCTTTTCTTCACTTTTAAATTCCAATTCACTATCCCACATCCATTCTATAATTCATAACCAAGAATTTTAAAAGCTTTCATCAATTCTTCTTGTGATTTCTTTTCTGCTTGCATCAACTCTCTAAAGTCTTTCTGAATTCGTTTCATTTCGGTGTCGAAGTCCATCCCACTGTCCTGATCCACAAATTCTATATAGCGGCTAGGCACTAAAGAAAAATCGTTCTCTTTCACCTCTTCTTTAGTAGCACTATAACAAAACTCAGGGATATTTTGATAGGTATTTTCAGCATCTACTTCCTGCCAGTTATGGAAGGTATCTCTAACTCTCGCTACCTCTTTTGGACTGAGTTCCATATATTTTTTCTCATACACTCTACCAAAAGTCCGTAAGTCCATAAATAAGATTTCTTCCTCTCGGTTTCGGTAGTTTCTTTGGATATCATTACGCTTTAATGTTCTTTCCTTTTTATTCTTGTTTAAAATCCATAGTGTAACACTAATATCGGTGGTATAGAATGTATCTCTTGGAATAATGATGATAGCTTCTACCAAGTTGTTTTCTATCAATTTCTTTCGAATACTATATTCTACACCACTTCCTGATAAAGCACCGTTTGCAAGAATAAATCCAGCTATACCGTTTTCCGACAGTTTGGAAACCATATTGAGAATCCATGCGTAGTTTGCATTACTCACCGGTGGCACTTCATAGCCTCTCCAACGTGGATCGTCGATCAATTCATTCGCACCGCGCCAGTTTTTTAAATTAAAAGGTGGGTTTGCCATTATGAAATCCGCTTTTAAATCTTTGTGCTGGTCATTGGAAAAAGTATCGGCATGTACTTCTCCCATATTGGCGGAAATCCCTCGAATTGCCAGGTTCATTTTCGCCAGTTTATAGGTGGTAGGCGAAGATTCTTGGCCATAAATGGACACCTCTTTTTTATCCCCCTGGTGGTTTTCTATAAACTTTATAGACTGAACAAACATCCCTCCAGATCCACTTGCTGGGTCGTAGATAATTCCTTGATAAGGCTCAATAAGCTCGGTCATCAAGTTAACAATGGTCTTGGGTGTATAGAACTCTCCTTTTCCTTTCCCTTCATTGATAGCGAATTTCCTTAAAAAATATTCATATACACGTCCAATTATATCTTGCTCCTTATCTTTTAACGTGTCGATCTCACTGATTTTATCGATTAAGGAAGCTAATTTTGTTGGTTCTAAGCCCAAACGTGAAAAGTAATTGTCGGGCAAAGCGCCCTTTAAAGAAGGGTTATTCTTTTCTATGGTATGCAGAGCGGTATCAATTTTTAAAGCTACATCATTTTGCTTTGCATTCTTTTGGATATAAGACCATCTAGAAATCTCATCTAGGAAAAACACGTTCTCCATAGTATAGAAGTCTTTCATTTCTATATACTTCTCTTTCCCATCTGCAAGGAGCTCTGCCCTGCGCTCTTCGAATGTATCGCTTGCAAACTTCAAGAAAATAAGCCCTAAAAACAACGTGTTTATAATCACTGGTATCTACCGTTCCACGTAAGCTATTACAAGATTGCCACAGACTTTCTTCATTGGACTTTTCATTTTTCACATTCTTTTTAGCCATATATTTATTTGTTATTTATAAAAGCACTCTAAATTGTTGCAGGTTAATTGTTGATATACCAACCATCCATCTTTTCTAATTGGCTATCAAACATAACGAATTTTATTGGGAGAAATTAACAATCTCTATGCTATGAAAGCGTAAATTTAAGAACGAGGAGTTTGAATATCTATATTTTGTAATTCTAGTAACTGATTTTGAGGTTGAAGGCTCGGGTCGCAGGGCAACAATCGGAAATTGATGGTAAAGGAAGCAAAAACATGAACGAATCTGTGGTCCGTTGCGAATGTGTAAGGGACTTAAAACTATGGGCGGTTGCCTCTGGCTCATCGGATATTCACTACCACGGAAATCCAAAAGATGTGGCAGAAAGCAAAAGCGGGTCGGCGTCGATTTCTAAGCGATAGGCTTATTCATTGAAACTAAATCTTGCTCACAAACACTTAGATTTTAACCTTTTCTTCGTATTATTGTTTGGGTTGGCATTTACATGCGAGCGCAAGAAATTCTTTTATCCACTTATGTTGTGAGTTTTTTATAGCATATTAAATTATAAATACCATGTCCCATACCGTTAGATTTGCCGTTTCCTTAGATAGTAAGTTGCTAGAGAGTTTTGATCGTGTTATTGAAAAACAAGGTTACAACAACCGATCGGAAGCTGTTCGAGATTTGATTCGAGACAAGCTTGTTACGCAAGATTGGGATGAGAAAGAAGAAACCGTTGGAACAATTACCTTGATTTTCAATCATCATCTGTATTCTCTATCGGAGGATATCACTAGCAAACAGCACGAACATCATTCGTTGATTATCTCCTCTATGCATCTGCACCTAGACCACGACAACTGTCTAGAGATTATTGCTGTAAAAGGTAAAGGCAACAAAATCCGTGAACTAGCCGATGCTTTAATCAGCATGAAAGGCGTTAAACATGGAAAGCTTACCCTTACCACTTCTGGAAAAGAAATTTCTTAAATCTTTATTCGCTGTCTTAGAAGTTATAGCTTATCCCTATACTAAAGTTTCGCAATGGTGAAGCAGAGTAAGATTGCCCGTCTGCAGGACCTCCATTATCAAAAACATAGGTAGAGTAGTTCTCATCGAAGATATTATTCACCTCCACAAAAATTTGTCCTTTATGGGTGGAGGTTTTTGCGAAATTATAAAAGAGCATCGCATCTGCACGCGTATAGCCACCATAGTAGAAAAAGTTTTCCAAGCCAGTAGCATATTTCCCAACATCTCTCACATTTACTCGTGCTCCAAACCCAGAAAGTAGCGTATAGTCTACCGAGATATTAGTTACCGTACGAGGCACGCTATTTAGCTCCTTCCCTTCTAGAGATTTATCCTCATTGCTCTTTATTTCTGTTTTAATATAGGCAAAAGAACCATTGATATTTAAACGTTTTATTGGTTGTGCAATTACCCCTAACTCCAAGCCACTTCGCCGTGTTTTTCCAGCGTTGATAAACTCCCCAGAACCAGGTGCCGTTTCATTGATTTCTTTAGAAGTATCCAAAATAAACCCAGTTAAATTCACGCTTAAAAAAGGATTGTATACGTACTCAACTCCCGCTTCATATTGCCATAATTCCGATGGATCAATATCCGCATCCCTATCATAACGGATAGCCCCCTCAGGCAATGAAAATCCATTGGAAATGTTCGTTTTAAAATCAAAACCTTCAAACAAGGTAGAACGGAATCCAAATTTTGGACTCAGATGCGATAAGTTATTTAACGATTTATTTTCGTGCACCGTATTTGGATCGCGCAATTCTAAACTTCCATCATAAACATCGTAGCGAAGACCTATGGATGGCCTAAAGTAAGGGCTTATATCAAATTCTGCTTGTCCAAAAGCGGAAAATGATTGCAACTTATAACTACGATCTTCTCTTTTATTGTCTCTAACTCTATTAGCTGTACCCCATTTTTCGGCATCGGTAAGTTCATTAAAATATTCTACGCCACCAATCCAATTAACGCCAACAGAACCAAGCGTGTTTTGTCCATTTAAATTGGCACCTGTTCCATATAAATTACGGCTCACATAATTTTCAGCCTGTCCTCCTACCGCATATCCGAATTTCATATAACGCTGATAATTCTGTTGCACTGCATATCCAAAAACCAACAAACGTAGGTTATCATTAAAAGTATGGTTGACATCAATTCGCTCGGAGGCAAAGTTTTTACTTCCTCCGTCATTCTCTGCATTTAGTGCTTGTTTGTTTCTCCTATCCTTGTCGTAGAATTGCTCGGTAGGAATATATCCTGTAGCATCCCACTGACCGCTATAGGCTTTAAGGTTTAATGAAATATCGGTATTCTCTGAAATGTCATAAGCCACACGTCCGTTCAAGTTTCCTTTCAAAAACTGAGAGTTTTCCTTGTATCCAGCGGTTCTATATACCTGTGCCGCAAAATTGGTTTTTAATATTTTCTCGCCAATTTCAAATGGTTTTCCGAGGGCTATCTGTGCATCGACGGTTTCGAATGAGCCAGCTTTAAGACTAAGGTCTTGATATTCTCCTCCTTTTCTAGTTTCAAAAGTTAAGGTTCCCGCCATTCCAAATCTTCCGAATAATGCGGAAGATGGGCCTTTATATACATCTACCTTACTTATGTTTAATGGAATGATCAAATTCATATCTGCATAGCCATCATGATTTCCTTCTGCTTCGTTCAAGGAAACACCATCTACTTCAATAGCTGCTTGCCCCTCATGGCCACCGCCACTAAATCCACGCAACATAAAAGCATCGGCTACCCCACCTTGATTATATGCGCCAATCTCCACTCCTGGCACTTGATTTAAAACATCTAGAGGACTGGTAAGGTGCAGCTTTTTAATAGTGCTAAGGTTAATAGTACTTACCGTTTCAGTTCTATTACGCGTATCAAATCCTGCGCCTTTTACAACAACTCCTCGCAACTCCAAAGACGCTTCATATAAAGTTATATCTACTGCTGTGGTTTGTCCGGCCTTTACATTTACTTTTCTAGTGGCTGTTTTATAACCAATCGCCGACACTACCAAGTTAACCTCCCCTACTGGAAGTTCTGTTAATGAGAAGTGTCCTGTTTCATCGGAGTAGGTTCCTTTCTCGGTTCCCAAAACCGATATGTTTACCATGTCTAGCCCAGATCCTTTATCCGAGAGAACATATCCAATAATCTCGCCTGTTTGCTGTGCATTGGCAGAGAGATACAGAAGGCTAAAAAGTAAAATAAGTGTGGAAGTAATTCTCGTTTTCATAAAACAGAAAGGTTTAAATTTCATCTAGGTAATATTTTATCGTCAATTCGTAATACTCAGCAAACATATATATTTAACTATAATTAATCAGGTTTTGGAAGGGTATTTTTTTTCATATCTGAATTCTGTCATCTTAGTAAAGAGATTTGTGGTTGGAGTTCAGCAATCAGCAATCAGTAGTCAGAGTTTGGTAGAACAGGATGAAGGAAGAAAAAAAGCAAATGCTTTTTAGTAGCAGTTATAATATAAAATCTATTATCCGTGTCAGAATGAAGAGTTTTATGATGTTTTACGGACAATCAGATATTATCTAATGTCCTTTCTATTTCTTACCTACGAGTTCTTCAAAATTCAGAATCCGTGTACAGGTCTGATCAAGTAAAGACAACTCATGGCTAATTACTAGCATCCCAAGTTGTCGTTCTTTAACCAATCGCAAAACAGCTTCCCAAATCTGTGCTTGCGTAATCGCATCGAGCATGGTGGTCATCTCGTCTGCTACCAAGTATTTTGTTTCTGGTGCAATAGCTCTTGCGAGGCAAAAGCGCTGTAGTTCTCCTCCAGAAAGTTGCGAAGGAAAACGATGCATCCATTCTTTACTAATACCTATTTCCGATAAAAACGTCTCACTATACTCTCCAGATTCCGCCAAAACCTGCTTCATTTGCCAGCGTGGATTAATCGTTTTCTCAGGATGTTGGCCGATTAGTTGTACTGGGTTTCTCCCTTTTATTGGATAGGTTTTTCCATCTACACTCACCGTACCTTTATCTGGTTTTAGATATCCAGCTAGGATATTTGCAAAAGTGGTTTTCCCAATGCCGCTTTGTCCGTATAAACCGACTATTTCTCCAGGCTTTATGCTAAGCTCGATCTGATCGAACAGCCAATGATTCTCGTGATAACCAAAGCTAATATTATTTACTTTAAGCATAAAAACATCGTGTTATTCCATTATTCACCTTTGTGGATTTCGGTTTATTTTTTTGACAATACTCAGTTGCTACTGGACAACGTGGTTCAAAAACACATCCTAAAAATACTTCCTCGGCTTCAGGCTGATTTCCTTTTAACCCTATAAAATCATTTTCGGGCAAAGCACGCCACAAGGCTTTCGTGTATGGATGCCTTAGGCGTTCCCCATTTCCAGTAAAGTCTGCGATATTGGCAATCTCTATCGTTTCCCCTGCATAAAAAACAGCTATCCTATCGGCTATTTTTAATGCTGCATGGATGTCGTGGGTGATAAACATGACTCCTGTGTTAGCTTTACTTAGCTGTTTTATATGATGCAGCGTTTCTTCCCAAGCTAGTTTATCTAAACCAGGCGTGGGCTCATCGGCAATTATCAGCTTTGCATCGCTTACCATTGCTGTGGCAATTAAAACTCTTCTTGCCATTCCTCCAGAAAGCTCAAAAGGATATTTCTTACTTGTTCCTGGTGGTAATCCTAATTTAAGAAAAACTTCTTCTTGTATTTTCTTCCTTTGTTTTTTATCTCGGATAACGCTTTGCACTTGCTTACCGGTCCTCATTAACGGATCTAAGGCTTTAACCGATTGTGGAATAAGGGAAATGGCTTTTCCTCGGAGCTCTTCTTGCAGTTTATTAGTCAACGGTTTCCCTTCGTATAACAAAGTTCCTTTGATTTCCGCATTATCAGGCAAAATCCCTAAAATAGAATCGGCCAACAAACTCTTTCCAGAACCACTGGCACCCACAACAGCTACTATTTCACCTGGATGAATATTCAGCTCAAAGTCTCTTATCACTTGAATATAGGTTTCTTCTAAACCATCTTTATATTGCGGAAAAGAAAGCGAAAAATCCTTTACTTCCAATAATGGCAACTTTCCTTTTCTGTCGAAATTCGATTTATTTTCCATAGCCTAGCTTATCCTTTTTGTCCTTTAAATGGATCGAAAACTTCTCGTAAGTTACGACCTAGATTATCAAAAATAGCTACCATCAATAACAACATCAATCCTGGAAAGACTGCCAACCACCACATTCCAGACGACAGATAGCCCATAGCTTCAGACAAAATAATCCCAATAGCGGGTTGCTCCGAAGACAATCCAAAACCCAAGAAGGTAATGCTAGCTTCGTGTAAAATAGCATGTGGGAACATTAAAAGAAACCCAATAAACAGCTGTGGAATTAAATGAGGTAGAATATGGTGCCGCGCAATCCAAATCCAAGATTTTCCCATATTGCGGGAAACCCTAATGTAATCTGTGCTTTTTATCTGCATAATTTCTGCGCGTAGCAAACGTGCCAATCGCGGCCAATGGGTTAAGGCTACCGCAATAATCACTCCTTTTAATCCGCCACCAAGCATAAAAGATATTAATATTAACGCAACGATATGTGGGAGTCCGAGGAATAAATCTATAAATCCAGTTACAAGAGAGTCTAGGGTTTTGCTAATTAACAATAGTAAACTAAGCAGCAACGCGATAAGCGCACTGATGAAAGCTGCTAGTAGCCCCACCCAAAAACTCAGGGTTAGGCCTTTTACGGTACGAACAAACATATCCCGACCCAACCAATCCGTGCCAAATGGATGTGCTAAAGAAGGGGCTTTGTTTGCAGCATCAAAATTAACCGCTAATCCTTCGGTCCCTATAAAAAAACCGCTCGTAACCAACAGCAATAATAGAACAACTGCAACGCTAGACATAATTAGCGCACGCTTTCTTTTATTCCTAATTCTGGAATATTTGAATGGCAGATATTTAGAAAGCAACTCAGTCATGCGACGGCTTGATTTTCATTCGAGGATCAATGATTACATAGAGTAAGTCTGCCATGAAATTCCCGAAAAAGATGAAGACTACACTAAACAAAGTAACGCCTAAAAGAAGTGGCACGTCGCCACCCAATCCAGCTTTAACCACAGCTTGTCCCAATCCAGGGTAGGAAAACACCTGCTCTGTCAATACTGCCCCACCGAAAAGTTCTCCAAAGGATGCAAAATGTAGGGATATTGCTGGCAGGGAAATATTTCGCAATCCATGACGCCATAATAGTTTGCTACCGCTTTCTCCTTTGGCTCTAGCAAAGCGAATGTATTCACTATTAAGAACATCGATTAGTTTTTCTCTTGTATGTAGCGCAATACTAGCTACGCCAACGATACTCAAGGTAAGAACTGGCAAAACCAAATGCTTAATTTTATCAGCATAGCTCACCTCTCCTACCAAGCTACCCGCAGGAGAAGCAAGTCCCACAGGGAACCAACCTAGGTGTGCGGCAAAAAACATTAATAGTAACAAGCCTAACCAAAAAGCAGGTGTGGAAGCAAGAATAAAACTGTAGCTCTTAATAAGTCGGTCAAGAAAAGATCCTTCATTCATCCCAGCTAAAACACCTAATACAAATCCAATAATACCAGAGAATAACCATGCCAATCCCATGAGGGCAATCGACGCTGAAAAGCGATCCATAATAATCTCGGAAACCGGTTTTCGATAAATTAAAGATTCCCCCAAATTCCCTTGAACCACAGATTTTGCCCATAAGAGGTATTGTTTGGGTTTAGATTCATTCAACCCCCAATACTCTTGGATGTTTCCTCGTTGTTCTGGACTTACCCTTGCAATCTCTGCACCGATGTAGGATTGCACCGGATCCACAGGGGAATTGCTTATCAATATAAAAGACAAGAGGCTGATGGCTATGAGCAAACCTGCCAATTTTCCGATTTTCTTCAGAATAAATTTGACCATTTATAGCTCTTTGCTTACCCCATTATCTTCCTTCCAATGCCAGTTTTCAATAAAATCTGTAAGAGGCCAATCGTGCTCATGCGGTTGTATTTTTTGTGGTCCAATAACCAGGTTTTCTCGCATAAGGAAAAGGTGGTCAATATTAACCAACCAAATCCAAGGCGCATCTCCTTTATTAGAAAATCCAGTCTCCCCATCCCATTGTGCTTTTTTCCAATAGGCATTTGCTTCTTCTTGGGTCGTTGCACTAAGCGCTTTTTCAAAATAAGCATCAACTCTTTCATTGGCATAATAGTTTGGATTGCTCAGCCCATTCCCACTAACTTTACTACTAAATGCATTATATAGCTCAAGCGGATCGTGACTTCCTAATCCAAATAACGTAGCACTAGAGTGAAGTTCTTTTCCTATATCGTTCCAATTTTTACCTTTTACCTCAATATTAATCCCCAAAAGCTTCATTCTATCGGCAAAAGCAATAGCTAAAGATTGTCGGATACGATCATTCGATGGATAATGCAAAGTAAACGTGGCTTTTACCCCATTCTTTTCACGAATACCATCTTTTGTTTCTTTCCATCCTGCCTCTTCAAGGATTTCTTTGGCTTTGGTAACATCACCATCCTTTTCTATTTCTGTCTCTGGATTCCACCATGGTAAATGGTCTGCAATAGAATAGGCTGGTGTTCCGTAGCCTTTTAATACTCCTTGGACCAACACCTCTCTATCTACACCGATGTTCATCGCTTTTCGGATGGCAACATCAGAAGTCACATTATTTCCAATAGGAAGACGGTCTACAGTTTTCCCTTCATCTGGCACGAAAGGCAGTACAATTCCACGATTGTCTACACTTTTCAAAACAACCAGTTTCATTCCTTCTACTTGCTCCTCTGCCAACGCTGGAGTAACCATAGCAACATCTACCTGCCCAGCTTTTGCTGCTGCAAAGGCAGCATCTTGCGATAAAAACAAAAATATTACTTTCTTAAAAAATGGTTTTTTTCCATAGTAGTGTGGATTGGCCTTAAGAATAAGCTGTTGTCCTTTATCCCACTGAACCGTTTCATAAGGACCAGAACCTATTGGGTGTTCATTATAAGAATTGCTATAAGCATGTTCTGGAACAATGCCCAAACTGGTTAAAAAATGAATAAATGTAGAATTTCGTTTATGTAAGGTGAACTGCACCGTATGACTATCTAAACTCTGAACATCCTTTAGATTGGTAAGATCTACTAGTGAGGCACTATTTTTGGCCGTTGTAAAAGTAAAAACTACATCTGTGGCAGTAAGTGGTTCGCCATCTGAAAACGTAACGCTATCACGCAACTTCGCTGTCCATTTCAATCCGTCCTCGCTAACACTATAATTTATAGCAAGGTCGTTTTTTAGATTAAACTCTTCATCATACTTCAATAAGGTACTTTGAAAAAGCGGTGTTGCGTATTGCCCCCAACCAGTAGTCGGGTCAAAACCATCATCGGGTTCTCCGCCAATGGCCAAGATCAACTGGTCTTTCTTTTTCGCGCGATCGTTGTCTTTGCGTTCATTTTTACAAGAAAACAACAATAGGGAAAATAGTAAAAACAGGGGAAGCCTTAATTTATTCTTTCTCATCACAGTTTTAATGAAATATCAGTTAACAACAAAGGTAATATTTATTTCAGCAAACGTAATACTCCGACTGCATTAATATCTCAGCAAGATCTAATAGAAAAAGAAGAATTTGTCCATTTAAGCCAAGAATAAAACAAGAGAAAGGCTCTCAAATCGATTGATTAATTTCAACGACAAGAGAGCCTTTGCTTTATAAAAATAAAATCCGTAAAATAATATCTACTTACTTTATTCTCTAAGTAATTAATCGGAAGCTATCAACTTTCATCCTTTTCTTCGCCACCTGAACCGATACCCAATTTCTTTAAAATGGGCTTGTGCAATTCATTTTGAATAGCAACAGCTACAAGCACAATCACAATACCTAAATATTGTAGGGTAGAAGGAATTTCATTATGTGTCCAACGTGCAACGATAACAGTAGTAACTGGGCTTAACAGCAAGAGAGCTGCAGCGGTAGTTGGAGACATATTTACAGATCCTATCTGAATAAATACCCAAGCCATCGCATGACCAACAATTCCTAAACCAATTATCCAGAGCCAATTAGTCATGGTGATAGGATCTCCTACGACCGTTTCGGGGTTCATAGGAAGTACATTATTCACCAAAACACCATCTGTAATATCAAATCCACGACCTGTAATAGTAAACATGGCAATAGCCTGCGGTATAAGTTGCGCTAAAAACACCCATAATAATGGTTGAACATAACGTCCAGGGTTAACGGTTCCGGCTTTACGGCTAGTATAAAGATAGATACCATAACATAATCCAGAGAGCGACCCAAGGAGTGTACCTAAAATATTGGTTGGCACACCATGAATTTGGGCAGGACCTTCTGAAACGGGGCCATCAAAAACTCCACCCGTCATAACTGCTCCAAAAAGCAAGATAGGAGCTAAAATCCAAAATATTTTCTTAGGTCTATATTTGTCAAATATCATGGCCAATCCAGGCAAAATAATTATTTGAACATTTAATAGAACCGATGATATTCCAGCACCCACATAGAATATGGCATAATTCCAGGCTGTCATATCAATACCGAGAAAAATACCCGCTAAAATAGAAAGCAAAATTCCTGTCTTGCTCAGTTTTCCTTTCTTTTTTATTTCATTTAAACCAAAAGGGAGAAGGACTATAAAAGCAATAGCACAACGAAGAAAAGCGGAGGTTGCAGGCTCAAAATTAGCTTCTTTTACGGCGATCGCAGAAAAAGCAAGAGCAACCACCCCTATCATCATTATTGTCACAGCCTTTGACATGTTCATGGTTGGCGACGAAGTAGTAGTAGACATAGTTGTTGTAGGTTAAAAATTTTAAAAATAACAATCAGAACAATATAAAATACACATTTCACTGAATAAAGTATTCAGATGCTATTAAAAATGGTTTGAAACACTCAGGTTTATCAAACCAAGATTAGATAACCACCTAAATTATTTAGGCGAATTAATCAAAAATTAAATATAGCACAATATTAGAGAACTTTACCTCAAACTAATGTTTTTTAAAATAAATTTTTGAGAATTTATTATCTGTCTAAATTGAATAAAACAATTAAAACAAAATTCAAACGGAACTATATATAGTTTTTCAAAGAGTACTATGATTCAGTCTTGTCACAATCATAGACACCTTACTGGTATGTTATTCAAAATAGCATCGCTTTTTGTTTTGGGTATTATGTAAAAATTACAATTACTTGGAAATCCTCACAATTCCAGTTTATCCTCCAAAGGCTTTCTCTAGAAAACACGCAGGTGCTAATTTTAATACTAATAGTTCAGAAAAAACACTCGAATTAGTATAATAAGAAAGGTTTTAATCCAACATTTAAAAACGATTAGAGGGTGTTTTTTTAACTCTGTCTAAAAGTAAAAATTTTATATATTAACTTTTAAACAGAATAAGATGAAACGAGAAGAATTTAACTTAGAGGAGATAGAGAAAAAAGCTATTGAGCAGTTTAAGACAGGCAAGA
>Ga0079223_10001700_pt1 | contig 13294 bp, 12 predicted proteins | sample Stecom2011_FD_75072 | JGI IMG/M metagenome (GOLD analysis project Ga0079223, IMG submission 75072) | Agricultural soil microbial communities from Utah to study Nitrogen management - Steer compost 2011 | ecosystem: Environmental > Terrestrial > Soil > Agricultural land | place: USA: Utah... | reverse complement strand
CTCCAGTTCCAGAATAGCTTGAGGGGTGGCCTCATTGGGTGAATAAGTTCGCAAGTTGATCCCCGTTCCCACGGCAATCCATTCGATAGATTCTGTTCTCTCGCCGTCCTCAAAGTTCAGGAACCGAGTAACCAAGGCTTTTTAAAGTGCTCAGCAATTCCTGTGCTCGTTGCGATAAAACCTCAGTGACTTGGCTTAGACCTCCTTGGGCATACCATTGGCTGGGCGGTTGCAGAGCTCGATGATGACGAGCCGCCGCATGCTGCCAGAAAAATAGGCGAGGTTAGAGCCACTAAAGTCGCAATGCGGCGTGAGAAAACCGTGTTATTGGAATGGCTCATAAAGTTTCCTCAGTGGTGATGGGGCAGTGGTGATGGGGCTTTGCTGCGCAGCGTGTGTCGCTGCCGAGTACATAAGGTCGCTCAGTTCCGCTAAAATTGAAAGGGTAAGCTCGCATTGTTTGATACCATAACGCTGACACCCGAAAAGCAGGACGCAATATATGCACTATAGTTCAATGCTCCCCGAAATCATCAAATTGGCTGATGAAGCTGGCACCAGAGTGCTCCATATATACCAATCCGATTTTAAAGTGAGCTATAAGGAGGACGAATCGCCAATCACCGCTGCGGATGTCGCCAGCCACGAAACCATTATAAAAGGCTTGCGCAATATCAGCCGAGACATACCAATCCTCTCGGAAGAGGGGGCGCAATCACCCTGGGAAGAGCGTAAACATTGGCGACGATTCTGGTTAGTTGACCCTATTGATGGCACCAAAGAATTCACCCAGCGCACTGGTGAGTTCACAGTGAATATTGCATTGATAGAAGACGGTGAGCCGGTCATGGGCGTTGTTACCGCCCCGGCGCTAAAAGAAGCCTTTTGGGGGATAAAAGGAGAAGGCGCCCACAAGCGCGACCGCTCAGGACGAGTGCACCGTATTCATGTGGCTGAGCCGCCTGCAACCAAGCGCGTTGTTGCCAGCAAAAACCATATGAACGACGAAACCCGGGATTTTATTAAAGCGCTCGGCCCTCATAAAACTGTTCAGGCTGGCAGTTCTCTTAAATTCTGTCTCATAGCTGAAGGCCACGCAGACCTTTATCCGCGAATGGGGCTCACCAGTGAGTGGGATACCGCTGCAGCCCACGCGGTGTTAGTTGCGGCAGGAGGCGACGTGAGAAAGTTAGACGGCGAGCCGCTGCGATATGGAAAAGAAAACGTGTTAAATCCGCATTTTATCGCTGCGGGTAGCTGGTACTTTTAGAGTCTAGCAACAGAAAAGCACTTAATAAGCATGAAAGGGTGGGAACTCCGCATGAATTGGTATGCACTACAACATAAGCCTGCGCAAGGCGAACGTGCACTGGCAAACCTGCAAAACCAAGATATCGACAGCTTCTACCCGAAAATACAAGTGGAGAAGGTCAGAGCCGGAAAGCGAACGCGAAAACTCGAACCGCTTTTTCCAGGCTATATCTTCATCAAAATGGAGCAAACGGACCCTAATTGGGCAAAGTTACGTTCGACACGCGGAGTTCTCCGCGTTGTTAGCTTTGCCAATAAACCTGCTGCCATCTCAGATGAGGTCATTCAGCACATAAAAAATAGCCTCGATTCGGTTGCGCAACACGGTGGGCTCAAGCCGGGTGAGGCCATTCAACTCACCGATGGGCATTTTTCAGGAATTAACGCCGTATTTCAGGCATATGATGGTGAAGAGAGAGCTGTTGTGCTGATCAACTTTATGCAAAGTCAGCAACGTGTGAAGGTGCCTGTCTCTGCATTGAAAACCTGATTGAAAAGCTGGTGAAAAGGCGTGCCTTGAAAAGTTTGTACTTGGTTGCTTAGTAACCGGTTTGGTTGCCATTGTGATACTTTAACAATCCTTAACAGCGCTAAGTGTTTGAAATATTGTGCCTAGGGCTTTTTGCTACTTGTTTGTCGATTTCCTTTCCGTACACTTCTCAAGTATCTCAAATACGCGATTACGCAACTTAGCAAAGATTGAATCAAGAGCATTATTTGCTGGCTCTATTCTGTTTTTGTGCTCACCAGATAGAGCTTTATGCCCATAAGACACTTAGCCCTGGTTAGTGGGGCGGTAGCGTGCCTGATTGCAGGCTACGCAAATGCGGCCCCTTGGCTTACAGCAGGGGATCCAGCAGTACGCCATAGCCTTCAGAAACAAGCAGACTCTGGCGAATTGAATCGTACACTAACCACTTGGCCCGTAATGAAAGACTCGGTAGGAATGCGCAGGTCCTCGGGCGCGAAATACCGAGTATCTATCAGCGGGAGTACCGAAGATGAATTTATCACTAGTTTCAGCCGTCCTGCCTCAGAGAAAGCGCAGATAACCCTTGCTGCAGAATACGATGGCAACTGGTGGGCCGGTGGCATAAGCACAGAGTTGGCGGCATCTCCCAGCGATGACGACAACGCTCGGTTGGATCAAAGTTATTTTGCGCTATTTGCAGGTAACTGGGTATTGGGCGCTGGCGCTATTGATCGCTGGTGGGGGCCGGGCTGGCAAAACAGTCTTATTCTCTCGAACAACGCTAGGCCAGCGCCGGGTTTTTGGTTAAGCCGAAATCAAGCGACACCTTTCGAGACTCCATTACTTTCGTGGCTGGGCCCATGGCAATTAACCGCAATGGTCAGTCAGCTCGAAAGTGAGCGAGCAGTCGCCGAACCTTTGTTAGTCGGCATACGGGGAACCATTCGGCCCCTTGATGGCCTGGATATAGGGTTCACACGAACATTAATGTTCGGTGGGCAGGGGCGCTCGTCATCGCTATCAACATTCTGGGATGCAGTCATAGGTAATGATAACCCTCAAGACAGTGCTCAAGACCCAAGCAATCAGCTCGGTGCGGTTGATATACGCTATGGCTTTACAGTAGGTGAGCAAACAGCGTCGGTTTACGGCCAAATGATGGGTGAAGACGAAGCTGGTGGCTTTCCCGCAAGAAAATCCTGGCTCTTCGGTGTCGATACCGCTACTAGCTATTGGGGTAGAGATCAGCGTTGGTTTATAGAAGGTACCGATACGCTTGCAGACAACGTATTCGGCGATCCAATGCCAGATATATCATACGAGCACAGGGTCTACAGAACCGGTTACCGTTACAAAGGCCGTAACATGGCTGCGGCCATCGATTCCGACAGCCAAATTGTTACATTTGGGTACTTTGATTTTTTGAGCGAAGGAAATAGTATTGGCGCCTCAGTCAGCTGGATCGACTTTACGGGCAATCCAGATTCTCGGGTAACCGCTCCAGACCCAGCAGTAACCTACTTTGTGCCAGCTCAAAATCAAACAGTTATGCTTTACAGCGGGTTTTGGAGATTTGGCACACCCTATGGTGCCATTCGTCTCTCCGGACAAATCACAGATGATAAAATCACCATACGCTCAGGCGAGCTTGATCAGTGGTCGCTCTCCGCAAGCTGGTCTTATGGTTTCTAGCACTTCATTTAGGTAAGGATGCATGCACATTAACGCTACAGCACACAAACTGTGCAAAGGGCTGGCTATTAGCGCGCTGGTATTCGCGGCTTCTGGTTGCGCAACAAATGGATCATTTAAAAGCTCCTCATCAAAGGATATACCCGCGTCTCAGTGGCTAAATACCTCCGGTACTGTCACCTTCCTTTCGGCGGAACACTCTCAGCTTATTGAAGCCGCAGGTGCAGGCGATGTCATTACCTTAGGGCAAACCCCTTGGGGGCAGAGCACTCGCCTTAAAGTTGGAAGTTCGTATTTTTCAGCAACGGGCAAGCGCTGTTTTGCAACAGTCATAGAAGCCTCAACACGCCGTGCCCCCAGCACCCTGTGCAGATACTCCGAAGGAAATTGGGGCGCAACGCGCGCTACTGCAATTGTAGACTCGGTTGTGCCCAGCCCCAGCGTAGGAGATGTGCGATGACTCGCGGTTTCAATACAGTGGCCCGAATAGCGTATCTGGTCATTTTATTCGTAGCGCTTGTGCCTGTCGGTCACAGCCAAAGCCTTGGTGATATTCCCGAAAGCCAGCGTGAGCGGTTTTTGCCCCAGATAGAAGCGGCAGTTGGAAAACAGTCCACATCATCACAAGCCGACGCTGCCGTACAAAAACGTCAGGCAGGTGCACAGCGAACCGCGGGTACCTACGGGCCAGTTTTCGGTAAAAACCAGACAGCCGATCTGGCGCCTTTTGGGGCAGAACTGTTTGAGGGTGGCTTCCGAGGCTTGCGTTCTGATGGGCTAAACCCAGATTACCGGGTGCTTCCTGGCGATCAGGTAACGCTGAGGCTATGGGGGGCTACCGAGATGGATCAAATGTTGCCTGTTGATGCCCAGGGGAATATTTTTATACCGGCCATAGGCCCTGTTCAAGTGCAAGGGGTAAGCCATAGCCAGCTTGATGCCGTGGTAAAAAACGCCGTTCGTAAGGTGTACCCAAACAATGTAAGCGTGTACACCAACCTCCAAGGTGTTCAGCCGATATCTGTATTTGTTACCGGCTACGTTAATAAACCGGGCCGTTACGTTGGCGTTCCTAGTGATTCCATACTTTACCTATTGGATCAGGCCTCCGGTATAGATGAGCAGCAGGGCAGTTATAGGAATATAAAACTCAGCCGGAATGGCGACGTTATTGCCAATATCGATCTTTACGACTTTCTCACCGAAGGTAAGCTCGATCATCCCCAGCTTCAAGAAGGCGACACCTTGTTGGTCGAGAAGCGTGGCCCAGCCCTTACAGTAATGGGCGATGTTAGCAAGCCAAACACCTTTGAACTGCCCTCCGGCCCACTAACGGGCGCAATGCTTACTGATATGGCCCCATTGCTTCCGGGTGTCTCCCATGTACTCATCCGCGGGAAGCGTGGAGTGGCGCCTCACTCTGAGTATGTAGCTCTGAAACAATTCGAAGCAGCACACCTGGCCGATGGCGATGAAATCCTGTTTTTAGCAGATCAACGCTCAGAGAATCTCGTGGTACAGCTAGAGGGAGCCTACCTTGGGCGTTCGTACTATGTAGTGCCAAAAGGAGCCACCCTGCACGAGCTTCTAAACGAGGTTGCGGTAAATGCTCAAGAAACCGCCTGGGAAAGCATCTCACTGCGAAGAGAAAGTGTGGCAGAAAGGCAAAAAGAAGCCCTGAATAACAGCTTGCGCCGCCTCGAAACTACCTACCTGGGCGCATCTTCATCAACCGCTGAGGAATCAGCTATTCGAGTTCAGGAAGCGCAGCTTATATCCAAGTTTGTTGAAGAAGCCCGAAAAGTTGAGCCGAACGGAAGGCTTGTTGTGGCGCATGAAGGCAAGCTAGTAGATGTGCGCCTTCAGGATGGCGACGTTATTACACTGCCCCAGAGAACGGACGCCATACTGACCTCCGGCGAGGTTTACATACCTCAATCTCTGGTATATGTGCCCGGCCGCTCGGTTGCTGATTATATCCAAGCTGCTGGCGGATTCAGCCAGCATGCCAACGAAGACCATATATTAATTGCACGCCAAAATGGCGAAGTGCGCGATGCTAGAAATGTGGACCTTCTACCGGGCGATCAGATTTTGGTATTGCCGAAAGTAGAAACCAAAAACTTGCAGATAGCCTCCACCGTTACCCAAATCCTGTACCAGATTGCAGTAGCAACCAAGGTGGCATTGGATCTCTAGTGCAAGCGGCTAATCGAACTCCCTGGCAAATTACGGTAGGCGTATGGCAGGCCCTCTTCCTTCGGGAAGCTGTGGCGCGCCTCAGCGCAGACCGTGTTGCCTGGATATGGCTAATTGCTGAGCCCATCGCACATGTGGTGATTCTTGTGTGGTTTCGCACTCTTATCGGGCGTGTGCGCTTGGTACCTGGTGCAGAGTACATTCCATGGCTGGTCATCGGGATAACCACGTTTATTATGTTCCGAAACCAGATGAACCGTGGCATGCAAGCCATATCCGCCAATCGAGGGCTGTTTGCTTACCGTCAGGTTCAGCCTGTGGACACGGTGCTGGCCAGATGCGGCTTGGAGGGGATGTTAAGTACCCTTGTTTTTACCCTCATTATCTTTCTGTTTTCTCTCGTGGGCTACCATCTCATGCCACACCACCCTCTGCACGTTCTGCATATATGGGCCTCCGTTTGGGTGTTTGGCATGGGTGTAGCGCTGATTTTTTCAGTTGTGGTCACCGCTTTGCCAGAAGCGGCAAAGTTCATCAGCATGCTGATGTTCCCGGTGTATTTTCTCTCGGGTGTAATGATTCCCGTGCAGTATTTCCCCCACGATTTGCAACAATACCTTTTATACAACCCCATGCTTCACGCCATTGAGCTTATACGTACCGGCTTTTTTGAGACATACAGGCCTGTGGATGGTGTCAGCGCTATGTATCTTCACTATTGGGTGTGGTGCGCGCTGTTTCTCGGCTTGTTATTTCAGTTGAGGTACAAGCAGAGGCTGCTGGCGCAATGATAGAAGTACGCAACCTCTACAAGCGCTATCACGGCCCGTTTGGCGGCGATTGGGTGCTAAAAGACGTTAACTTCACCATCCCGGATAACGTAAGTGTGGGCATCCTAGGCCGAAATGGCGCGGGCAAATCCACCCTGTTACGCATCATCGGCGGTATGGATGCCGCAGACAAAGGGTCCGTTGTTCGGAATTCCCGCGTATCCTGGCCTATCGGGTTGGGGGGCGGATTTCAAGGCTCAATGACAGGTCGCCAGAATGTCAAATTTGTTGCCAGGATTCACGGCGGCGGTGACCGTATTCCAGAAATCATCCAGCGAGTTCAAGAGTTTGCCGAAATAGGTAAAGCCTTTGACCAATCCGTTAAAACCTATTCGTCTGGCATGCGTAGCCGGCTGGCATTTGGTTTGTCACTGGCGTTTGACTTCGATGTGTATCTATCAGACGAAGCAACGGCCGTCGGCGACGTCGCCTTTAAAGCCAAAGCCACCAAGGCTTTTCAGGATCAGGTAGGCAAGGCGAGCATTATCATGGTTTCCCATCAGGTAGGCATGCTCAAAGACCTATGCCAAGCAGGGGTATGGATTAGCGAAGGCAAGGCCATCTGGTTTGACGACATACACGAAGCAATAAAACGCTACCACGAGAGCATTGGTAAATGATTCAGTTTTTCAAACGCAACCCGTTTTGGGCAGTTGCCGCCGTAGCACTACTTTCAGCAGTAATATACTGGGGCGTGATGGCCACAGATCGGTATGTCTCCCGTGCTCATATAGTACTGCAAACACCTGAAATCGTCCCGACTGGGCTGAACGTCTCATCCCTGCTTTCCGGTACCAGCGGTTCTGGCGATCTCTTGCTGCTTAAAGATCATTTGGAATCTGTGAGAATGCTCAAAACTCTCCAAAAGCGGTTAGATATCCGCAGCCATTACTCGCAACCCGATATAGATGTTTTCTCACGGCTTTCTGATAAGAAGGTGCCCATTGAGAAGTTTCACAGCTACATGCAGCAACGCATCAACATCTTGTTTGACGACTACAGCAGCGTTTTGAAAATTGAAGTACAGGCGTACACGCCCGAAATGGCGCAAAAAATTGTTGAAGCCCTATTAGAAGAGGGCGAGCGCCATATGAACCAAATGGGGCAGCGCCTGGCAGCGGAACAGGTTGAGTTTATTGCGAAACAAGCGCAAGAATTAGAAGCGCGATTGTTTGCAGCACGAGAAGCCATGCTTGCCTACCAGAACGAACACGGTTTGGTAGCCCCCACCCAAACTGTGGAAGCCATATTTGAAACCGTCTCTCGGCTAGAGGCTGAGCTGGCGGTTCAAAAAGCACGTACAGCCGCCCAAAGCAGTTTCCAGAGTGCAAGTTCCCCTGAAATTCGCCGCCTGAAAGCCGAGACCCAGTCTCTTGAAGAGCAGATCGAGATTGAAAAAGAGAAAATGGCTCGCCAAGGCGGCGACGCCCTGAACGAAATCTCCGCTGAATACGAAACCCTGCAAATGCGCGCTCAGTTTGCGCTGGAGCTATACTCCAGCGCACTAACCACGCTAGAAACCACCCGCGTAGAAGCCTCGCGTAAACTCAAGCAGGTCTCTGTGCTGGAGTTTCCCACATTGCCGGAATATTCCGTAAAGCCAGACAGACTCTACAACGTGATCGTGTTCGCTATATTCTCTATTTTGTTTGCCTCTATCTTGCAAATGGTGATGGCAGTTATTCGAGACCACAGAGACTAAACCTGTTTTGCAACATAGTTTCGAACCAAATAATTGGGCCAACTTTGTAGCCCAGCATGGGCTGGAAGGCCGGCCGGTATTTGCACTTGGCTTCAACCTACACTGGCGCAAAAGCCTTAACCGGTTTATTACCGGTAGTGAAATATCTAATGTGCGCTCTGCCCACAAAATTCCATCTGGAGCGATAGCGTTGGTATGGGGGCAGAGGCCTGTTGAACTGCCTGGTTCCGATATCGCTTTGGTACGTCTGGAAGACGGGTTTTTACGGTCAGTGGGTTTGGGTGCGGAGTTTGCCCAACCACTATCGTGGGTAATGGATTTTAATCATTTGTATTTTGATGCCACAGGCCCCTCGCGGTTAGAGCAACTCCTGCAAACCCACTCGTTTTCAGATGCGCAGCGTAAGAGAGCCGGTGAGTTGATATGCAACATCGTAGGCGCTGGCCTCAGTAAGTACAATACGGCCTCAGAACTCTGGGCTCGACCTGAAAATGAACGGGTTATCCTGGTTCCCGGGCAGGTTGAGACAGATGCATCTTTGGCGTTCGGAGCTCCAGGTATCAAAACCAACATCGAACTACTGAAAACAGTGCGCCAACAAAACCCAAAGGCTTGGGTGGTCTATAAACCACATCCTGACGTCGTTTCTGGCGCACGCAAGCAGGGTGAGGGCGAGAAGAAAGCCTCTCAGTGGTGCGATGAAGTCATCACAAGCGTCAGCATAGCGTCCGTTCTCGATCAGGTGGACGAGGTTCATACACTTACTTCCCTTACCGGCTTTGAAGCGCTGATAAGAAATAAGCCCGTTACCTGCTTTGGCTTGCCCTTTTACGCAGGCTGGGGGCTCACAGCCGACATGCTGGCCTGTAGCAGGCGAACCCGAACATTAAGCATCAACGAACTCGCTCACGCAGCATTGGTACAGTACCCGATGTACGCCAGCCTCATAGGCAAAGGCTTCATTACGCCAGAGCAGGCACTGAGTGAATTGCACCACGGGCGCAGCCAAAACGCAGCCGTAAAAAGCGGGTTTGGAAAAATGGCCAGAAAGGTAATAAACCTCGTTAAAGGAGTGCAGTAATCATGGGCGACGCAGGGCCAATACCGTTGGGTAGAACCGAGCGCATCGCCATGGTGGGTACTCTGGCCGAGACCATGCTGGGCTTTCGTGGTGAATTGATCCGAGATTTAATTGCGGCCGGCCACACGGTATACGCTTTTGCCATCGACTATACCCCGGCAACGGAGCAAAAAATTCGGCGAATGGGTGCCAACCCCGTCTCCTATAGAATGGGGCAGCTATCCGCCAACCCTCTAAGCGATCTTAGTGCAATCTTTCAGCTTCACAAGCTCTTCAAGAAACACCGCATTACTCTTAGTTATTGCTACTTCTCAAAGCCCGCCATATACGGAACGCTTGCAGCAAAAATGGCGGGCGTGCCCAAGCGCGTTGCAAAAATTGAAGGTTTGGGCCGAGTATTTACCCGAAAGCCCCATGGAGACGGACTGAAAACACACTTGTTACGGCGGGTGATGGCAACACTCTTTAAGGTAAGCCTACCCCATGCCCACAAAGTGCTTGTTTTAAATCAGGGTGATAAAGAAGACCTACAAAGCTTTAGCAAGAAAATCGCCGAGCCCTACGTGCTAGGAGGCATAGGCGTGTGCATGAACCGGTACCCATTCCGGCCCCCAGTAACCAACCCCATAAGGTTCGTATTTATTGGGCGCCTGCTCCCGGAAAAAGGCGTGCGTTATTTTGTAAATGCCGCCAAAGCCATACGAGAAAAGCACCCGAGTGTTGAATTTGTTCTGGTAGGAGCACCAGACAACAAACCAGGTGCCATCAACAAAGCCGAGCTTAAGCAGCTTGTGAGAGAAGGCACAGTAATTTGGCCGGGGCCAGTTGATGATGTAACTCCTTGGCTGGCGAAAAGCAGCGTGTTTGTACTGCCCACCTACTATCGAGAGGGAGTGCCCAGAAGCACCCAAGAGGCCCTTGCTACTGGGCGCCCAATTATTACCACTAGAATGCCCGGTTGCCGAAATACCGTGAAAGAAGGGGTTAACGGTTACCTTATTGAGCCTCACGACCAAACGGGGCTTGAGCATGCCATGGTGCGGTTTATCCAGAACCCCGACCTTATCCCCACCATGGGCATTGCAAGCTACCGCCTCGCCTGTGAAAAGTTCAATGTGCGAATCATCAACCGCACCATAATGCGGGAAATTGGCATTCAACCTCCTAAAGCACCCATACAGCTTCCACATATCCGGCCAGTGAACGACTCAATAACAGACGTTCAGAAAACTGCAGAATACTGAATACATAGCCTCCGGCCAACGCAACGTTTGTATCTAAGGGAAACAACATGCCTAAAACTTTTCTCATCACCGGTGGTGCAGGCTTCATCGGCTCTGCCGTAGTGCGTGAACTCATCAACAACACCGACCACACCGTGGTTAACATCGACAAACTCACCTACGCCGGCAACCTCGAATCTCTGGAATCCGTAGCCAACAACCCCCGCTACACATTCATCCAGACGGACATCTGCAATGCCGTAGACATGAGCAAAGCTTTAGCCGAGCACCAGCCAGACATCATCATGCATCTGGCCGCCGAAAGCCACGTAGACCGCTCCATAGACGGCCCAGCCGCCTTCATGGAAACCAACATCATCGGCACCTACACCCTATTAGAAGCAACCCGGGCGTATTGGAAAGACCTGCAAGAAACCAACCCCGAAAAAGCTGAAAACTTCCGCTTCCACCACATAAGCACCGACGAAGTATACGGCGACCTCCCGCACCCCAATAGTTTCCCCTCTCCCCCCGCAGGCGAGCACCTATCTTTCCCCTCTCCCCTTGCGGGAGAGGGGCCAGGGGAGAGGGGGCGAGAGCCGGAGGAGAGGGGGCAGCAAGCACTCCCACTCTTCACCGAAACCACCCCCTACGCCCCAAGCAGCCCATACTCGGCAAGCAAAGCCAGCTCAGACCACCTAGTTCGTGCCTGGCAACGCACCTACGGCCTGCCAACCCTAATCACCAACTGCAGCAACAACTACGGCCCCTACCACTTCCCGGAAAAGCTCATCCCGCTGGTTATCCTTAATGCCCTAGCAGGCAAACCCTTGCCCGTATACGGCGACGGCAGCCAAATCCGCGACTGGCTCTACGTAGACGACCACGCCCGGGCCCTAATACTGGTTGCGCAACAGGGCAAAATAGCCGACACCTACAACATCGGCGGCCACAATGAAAAGCAAAACCTGGAAGTGGTACAAACCATCTGCGATACACTGCAAGACCTAGTGCCAAAAGAGACCCAATACCGCGACCAAATCACCTTCGTACAAGACCGCCCCGGCCACGACCTACGCTACGCCATAGACGCCAGCAAAATCGAACAAGAGCTAGGCTGGAAACCAGAAGAAACCTTCGAAACCGGCCTACGCAAAACCGTGCAGTGGTATCTGAATAACGAACAATGGTGGAAGCGGGTACAAGACGGCAGCTATCAAGGCGAACGCTTAGGGATCAGTGAATGAAAATTCTAGTATTAGGTGGCAGTGGCCAAGTGGGCTTTGAACTGCAAAGAGCGTTAGTGACACTAGGAACAATCACTGCACCAACACGCAACGAGTTGGACCTGTTAAACCCTCAGGCCGTGGCCGATTACCTAGAGCAAAGCCAACCAGACTTGATTGCCAACGCCGCCGCCTGGACAGCGGTAGACGCTGCAGAAGAACAGCCTCAAGCCGCTCGACGCCTAAACGCTGGCCTACCCAAACAACTGGCAGAATACTGCGCAGAGCAGGGCGTTTTTTTAGTGCACTACAGCAGTGATTATGTGTACCCCGGAAACGGTACCCAGCCTTGGCACGAAACCAGCGACCCCGGCCCCCTGAGCGTATACGGGCAAACAAAGCTGGAAGGCGATAAAGCCATAGAACAAAGCGGAGCAGAGCACTTTATTTTCCGAACCAGCTGGGTGTACAGCGCCCGGGGCAACAACTTTATGAAAACCATGTTGCGCCTCGCCAAAAGTAAGCCAGAGTTAAGCATTGTGGCGGATCAAATCGGCGCGCCTACGCCGGCAAGGCTCATTGCCCAAATTACTGCCATGGCCATTCAAAGCAACATTTCTGGTGGCATTTACCATCTCGCACCAAATGGCGAAACCAGCTGGCATGGCTTTGCCTGCGATATTTTCCGCCTAGCCCAACAGGCGGAGCAACAGTTAAAAATGGGCCCGGAAAACGCAACTCCAATACCCACAAGCGACTTTCCAACGCCTGCGGAAAGGCCCCTGAATTCAAGGTTGAACTTGAACAAACTTGAGGCCGCCTTAGATATAAAATTGCCCGATTGGCCAAGTCAACTGGCCCTGACTCTGCACGAATATCTGGATAAATAATATTACGGAGCAATACCCGAATGACCGTCACCCTCGGCACAACCCCTTACAGCGGCTGGCAAGTACTAGCGCCCTTGCTCGAAAGCTTGGGCTGCGCCCCTGATGAACAGAGCAATCCAGAGCGTTGGTACCTTGTGGAAGATTCGAGCCCAGAAGGCCATTTGCTGCTGGCTTACACTCGCCCCGAGCATGCCTTGGTATTGGCCATGGAGCAGGGGGTTCAGCCCGGCCAAGCACTACAGCAATGGGTACAGCACGCCGAGGCTTTAGTGAAACGGTTCAAGGCAAACCGCCGCCAAGCGGTGTTGGTTGACGTAACCACAGCCCAGCAGAATCAAGAGCAGGCTACCACAGCATTAGCCAGCCATTGGCAGCTGCAAGCTGAGCTAGCCCCTGATACCTCAACCAACACAACAGAGCCAGCCAACGCCTTTTATAAGCTAATAGCCAACACCGCCGTGCAGCAAAACGAACAGCTTCAGCCGTTGTTGGCCCAATTAGAAGCCTGTACCTTGCCGCTAGGGAGTATTGACGCAGTAACAGGCGCTAGCAGCCAAGATGTAGACACACTCTACACACAGCTAAACGCCACTTGGCAAGAGTTGGAAAAACAGACAGCTACTGCTAAAAGCAAAGACCAATCTTTAGCTAACCTGCAAGCTGCCCTG
>Ga0079223_10001699_pt1 | contig 13294 bp, 8 predicted proteins | sample Stecom2011_FD_75072 | JGI IMG/M metagenome (GOLD analysis project Ga0079223, IMG submission 75072) | Agricultural soil microbial communities from Utah to study Nitrogen management - Steer compost 2011 | ecosystem: Environmental > Terrestrial > Soil > Agricultural land | place: USA: Utah... | reverse complement strand
ATCATCCGTTCGAGTAGAGGCGTGCAGAGAGCGTAAGATCTCTTGCTGCCTTGTCCACCATGAACCCAAAGCAGCTTTAGCCATGGCCGCCTGTCCCAAGGACAAACTACGATCACCCAACTCAAGGACGAAAAGTACAAGGACAATAATGATGAGCCACTGACGAAGGGGGAAAGGCTCCCAACTCCAGGAAGAGGGAATCTTCGATTCTGTGATGGATAAAGCTTTACCACCGGTTAAGGAACTCAAATAACTGAGCACAGTTAAATCCGGCCCATATGATTGAAATTCATCACTGGGTGGAAGCCAAACCGCCCCTACTGTCCAACTCTCACCAGGCCATTCGGCAATTTCAAATTCTTGCATTCCCCGGCCGGAGGTGGGTAGGAGAGCCTCATACCTACCAGGAAGGGTCTCTTTAAGCCTAAATACTTCTTGATCGGCTCCGCTCATCCTCCCAATAAGGTAAAGACCAGTACGCAGACGTCGATCGGGTCCCGTGGCGTCCACTAATAACCGGACCGCTCCTCCATCATTGATGGTGGTCAAATGCAAGCCGGTGTCATCCCGCCCTTTCAGAATGGAGCGTGTGACCTGACCCCAAAATCGATTGTAAAAACCGGACCGAGCCCAAGGCGCCAGCCATCTGCTTCCGGAATCACTGGTGAAGACGGCTACTTGCCCGTTCCCATAACGCCAGCCTACCAGAAGTGGGTCGTTTTTTTCTCCGGTTTCCAGATATACAGTGGACATTGATTTTGGTTTGGTGATTAGATATCCATATATCTGGGGGAATCTCTCCAAACCTGCTAAAAAATCCGCCTTGGTTCGAAGCAGCGGTATGAAGCTTCCCTCCTGTATCAAATCTCGGGATACCCGGATCGTCTCTTTTCTAATGATTTGTGGAATCTGATCCGCTTCCGCTTGGTAATACTGGCCTTCTCCCCACTGGGCAATTGATTCCAAAATCTCCTTGTTGACATTCTTTCCAATTCCAATCGTGGTAATTGTTACACCCATCCCTTGTAATTCTCGGCAAAGTTCTTCCAGATCTCTGCTTATGGTATGTCCATCGGTGAGAATGACCAAATGGCGTCGTAAAGGTCCGGCTCCTCTTAGCCCTTGCACCGCCTCGATCAAGCCAGAAGCGATATCCGTTCCTCCACCATGTACAGTACGAGCAAGGGCTGCTTCAATTACCTCGAGATTCGCCGCAGCAGTAAACGGGAGAATCCATTCAGCTTGGTTTGAAAAGGCTAAAATTCCCACTTCATCCAGGGAATCTAGTTCTTGAAGAGACTCTTTAATTCCCTGGAGAGCGGCCTTTTCTTTTGATATCTCTCCAACCAACTCTCCCATGGAACCGGATTGGTCAAGCAGATAAAGTATTTTAGCTCTGGTAAAAAGCAGGCGCTGTCTGGTGTCAGTCTGCACCGGTAATAAATTTTCCAGACCTGAGGCGTAGTATTCACCTCTTCCCAACGATGAATCACCGCCCACCACCAACAAACCACCTCCGCCAGCTACGAAACCAGCCAAGGCGTCCTCTTGCGCTTTGGTCAGATACAAAGCGGGTACGTTATCCAACACAACCCCGGAGTAGGCAGCCAGCCCGCTTAGGCTTTCCGGAATTGCCTGTATACCGCTTTCTTGAACCTCCATCCCCTGAACCTGTAAGGTCTCAGTCAAAGGGGAGGGCTTTTCTCCTTCATTGACGACTAGAACCCGCGCCTGGCCTTGAACACGCAGTATTCCACCGCAGGTGGCATGAGGGATAAGTTTTTCTTGGTCATCGCTTACCTCAATCTCTACTTGATGCACTCCGAATTCCGGCGCTCGCATAGATAAAGGTAATTCTTGCCTCCCCGGGGCCAGTTTTACCTCCTTGGCGTTATAATCTTTTCCGTTTAACCGAAGATTAACAGTGACCTTCTGCTCATGTTCAGCATAAACCTCCCATTTAAGCAAGGTGTTTTCTCCGGCGCGCACAGTCTCGGGGCAGTGTAGAGCTAAAGAAACCAGGTTGTTTCCTGTCTTGCCTAAGGCAATAGTGTGGATGGGAACCCGTCCACGGTTTCTCCGACCAGTTGCAGTAAAAAATGACCCAGCCCAATCATGAATGGCTGTCTCGCCAGCATTTGGACGACCATCCGATAATAGCAAAATCGCCTTATTTCCCTGTGCGTTTTGAAAAAGATGATCAGCTGTTAATAAAGAGGATTCTAAGTTTGTATGCTGTGCATCACTGGAAAACATTTTAACTGTCTCCAGTATTCCCTCAGCTTCGGTTGGAGTTAACCCTTGACCTAAAACCCGCGGTGAGCCAGCAAAAGTAATTAAATCAATCCGATCAACCGGTTGTAGCTGTGCGAGGGCGTCTAGAGCTGCAGCGCGGGCTTTTTCCCGTTCAGCCTGGGTAATACTATCGGATACATCAATTAGGACAGAGAGATGTTGCCGGTTAGTGGGTAATGGTAAAGAAATTCCAGCCAACGCCAAGATGGTTAAGATTACCGCGGCTATCCTTAGTCGGGTTAATCTGCACAACGTGGCGGGTGGTCTTCTGTTACCTGGCGCCGAAGCCACCTCCAGCTTATTACTAGGAATGGCTTTTTTTTGTACAATATGTAGTCTGTTGCTTGATTTTTTTCCCAACGCCTTCAGGGGAAAAATTAAGATTAAAGCCAATAACCATAAAGGTTCTTCGAATAAACTCAATATATTGGAAAAACCGGTAATCACCAATTTCATCTGGGTTTCACCACCTTTAGAGGTAAACCTCCACGCCATAGCGCCCACTCCAGACACAAGGCAGCCAGTAACGATATAAGTGACCAATAAGTCAAATTGTGTCGCTTTTCACTATAAAAAGTCCCTATCTGCAATGTAGATTTTTCAATGGGCAGTACCCGTGGAGTCAGATCAAGTTCCTTTGGAGGAATATTTATTGCGAATACACCCTTTACCCCGTCGTCCTTTTCCCAATGATAAACACCAGGATGCTCTAGAGAAATTGTGACGTATCTCCCGGCGCGCTCTAGAGTAGTAGCGGCTTGTCCACTGATTCTCCAGAAATCGGGTTCAGCAAAAGTTCTGCGTTGATCCGCATGGAAGGTATAGACTAAGGAATTACCCATTTGTGGAACACACCATTTCAAGATGTTATGGAGAAATATAGGAAAAACTCCGGATAAACCCAGATCCGAGGAGAAAAGTGTAGTTCCACACGCCACCACGTGCCTATCTTCTTGCTCCCAGGCGACGATGAGCGGTTTATTGTCAACTATGGCCAAAGACTGTATACTACCGTCCGTAATCAATGTTCTACCTGTATTAACCTGTATCGTTTCCCACTGAACAAACCTTAGCAACGGGTGGGCTGTATCAACCTCAGTCAATCTTCCCTTAACTTCCGCTCCGAACCGCACGGGTGAATCTGGGGGTAGCGCTCCAAAGGTTAGTAGATTTGTATTTATACCAGGTGGAACCTGAATACCATCTGCCACAACCAGATCCCACCGGCCAAAATCAATGGGTCCGGATTGGCCGGTCAGATTTGAAACCTCCTCCATCACTACTCCGTTGTGGCTGAAGGCGGCCTTTAGAAATGGATTTTTTCTTCCCGCCAATAATACACGGGCTTTGCGTTCCGGATTGACAGCATAATATGTGCGATCATCCCAAGGAAATATGTCTGAATTATCCACTAAAGTTAAGGTGTAGGCGGTAGTGGTCTCCGGTTCGTCTAAGGGGGTAAACCTAAAATTTTGCAGACTGGATCCAGGGGGAACCTGTAGCTTGCTTTGAAAGAGTACTTTATCGGCTCTTTCCAAACGTACCTCCATCTCTTGCTGAGTTAAATGACCGTTCTGTACCAAAAAACGACCGTTTCCGTCAGGAAATAAGCGTAAATCTGAAAGGCCGAGATTATTTCCGTGGACGCCGATGGTCATTACGTCCAGCAATCCCTTAAAAACAGCGCATATTCTTTTCCCCTGTAAGTCAGGGCCACCGTCAGTGACCAAACATCCTTCCCAAGGACGCTCTTCCGTTGCCAACCAGGCCTCTAGGACCTTGGCCGCCTGTTCTTCATCAAAAATCCCATAGGTACACGTCACAGACTGCAAGTCGTTAAGGAGCGCGTCATGGTCTTCGGTAGGGGCGCGCAAGGGCATTGTTTCCGCACCCGCCAGATAAATTACAGCCGGAGTATACTCAGGAAGATTCTTTATGCTTTCCCCCACAATCGCTTTAGCTTTCTCCAAGCGGCTTTCTCCTTGATCAAGCGCGTTCATACTGGCAGAAACATCTATGATATATGCCATACCCGGATGAGACAAATTCTGAACTATCCAGCGGGGAAGGGCTAAAGTTGTAACAATTGCCAAGACCGCAAAGATTTGAAACATTAAGAGGAAAACAGACCACCATTGAAGTTTGATCGTCCCCCGTCCGGCCATCTTCAGACGCGACCAGATATAAATAGAGGAAACAGGTTGTTTTCGGAACTTCATCCGTAAAAAATAACAAATGATAATGGGAATCAAAGATAAGGCAAACCACAAACACCCTGGTTTTCCCCAGCTCAGCATATCAACCCCTCCTGCTTAAGGTAGGTATGGAAGGAATGGGCTAGCGAAAGGTCAGAGGAAAGCAAAGCATGACCCAGCCCACGTCGAAGACATGTTCTACGCGTTTCGTTCAGGAAGGCGCTAAATTCTGCCATGTAATATCTAGCAATCTCTTTGCTGACATGCAGCGGAACCTCCCCCCACCCCTCAAGGTCGTCCAGGGTAATCTCTCCCATATAGGGCGGGTTAAGTTCCTCTCTGGCCAGTATCTGAAGGACAAAACCTTCACAGCCGCTGGCGCCTAATCCTCTAATTACCTGTTCCCATTCGGGATAAAGCAGATCGGAAAGGAAGACAAACATACATTTCCTTCCATAACGGGCAGCAAAATGTCTTACACCTTCTACAGGGTGAAACCTCTGTGATGGATTGGCCTTAGCAAGTTTATTAATCATCTCCGTAAGTGAAGAGCGGCCACGCGTAGGTGGCGCCAGTTCACGCAAGCCATTGCCCAATCCTAAGACACCGGCGCGGTTTCCGTCATGAAGAGCGATTCCTCCCAAGATTGCCGCTATTTTTTTAGCAGACCATAGTTTTTCGAATTCTCCGTATTGCATTGATTTACTTAAATCCAAGATCAACATGAGCGTAAACTCTTTTTCTTCCGCGCACAATTTTATCAACAACTGCCGGAGTCTGAGAAAAACCAGCCAGTCGATCCGCCGAAGATCATCTCCGACTTGATACTGACGATAATCAGCGAATTCGATTCCTCCGCTCTGAATGGGACTGCGTTGCTCTCCGATTAGTAATCCGGTAACGCGTTTTTTAGTAACCAAACTTAATTCTCGGATCAACTCGAAGTCTTGGGGGTCAAGCAATCTTTCAGTGCCCATAAACGTCAACCCCTTATTGCTCCCGGTTGGTTCTGATCAACCGGAAGATCCTCAATGAGGTCGGCAATTAAGTCGTGAACTTTGATTCCTTCACTTAATCCATCAAAGTTTAAGGCCAGGCGATGACGGAGAGCCGGTACGGCCAGGGCTTTTATATCCTCCAGACTGACATTTAACCTGTTTTCTGTTAATGCCCGGGCTTTCCCCCCTAGAATTAAAGCCTGAGCGCCGCGGGGTCCTGCCCCATAGCGTACAAACTTCCGTACTTTTTCTGAGGATAAAGCCTGTTCGGGTTGGGTGGACAGAACCAAACGAACAGCATAAGAATAGACTTGTGGAGGTACTACTACCTCTCTAACGGCTTTCTGTAACGCTTGCAACTCATCTCTGTTAAGCGCTGTTCGACAGGAAGGGGTCTTGGCGCCTAAGGTTCGCTCCATAATTGTAATCAACTCATTTTCGGAAGGATGCTGTACCAGTACTTTAAATAAAAACCGATCGATTTGAGCCTCAGGTAAGGGGTACGTTCCTTCCATCTCCAAAGGATTTTGAGTGGCTAAAACCTGAAATGGTCTAGGCAACAGGTGCCGTTCTCCCCGTACGGTAACGGCTTGTTCCTGCATGGCTTCTAAAAGGGCCGATTGAGTCTTAGGAGACGCCCGGTTGATCTCGTCGGCCAATACCAGATGAGCAAAGACCGGCCCTTTTTCGAATTGCAAATTAAAATTACCCTTTTCCCCTTGGAGCAGGATACTGTTTCCTAAGACATCTGCAGGCATTAGATCGGGAGTAAATTGTATTCTGGAAAATTCCAGAGAGAGGGCTTCGGCTAGGGTACGTACGATCATGGTTTTCCCTAAACCCGGTACGCCTTCAAGCAGTACATGTCCTTCACATAATAAAGCAATTTGGATCAATTCAAGAACTTCGTCTTGGCCCACAATTACCTGGTGTATCTCGGTTTGTAACCTTTTTAGTTTTTTGACCCCTTCTTCCACGGTTTTTAGGCTGTCTTTTAACATCCAAAATACCTCCCTGTTACTATTAGATCTCTTTACGCTGTGGCTTTGATCTTTATTCACTATTCACTCTCTACCGTCGGTGAGATTTCTTTATATAGCTGAAGATAATAATCACGTACAAATTCCTCATATTCCAAAGAAATCACTTGTCTTTCCAAGGCGGTTTCCGTAGCCTGCTGTATGTGGGGGATAAACTCAAATAACGGGACAGTAGAGTCTGAACCGGGCAAAAGATATTCTAAAAACCCTCCATCCTCCTGTTCTTTGATTAAGGCCTGCTCCTTGAGTTTGGCGTCTGGATCACCCCAGTCGGTTTCTTCTTTTCCGCTGCCTTTTCCCGGTAGGGATTGGGTAGGAAAAGAACTGGAGATCATGTCATCCCTTCCATCGTTTTCAGCAGAGGACGATTCGTGAAGAGGCGAGGTGGAATTTTCTACATCAGGATCCTCTCTTCTCATCCCGTCGGAAGTCGCAGTATCGGAAGGGGCTTGCTGTTGGAGAGCGTCTCTTTGCTCTTCCTCCACCTCTCCTTCTTCCCCACCTGCTCCCTTGGATGCTCGCTCTTGCTCCCCTCCTCGACTACCAGAGGAATCTCCTTGACCATCTCCTTCTTTTCCCTGCAGCGCACCGGTGTCCGTACCCAGGCCTGTTCTGCTTGGTCCTCCTGTATCTTCCGGAGAGTTTTCTCCTTGGTATGATCCTGTTTGTGTTTGATGTAAAGCCTCAAACAAAGCCGAGGGTGTTTCCGCTGGAAGATCCAGATCATTATTAGCGGCCGCCTGTTCCAGGGCTCGATGAAATGCGGCGGCGTCTCCGGTGGTAAGGGCCTGCTCTGCTGCTTCGGCCAACGCTTGATCATCCGAAAACAAGACGTCCGTAACTTCTTGGAGGGAATAGTTCATTAATAATTCCGAACTCTGAGTGGATTCTTCCCAAATCTCGATTATCTCTTCCTTTAGAGTCAAATTTTGTAAAGAGATTGAATCTTTCTTTTGCGGATGCCACCAAGCAAGCAAAGAAGTAATAATCAATATCGTAAGGAAAGCCAGTTGCATCTGCTGTTTTACCTTGCGAACAGGCCACTTAATCACTTGCTCCGGATGAGACTGAATGCCTGCCGCACATGCCTCTGCTTCTTTCACTAGCCTTTCATCAAAAGCTCCGGAACAGTTTCGTTCCAGACATAGATAAGCAGATGAGAGAATCTCCTGCAGATTAAGGTTTTGATCCAGCCATTCAGCGGTTTTATGAAAATCCATGCCCTCTTTACGTGCGAGAACGAAACCGAGAACTCCGGCAGAAACTATCGTCAAAATCAGCCATAAACCCAAAAAATCAAAGGGCAAAAAAGCAATGTCCACCGTTCCACCCACCCACTTAAAAACCAGGACAATCAGGCCGAAGAAACCGCCTACCCAAGTAAGAGAAATACAGACCTTACTCAGTAATATGATCAGGGACAGATTTTTTCTGCCTTTTATAAGTAAACCATAGTATTCACGTGTTTTGATCATATCTCATTCCTCCCTCTGTTCCAGTTCGGTAAGGAACCCAGATTGCTATTAGAGAGCCCAGTAAGAGCAAGAAATTTAATAGTATGGCATAACCAAGATCGACCTGCAGTTCCGGGTTTAAGACTTGCAGTACAGAATAGAATGGGTTAATCCTCTTTAACTCCTGAAAAACAGCAGTCAACAATAGATAACCACCTAACATAAACTCTCCTAAGAAACCATCCCCTGTACTCGTTAGTACATTAGCGGCCATTAGTGCAAAGGCAGAAACTAAAGCGGTTATAACTTCCACCAAGACTAAGATCTGGATCAGAACACAAAAAGAAACTCCCCAGTACAAGACAGTTAGGAGCAGGAGAGGCAAAACAAGAAGAATATGAATAATTCCAAGCAACAGTACAAAAACGACCTTTCCTGCCACGACCGACACCGGTTTAAGCTTGGTGCTGAAGATCAAGGGTTGCAGACGGCTGCTACTAAACGTCTCTTTACCGCAGGCTAATCCGAGCCAAAATCCTAAAACCATCAGAACGCCAAAGACTGCCTGTGGTTGAAGGTTGGTAAAAGCCCCAATAATCCCCAGCGCTCCCAGAAAATATGTGAAAGAGCGGGTTGAAAACCTCCTATACCAGTCCTTTAGGTCCGACCAGAACACTAGAATCACAACTCTACCTCCATCCCCACGGGTGTAATCCAAAATACTTCATTACATAAACCATTTTGGATTTTTAGCATATAGTCCGGTAAGTGAGAGTGACCAAAAATCCATTTATAATCAGGGAAGAATCGATGCAACGTAATAATCAATTCTTTACTTTTTATCCAATCCGCTGCTCTGTCTTGTGGTATCCCCCAAGCGGCCTCCCCGTTCTCCATTATCTCAAGTTGCTGCCAGAATCTTCCGTCATATTGCCCAATCAATCCTGAGCGGGGAATGATGATCGCTAATGCACCCCAGAACCTGTCATGGGCTTTATCATGTACCGAAAGAACCCCGGTTATATTTAATTCTTTTTCTGATCCGGTTTGTAGAATTCCATTGTAAGTGGTTAACAGATGTTCCCAAGAACTCCAGGCTGCTTTGACATTGATCTCTCCCTGTTCCGATTCGCTCAGTTTTACTTGGAGATTCCAGGCAGGCGAACCCTTTTGGATCAGAATGTTACTGGTGAAAATAACACCTCCGCCATGCGGTAGAAGTAAGGCTTGAGTACGGACAGGAACTCCCCGATACCATAAAGCCGAGGCCCATCTCCCTACTGGGAAGACAACAATTAAGGAAAAAACGGTAAAAATGAGGAGCGCTAAAAAACGTAGACGTGATCTGCGAAAATTCAAGAAATAGGCTATGGCCAGACCAGTCAAAACCCAGACTAGAATGATAATTTTTAACTCAAAGCCGCTTTTCACCTTCCCTTGCAAAGTCTGCACTTCTCCAAATCGGCTGGAGCCAAAGATTTGCCCGGCAGTTAAACGTCTAGTATCTTCAAAGTACTTTAGGTCCAGGAGTTCTTGCCAGAAAACAGGATCATCCCGAAGTACGGCAAGAGGCAAGGTAATGACTTGGCCCAGACCGAATCTGGTCTTGAAAATTTGGGTGATATTTATTTTGGGTTCTGGGATTAGGGCGGAGAACATCCCTTCAGGAGCCGGACGAGGGTTGCATAGGATCAATTTTCCTCCACCGGCCAACCAGGTACGAACGGCTTCAATCTGGGCGGAGTTTAAAATAGCGCCCTGATCGGTAAGGACAAGCGCGGATACTCCGTCATAATTAAGGCTATGAACCGGTAAATCCAAAGGGTCAACCCTTGCAGTATGGACTGGCTCCCGAGGCAATAAAGAACGACTAATGGCTTGTTGCATAGAGGATGATAAACCGCTGGTTAAGATGATATGTCCAGGGAAGACGCGGGTCCGGGAATCAATGCTCTCTTCGGACAAGATTTGACGACCCGACTTGATCCGAATATGTATAATATTTCCGGATTCATTTATGTAGATGGGAATCTGTGTCCGGGAAAGAGCGCCTGAAAGTCTAAGCGGAAAGGTTTCCACAGCTCTGTTAGGATCTTCTTTATAAACGTCCTGTTTGATGAGTTCAAGAGTCAATTTTTCCGGTTTATAATGACTTCCTCCTTTGACCTCCACAAACATCGGGTTCCACCTACCGGGCAAGACATATCCTTGAAACCCCAATGTCGAACTCACCTGTATTCTGGCAGCCATCACCTGTTGACTCCCACAAAGCAAACAGCAAAAGATTAATAGGACGTAAGGGTAAAACTTTTTAATTATGCATTTCACGCCATTTACCTTACGTAATTTCATTATACGCACTCCTTAAGCCGTGGCATTTTCAGCCCGAAAGCCACCTTAGAGCTTTTATTCTAACGTTTTTTTCCCTTTCCAACTGGATATGTCTATAACAATTTCTATAGTATAAATTATATAGTATTTTCTTTATTTTGTTAGATGGAAATTTTCTCGCACCTAAACGTAGGTTTTTCTCTACCGAGATGAGACGGGTGGAAACAAAAAATTTACACACTCTCTCCTTTTCTTGGAAGGACCCTGTGAAATTGAGAAGAATTTACAGAAGTAAAGCAATAATTTTAGGAGAAAATCCCTATTAAACAGGGTTTTTCCTCCGCCTTAAGGAGTCGGTTTCATGAAAAAAAACCAACTTGCTCTGGTTCTCTCCGGGGGAGGCGCCTGCGGTGCTTATGAAGCCGGTGTGATTCGCGCTCTCTCCAAGCTAAGATTCAAACCGGAAGTGATCTCCGGAACAAGTATCGGCGCGTTAAACGGCGTGATCCTGGCTTCCAATAAAAGCATGAAAAAGGCGGCAAAAAGCCTAGAAATTTTGTGGCAAGGGTTGGATCAGGACAAAATTTTAGGGGCAAATAGATTCAAGAATTATCAGAGACCGGTCTCCCTGGCCTCACTGCAGTTATTGCTCAGCCAGGCAAAGGGGGAATCTCTGCTGGAAGCGGCCAAGTATAGTTACGGTGAGACTTGGGAGACTCTTCCCAAAAGAGATCAAGAATACTTTGCAGTGCTTGATGATACTCCCATCGAATCAATTCTTAAATCAGCCATTAATTTCAGTAACATGACGAAGTGGAAAGATTTTTATGTCTCTGTCTTTCCCGGGTCCGAAGGATTGATGGGGGCAGTCAAAGATATTTTCCATTGGATGTTTTCGGACCGAAAATCTGAATTCTTCAAAGTTAACAGTCTCCAACCGGATGAGGCCATTACTGTCCTGAAGGCCAGCGCGGCGATTCCCATCGCCTACCCCGGACAAAAAATTCAGGGACAGTTTTATCGCGATGGCGGTCTAGGCGGCAGTCAGGGTAACATTCCCCTGGAGCCGGTGATTCGCGCCGGTTGTACTCATGCCATTGTTGTAGTGCTCACGGATGGCGTGGAGATTGATCCCAGAGATTGGCCGGGCCTAAAAATGGCAGTGATTAAACCTTCCAGCACCATACTGCGTAAGGGCGACATCAAGGCGACCTTTGATTTTTCCCCGGAACGCATTGCGCGCCTAATAGCCCTGGGGGAAAGAGACACCCTGCTCTCCCCGGAATTACTCGAAATTAAGGCGGACCTCTTACAAGGCAGACCCCTGGCCAGGTTGATCGATCGCCTATTCAACGGGAAAAATCGTCTGTAAAATTCATCATAAATTAACTAAAAATAATATTTTTGGGTAATGATAGATGAAGGATACAGCACAAGTCTGTCTTAAAAACAACTCAAGAATTCTATTAATTTAAGGGAGGCCCATTAATGGTCAGACTACAATTAAAAACAGTATTTACCATAATCACCTGTCTACTTCTGCTCCTTTTCGTATCTGGACTGTCTCTCGCCGCTCCAACCGCCGGAGGAGAACTACGCACCCTCTTTAAGATCACCCCTGATGACTCCGGCTTTGAGTTTGACGGTCTTACTCTTGATTTCAGCGCCGGATTAACCGCCAGAGACGGAGTGCGGGGAGAGTTTAATTATGACGGTTATCACGTAGACACTCTCGCCTACTATTACATTGAGGATGTCTTTAGCGGAAACGATGAGTTCAACATTGGGAGGTTCTCCATCGACTGGGCTTCGGAAAAATCCTTAACTATCAACGGAAGCCTGGCCGAGCAGGTGCAAGACATGGGCGGCGTGGCTTATCCACGTGATTCGGGCTTCGACAAAGGAATCGGGGTAAAATACAAGATCTCCTTTCCTAATTCTGCCTTTGTTACCTCAGTCTCGAATCACGAATTCGGGGAAGGAACTGATCTTGTGGGACGGGGTTCTTTTCAGGTCAATTCGGATTTACGGATCGGGGCGGGCCTGGCCTCGGTTAACCGGAATTCCGATGTTAATGATTTCGCGGTCTTAATTGATGCCGGGTTTGACGCCGGACCTGTAGATCTCTTATTTGAAGTGGTCGGTGTAAACAGTGAAAACGGCGAGGAAAAGGAGACCAACTCCGGGTTTTATGCGGAAGTTTCCTATGCAGCTTCACAAAAGTTTACCGTTTACGGTAGTTTCTGCGGGGCGGAGGATCTTACCGACGAAATGGTGGCCGCCGGCTTTTTAAGTAAGATTACTCCCTACGCCACAATCCAGGGAGAAATCCAAAACACCAGAGATGATTGGAACTTAGGTGTGGGGCTAAAGGTAAACTTCTAGACTCCCCCGGCTAACTAATACCACTATCTACCAAAAACTCTGTATTTATAGAAAATATCTTATCGATAGCAATAACGTTTATGGCGGCACAACAAACTCTCACACTATTAGGTATAGGATAAAAAAAGTAGTCGTTTTATCGACTTCTTTTTTTATACCCATTATTTATATAAGCGTTTAATGGTTATCATTCCTAATGATCGCGCTAAGCCTATAGATGTGTTCTCCCCACCGTTGCCAACTACACCCGACAAAAATTTCAAATGGTAGCGCTTAATAGCTTAGTAAGTTAATCTTTTGCTCCTCTCTCCATTTGCATTGATCAATCTCCGCAACCTGGTATGACAGAACCGTTTTAGTTAATCCCTGGGCGTACCTTCTTTCTCTTCTGTCTTTCTGTCATTTGTTTCTTCTTTTTGATTATTATTATAAAGAAAGGCGATCGCCAAAATAAACAAAGAAACAAAAACGGTGTCAATAAGGCGGTTTTTGATCTCTAGATTAAAGACGTTTTGAATTATCCCAAAGAAGATGAAGAACAACCCTATGCCGATTACAATCAACCTAATCCTTTTTCTCGAAAGCTTCATTTCATT
>Ga0079223_10001698_pt1 | contig 13299 bp, 12 predicted proteins | sample Stecom2011_FD_75072 | JGI IMG/M metagenome (GOLD analysis project Ga0079223, IMG submission 75072) | Agricultural soil microbial communities from Utah to study Nitrogen management - Steer compost 2011 | ecosystem: Environmental > Terrestrial > Soil > Agricultural land | place: USA: Utah... | reverse complement strand
GCGGCAGCCGGGACATATATGATGATGAAAAGAAGAAGAGATGAGCGGATGCGATGGCAGCGGTCGGGATATATGCGGATGCGGCGGATGCTTTCCGGTTTTGCCGCGCGCACGCGCGCAGGCAGGATGGGGAATCTTTCCCGGGCAATGCTGGCCGGAAGTTGGCTGTTGGGAAAAAGATAATCTCCGGTAATTCTTGAGGTAATTACCGGAGAAGTTAATTAAAGAAATGACCGGGCGCCCGGCGGGGCGCTTTTTTTGATTTCCCTAGATTGACAGTACCGGCTTATTTAAGTATGATTAAATTGAAATCCCCCCAGGGTGTTCAGTGGACAAGCAATCAGCCACGAAGGAAGGGAGGGAAAAAGTGGCCAACATAGAGGTCATACCTGTAAGTAAAGACGATACGGTACAAGCGTTGATCGAGAAAATACGGGAAACCTCCGCAGCGCAGGTGGTCCTTTTTTCCGATACCCGGTTGCCTCTCTTGCGTAATGAGATAAACCTGCGGCTACTGAAGTTTTACAGTGAAGAAGAGGGAAAAATCTTAACATTGGTCATTAAAGACCGGGTGGTAAAAAAGATCGCCCGCAGTTTGGGAATGAGGATTGATGATTCCCTCAGGCAACGGGAAAGGCCAACTCCGGCTCCAGCCCCTGCACCCGGGTATACTCCGCTTTCCGCCGGGATGAAGAGTGTTGATCCCCTGCAGCAGCAGGAAGGATCAACTCCGGCTCCGGCCCCTGCACCCGGGCATACTCCGCTTTCCACCGGGATGAGGAGTGATGATCCCTTGCAGCAGAGGGAAAGGCTGGCTCCAACGGCTCCTGCTCCTGGGTATGCTTCGTTTCCCCCCGGATTTGACGGTCCGGTACGGGGTGCCGCCTCTGCCGAAGACAGCGAACCGCCCAGACCGTCGTATTCCTCTTCTCCCGGGGGGAAACTGGCCATCGCCTTGCTGGTGACTTTTTTCACCCTTCTGGCCGGTCTTTGGTTTCTCTTGACCCCACGGTTGACTCTGATTGTTCACCCTGTTGTCAAAGAATGGACCTTTTCCATCAGGGGTGAGATCGGCGTTGGTTTTACTGAACGGGATTTGCTCAATAACCAGCTTCCCCTCCGTGTCCTGGAACGGCGGGGGGAGGCCGTGTATTCCCGGTCGACCACTGGGAAAAGGGGGGTAGGGTTTCTTCCGGCCCGGGGTCCGGTAGTCTTCATTAACAGCAGCCCGAACCCGGTCTTGGTCCCCAAAGGAGTTGTGGTTGCCACTGAGACCGGTCAGAGATACGCCACCACCGGCAATTTGATGGTACCCGGGAAGACTACCAGGTATGAAGTGGGGGTGGCAACCGGCGAAGAGTACGGCCGGGCAGAGGTTGAGGTGGAAGCTTTGGAGAAGGGTACCGGTGGCAATGTGGACGCAAAAACCATTATCCGGATTGAGGGGCCGCTGGCCAAGACCCTTCAGGTCATCAATTTGCAGCGGTTTACTTCCGGAGAAGACCGCTGGATTGCGGTGGTTGATGAGAAAGATTTCCTACGGGCCAGGGAAGAAGCGGAACGGCAGATGAAATTCCAGGTGGAAGAGGATCTCCGGGAGATGAAAGAGAAAGATGATTACATTCTCCTCCAGGATTTAGTCTTCACAGAAATAGAAAGGGTCGACGCTGATCCGCCGGTTGGCGGTGAGGGGGAAGTTTTAAACCTCAAACTCATCTACCGGTTGCGGGGGGGAACCTTAAGCACATCCTCGCTGTACAAATGGTTACGCCGTTACCTGCAGCAGACGATTCCTCCGGGCTTTGTCCAGCATGGCGAAGGGATCACCATCCGCGATCTGCAGGTCCATGGCCGCGACTTGCGGCATTCGGAGTTATATGTGCATTCGGCGGTGAAAATCCGGGGTCAGATTAACCGGCGCCGGTTGTTCCAGGCCATCGCCGGGAAAACCTTGGAGGAAGCCCAGTTTGAATTGACCGGTTTCCCAGAGATCAGCCAGGTACATTTCAGGAATACCTCCAGGGTCCAGAAAGTTCCCACCCGTAGTTTTCAAATCCGGTTTTTGGTGCCAATGGAGAAATAATGCGGGAGAAAAGGCAGAAGCGGTTATTATGAAAAAAAGAAAACTTGGGCAGACCGGTTTTTGGGTTTCCCCCCTTTGCTATGGCACCTTGACCATCGGCCCCCGCCAAAAGAACTTATCCCTGGCGGAAGGGGAAGCGCTGATCAGGTATGCCTTGGAACTGGGGATAAATTTCTTTGACTCCGCGGAGATTTACGGAACTTACCCCTACTTGGGCCGGGCCCTACGCGGCCGCCAGGCGGATGTGGTTGTTGTGGCCAAATCCTATGCCGTAACCGCGGAGGAGATGAAAAGGAGCGTTGAAAAGGCCAGGCAAGAATTGGAGATGGAGAGGATCCCCCTTTTCCTCCTGCATGAGCAGGAATCCGCCGCCACGCTCCGTGGGCACCGCGGCGCCCTTGAATACTTGGTCGGGGCTAAAGAAAAAGGGCTCGTCGGTGCGGTCGGCCTTTCCACCCACACGGTGGCCGGGGTACGGGCCGGGGCTTCCTGCCCGGAAATTGAGGTAATTCACCCCTTATATAACATGAGGGGATGGGGGATCCGGGACGGAGGTCCGGAGGAGATGGCCGAGGCGATTGCTTTGGCCGTCGCCATGGGCAAAGGGGTCTATATCATGAAGGCCTTGGCCGGAGGGCACCTCTCCCGGGAAGCGGAAAAGGCGCTCCGTTTTGCCTTGGACCTTCCGGGGATCAGTGCGGTTGCCGTGGGGATGCAGTCAAAGGAGGAAATTGACTTTAATTACCGGATAGTCGGCGGCGAGAGCCCCATCTCCGCCCTCCGGGAAAAAGTCGGCGGCCAACCGCGCCGGTTGTTTATCGAATCCTGGTGTACGGGATGCGGGCGTTGCGTAAAACGTTGCCCTTTCGGGGCTTTGCGGTTGAGCGGCGGCAAAGCCCGGGTGGATTTCGGGGCTTGCATGGCCTGTGGGTACTGCAGTGAAGCCTGTGAGATCCTGGCCATCAAAATCCTGTAGTTTTTGAGGAGAAATATGATGAAACGATGGATGGCACTGGATATGGGGGAAAAACGGATTGGCGTTGCGGTCAGCGATCCCTCGGGCGTGATCGCCCAGGGGGTGGAGGTCATAACCAAGACCGGGCAGCAGAAGGAGGACCTCCGGCGCCTGGCGGAGCTTTTCCGGGCGTACCAGTGTACCGGGCTGGTGATTGGCCTTCCCCTTCACATGAACGGGCGGGCCGGTGAAGAGGCGCAAAAAATCAAGGATTTTGGGGTTTTGCTGGGAAGGGAATGCGGGGTGACGCCTGTTTTTTGGGATGAACGCCTCACCACGGTACAGGCGGAGCGGTCCTTGTTGCAAATGGATCTTTCCCGCCGCCGGCGCCGGCAGGTAATTGATCAGGTGGCAGCGGCGATCTTATTGGAGTCTTTTTTGCGGAGTCATAATCCGCCGGAGAAGTAAATATAATAACTAAATCCACACCCTGATTTCACCCTTGTAATTTGGGTGAAAATAGGAGAGAATAAAAAAGAAGGCCGGTTAAAAGAGGGAGGCAAGAAGATGACCAACGGACCTGAACAAGATGATTTTTTAGTTTTGGTGGATGAAGAAGGAGAAGAACACCGTTATTCCCTGGAACGCATCGTCGAATTGGATGAGAAAAAATATGTGGTGATGATCCCGGAAATCCAGGAAGGCGAAGAAGAAGAAGCCCATGTCTTCCGTTTGGAAACAGAGAAAGACGGCGAGGAAGTCCTGGTTGATGTGGAAGATGAGGAATTGGATAAGATTCAAGCATTTTTGGATAAAGAAGCGACAAGCGAGTAAATCAGGCGCACGCGCAAAGGCATGTGTTGCCCACTAACCCCACGGAGTAGGTCCCCCTGTGAAAAGCAGGGGGACTCTACAGAGTAGGCGCCCTTACTTTTGTAGGGGGACCCTTACAAAGGAGAGTCCCCCACCGGAGTGGGGTTTTTTTCGTTGCATCAAAAGATGATCTTCGTTATAATATAATAGAGGTGGTACTGCGTGCAAAAATCAGAAACATTTTTGACTTGCGCCAGCAAATTCCGCCGTTTTATTGCCTCTTGCCATTCAAACCTCCAAAAAATCGTGAAGAGGATTATTCCTGACCCGGTGCGCATGCGTTGGGGCCGCCTGCTGCAACCCCTCTGCCTGCTGCTGGTGGTCTTTTTTTGTGGCCAGATTGCCTGGATCTATTATGGACTGAAGCCTGGCGCCGTCCCGGGCGAAACAATCCGCCTCGATGTTCCGCGGGGTTCTTCCGTAAAAGAGGTAGGCAGGTTATTGGAGAAGGAAGGCCTAATCAGAAATAGCAACAGTTTTGTTTGGTACGTCTATTTGACCGGTAAGGTAAAGGCGATTAAGGCCGGCCGGTACCATTTAACCGCAGGGATGCCCTTTACGAGGATCTTCAGGGAACTGCAACACGGGCGGCCAATCTATCACCGGGTTACCATCCCGGAAGGCCTTACCCAGAAGGAAATCACCGCGCTCCTAAGTAAAAAGGGTTTGATTAATGAAGAGCGTTTTGAAGCGCTTTTATCCGACCGGGATTTCCTCTTTACTTACCTCGAAGAATTCAACCCTCGTTCCGGAGAAGGGTTTCTTTTTCCCGATACTTATGATTTTGCCGATCAAGCCAGCGAAGAAGAGATCCTCGGTGTTTTCTTCCGCCGTTTTTTGCAGGTCTGGAATGAAATCGCCCCGGCACATACCGGGGGGAACCTTTCTTCCCTGCAAATGGTGACCCTCGCTTCCATAATCGAACGGGAAGCAAAAAAAGAGGAAGAACGGCCAATTATTGCCGCGGTCTTCCTTAACCGCCTGCGTCTGGGTTATCCGTTGCAATCCTGCGCCACGGTTATGTATGCTTTGGGAGAACGCAAAACCCGCCTTCTCTATGAGGACTTGCGGATTGAATCGCCTTATAACACCTATGTTTACCGGGGATTGCCTCCCGGACCGATTGCCAACCCGGGCCGGGCTTCTCTCATGGCGGCACTACGCCCGGCAGAGACCGACTTTTTATATTTTGTTGCCCGGCCCGACGGAACCCATAGTTTTTCCCGTACCTACAGGGAACACCTCCGGGCCCAGCGTGAACTGCGAACTAACAGGTGAGAAGGGGGTCCTCCCGGAGTTGATATTAATAATATTAATTAGGCATTATTTTCTTCCAGCAACTCCAGGAAGAGTTTGCGCAAGGCTTTTTTTTCAATCCTTGAGACATAAGATCTGGAGATCCCCAATAACTTGGCGATCTCCTTTTGTGTTTTCGTAACGCCGTTTTTTAAACCGTACCGTAGTTCCAGCACCTTTTTTTCTCTGGGGTTCAGGGTGTTTATTTTTTTCAGCAAGCGCTCTTCTTCCAGTTTCATTTCGACGGTTTCCGGGACAAGGTTAACCCCGGTATCCAGGATATCCAGAAGGGTGATTTCGTTCCCTTCCTTATCTGAACCGATCGCTTCCTGCAGGAAAAGATCACCCCTGTTCTTCTTCAAGGAACGCAGGTGCATAAGGATTTCATTTTCAATGCAGCGGGCGGCGTAGGTGGCCAGGCGGGTGTTCCGGTTCCGCTGGTAGGTGTTGATCCCCTTGATCAGCCCGATGGTACCGATGGAGATCAGGTCGTCATTATCTTCCCCTGTATTATCAAATTTCTTGACAATATGCGCTACCAGCCGCAGGTTCCGCTCGATTAAAAGATTTCTGGCTTCCCGATCCCCCTTTTCCATGCGGAGTAAGAGCTTTTCTTCTTCTTTTTCACCCAACGGCAGTGGAAAGACGTTATTGGTAATATAAGAGACCAACCAGATAAACTCTTCTACCAACCCGTTGAAAAGGCCGGTTAGAGGGGGAATCATTTTTTCACCTCCAGGAATGCGTTCCGCACGTATTTGCGCGGGATTGCCGCTTTATACTTTATGTCACGCCCCTTTTTTCTGTGCCAGTCCTTTGTTTTTTCCGGGCGGAAGTTTCAGAAAACCGTGCGTGGAAAAACAGGGAAAGATTCTTTTCCGGCGGTAATACCTATTAGTAGCGGGGGGAGAAACCGGAGATGCGCCTTTCGGAGTTGAACGGCAAAGAGATCATTAATTTGGTGGACGGGACAAGAGTGGGTACCTTCTACAAAATAGAAGCCGTTTGTGATCTCGCCGCCGGCAGGATCCATTCTTTTCTCCTCTCCGAGCGGGGAACGCTGCTGCGGCGGGAAAAGGAGATCCCCTGGAAAGCAGTGCGGAAAATCAGTAAAGACTTGCTGTTGGTGGCACTGGCGCCGGAGGTTCCGGGCGCGTATGGCAAAGGCGGGCATAAGACTGTCGGGTTCGCTCATAAGCGCGCGACACATGCGCGTACGCGTATGCGCGCGCGGAAGAAAAGCCTCTCTTGACAAGGGAGAAAAAATATAGGAGAATAGATGGTAATACAATTGAAAAACGGGGCAGAGTAGAGGCGCGGACGGTCAAGAGTATCCGGAAGGAGGCGTAAGCCCGCCGGTGAATTCCAGAGAAAGGGGCCGCCGCCGAAGCCGGTTGTTGGGGCTTTAGGCAACCGGCTGGGACCGTAGTTAAAAACTGCGGTACTGTCACCCAAAGCGGTGAAGAGCTATCTTGCCGCCAAGAACAGAAACCAAAAGGTTTCGGAATGTTCAGGGGTTGGCTTGGGCCAACCTTTTTTTATCAGGTGACGAGGAGGGAAAGCATTGGCGCCAATCAAAGTGCTGGTATCCGGGGCTTACGGCCGTATGGGGCGGGAAGTGGTAAAAGTGGTTTCTGCCCAACCGGACATGGAATTGGTCGGTGCGGTCGACAAAGAAGGGGTAGGAAAAGATGTCTTCCGCACGGCGGGGGTTGAGAAAACGGGGGTTATGATCAGCCCGGATCTTTCCGCAACGCTCAGCAAGACCAACCCACAGGTAATGGTGGATTTTACCACGCCGTTGTCGGTTATGGAGAATATCAGGCTGGCGGCGGAGGCAGGGGTGGCCGGAGTAATCGGGACCACCGGCTTGACCAAAGAAAACCTGGAGGAGATTGCCCGCCTGGCGGCCAAAGCGGGCCGGGCCTTTCTGGTTGCGCCGAATTTTGCCATTGGCGCCATTTTGATGATGCGGTTTGCCGTCGAAGCGGCCAGGTTCTTTCCGGCAGCGGAGATCATTGAGTTACACCATGACAAAAAGATTGATGCCCCGTCCGGGACAGCATTAAAAACAGTGGAAGCGATTAACTCCGGCCGTGGCATGCAGCAACCGCCGGCCAAGATCAGCCCGCTGGAGAAGGTAAAAGGGGCCAGGGGCGGAGAACTCTCCGGGGTGCATATCCACAGTGTCAGGTTGCCGGGGCTTGTTGCCCATCAGGAGGTCATTTTTGGCGGGATGGGACAAACCTTGACCATCCGCCATGATTCATTGGATCGCTCCTCTTTTATGCCCGGCGTCTTGCTGGCGATTAGAAAAGTAGTTAAGGAAAAGGGGTTTTTCAACGGGCTGGAGGCCTTTCTCTGGTAACCGCCCTTCCGCACCTCCGGGTTTGGCCGGGAATATACTGCTACTAGCAATAATGCTTATGTAATTGCCTGGAAATTTTCGAGAGGAGGATTATTTCCGATGGCAGGAGGCCTTGCGGGCGTCGGTATCGCTGTTGTGGGAGGAGACGGGCGGCAGGTTATGGTGGCGCAGGCCTTGGCAAAAAGGGCAGCTTGGGTTAGGACCTACGGGCTGGCCAATGTTCCCCCGGACGCTTCGCTTTTTCCCGTGGCCTCGCTGGTGGAGGCGATTGAAGGCGCCGGGGTGACGGTCTTCCCCATTGGCGGTGTAAGCGCCGATGGAATAGTTGGCGCCAATGCCGGTGTGGAGATAAAAATCGGCCCGGAGTTTTTTGCCCGTTTGCCGGTTTCCTCGGTGGTGGCGGCCGGGTTTTTGCCCCGGTCACTGAAAGAGGCAGCAACCGCCCATGGAATTAAGGTGCTGGAGTATGCGGAGAGAGATGAAATTGCCCTTCCCAATGCCATACCGACTGCAGAGGGCGCCATTCAATTGGCAATGGAGAATACCCCCTTTACGATTGACGGTTCTACCTGTCTGGTGCTAAATTACGGGCGGGTGGCCCGGGCTCTGACGAAAAGGCTGGCAGCTTTGGGCGCCCGGGTCGTCGTGGCGGCCAGGAACCCCCGGCAGCTTGAAGAAGCAGCAACCGCCGGCGCTCCGGGAATAGCCCTTTCCCAGCTGGAACAGGAGATACGGAAGGCGGACATCGTCTTCAACACCATTCCGGCGCCGGTCTTAACCGCCGGTATTCTGCAGAAAGCACCTCCCCGGGTTTTAATTATCGACCTGGCTTCAGCGCCCTGGGGGACAGATTTTGCCGCCGCCGGGCAGAGGGGGATCAAAGCCTTCCCAGCACCGGGGCTACCGGGGAAGGTCGCTCCTGATACCGCAGGAAAAATCCTTGCCACCCACCTTCCAGGCTTAATTGAGGAAGCGTGCGCGCGGCCGGATTGATCCCGGCCGCCGGATTTGGAGGTGCAAGCATGGGACTTTCCGGGGTTAGAATTGGGTTCGGGCTGACCGGATCCCATTGTACGATAGAAAAAGTACTACCGGAGATGGAGAAGTTAAAAAAAGAAGGCGCGGAGATTTTTCCTATCCTCTCACCGGTAGTGGCCGGAACCGATACCAGGTTTAACAGGGCTAAAGAAGTTTTGGCCCAGATCCGGACTCTGGCCGGGCGGGAACCATGGCTGAAATTGACAGAAGTAGAACCGATCGGTCCGGAGAAAAAACTTGATATCATGGTGGTGGCGCCCTGTACCGGGACTACCCTGGCCCGGTTGGCCATGGGGCTTTCGGATACACCGGTAACACTTGCCTGCAAGGCCCATTGGCGCAATGAAAGGCCGGTGGTGGCCGCGATCGCGACCAATGACGGCTTGGGAGGGACTTTTCAACACCTGGCCGCCTTATTTAACCGGAAATTCTTTTTTGTCGTCCCTTTCCGGCAGGATAACCCGGTTGAGAAGCCGAAGTCTCTTGTTTCCAAAATGGAATTATTACCGGCAACCGTGGAAGCGGCATTAAGGGACCGCCAGTTACAGCCGGTGCTGTTGGGGAGTTGAAGAGCATGGCTGCCTGCGGGTGCTGAAGGATAAAGCAGTTAGGGCGGGTAGACAGGCTGGGATAAAGCAGCTAAGATAGATGGATAGGAAATCATAATAAATTCATAATAAATCAAGTAAAAGATGGGGAACAGGAGGTAAAGCATTGAGAGAATATCGTGTTGGCATTGTTGGCGCCGGCGGCGCCGTCGGGCAAGAAATGATCAGGGTTTTAGAAAAAAGTCCGCTACCCGTCGCCGAACTGCGCCTTTTCGCAACAGAGCGTTCTGCCGGGCGCCGGTTGCGTTTCCGCGGGCAGGAATACGTTATTGAAACTACAGATCCAGAACGTTTCGCCGGTTTAGATTTTGCCCTGTTCAGCGCCGGCGGGGGCCCCAGCCGGCAACTGGCGCCGGAGGCTGTGAAACGGGGCGTGGTCGTTATCGACAACAGCAGCGCCTGGCGGATGGAACCCAACGTGCCGTTGGTGGTCCCTGAGGTTAACGGGGCTGTTCTTAGCGAAAAAGGGGCATACGCCGGGGCGAAATTGATTGCCAATCCCAACTGTTCGACGATTCAGATGGTGATGGTCTTAAAACCCATTCACGATGCCGCCCGGATTAAGAGGGTAGTGGTCAGTACCTACCAAGCCGTCTCCGGTTCGGGCCATAAGGCTGTGGTGGAACTTGAGGAACAGACCAAGGCCTATGTGGAAGGGCGGGAAGCGGAGAACCAGGTCTACCCGCACCAGATCGCTTTTAATGTTTTGCCGCATATAGATAAGTTCGACGAAACCGGGTATACTGCCGAAGAGTGGAAAATGATCCGGGAAACCCAGAAAATCCTGGATGACGAGACGATCCAAGTCACGGCAACCACGGTCCGGGTTCCGGTCTACCGGGGTCACAGTGAGTCGATAAATATCGAAACGGATAAGAAACTAACGCCCGGCGAAGCAAAGAAGGTTCTGGCAGAGGCCCCGGGTGTGGTCTTGCTCGACGACCCCCCCGTAAACATTTACCCCATGCCCATAACCGCGGCCGGGCGGGACGAGGTTTTTGTCGGCCGGATCCGGGAAGACTTCTCCGTAGCCAATGGGCTCAACCTCTGGGTAGTAGCGGACAACCTGCTGAAAGGGGCGGCCACCAACGCGGTACAGATCGCCGGGTATATGGTGGAAAAAAACCTGCTCTAGCCGTGGGTTCTTTTGGCCTGTATGAGGAGTTTGAGTTGCCAGTGGAGGCGGACGGGCAGAAAAACGGAAATTAATAGAAAAACAGTCTTTATCCCGGAATACCGCCGGATACTCCTTTGCGCCCGGTTGGGAGTGGGCAAAGGGGATTTTAAAGTTCTCCGGGAAGGTGATATAATTGGAACCACCGGCACGGATGCCCGTGGGTCTAAGGGAAATAATACTACCGGATTTATTGCGCGTCCGGATTTCTTTGGTGCCGGAGCTGAAACTGGCTAACGGCAGATTTATCGCGCGCGCGTTCTGGATTGGTGAAGACCGGGTGAATATGATAGGGGGTATTACTTATGGTGGAATTCGGGCGGGTTTTGACAGCGATGGTTACTCCTCTTAATGAAGAAGGTGGGATTGATTATGAAACCGCCGGCAAGTTGGCCCGGAGGTTGGTGGAGAACGGGTCGGATGGGATGGTAGTGGCCGGAACAACCGGGGAATCTCCCACATTGAGTGAGGAAGAGAAGCTGAAGTTGTTTGCCGCGGTTGTGGAGGCGGTAGGGGGCAGGGCGGTAGTTATCGCCGGTACCGGTACCAACAATACGCAAAAGAGTGTCGAGCTGACGAAGGAAGCTGAGAAAACAGGGGTGGACGGGATCATGGCGGTGGCGCCCTATTACAACAAACCGCCCCAGGAAGGGCTTTACCGGCACTACCGGGCGATCGCCGAGGCCACTTCTTTACCGGTGATGGTTTATAATGTTCCGGGGAGGACTGCGGTGAACATCTCCCCGGCCACTATGGCCCGTCTGGCTGAGGTGGATAATATCATCGCCTTGAAAGAGGCGTCCGGGGATCTTAACCAGGCCGCGGAGATGGTACGGGTTTTGCCAAAAGATTTTCTGGTTTACAGTGGGGACGACAGCATGACTTTGCCCATGCTTTCCGTAGGGGCAGTGGGTATAGTGAGTGTTGCCTCGCATCTTGTGGGGCGGAGAATAGCGTCGATGATCAATGATTATCTGCAAGGGGCGGTAGAAAAGGCGACCCGGGCCCATAATGAACTGCTGCCCCTCTTTAAAGCCTTGTTTTTGACAACCAACCCCATTATGGTGAAGGCCGCCCTGAATTTGTTAGGGGTTAATGTGGGTTCCACCCGTTTACCCTTGGTGGAAGCAACCGCCTCTGAATTGGATGCTTTAAAAGAGGTCTTGCGCGGGCTGGGCCTTTTGTGAGCTGGAAGAGTAACCGGGCGCCCCTTCGTAAAATTATACGGTATACATGAAATTATACCGTATACATGAGTCGATTTTATTGACAACTGCTTGTACTGCATGATATAGTAAGAAAAAATTATGCTGGATGGGCTACCCCTTCAACTGTCCTTCCCCGCGCATAACCGGATAATTGAAGGGGTATAATTTGCCTCACTTCTTCAAACAACAGAGCAAATAACGGGGAACGGGACGTAGAAGCGCGCGTACGTGCGTCCATATCAGGAAGGAGATCAAAATGTACAAGAACAAAGCAGTACAAGAATGGGTGGAAGAGATGGCCCGGCTCACCAAGCCCGATAAGATCTGCTGGCTTGAGGGGACGGAAGAGGAACGCCAGCGCCTGACGGAAGAGGCCTTGACGACCGGGGAATTAATCCAGCTCGACCAGGGAAAAATGCCCGGGTGTGTCCTGCACCGTACTGCTGTTAATGATGTGGCCCGCGTCGAGCACCTCACCTTTATTTGTACGCCAACCAGGGAAGAAGCCGGTCCGACCAACAACTGGATGGCGCCGGCCGAAGCCTACAGTAAACTGGGGAAGATCTTTGACGGTTCAATGCGCGGGCGCGTCATGTATGTCATCCCCTATCTTATGGGGCCGCCCGGTTCGTCCTTTAGTAGAGTCGGGATTGAACTCACCGACAGCATCTATGTGGTCCTGAATATGGGGATCATGACCAGGATGGGCCGGGTGGCCATGGAACACCTGGGCGACGGGGATGATTTCAACCGGGGGTTGCATTGCACGGCCGACAAGGATCCTGACCGTCGTTTTATCTGCCATTTCCCTCAGGACAACACCATTTGGAGCGTTGGTTCGGGTTACGGTGGCAATGTTTTGCTGGGCAAAAAGTGCCTGGCCTTACGGATCGCCAGTTATATGGGGCGGCATGAAGGCTGGCTGGCCGAACATATGTTGATTGTGGGGGTGGAAGACCCGGAAGGCAATGTTGCGTATATTGCCGCAGCCTTCCCCAGCGCCTGCGGGAAAACCAACCTGGCGTTGCTGAGGCCCCCGGAGACTTTTCCCGGTTACAAGGTGTGGACCGTGGGCGATGACATCGCCTGGATGCGGATTGGCGAAGACGGCCGCCTGTGGGCAATTAATCCGGAGGCCGGCATTTTCGGGGTGGTCCCCGGTACCAGCTATAAGACGAACCCCAATGCCATGCAGATGATTCAAAAAGACACCATCTTTACCAACGTGGTTTTAACGCCGGAGGGGACGGTTTGGTGGGAAGGGATGGACGACAACCCGCCAAAGCACGGGTTCGACTGGCAGGGCCGGCCCTGGGCCCCGGAGAGCGGGAAACCGGGCGCTCAAGCCAATTCCCGTTTCACCACCCCGCTCCGGCAGGTGCCGACGCTCTCCCCGGAATGGGATAACCCGCAAGGAGTTCCGATTTCCGCGATTGTTTTTGGCGGGCGCCGGGCCAAGGTCGCCCCGCTGGTCTACGAATCCTTCAATTGGGAACACGGGGTTTACGTTGGGGCAACCATGGCTTCAGAGACTACGGCCGCTGCCACCCATGACGTCGGGGTCGTCCGGCGGGATCCCATGGCGATGCTGCCTTTCTGCGGTTATAACATGGGACAATATTTCCACCATTGGCTGGAGATGGGCAGGCGGATGGAAAAACCGCCGCAGATCTTCCATGTGAACTGGTTCCGCCAG
>Ga0079223_10001697_pt1 | contig 13302 bp, 9 predicted proteins | sample Stecom2011_FD_75072 | JGI IMG/M metagenome (GOLD analysis project Ga0079223, IMG submission 75072) | Agricultural soil microbial communities from Utah to study Nitrogen management - Steer compost 2011 | ecosystem: Environmental > Terrestrial > Soil > Agricultural land | place: USA: Utah... | reverse complement strand
GACGCGCAGTTGTCGCTTTTCGGTGGCCACCCCCACAACGGCATACGGGCAGCGCTCGCGCTTTGCGATGGCATCAAAACGCGCCAAGTCTTCCGGGGAAATCGCCAGAACATAGCGTTCCTGCGATTCATTGCTCCAGATCTCGGCGGCAGAAAGCCCCGATTCTTCGAGGTGCACCTGCTGCAGCTCGAAAATGGCGCCACGGCCCGCATCGTTCACCAGTTCGGGGAAGGCGTTGGAAAGCCCGCCCGCGCCCACATCGTGAATGGCAAGAATGGGGTTGTGCTCGCCCTGCTGCCAGCAGCGGTCGATGACTTCCTGCGCGCGCCGTTCCAGCTCGGGGTTGCCGCGCTGCACGGAATCGAAGTCGAGTTCGGCGGTATTGGCGCCCACGCTCATGCTCGAGGCGGCTCCGCCTCCCATGCCGATACGCATGCCCGGCCCGCCAAGCTGCACCAGCAGTGCACCCGGTGGCAGCGGGTCTTTGTGCGTGAGACGGGCGTCGATGCTACCCAGGCCGCCGGCGATCATGATGGGCTTGTGATACCCCCAGCGCCGGCCGTCGGCGTGCTGTTCGAAGGTGCGGAAGTAGCCCAGCAGATTGGGCCGGCCGTACTCGTTGTTGAACGCCGCGGCGCCGATCGGGCCTTCAATCATGATGTCGAGCGGCGAGGCGATGCGGGTGGGCGCGCCGTGGGGGCGATTCTCCCAGGGTTCGAGGGCATCGGGGAAACGCAGGTGCGAGACAGTGAATCCGGCAAGCCCGGCCTTGGGCTTGGAGCCCCGCCCCGTGGCGCCTTCATCGCGGATTTCGCCGCCGGCACCCGTGGCCGCGCCGGCAAACGGCGCGATCGCGGTGGGGTGATTATGCGTTTCCACCTTCATCAGCGTATGCACCACGGCCGGGTGGTGGCCGTAGCGGCCATTGCTGTCGGGCGCGCCCGCGTGAAACAGTACGGCCTCACCACCTTCCATGACGGCGGCGTTGTCGGAATACGCCACGACCGTGCCGCGCGGCTGCGCGGCATGCGTCGCACGGATCATGTCGAACAGGGTTTCAGACCGCGGCTCGCCGTCGATGACCCAGCTGGCGTTGAAGATTTTGTGCCGGCAGTGTTCGCTGTTGGCCTGCGCGAACATCATCAGCTCGACGTCGGTGGGATTGCGGCCCAGGCCGGCAAACGCGTCGGCCAGGTACTCGATTTCGTCTTCGGAAAGCGCCAGGCCCAGGGCCACGTTGGCGTCGACAAGCGCCTGGCGGCCTTCGCCCAGCACATCGATGGCGGTGGTGGGCTTGCCCGGCAGCGATTCGAACAGGGCCGCGCCGTCGAATTCGGCGTCGACCACGGTTTCGGTCATGCGGTCGTGCAGTATGTCGGCAATCTGGCGCAGCTGTTCTTCGCTGAGCGACTTGCTGCCCAGCAGGCCGCGCTCGGGCACGATGCTGTACCGGATGCCGCGTTCGATACGGCGCACGGCATCGAGCCCGCAATTGTGTGCGATATCGGTGGCCTTGCTCGCCCAGGGCGACACGGTGCCCAGGCGCGGAAACACGCGCAGCACCAGCGCCTTGCGGGCGTCGGTGGCGGCCTGGGCGGGCGTGCCGTACTCGAGCAGCCGGCCCAGGCGTTCGCGACCTGCGTCATCCAGTGGCGCGGTGAGCCACACGTAGTGTTCATATTCGCCGGAAATATCTGCCACAGGCAGATTCAGGGCGGCGAAACGTTTCAGGAGCTGTTCGCGACGAAACGGCGAAAGGACGGAAGAGCCGGGGAAATGCAGAATGGCGTTCACTGTGTACGGGCGGGCGCGCAAAAGGTGGACTGAATCCGGCATTTTACCCCTTCCGTCACCATCAGCCGGGCTTCGTCAGGCCGGGTGACTCGTTGCACACGCGTTGCGTACGTACCCGGCCCGTGCAAACACGACCCGGCCGAACACATTGCCCCGCGCAACGCGGCACCGCCCCGTGTGTCGAGGCCCTTGCGGCCCTTAAGGATCCGGGTAATGCACTTCCAGAATGTCGAGCTCTTCGACCCCGCCGAGTGTGCGAAGAATCACCGTATCGCCTTCATGCGCCTTGATCAGCGCTCGCGCCACCGGCGAGATCCAGCTGATGCGGCCCTGCAGCGGTTCAGCCTCGTCCACGCCCACGATCGTGACGCGAAACTCTTCGCCGGCCGAATCGGAATACACCACGGTTGCGCCAAAGAACACCTGGTCGCGGTTGGGCTGCTGGGCGGGATCGACCACCTCGGCAATTTCGAGGCGGCGGGTCAGAAAGCGAATGCGGCGGTCGATCTCGCGCAGGCGCTTCTTTCCGTACAGGTAATCGCCGTTCTCGGAGCGGTCGCCATTTGAGGCGGCCCACGACACCGTCTGCACCACGTCGGGCCGCTCGACGTTCATGAGGCGCTCGAGTTCCTGGCGCAGGCGCATGTAACCATCGCGTGTAATGTAGTTCTTGGTTCCGGCGGGCAACGGCGACGCGTCGACTTCAAGATCGTCGTCGTGGTCGTGGTCGTTTTCCTTGACGAATGCTTTGCTCATACTGCTGAAAAATCTCAGTGCCAGTCGTGCCAGACCGGTGTCAGGCCGTCGGGCAGCGGCGGCAGTTTGCCCAGGTCGATGCGCGCTTCCCTGGGGCTGTGAAAATCAGACCCGCACGAGGCCAGAAAGCCGTAACGGCGGGCCACCCGGGCATATTCACGGTACTGATCGGGCGTGTGGCTGCCCGTCACCACCTCGATGCCTTCGCCCCCCAGCTCGCGAAACTCTTCGAACAGCGCATCGAACTGGGCGGGGCTGTAATCGTAGCGGCCCGGGTGGGCAATGACCGCGCGCCCCCCGGCGGCATGAATCCAGCTCACCGCCTGCTCCAGTGTCGACCACTGCATGGGTACGTGCGCCGGCATGCCTTCGCCCAGGTAGCGGCTGAACACCGCCTGCATCGAACTGCAGCGCCCCTGTTCGATGAGGTAGCGCGCAAAGTGGGTACGACTGATCAGCGCGGGGTTGCTGGCATAGGCCAGTGCGCCTTCATAACTGCCCTCCGTGCCCAGCACCTGGTCGAGCCGGCGCCCCATTTCGCGCGCCCGCTCGCTGCGACCACCGCGCACGGTGCGCAACCCCTCGACGAGCGGCGCATAGGTGTCGTCTACGTTCAGACCCACCACGTGCACCGTGTGCCCGCCCCAGGTCACCGAGATCTCGACCCCTGCTATGAAACGCATGCCCAGCACCTGGGCTTCGGCCCGCGCTGCCGGAATGCCGTCGAGGATATCGTGGTCGGTGAGTGCCCAGAGCGTCACGCCGTTGGCGTGCGCCCGGCGCGCCACCTCTTGAGGCAGCAGCACGCCATCGGACATCGTGGAATGGCAGTGAAGATCGGCAGTAATGATCAAACTCCTTTACCGGGCCAGACGTTATTCGAGCAGAAAATCCGCCACCGCCTGGATCTGGTCTGCGGCCCGAAGCGTGGGGGCGTGCCCCACCCCTTCGAACGTCACTGCACGGGCATTCGGGTTGCGTTGCAGCATCTGCTGCAGGCAGTCTGCGGTAAGCAGATCGGACGCCTCGCCGCGCAGCACAAGCACCGGCTCGCGCAGGCTTTCGAACCCCGCCCAGAGTATGGCTTCACCACCCTTGAGCACCGAAGCGTCTTGCTGGGCGATGGGCACCGCAATACGCAAATCGTAATGCTTGACCCACCTGCCCTCGTGCAGATTGAAAACATTGCGGGCCAACGCACGCCAGCCCTCGTCGTCGTGCGGGCCGAAGCCTTCCGACGTTGTCTTTACATATTCAACCGCCTGCTCGAAGGTGTCAAATGTTTCGGGGCTGCCCACGTAATCGACGATGCGGCCCAGGCCCTCGCCTTCCAGTATGGGCCCAATATCGTTCAGCACCATGCGGCCCAGGGCAATGTTTCGCGCCGGGTCGAGGCCGAATTCACCGCGCTGCGGACGCATGGCCGCCGACATGCTGAGCCCCGCCGCCAGCGCCATGCCGATCAGCCCCCCCATCGACGTACCGACCCAATCGAGCCGGGCCGGTTTGAGCCGTGCAATGAGGGTGACCATGTCGGCGACGTACTGCGGAATGACGTAATGCGACGGGTCGATCAGCCAGTCGGAACGGCCCCGCCCGACCACGTCAGGGCAGACCACCCGGTAGTGATCCGCAAGGCGCGCGGCAAGCAGATCGAAATCGCGCCCGCTGCGCGTGAGGCCATGCACACACACCAGCACGCGGTCGTTATCCGGATCGCCCCATTCCCAATACGCCATGCGATGCAGCCCGCCGGGGCTGGCGCAGGTGACGTATTCCAGGCGGGGCTCAGCGGCCGGGTTCAATCGCTGCGAGTCGTTCATAAGAGGCTCACGAGGTTGGACACAGCAAGCGATTGTAGCCGTCCGGCCCCGGCGGGCAAGCCCGTACGCACCGTGCGGGCCGCCTTGCCGCGGGCTGAATGCCGCCCCGCCACCGGCTGCACTACCCGTGCAGGCCCTGCCCCAACGCCTTGAGGGCGGCTTCCTGCACCGCCTCGGAAAGCGTGGGGTGCGCATGGATGGTTCCGGCAATGTCTTCCAGTCGCGCGCACATCTCGATGGCCTGCGTGAAGGCAGCTGTCAGTTCCGAGACGTTGGGCCCCACGGCCTGCCAGCCGACAATGCGGTGATCGTCGCGCCGGGCCACCACGCGCACGAAGCCGTCGGCCGCGTCGAGCGTGAGCGCACGCCCATTGCCCGCGAACGGGAACGAAGCCACCAGCGCATCACCGAATCGTTCCTTGGCCTCGTCGGGCAGCAGACCCGCCACCGCCACTTCCGGGTCGGTGTAGCAGACGGCCGGAATGGCCAGCGGCTCGAAGCGCCGCCGCCTGCCTGCAATGACCGCCGCAGCCACCTCGGCCTGCGCCATGGCCCGATGCGCAAGCATGGGTTCGCCGGTGATGTCGCCGATGGCCCACACATTGCGCATCGACGTGCGGCATTGTTCATCGACCCGGATGTACGGCCCCTGCATGTCGAGCATGAGCCCGCCGATGCCCGCCTGCGTGGCAAGCGGCCGGCGTCCGACCGCTACCAGGATTTTATCGGCCTGCAGTGTGCGTTCTTGCCTGCTTTCGGGCTTCACCTGCACGGTACCCGCATTCGCCTCACCGCCTTGCACGCGGGTACCCAGCAGCAACTCGACCCCCAGCGCCTGCAAGCGGCGCTGCACCGGTCGCGTAAGCGTTGTGTCCCACGCGGGAAGAATGCGGTCTTGCGCCTCGACTACGGTGACGCGGGTGCCCAGCTTGGCGTACGCCATGCCCAGTTCCAGCCCGATATACCCGGCACCGATCACGATCAGGGTTGCGGGCAGTTCATCGGGCGTCAGCGCTTCGGTGGACGAAATCACGCGAGCGCCAAAGGGCAGCATGGGCAGCTCGGCCGGCACCGACCCCGTGGCCAGCACGAGATGCTGGCACACAACGCGCCGTGGTTTGGCTGCCTCCTCGCCGAGCGGGGTGACTTCGACCGTTTTGCCATCGAGCACCCGTGCGTCGCCCTTCACCACCTGCACGCCCGCGCGTTTCAGCAGCGCCTGCACGCCGCCCGTAAGCTGCGAAACAATGCCCTGCTTCCACGAGTTCAACCGGGCAAGTTCGAGCTTGGGCGGCGTAGTGATGATGCCCAGGCGTGCCGACGACCCCGCTTCGGTCAGGCGGTAGAACTCGTCGGCGGCATGAATCAGCGCCTTGGATGGGATGCATCCGATGTTCAGGCAGGTTCCGCCCGGGTTATCGCGTTCCACCAGCGTGGTGGCAATACCGGCCTGCGCGGTGCGCAGCGCGGCAACGTAGCCCGCGGGCCCGCCGCCCACAACCAATACATTCGTTGACTGCATGAACCATCACTCCACAAAGAGCATCGAAGGGCATTCAAGGTAGGCGCGGATGCACTGGATGAACTCGGCCGCGTGCATGCCGTCGACCACGCGGTGATCGAAGGACGACGACAGGTTCATCATCTTGCGCACCACGATCGCACCATTCAGCACGATGGGCCGCTCGACGACCCGGTTCACGCCCACGATGGCCACTTCGGGGTAATTGATGACCGGTGTGGACACCACCCCGCCCAGCGCACCCAGGCTGGTGAGCGTAATGGTGGAACCCGAAAGTTCGTCGCGCTGGGCGGTGCCTTCACGCGCGGCCTGCGCCAGCCGGCGCACTTCGGCCGCACACGACCACAGATCATGCGCCTCGGCATGACGCAACACCGGCACCATGAGGCCGTTGTCGGTTTGCGCCGCCACACCCAGGTGTACGGGGGCATGGCGAATGATTACGCCCTTGTCGTCATCGAAGCGTGCGTTCATTTGCGGGAACTCGCGTACGGCCAGCACGATCGCGCGCACCAGAAACGGCAGCATCGTAAGCCGGCCACGGCTTTCGCCCCAGCGGCCGTTCAGCCGTTCACGCAGGGCTTCGAGCTCCGTGACATCGATTTCTTCCACATATGTGAAGTGGGGAATGTGACGCTTCGATTGCTGCATCTTCTGCGCGATCTTGCGGCGCAGCCCGACCACCGGGATTTCTTCGGCGCCTTCGCGTCGTGCGAATGCGGCATAAGCCGTAGCGCCCGTGAACCCCACCGCCGGAATTGCACTGCCCTGCTGCTGCCAGCGATCGAGATCTTCATGTGTGATCTGCCCCACGGGGCCGGTGCCCTGTACTGCGCGCAGATCGATGCCTTCTTCCAGCGCACGGCGACGCACGGCGGGCGACGCCAGCGGGCGCCCGCGCCGTGCCGCGTGCTGGGGCACGGCGCCTTGCACGGCCGACGGCAGCGCCGAAACCGCCGCAGCCGCGGCGGCCTTCATACCGCCGGCAACCGCCGTTGCGGCCTGACTGCGCACGCTGTCGGAAGCCGCTGCGCGCTGCTGGGCCGCACCCTGCTGTAACGCAGCCGGTTCGACCTGCTGAACGGATTCAGTTTCTTCCAGATTGGTGGATGGGGTGTCGTGCTGTTGCGCAGGCATGGACGCTGCTGCGGGCGCTGCGTGCGCCGCGTGAGCAGCGGAGCCGGCCGACGCCCGGGTCGCCGCCTCACCGTCTTCATCCGCCCCCGAGACGTTGCCCGGGCCCTCGACTTCCAGCTTGATGAGCGCCGACCCCACCGGCATGACCTCGCCGACCTTCCCGCCCAGGGCCAGCACCTTGCCATGCACGGGCGACGGCACCTGCACGGTGGCCTTGTCGGTCATGACATCGGCCAGCACCTGGTCTTCGTCCACGTCGTCGCCTTCCTTGACGTGCCATTCCACCAGCTCGACCTCGGCAATGCCCTCACCGATGTCGGGCATCTTGATTACGTATACACCCATGTCACGCCCCCTTCGCCATCAACGGTTGCACGTTGGCCGGCGTTGCGGCGGCAGCGGCCTCTTCGTCTTCGGGAATGAGCGGCGGCAGCGACGGTTCGCCCGTGACCAGGCGGCGCATGGCATTGGCCACCCGGCGCGGGCTGGGGAAGTACGCCCATTCGTGCGCGTGGGGGTATGGGGTGTCCCAGCCGGTGACGCGTTCAATGGGCGCCTCGAGGTGATAAAAGCAGTGTTCCTGCACCAGCGCCACCAGTTCGGCGCCGAAGCCGCTGGTAAGCGTGGCCTCGTGCAGCACCAGGCAGCGCCCCGTCTTGCGCACCGAGCGCACGACCGTTTCGATATCGAGCGGCCAGAGGCTGCGCAGATCGATGATTTCGGCGTCGTAGCCGGCTTCGGCCGCCCCGGCCTCGGCCACGTACACCATGGTGCCGTAGGTGAGCACCGTAAGCGCCGTTCCGGGCCGGTGCACGCGCGCCGATTCGAGGGGAATGCTGTAGTAGCCCGTGGGGACATTGCCCATGGGGTGACGCGACCACGGCACCACCGGTTTGTCGTGATGCCCGTCGAAGGGGCCGTTGTACAGGCGCTTGGGCTCAAGAAAGATGACCGGGTCGTCGCACTCGATGGCCGCGATGAGCAAGCCCTTGGCGTCGTACGGATTCGAGGGAATGACGGTGCGCAGGCCCGCCACGTGGGTGAACAGCGCTTCCGGGCTCTGGCTATGGGTTTGCCCCCCGTAAATGCCGCCACCCGACGGCATGCGTATGGTGATGGGCGCGGTGAAATCCCCCGCACTGCGGTAACGCAGGCGCGAGGCTTCCGACACGATCTGGTCGGTGGCCGGGTAAAAATAGTCGGCGAACTGGATCTCGACCACCGGGCGCAGGCCGTACGCCCCCATGCCCACTGCGGCACCCACGATACCGCCTTCGGATATGGGTGCGTCGAATACGCGTTCCTTGCCGTACTTGGCCTGCAGCCCTTCGGTGCAGCGGAACACCCCGCCGAAATAGCCCACGTCCTGCCCGAAAATGACCACGTTGTCGTCGCGTTCCAGCATGATGTCCATGGCCGAACGCAATGCCTGGATCATGGTCATGGACACCGAGTCCTGACCGATTTTATGTATATCCGCCATATCTACACCCCCAATTGCTGCCGCTGACGACGCAAATGCCACGGCATTTCTGCATACACGTCTTCGAACATCGTGGCCACGCTCGAGGTCTGGCCCGTAAGCAGCGAACCGTGACTTTCGGCTTCCTTCTGCGCGGCGATGACCTCTGCCTCGTACTGCTTCTGCGTGGCGTGATGCTCTTCTTCCGACCAATGCCCGATGCGGATCAGGTGCTGCTTGAGCCGCTCGATGGGGTCGCCCAGAGGAAACCGCGACCAGTCGTCGGCCGGGCGGTATTTGGAGGGATCGTCGGACGTGGAGTGCGGGCCGGCGCGATAGCTGACCCACTCGATGAGCGTGGGGCCCAGATTATTGCGGGCGCGATCGATGGCCCAGCGCGAAACGGCCATGACCGCCAGGAAATCGTTGCCGTCGGCCCGCACCGAAACGATGCCGCTGCCCAGACCGCGCGCGGCAAAGGTGGTGCGTTCGCCCCCGGCAATGGCCTGGAAGGTGGATATGGCCCACTGGTTGTTGATGACGTTCAGTACCACCGGGGCCTGGTATACATGCGCAAACGTAAGCGCCGTTTGAAAGTCGGCGGCCGCCGTCGCCCCGTCGCCGATCCAGGCCGAGGCAATGCGCGTATCGCCCTTGATGGCCGAGGCCATGGCCCAGCCCACCGCCTGCGGAAACTGCGTGGCGAGGTTGCCCGAGATGGAGAAGAACCCCTGCTCGCGCATGGAATACATGACCGGCAGCTGCCGGCCCTTGAGCGGATCGCACTCGTTCGAATACAGCTGGCACATGAGTGCCGACAGGGGCACGTCTTTCGCAATGAGCAGGTTCTGCTGACGATACGAGGGAAAGCACATGTCGCCCGGTTCGAGCGCAAGTGCCTGCCCGGTGCCGATGGCTTCTTCGCCGAGGCTTTGCATGTAGAAGGAAATCTTCTTCTGGCGCTGGGCGATGAGCATGCGCGCATCGAAAATGCGGGTCTTGATCATGACCTGCAGACCCTTGCGCAGTATGGCCGGATCGATGGCCGGTTCTGCCCACGGGCCCACGGCCTGACCGTCGTCGTCGAGCACCCGGATCAGCGAGAAGGCGAGATCGGTGTTTTCGCGGTAACCGATATCGAGATCGGGCTTGCGCACTTCGCCCGCCGCCGATAGCGGAAGATAGGAGAAATCGGTGGCGTGCCCCGGGCGCCCGGATGGCTCGGGCACGTGCAGCCGCAAGGGAGGGGTTTGTCTCATAATGCCTCGGAAAATCTTGTGGAGTTTCGTGTAGCTTTTTGTATTTGGCACAACAGCCTGTGCTTCTTGTGGAAGCTGTGGCTATGATCGCCGATCCACGCTGCGCAGGCAAGAAGGGCGAGCCCTACTATGGCATGAGGCGGGTGCAATGCAATGTGGTTTATTTGGGTGCCATGCGCCTCGCAGCGCGCGCGGCAGCGGTTTGCGTGATTCCCGAGCCTCAATCGATGCCGCCGCCAGGCGACCAGTAGCGCGGGCGACGCAGTCGCTCGGCGTGCACCGACAACTCCCCGCCCTGCGAACGCACCGTCACGGCCCCGTGGCGGCCTGTTTTCCAGAACGATGCGCCGTGCGCCTGCCAGCGGCGCCGCACGGCCGCAGCCGGATGCCCGTAGCGATTCCAGCGCGCCGCCTGCGCCACGGCGTGCTGCGCCTGCAGGGTGGTAACAAAGGCTTGGGCCGATGAATGCCGCGAGCCGTGGTGCGCGGCAAGCACCACGTCCGCGCCGTACAGGCCGCGCTCGACCAATGCATGTTCTTCGTCTGCGCCGATGTCGCCGGGCAGAAGAACGGCATGGTGCGCACCCTGCACCCGCAGCACGCACGATCGACGGTTGCGATCGCGTGAGCCCGCCCGCAGGTCCAGATGGCCGGATTCAAGGGGCCATAGAAACTGGAATTTCACGCCATCGGCCACTCCCAGATCGCTGTAGGCGCACGCATTCACCGCGCGGGGCAATGGCGGTTGTGAAATGACGGAGGTGCCGGGGCCGGACGAACCCGCATCCGTCAGCTGTTGCCTGCCGACGGCCGGTGCGCGTTGCACCAACGTGCGCGTCTCGTGTACCAGCCACGCTTCCAGATCGAACGAGGCGTACGCCTGCTGCACCGGCAGCGCGTCAAGCAGGCTACGCGTTCCGCCCACATGGTCCATATCACCGTGCGAGACCACCAGCATGTCCACACGGTGTAGTCCCCGGGAACGCAGAAACGGCACCACCACGCGCTGCGCCGCATCGGCATCGGGCGAGTAGCGGGCGCCCGTGTCGAACACCACCACATGCCGGGCGGTCTGCACCACGACGGCACTGCCCTGCCCCACGTCCAGCGCGTGCAGCGCCCAGTCACCCGGTGCCGGGCGCGGCGGCACCCAGGTAAGCACGGGCAACATGAACGCCCAGCCCATGCTGCGATACGGAAAACCGCGGGGCAGCAGCGCAATGGCCACCCCCACGAGCGCGAACGCCGTTGCCCACCACGGTGCGGCAGCCACGGGCACGCTGGCGCCCGGAAGCGCAGCCAGCCATTGCGTTGGCCACATGCACACCTGCAGCAGGCCATGCGCCACGACCGCCAGGCCACCCGCTGCACCCTCGGCGCCCGGCACCAACGAAAGCCCTGCCAGCAGCAATGCCAGGGGCGTTACCAGCAGACCGATTACCGGGATCGCATACGCATTCGCCAGTGGTGACACCAGCGAAATTTCGCTGAACAGCAGTGCCAGCACGGGCAGCAGCGCCAGCGTAATCGCCAGCTGCAACCGCGCCGCGGCATGCAGTACACCCAGCCAGCCCCGGCGCAACGCCGTTTGCGGCGCAGCCGTTTCACTGCCCCACCAACCGGTGCTGGCCATCAGCACATACACCGCCAGAAACGACAACCAGAACCCGCTGGAAAGCAGCGACCAGGGGTCGAGCAGCACCACGGCAAACGCCGCCAGGGCCAATACATGAGTGGGCTGCAGGGGCACGCGCCGGCTTAGGGAAACGGCCAGCACCGCCAGCATGACAAACGTGCGCCGCGCCGGCACTCCCCAGCCGGCCAGCAGGCAGTACAGCCACGCAACCACCAGCGCCACCGTTGCGGCGGCCAGTTGTGCGGGCAGGCGCTCGGCCAGCACCCGCCCCCGCCAGCGCAGTCGCCGCCACAGCACATTGACGAGCATGCCCGCAAGCGCCGCGATCATCGTGACGTGCGAGCCGCTGATCGAAACAAGGTGGGTCAGGCCACTGCGGTTGAAGGTGATCCAGTCGTTGGGCCCCACACTCGCCTGATCGCCGATCGCCAATGCCAGCAGCACCCCACCCCACCGAAGCTCGCCGATATGCGGCAGCATGGCCTCGCGCACCACGTGGCGCGCGCGCTGTGCCGCAATGGCCAGTCCGGCCCACGGCTCATCGCCCAGCAAAACAGGCGTTCCCCGCACCGTGCCGCTCGCGCGAATACCCTGCGCAAACACATGGCCCTCGTAATCGAAGCCACCCGGGTTACGGGCGCCATGCGGTTTACGCAGTACCAGCGCCATGCGCCACACCTGGCCGGGCACGATCTCGGGAAACGCCTCCGGTGGTTTTCCGGCCCGCGGCCCGTAGGGGCCGGAATAGCGGGTGGAGTTCCACCTGACCTGAATGCGGCTGGGCACGCCATCGGGAACCGATGACAGAACGTCGGCGACGAAGAGACGGCTTTCTGAGCCGAGGCGCGGCAACTCAGCCACACGAAGCACCACCCGCGTGACCTTGTCTTCGTTGGCGGGGTCCAGCGCGTCGGAAAGACGCAATTCTGCGCGCGCGGCGCCATAGACGAACCCGGTTAGCGCGAATAGCGTGATGCATGCCGTAGCCACGCCGATATTCACGGCCCCGGGTGAGCGCATCGTTCCAGTGCGTGAAGCCACGCTGCGCCTGACTCGGCAGCAACATGCTGCGCCCAACACCGCAACAAACATCAAGCCCATCAATAGCGTCTCGGGCGGCGTCAACCCGAACTGCAAACGGGGTGGCAATGCAGGTAGCAACTGCACTGCGCCCACCCCGCCGACAAACACCAGCAAGCAGATTCGCCCGATCGCCACAACAGCCTCATTCAATAAATGGAATCAGCGTAGCGAGAGAAAGGAGTAATCGGGCCTCTGCAGCATGCACGATGTCAGTGAGGAGAACTACCAAACTGCGTGATGGAGGCTGCCCTGTTCAAGAACCTGACCCGGTGCGCGACAGGCCCCGCCGTTCAGGGCGGGGAAGGATAGCGTGGACCGGGATTGAAACTTGGGCGGACAAGTCCGAGAATGACACCATGTGCAACCGATACGTCACACCGGATCAGCAGGTTATTGAGCAATACTGGCACATCGGCGGCAGCAACCCGCCGAAGATCTGGGCGCCCATCGTATACCCTCGTGCTCCCGGCCCTTTCATACGCTCCACCCCTCAGGGTCGAGAGCTCGTTGTCGGCCAATGGGCACTGATTCCGCCCTTTGCAAAGGGGCCGAGGCTCCCTTATTCCACAAACAACGCTCGCGCTGAAGAACTGGCCCATAAGCCGTCTTACCGACAAGCCTGGGCACAAGGTCAGCGATGCATCATCCCCGCAGCGAGTTTTGATGAACCCTGCTGGGAAACGGGCAAAAACGTGTGGTGGCGCTTTTGGCGCACCGACGCAGCCCCATGGGGCCTGGCGGGCCTGTGGAACACCTGGTTGGATCGCAGCACGGGTGAAATCGTAGAAAGCTACACGATGCTCACGGTCAATGCAGACCACCATCCTCTG
>Ga0079223_10001696_pt1 | contig 13303 bp, 9 predicted proteins | sample Stecom2011_FD_75072 | JGI IMG/M metagenome (GOLD analysis project Ga0079223, IMG submission 75072) | Agricultural soil microbial communities from Utah to study Nitrogen management - Steer compost 2011 | ecosystem: Environmental > Terrestrial > Soil > Agricultural land | place: USA: Utah... | reverse complement strand
TGCGATGCCTATGTGTGCTTGGAAGTATAATCTCTTTGATACTCGACATGTCTATACAGCCAATGTTGAATAGAGAAGATCCATTGCTCAAGAAAAAGCAGTTCTTATTTAATGAGTAGATCTATTAAATAATAATTGCTTTCAATCCGTTGAAAAGTATAAAGAATAAGCCAAAGCGAAACTAGCCGGGTGTCGAAAATTATTTGTAATTGTTGCCCTTATGATTCTCGTTTCTGTGCATACCGGTGAGCTTTCTGGCAATTATGCAGTGTAGGTATTAACCGGGCGAATTTGTGATGTGTCGTTTCTTCCGTTTTGAGAAATGAAGAACCGATTCCAGAAACTGAATGGTTCGAGGGAAAATATCGAAAAATAAACACAGTACCAGGACAAGAGTCATTCCCCATAGCACCATGAGATTGGCGTAAAACGTATCGATAAACTTGCCAAAAATCTTTTTGGACGGAGCATAAAAATGCGTGCAGAAGAAACTTGTATTGTAAGGCATTAAGTAGATTAAATCTTTCTTCTGAATTAGCTCGCCGTTATATTCAGAGATATAGGTCATGTCGTTGCGATTGGTTGCGAAAACCTCGAGCTGATCATTTTTATAATTATTGAATAGCGCTTTGTATTCAGCACTTTGCTCGTCGGTGCGTGTCATTGCGTATATAGCATCTTCTTTTTCGGCGTCAGCCTTGAGGAATACACGCTTATAATGTTCGTTGAGCAGGTCTAAGTGGGTTAATACATCCTGTATAACTTCCTCGTTTATCCGATCAGAGCTTAAATCGTTTACATTATTAAATCTCAAGCCTTTTAGGAATGCATTTTCCTTGTTTAGCTCATTTCGAATAACCGTAAGATGTTCATCTACCTCTTTAATCGCCTCATTATCGTTCATTAATCGGTTCACGATGGCTACTTTGTTTTTCAATTCGGTTACCCAATAATCTTTTTTCCAATTTGAGAATTTCTTACGTTTTTCCAATTCAAAAAATTCCTTTTCGTATTCATTCCACTTAAATTGAGTTACTGCAATTGCTTCATATGCCCATCTGCTGGCCATAATGTTTCCGATCCAGGGCACTCCATTTTGAGATGCGAAAATGGGATTGAGTCTATCAAACTTCACTATAATTCCGCTGAAAAGTAACTGGGGAATAATAATAATCGGGATGAGAATGTAAATAACCTTTGCTGAGTTAAAGCTTGATGAGATGTTGAGTCCCAGTAAATTGGCGAATGAACAGGTGCTAAACAGAATGAGCCAATACGAAAGCGTCATGCCCTGAATTTCGAGTACGAAGTTGCCGATAATTACGAAAAGAAACATTTGCAATGCAGAGATTGCCAGCATTATCGATATTTTACTATACAAATAGCTACTCCTGCTCAAGTTTAAAAACGACTCGCGCTTTCTGATTTTTCGATCGCGGATAATTTCTTCAGAACTTACCGTAAGTCCAATAAATAGAGCGACGATGACAGAAATAAATATATAGACGGGTATGTTTTCGTTCTCACGAAATATATAGCTGTCTTTTCCGGCGGGTATAAAAAACCGCATAAAAAACGCTAGGATCAAAGCTAATGCCGGTGCTTCAAGCAAATTGATTAATACGTATTGCTTGTTGGTGAGCTTCGAAAGTAAGTCACGCTTAATAAAAACACCGAACTGCTTTATTTTTCCGGGAATTACAAAATGACTTTCGGGAGCCGCGGTATATTCTGTTTCCTGTACGGGAACTGATTCATTGTTTTCTGTAAAAATCTTGTTCCATTCTCTGGGCGTGATTTTTCTTTGGTGGGTAAGGTTTCCAAACTCATCTACAACTTTGGCTTCGATAATATTAAAAACATCTTCAGACTTCACGTTTCCGCACGATATACACTCCGCTTCTTCTGAGTTGATGTGATTTACCATGCGTTTGAAATATACCAAACTATCTACCGGATTTCCGTAGTATATAGGGTAGCCGCCTGTATCTAATAGAAAAAGGCGGTCAAACATTTTAAAGATATCGGACGACGGTTGATGGATTACTACAAAAATGAGCTTGCCTTTTAAAGTCAACTCTTTAAGTAAGTCCATAATGTTTTCTGAATCGCGCGAAGATAATCCCGACGTAGGTTCATCGATAAATAAAACGGCCGGTTCGCGGATTAATTCCAAGGCAATATTCAATCTTTTCCGTTGACCCCCACTAATGGTTTTGTCCAAAGGGTTTCCAACTTTTAAATTTCGAGTTTCGCAAAGCCCCAACACAGAGAGCATGTCATGCACCAACTGTGTTATTTCGTTGTTGTTTTTCTGATCGAAGCAGAGTTTGGCGTTATAATATAGATTTTGAAATACGGTTAGCTCATCAATAAGTAAGTCGTCTTGGGCGACATAACCAATAAGGCCTTCGATATCTTCACTTTGGTGATGTACGTCAATCCCGTTAATGTGTACAGACCCTTTCGATGGAGTCAAATTTCCGTTCAGTACGTTGAGCAGGGTCGATTTTCCACTTCCACTCGAGCCCATGATTCCAACCAGCCGACCCGACTCTTCGTTTAGGTTGATTTCATGCAATCCCATATTCCCACGTGGAAATTTAAACTCTACACCCTGGGCCTGAAAGCTAATTTTTTCGCGGTTCTCGTCTTGAAGAAATGTGCCGATAATATCGCTGTAATATATCGGCTTAATCTTCGAACCTCGAATCGAAGCACCTTGATTTAACACATAAAATCTATCGTTATAAACTACTTGCCCCGATATATTATAGGTGCCCTCACCGCGGTACTTAATAAAGTGAAGATTTATACTTGGAATGCGTAATACCCGGATTGATCCTTCGAGTCCGTAAGAAATAAACTGCTTGCTATATTCTGTATTTGTGTCTTTGCCATTGGTAATATACATCACATTTGGCGACACTTGAAGCTCAGATTCGCATTCTTCTACAAATAGCCGGGCGAGCTTATACTCGTCCATATCAAAGTTGAAAGTAGATGCTACGGTATCTATAAAATCTTGCTCTAAGTCGCTTACTTCGTCATGGGTATGAATAAATTCCAAGAGGCGAATGAGTACAATCGTTTTTTGTCGCTGGGTAAGCTCTTCGTTTATTTCGGTGCAAATGCGTAAAAGCCGAACGGAGTTTACCGATGTGCGCTTTTGCTTACCATCTTTTATGGTAGATATCTTTTGATATGTCTCCAGGTATTCCTCAAATAGAAGCATGTATTTACTAAACAGTTTTTGCGGAAGTCGTTCTTTTAGAAAAGACTCTACGATCTGCCGGCCGTTTAAGGTGCCTTCTGTTTGATACGGATCTACCCTCGCAATAATCGCGAAGAGTTGAATAAGGGCTTTGAGTATTCTCTCACTCATAGTTGGGGGATGTAAACAAAAATCTTTTTGAAAAGAGCGCCTTGGCAATTTGTTTTATGCCAGCTACCGCTCGAATCCAATAAGTAATACGGCACATCCGGATTTTTGTTTCGCTAAATCAAGCTTGGCTTCAATTCGCCCTTCGATTGTGGAATTAAACTTAAAATCCCAGTATGTTGAATTTTGGTAGTCTTTGTTTGAAAACAATGCATTACCCTCTTGATCGTAAAGCGTAAACTGGAGCTGTTCTTTTTCTAAACCGGCAAAACTGACAATGCGATAGGTCGATCCTGCGTAAAATGTTGTGCTAAACTCAGCTACTTGATCATCGAAAAGCAAAGCGCGATATGACTGCCCGTCTGAGACGAAGTTTTTGTGCATATATTGATTTGCATACGATGCGGTAGAGTCGCATTGTGCAAAGCTTGCTTTGCACAAAACGCTAAATACCAGAAATATAAATATATGTGTTGCTTTATTCATGGCTCTATTGCGTAATGGATGCTCTAATTCTATTAATTCTTGCAGTAATTTCTGCAAGCTGTTCATCGGTAAGATCAAATGAAGACTCACTTGTAATAACCGTAATTTTTCGCTCGGCATTTGTTTCGGGCTTGCGGTATGTATAGGCGCTCTTAACCTCACGGTAAATGCCGTTTAGGCTGTCTAGCTGCATCAGGGTCGACCCTGATTTAATGGAGTCGTCGCCGGTACTTCGCAGTAATTCGCACAATGTTCCAATCGATTTCTGTTGCTCGGCGAGCCTTTTGCGGGCATCGGAACTTCCCGAATTTGCCGCAAGGGCAGTAAGGTATGTGGCTTCAACCCATCCGCCGGCAAGAATGAGCGATGCGAGATCGTATCGCTCGTTTTCTTTGAGGTATTGATCGGCAGATTCATAAAATTTTCCGCTTAACAATAGCAAAGAGTCTGCATTGCCTACGTTACTTCCAAGTCGCTTAAAAAGAGAAGGGCTTAAAGCACCTTTGATAGCTAACTCATCGGCAAGATTCTCTATGGCTTTAAAGTGCCGTAAAGACTGCTGATTATCATCATAAAGCGAAGCGTATGCCATGTCTGTGCCGAAGACGCCAAGATTTAACGCTCGCAAATTTTTTGTTGAGTAATTCGATGAGTTCACCGGATTGTTTAGTGCCTCGCGATTGTACGCAGCACCCGATTTCTTTATAAGAATAGCCGTTTGAATGGGCGAAGGAATGCTAAACAACTTACCGGCAATATTTACAAGGTTTGTCTTAGTGCTATCCAACTCTACACTTTTTATATCGGTATTGCTACTTACCGTTGCCTCGTCGCATGAAAACAATAAGACCGAGATCGCACATAGCAAACCGATAAACGAAATTTTATTTAATTGAATCATAGTTTTAAAAGGATTGCTTGAAACTAGGTGTTTTTCCTTCTTTCTCATTTCAATGCATTTAATATTTATTCCCAAATGCTTGTTCGTTTCAATGTAAATGACAGCACAAAAGCCGAAATCAGCACGGAAACCAGATACATCCCGGCCTCAACCCACTCGGCGAAAATTATTTTGCCGGTTAAAAACAGTATGCTGTACGCCAATATTACCGAACTTAACCAACATACGAGTAGAGCGGGGATATTGTTCTTGTTTTTTGAAGATTTTCTTCTAAATCGACTCCAGCTACCATCAGGGCGCACCTGATTATAAAATTTTTGTAGCGTTTCGGCCGACTCAGGTTTTGTGATAAAAGTGGCAGTAATCCAAGCCACAGTGGTAAATGCAACCGTAAAGAAAAAACTATTTGGAAACTCCCAACCCAAACCATAACGCGAAAGAGTATAAGCTACAAACGGGGCGATGGTGGCAACAATCTCGCTCCACGCATTTATTCTCCACCAGTACCACCTTAATATTAATACCAAGCCTAAACCTGCTCCACACTCCATTATGAATAACCAAACACCGCTTATAGAATCAATTTGCGTCGTAATGAGCAATCCCAATCCCATTAGCAATAATGTTACCGCTCGCGACATGGCGACAAATCTTTTCTCTCCGGCATCTGGTTTTATGTAGCGCTTGTATACATCGTTAACCAAATAGCCGGCTCCCCAGTTTAGCTGCGTAGAGATAGTGCTTAAGTAAGCAGCTAAAAAAGAGGCGAGCAAAACGCCTTTTAAGCCGATAGGTAAAAAGTCGCGCATGGCCCATACATATCCTTTGCGAATCTCTTCAGCTGCAACTCCCGGATTTTCAATAGGGCTAATTGCCGGATAAATTACCAAACATGATAATGCTACAAGAATCCATGGCCAAGGTCGTAGACAGTAATGCGCTATTTGAAAAAGTAAAGTGGCGTACACGGCTCCCTTTTCTGTTTTTGTACTCATCATGCGCTGTGCAACATATCCACCACCACCCGGCTCTTGTCCGGGATACCAACTCGACCACCACTGAATCCCGACATAGGCAAAAAATGCTCCAGCACTTATAGCAAGCGTATTTCCATCCAAACTTCCGTTTAAAGAAGGGAAAAAATTGAATGTTTCGGGCGGTAGGGCTGCTTTAAGTCCTGTAATCCCACCTACTTCGGGACTGTTTATTACAATAATGGAAAGTATTATCGTGCCGGTCATTGCAAAAATAAACTGCACTACATCGGTAACTGCTACTCCCCATATTCCCGAAAGAGAAGTATAAACAGCAGCAAGCAACATGGCAGCTCCCAATACCATATAAACTGTACCGGTTTCAAGCCCGAAGAATTCCTGAATGATGGAAATCATCGCTAGGTTTACCCAGCCGATAATCATAATATTCATAAATAGACCGAGATATATAGCTTTGAATCCGCGTAATATGGCCGCGGGCCTCCCACCATAACGAAGTTCAATAAGCTCAATTTCGGTAAGCACACCGGCGCGTCGCCAGAGTTTGGCGAAAAAGAAGGTGGTGAGCATTCCACCAGCCAGAAAACTCCACCATAACCAGTTGCCTGAAATTCCGCTCTGACCTACCAATTCGGTAACAGCCAGCGGAGTGTCGGCGGCAAAAGTGGTCGCAACCATCGAAATGCCGGCAATCATCCAAGGCATATTCCGGTCGCCTAAGAAAAAACTCAATAAACTCTTAGATGCTCGCTTTCGAAAGTAAAGCCCTATTAATAAGCTCATAACCAAAAAGCCAACAATAATGGCCCAGTCAATAAAATGTAATCCCATATCATTGTAATGAAACTGCAAAATACCAAGTTCAACCAACCCATATTTTAAAAACTATTAAAACTTGTCACGCCTCGATGTTGGTAATTTGGGTTAAATTTGTCTTCCCAAATTTTTTCGCAAAACCGCATACTTAGCTTGAAAACATACTTCGCCGAAATTCTTCTTCCCCTTGCCGTACCGAACTCCTTTACGTATCGCATTCCAAAAGAAATGGAACCATATGTGCATATAGGGTTGCGGGTGGTTGTGCCTTTCGGCAAACAAAAGCTACTCACAGGTATTGTTATTTCAATTCACGAAAAACCGCCTACGGCTTATCAAGCAAAGTATATTGATTCTTTGCTCGACGATGAGGCAATTGTAACCAAACGACAAATTCAGTTTTGGGAATGGATGGCCGGATATTATTTATGCAATAGGGGAGACATTCTCTTAGCGGCATTACCCGCCGGCCTTCGCTTGGCCAGTGAGTCAAAATACATTATGAACCCGGCTTTTGATGGTGATGTTTCCCGGTTTTCGGAACGGGAGTGCTACTTGCTCGATGCTTTAAGCAAACGAGAGGTACTTGATAGTAAGGAAGTTTCGGATGTGCTGGGTATAAAAAGCATTCAGAAGACTCTCAAGAATCTTCTCGATGGCGAGGCCATTATGATCATGGAGGATCTCAAAGAGCGTTACAAACCCAAAATCGAATCTTATGTAAAGCTTACAGATGCTGTAGCAGATGATGCCGGCTTGCAGGCTGCTTTTGAATCGCTCAAAAATGCGTCGAGACAAGAAGAAGCGTTAATGATGTATGTGCAGCTCAGCAATTGGTACGGCGACGAGATTTTGGAGGTAAAAAGGTTGGTTTTACAAAAGCGGGCAAACGTAACCTCGAGTGTGATAAACGAGCTGGTTAAAAAGGAAATTTTTGAGCTCGAAGATCGAGAGGTGGGGAGATTGCCCGAGTCAGAAGGTGGAGCAACGGCCGAGTTTGAATTAAATGAATTTCAGTCGACAGCACTAGGTGAAATAAATTCACATTTTGAATCGAAGGATACCGTATTGCTCCATGGCATTACTTCGTCGGGGAAAACCGAATTGTACGTACATCTAATCCGAGAACAGTTAAACAAGGGCAAACAAGTTTTGTATATCCTTCCGGAAATAGCCCTCACAACGCAAATGATTCAGCGGTTGCAGCGATACTTTGGCAACCGGGTGGCCGTTTACCATTCTAAATTCAATCAAAATGAACGTGTTGAAATTTGGAACCTGGTATTGAATAACGATGGCGAAAAAGGAAGCTTGATCCTCGGTGCCCGAAGTGCAGTATTTCTACCCTTTTCAGATCTGGGACTAGTAATTGTTGATGAAGAACACGAAACTTCATTTAAGCAATATGAGCCCGCACCGCGGTACCACGCACGCGATTCGGCGATTGTCCTTGCTTCTATTCATGGGGCAAAAGCACTTTTAGGTTCTGCTACACCATCGTATGAGTCTATGTACAACGCCCAAATCGGTAAGTTCGGGTATGTAACACTAAATGAGCGGTATGGCGGAATACAGCTCCCCGAAATGACCACGGCTTCGCTCAATAAAAAAAACGCCCCGTCGGGGTATTTTACACGCGAATTATTAGAGGAAATCAAGAACTCACTCGAGCTGAAAGAGCAGGTTATTCTTTTTCAAAACCGAAGAGGATATGCCCCTGTATTGGTATGCGAAATGTGCGGATGGTCGCCCGAATGTACCCGATGCGACGTAACACTTACTTTCCATAAAAGCCAAGATCGATTGGTGTGTCATTATTGCGGCAGCAAATACCAAAGTCCACACTTATGCGCAGCATGTGGGTCGCATAAATTAAAACTCGCGGGTTTTGGAACGGAGCGCATCGAAGAGGAAATTCTTATTCATTTTCCCGATGCGAAGGTTGCCCGACTCGACCTGGATAGCACCAGAAGTAAATATGGGTACCAAAAAATTCTAACAGATTTGCAAGATGGCTTTATCGATATTTTAATCGGTACCCAAATGGTAACAAAAGGTCTGGATTTTGGAAAAGTAAATCTTGTGGGAATTCTTAATGCCGACTTATTATTGAAGTTTCCTGACTTTAGAGCAACCGAAAGAGGTTTTTCGCTAATGACGCAAGTAGCAGGTAGGGCAGGGCGCCGGGAGAAAAGAGGGAAAGTAATAATTCAAAGTTACGACCCAAGCCAATGGGTAATTCAGCAGGTCGTAAATGGAAATTACAATGCGGTTGCAAAAAAGGAGCTGGGCGAACGACAAAAATTTGGTTACCCACCATATACACGGCTTATACAACTTACCTTCAGGCATAAGCAAGTAGAATTGGTGGATTATTGTGCGGCACGCTACCACAAAGAGCTTCGCGCATTTTTGGATGAAAATCAAATTCTGGGGCCGGAATATCCTGCCGTGGCAAGGGTTAAAAATCGATTTAATAAAAACATTATCATCAAAGTAAATCGAAATGTGAATTTAGGTGACTTAAAATCAAGACTGAATGATTTAAATAATCGGTTCTTTTCGGATAACGATTTTAAGGCTGTGCGACTCATAATTAATGTAGATCCGCAATAGGAATAGCATTTTCTTTTATCTTGGCACTCATAATTTTCAGGTTTGAAAAACGTTTTTGGTCAGTGGATATTTTTGAAAAGGTTACTTATTTCCATTCTTGGTTTGGTAACCTGGCCGCGATTTGTATGGACAAATAAGTCGGTTGTTGCAGGTATGGATGTTCTGACAAAACTCCCACCGCAAAATGTGATTTTTGTATCCAATCATCAAACTTATTTTGCCGATGTAATGCTTATGTACCATGCTTTTAGCGCTGCAAAATGGAAGATGAAACGCGGCATTAGAAATCCGGTTTACTTACTTGCGCCGAAGACAAATATCTATTATGTGGCTGCTCTCGAAACCATGAAAAGCGGTTTTTTGCCAAAGCTTTTTGCTTACGCAGGTGCTGTTTCGGTTAAGCGCACATGGCGTGAAGCAGGAAAGGATATTAAAAGAGAAGTCAACCCGGAAGATCCGCAAAAAATAGGGAAAGCCATTCAAACAGGTTGGCTAATAACCTTTCCGCAAGGAACAACCAAACCTTTTGTAGAAGGGAGAAAAGGTACAGCACATCTAATAAAGCAGTATAAACCCGTTGTAGTTCCTGTTAATATTGATGGGTTTAGAAGGGCATTTGATAAGAAAGGACTCAAAATTAAAAAACGCGATTCGCGCTTGTTAATGAAGTTTTATGAACCGCTAGAAATAGATTGCGATGCACCGGCTGAAGAAATTCTCGAGCAAATCATGTACGCCATTCGCCAAAGCCCCGAATTTATGAAGGTGAATTTATTGTCGAAAGAGCAAGAGAAATAAACTCTCAAAATCCGGAGTAAGTTTTTACTTACCAAGCATTACATTCTTTTCTATCGGGTAAGAATTAAAAGTTCCCAAGCCTTTGCAAACTAAATTCATATTTTCATTTTCGCAATAAATAGCGCCTTCGCTGCTCAGCAATCTGTTGCCTTCAAAAACAACTTTTCCGACACCGATTAATTTATCACCAAACTTAATCGGTGCATAATAGTTTATCTTAAACTCGACGGTGCTAACCAGTCTTTGCTGCTCGACAGCAAGTGAAAGCGCCGAAACTCCCAATATTCCGTCCATCATCGCAGCAATAGCACCACCATGTGCGGCAGCGGGATTTGATAAGTGCTGTTTGGTAATCTCCATTCGATACTCCACATGCCCCGGCTCAATTACTTTGAGCTCTAGCCCCAACAGTGTACCAAAGGCATTTACTTGGTTGTATTTTTTAAGAATAGGATTCATTTATAAGATCGTTTTTATTTGTTGATAAACAACACGTTAATATCCTGCTGCTGTATCGTCACCTCTTGGGTCGCCACAACTTTGGAGCGTTTTTGATTCATTTACCAAAATGGCATCTACCCGACCTAATGTCGGAACGATTGTGATTTCGTGCTCCATAGATTTTAATTTTTCGATTAATTCCGCTTCAAACCTACCATCCTCTAACATTATTACATCAGGAAGCCATTGGCTATGAAACTTCGGCGCACCGATAGCTGTTTTCAAATCCATATCAAATATAGCCGTATTCATAATCGTTTGAAAAACTGATGTAATAATGGTCGAGCCTCCCGGCGATCCCGCAACGAGAAATAATTCACCATCTTTTTCAACAATTGTAGGGGTCATTGAGCTTAGCATTCTCTTATTGGGAGCAATGGCATTTGCTTCACCACCTACCAATCCAAACATATTTGGGGTTCCCGGCTTAGCACTAAAATCATCCATTTCGTTGTTTAAAAAAAAACCGCCGCCTGCCACCAGAATTTTGCTCCCGTAGTGGCCGTTAAGTGTGGTGGTTACAGAGACCGCATTGCCGGCCTCATCCACCACCGAAAGATGTGTCGTCTCCGTCGATTCTATCGGGACTCTAATTTTGCCTTCTTTAATTTCACTGCTCGGTGTAGCCGCTTTTGGATCAAAATCCTTCATCCGCGTTTTTAAATAATCTGCATTCAGCATTTGTTTTTCGGGAATAGTGAGAAATCCGGGATCACCCAAGAAAACTGACCTGTCGGCATATACGCGTCTCTCCATCTCGGTGATTAAATGGATGTATTCTACCGAATTATGAGTGATATTATCCGTGGCGGCATTCTCCCACATTTTTAAAAGCTGAACAATGGCAATTCCACCGCTTGAAGGTGGAGGCATAGAATAAACCGTGAAATTATGGAACTCTCCTTGGGTGGGCTTTCGCCAAACGACCTTGTAGTTTTTTAAATCACTTAAACTTATAATTCCACCGCCCGATTTCATTTCATCTGCGATAAGCTGGGCAGTACGACCGGAATAAAACTCATCTGCGCCTTTGTCTGAGATTCTTTGCAGAGTGGCAGCTAAATCTCTTTGAATCAGTGTGTCGCCTTCGACCCATTGGCCGGATGATTTAACGAAAGGGTTTTCTTTAGGGCCTCGTGATTCAAATTCAGGTCTGTATTGATTAAATAGATTTGCTTGCTTTTCTGTAATGGGAAATCCCTCTTCGGCCAAGGTTATAGCCGGAGCGATTAAATCATTCATACTTAATTCGCCGTATTTATCACTGCTTTCATAAAGTCCGCGTACCGATCCGGGTATTCCAACAGCGAGATGAGAATCTGTGCTTTTTCCGGTGATAACATTTCCCTCACTATCCAAATACATATCTTTTGTAGCAAGTGCCGGAGCAGTCTCTCTAAAGTCGAGTGTGTTTACTTCACCGGTATTCATTCTTACCACCATAAAGCCGCCGCCGCCAATGTTTCCGGCTTGGGGATAACACACTGCTAGTGCCCACTGCATAGCTATGGCAGCATCAATAGCATTACCACCTTTTTGAAGTATTTCTGCACCTATCTTAGCCGCTTCGGGATGCGCGCAAGACACAGCTGCCGATAGGCCGTTTAGCGATTTGTTGAGTTTAATATGCTGACCAACAGTTTGTTCGCACATCCCTCCAATGAAGAGAAGGCTAAATACAATTGCAAATAGTTTATTCATAAATTACTTCCATTTCCATTACGAGTGGCTCTAATGGCCAATCACTTTGATCGGTTTTTACCAAGGACATTTTTTCCAACACATCCAGCCCTTCATATATTTCTCCAAACACGGTATGCTCGCCATCCAGGTGCGGAGCGCCACCAACGGAGCGGTATACTTTACGCTTCCATTCGGGGATAATAATTTCATTATCTCGCTCCATGGCCATAAGTTGGGGGTCATTCAGTGGTTGGCCTTGAACGAAGTAAAAGTTATAAGCCGACGAATATTTGTCCGGGTTGTCGGTGTAACGGCGTGCCATGGCTAATGCCCCCTTTTTATGCAAGTGCTCCGGTTTAATTTCGGGTGGAAGCTCGTATCTCCCAATTAAAATCCGTTTTAAATCCTCCTCTTCTTTATCATTATTTCCTCCTTGAACTACGAATTTTTCTAACACTCGGGTAAACTCGGTGTTATTGAAGTATTCTCGCTTTACCAACATAAGAAAGTTGGCAGTGTGAATAGGCGTGTCGTCAAAAAGTCGAAACTTGATTACACCCATTCGTGTTGTCAGCTTGATTTTTCGTTCGGGGTTTTTTTCAAAATACTCGAGTAAAAACGCTTCTGCATTATCCGATTTTAAAATGGGAAACGCTCTTTTGGAAAGTGTGGTAGTACTATCTGATGGTGAGGTTATCAATGTGTCGGGCGCAACTTCATTGTCTTTTTCCAACAATATTCGTTTTGGTTCTCCAACATTGCATGCATGAAGAATTAAGATTGGAAATGCGATGAGAGCCGCACAATTCCACAAAAAATATTTTTTCATTATTCAAAGGTGTCGTCGTACTCTTCAATTTTTTGACGGGTTTCTGTTTGCTCAGGACCGTTGAGCGTGCGGTGTCTGGGTTTAACCAGTTTTGCCTTTCCGGATACTTCTAGCGGATTTTTATATGTCCCTTTTTCAATAACCGCATGCCACACACCATCATAAGGTACGGTGAATTCTACAGGCGATTTATCAGCAGGACCCCCGCGATAGCGATAGGTCTTTCCGCCTTTGTAGTTTTCAAGTTGGTCGGAGTGAATTAAAAGAACCGTGGTAGGTTTGTCGAAATCTACCAC
>Ga0079223_10001695_pt1 | contig 13313 bp, 13 predicted proteins | sample Stecom2011_FD_75072 | JGI IMG/M metagenome (GOLD analysis project Ga0079223, IMG submission 75072) | Agricultural soil microbial communities from Utah to study Nitrogen management - Steer compost 2011 | ecosystem: Environmental > Terrestrial > Soil > Agricultural land | place: USA: Utah... | reverse complement strand
TCATATAGCCTCGCTCGTCCAAATTCTCGATAATATACTTGGCAATGGAGTTTAAACCCAGAGGGAGGCATAGCATGCGCAGTTGCTGGAGCAAACGTTGTTGAAATGTCGTATCATATGCTGTAAACTGTTCAAAGCTAACCTGCTTTCTTTCCCGGATGGGTTCTCCCACATCGCCCCGATCCTGGAAGTACTGTTCCCAATCGATGTCAAACTCGGTCTCTTCGTTTTCTGTTGGGGGCAGCTCTTCTTCCCGATCATCCAGCTCCAACATGGGATTCTCCAGATATTGTTGCGACAAATACTGGGAGAGTTCCAATGCTGGCAACTGAAGCAATTTTATCGCCTGTTGCAATTGAGGAGTCATCAGCAGCTTCTGAGTTTGCTGTAGCTCAAGGTTAAAGTCCAACCTCATTGTGCCCCACCTCCTTGCCTTTGCTACTATATATATATTCGTGTTTTATAAAAAAACTCCTGCAAAAATGATGCCACAGCAAATATTTGACAATTGATTCAAGGCAAGTTCTTTTCCTTGACAATTAGTCTCGTATCTGTAAAAATGTTTAGGTAAGCTAAAATGCAACCATGAATTATTAAGGAGGTCATAGATATGAAAAAGGATATCCATCCTAAGTACCACAAAGTTACCGCCACCTGTGCCTGCGGTGCTCAATTTGAAACAGGTTCCACCAAAGAAAATATCCGCGTGGACATCTGCTCCAACTGCCACCCCTTCTTCACCGGCGTACAGAAAATCGTCGACGCCACCGGCCGAGTGGAAAAGTTCAACAGAAAATACAACCGCAACAAATAAAAACCCGTCAGCCGACGGGTTATTTTTTTGGCCAATTCGGGGACGGTTCTGTTTTTGTCCTATACCATATCCTGGGGCCGAACAAGGCTGTCAAATTCAGCCGCAGTCAAGTAGCCCAACTCCACAGCTGCATCCTTGAGGCGGATGCCTTTTTTATGGGCCAATTTGGCGATGGCTGCAGCCTTTTCATAGCCGATGTGGGGATTGAGGGCGGTGACCAGCATCAGGGATTTATCCAAGTTCTCCTGCATCTTCTGCCTATTGGCCTTGATACCGGATGCACAATTTTTGTCAAAGGACTCGATGCCGTCAGCCAATAGACGCACAGACTGCAAGAAATTATAAATACATAAGGGCATAAAGACATTGAGTTGGAAATTGCCTTGGGAGGCGCCGAAGGCGATGGCGGCGTTGTTGGCCATGACCTGACATGCCACCATGGTCAGTGCCTCGGATTGGGTGGGATTGACTTTCCCTGGCATGATGGAACTGCCGGGCTCGTTTTCAGGGATTAAGATTTCACCCAAACCGCAACGAGGACCGCTGGCGTACCAGCGCACATCGTTGGCAATCTTCATTATATCGCCGGCCAGGGCTTGCAGGGCGCCATGGGCAAAGACCAGTCCATCTTTACTAGTCAGGGAGTGGAATTTATTTTCCGCCGTTACAAACCGCGTCTCTACTTCGTCACTTATTTCCTGGGCCACCAAGCTGGCAAATCCCTGGGGCGCATTTAAGCCGGTGCCCACTGCGGTGCCGCCCAGGGCCAGCTCCCGCAGACCCTCCAGGGACTGGCTAATGTTGGTCTGGGCCTTGGCAATCATTTCACGCCAAGCACTGATTTCCTGGGAAAAGGCTATGGGCACAGCATCCTGAAGATGGGTCCGGCCTGTCTTTACGATGCCTGTATTCTCCTTTTCCAGGCGGGTTAGGGTTTCTTCAAATTTGGCTAGGGCCGGCAAGAGATTTCCCTCTATTTCGGTGACGGCGGCGATGTGCATGGCAGTGGGGAATGTGTCATTAGAACTTTGAGACATATTGACATGGTCGTTGGGGTGGACAATTCCCTCCCCCAATATTTCATTGGCCCGATGAGCGATTACTTCGTTGACATTCATATTGCTCTGGGTGCCACTTCCAGTTTGCCAGACCACCAGGGGAAAGTGCCCATCCAATTTGCCGTCGTAAATTTCCTCGCAGACCTGCTCGATGGCCTGTAGTTTGGCAGCATCCAGCCGCTCCAGGCGGTTGTTGGCCCGGGCCGCGCATTTTTTCAAGACGCTGAAGGCACGAATAACCTCCAGGGGCATCCTCTCCTGGCCAATCCGGAAATTTTCCAGACTGCGTTGAGTTTGAGCTCCCCACAGCTTTTCCGCTGGAACCTTGATCTCTCCCATGGTATCTCTTTCAACCCGGTAATCCTCTGTCATTTGTAATTCCTCCCATTCTACTTTTCTCCGTCTATACGGCCTCTCAGACAGCACCATGGCTGTAGCGCAACCGAAAAAAGGACAAAATTGTACGTCCCCAATGTCCCTTTTGGGGGAAAGGGACAAAATTACACGTCCCCAATGTCCTTTTTCTTGGCCAGGTGGTCTTTGAGTTCTTGGAGTTCTAACCATCGTTCCATCTTGGCCTCTAATTCATGTTCCAGGGCCTGGGTCTGCTGATGCAGGTCCTGAAGGTGCTGGTAATCGTCGCCGCCCTGATTAAGTTCCTGCAAGAGCTGGTCCAGTTGGGTCTGCAACTGGTCTATTTGCTGCTCCAACTCTTGGTATTCCCGCTGCTCTTTGTAGCTGAGCTTGGTCTTTTGCCGCCGGGGACGGTTTTTTTTGGGTGTTTCTTGCTGGTGCTTTTCTTCTGGCTGGGCTAGATAGGAGCTAAAACTGCCGGTATAAAGTTCTACTCCGCCCTGGCCGTCCAGTGTGAGAAGATGGTCCATGGTCTTGTCTAAAAACCAGCGGTCGTGGGAGACTGCCAGCACAGCGCCGGGGAAATCCTCCAAATAGTCCTCCAGCACAGTCAAGGTTTCGATGTCCAGGTCGTTGGTGGGTTCGTCCAAAAGAAGAACATTGGGTTCTTCCATGAGCACGCCCAGCAGGTAAAGACGCCTACGTTGACCGCCGGAGAGGTCTCGGATGTAAGTCCACTGCTGGGGACCCTCGAATAAAAAGCGCTCCAACATCTTGGCTGCGCTGATGTTTCCCTGGGCGGTGTTGACTGTATGGCGAATTCCCTCTACATACTGAATGACCCGGAGGTTGTCATCAAGTTCCTGGGCCTGCTGGCGATAGTAACCAATTTTTACTGTCTCACCCCGCTCCACCCAGCCGCTGTCTGGGGCGACGCGGTCAGCGATGATATCCAATAGGGTGGATTTGCCGCTGCCGTTGGGGCCTACGATGCCGATACGATCCCGGGGCAGCAGTGTGTAGCTGAACTGGCGGAGCAGGGTTCTTCCACTGTAACCCTTGCTGATATCCTTTAACTCTATGACCTTTTTGCCCAGGCGCTGGGCGGGGATGTCCAGCTCCACCTGGGCCTTCTCGCCCAGGAAGGACTGTTCCTTCAAGTCCTGGTATTTTTGTTTGCGAATCTTTTCCTTGGTTGAGCGGGCCTTGGCCCCCTGTTGTAGCCAGGTCAGCTCTCGACGCAAGGCGGCCCGGTGTTTACGCTGGGCGGCCCGCTGGGCCTCAGCCAACTCTTCCTTAAGCTCTAAAAATTTTTGGTAGCCACCGGCGCAATCCAGAAACTGGCCCCGATCCACCTCCAGCACCCGATTTGAGACCCGACTGAGCAAACGCCGATCGTGGGTTATGAGGAGCAGTGCCTCTCGACGCTTTTCCAGATAATCTTCCAACCAGAGTATAGCCTGGGTGTCCAAGTGGTTGGTGGGCTCATCCAAGATAAGAAGCTGGCAGGGCGTGATTAAAGCCCGGGCCAGGGCGATGCGCTTGCCCTCCCCCCCGGACAAAGATGCGGTGGAGCGCTGGAAATCCCCTACTCCTAAACGAGTGAGGGCGGCCTTGCCGTTGCTCTCCATCTCCCAGCCCCCCAGACGGTCCAATTTTAGATTGAGTTGGGCAATTTCCTGGGCCAAGGCTGAATCCTGGGGCAGGGCCTGGGCCTGGTCCACCAGGGCGTGGTAAGTGTAAAGAGCCTGCGACACTGGATCGTCCCCGGCAAAGACCTCCCGGAGTATGGTGCTACGGGGATTTATTTCTGGATTTTGGGGGAGGTAGTGAATTCTGACTTCCCCCGCCAGGGTCACCCCGCCGGTGTCCGGTGTCACCACGCCGGCCAAGATGGCGGCCAGGGTGGATTTGCCGGCCCCATTGCTACCGATTAGGGCGATTTTATCCTGGGAATCTATGCCGAAATTTACATGGGAAAAGAGTACATGGCCGTAATCTTTGCTAATATTTTCGGCGCTGAGAATGTGCATTGTTATTCACCTGCGGTATCTATTTGCTGGGTTGTTGATTTGTTGTCCAGGGCTTTGTTGTCTTCGATATAGACGCTGCGTGACGGGAAGGCCACTCTTACCCCTTCCCCTTCCAGAATATCCATGATTTTAAAGAGTACGTCTTCCCGGGCCGCCAACCATTGGCTCCAGACCGTGGTGTTGGTAAAACAATAGACAAAAATATCCAAGCTACTCTTGCCGAATTGCTCAAAGTTGACAAAGATGGTGCCGGGATGGATTTCGGGATGGTTCTCCAGCATGTGGCGCATTTTTTCCAGGCACCGCTCCAGAGCGGCTTTGGGGGTTGAATAGGAGATTCCCAAGGTAAAATCTATCCTCCTACGCCCCATCCTGGTCCAATTGGTAATGGGTTCCTTGGCCAAAACCGAGTTGGGCACGGTGACCAGGGCCTGGGCGAAGGTCCTGATCTTTGTGCTGCGAAAGGTTATATCCTCCACAGTGCCCTCCACATCGCTGGCAACGATCCAGTCCCCAATAGTAAAGGGCTTTTCCACCAAGATGACGAACCCGCCAAAGAGGTTAGCAGCAGTGTCCTGGGCTGCCAGGGCAAAGGCCAAACCTCCAATACCCAAGCCTGCGATGAAGCCGGTGATGTCATAGCCCCATTCATTCATCAGCACAGTAAAACTCAGTGCGATGATAATACCGCGCAATGTCTTGGATAACAGCGCCAAAAACATTTTGTCCAAGTCGTAGACAGAGCCAATTTTGGTGATGAGTCCAGATGTGGAGCTAACCATATTGTACAGACCATGGGATATAAAAACGATGACGGCGGAGCGGAAAAGCTGAGAGGCAAAGGTCTTATATTCCGGGTTTGCCAACAAATACAGAGCTGCCAGGTAAAGGCCCAGACAAATTATTATCCAGGCCACCGGCTTGCGAAAGGACTCCACCAATTTATTGTCGTATTCGGTCTTGGTTTTCCGGGTCAGATGGAGCAGAAAACCCAGTATGTACCTGGAAACAATGCGGCTGAGGATATAAAAGCCCAACACAATGGCCAAGGCATAGGTATATTCTTTTAGGTAATCCTGCCAAAAATTTATCACGGTGCTCAAATTCAATGCAATCCCTCCCCTATTTCTCTATTCTACTATAACGGTTTGTCCACACATAAAGCAAGGGAAGCAAAGCATCCCCCTCATAGTAAAAACCGACGCCAGGCGCCGGTCCAGAACTATTCGGTTAAAGATTCTACCAATTCCACCAACGCACCTACAGCCTGTTCAGCGTCCTCGCCCTCAGCTTTGATGAGGATTTCGGTGCCTTGACCTACACCCAAGGACATGACGCCCATGATGCTCTTGGCGCTGACTTCCTTTTCATCTTTGATGATGTTGATGTCGCACTTAAACTGGTTTGCTTTTTGCACGAATAGGGCGGCGGGACGGGCGTGGAGACCAGTCTTATTCTGAACTGTTACTTTTTTTTCTGCCATTTAGATTTCCCCTTCTCGTTTTTTGTCATTATACTACACAAACTATTTTTTGTCAGGCCTAATTCCCGAATCCGCCAGTTTTTGCAATCTGCGCAGGCGATAATTCACAGCGGACTTGGATAAAGGCGGGTTGGCTGCTTGACCCAATTCGTCCAGCGTCGCCTCGGGAAACTCCAGGCGCAAGCGCGCTACTTGACGCAAACCTGGGCTAAGGGATTCGATACCCCGGATGGCTGCCAAACGGCGGATGGCGGCAACCTGACGTTGGGCAGCGTCTACTGTCTTGTTGAGATTAGCGGTTTCGCAATTGACCAGGCGATTGACCCGGTTGCGCACCTCTTTATAGACCCGGGCGTTTTCAAATGCCAGGCGACCTTGATTGCTGCCCATGGTACTGAGTAGCGACGCAATATTGTCCGAATCCTTGATATAGAGGACATGCTCCCGTTTACGGGAAACGATGCCACTCTTGATCCCCATATCCCGGAGCATAGCTGCCATATATTTGGCGTGGCTCTGTCGCTCGGTGGCGATTTCCAGATGATAGCCATTAACTTCGGGATTGCTAACAGAACCTCCGGCCAAGAAACAGCCCCGAAAGTAGGCCTTGCGGCAACAGGGGCGTAACTCCTTATCCGCCCTATCCCCTGAGGGGATTAGCCCCAATTGACCGATAATAGCCTGGGTATGCTTGGGTTCGGAAATTTTGACCAAGTAACTGATATTTTTTCGCAGGCGCTCTTTTTTCCGGGCTAGAATCTGAGGAACGATGCCAAATTCCCTTTTGAATAGCTTGTACAAGCGCCGGGCAATATAGGCATGCTCGGTTACTACATTCAACATGAGATGATTGCCAGATAGCTGTAAATTTCCATTGGTAACGATAAAAGCCGCCAGTTCTGCCCGTCGGCAACAGCTTCCCTTGTTTTCCAAACGGCACAGTTCAGATTTGACTGTGGCGGTAAACGACATCTAACTCATCTCCCTTGTACAAACTGAGGTTATTTTCGAGGATTCTTGAGCTGAGCCTCCAACAACATCTGGTCCAATATGCGGGTGGGACGATAGGATTCCTTGGCTATCCGGGCCAACAGTGTTCTGGCCAAACCTTCAGGAGCATGGCGGGCCACCAACCCGGGCTGGAGGAGATTGTCCGCCACCAACTTAACACGCATCTGATGGAGACGGGCCCAATCTATTTTCACCGGTTCCGCGCCTTCTGCGGCATAGCGTTCCAGCATATCCGCCGGCACCGACTGGTTGTTGACCAGAGCATAGTCAAAAATCCCCTGGCCAACATGGTCGTGAATGGCCTGAATATGGTCGGCAACGGTATAGCCCCGAGTCTCACCCACCTGAGTCATAATATTGCACACATAAAATTTTAAGGCCTTACTGGCAGCCATGGCCTCGACTACTCCCCCCACCAAGAGGTTGGGCAGCAGGCTGGTATAGAGACTGCCGGGCCCCACCACGATGGCATCGGCAGCAGCAATTTCCTCTAAGACCTCGGAAATTGCCTGGCACTGAGGAACCAGCTCTAAGCGCTCAATTACCGTATCCACATTGCCGATATTGGATTCACCCCAGATTATACTGCCATCGGTACAAGTGGCTTTTAAGCGCACATTCTCTTCGGTCACCGGCAGCACCTTACCGCGAATGGCAAGGACCTTGCCTGACTCCCGCACCGCCTGTTGAAAACCAAGGATTTGAGTCATTCCAGCCAGAAATAAATTACCGAGGCTATGGCCGCTGAGGCCTCCCTCCTGGAACCTGTGCTGAAAGAGACGTTCCAAAAGGGGTTCGGTATCAGCCAGGGCCACCAAACAATTGCGAATATCCCCCGGCGGCGGCATCTCCAATTCTCCCCGGAGAATGCCAGAAGAACCGCCATCGTCGGCCACCGTCACCACGGCGGTTAGATTGCTGGTGAACCCCTTAAGGCCCCGGAGCAATGTGGACAGTCCAGTCCCACCACCGATGACAACGATACGGGGGCCACGTTTCAAAGAGCGAATCTGGTAGAGCGCGTCCACCATTTTCTCGCTTTTGGGCGCCAAATCCAACAAAAGTGTGCGAATAAATCCCCTGCCAGCCAATATCATCAAGGCCAGGCCGGCCCCAAACATCAGGATCAAGTTTAAGTGACCTCCGTCCATGAAGGTCGTAACTCTATTGATAATGTTTACAATAAGATTTCGCAGGGTAGGCAGACCTAGGATTAAAGCCAGTCCCGCAATGGAGGCCACCAGAAAACCCACGGCAAAAACCACCAGCCAACGCTTTATTCCCAAGCCCGGATAGAGTAGCTTTAATAGCCTACGCAATATCTCACCCCCTAGGATCTCTCTATGTCTCGGTGCATTGTAGAGACATTCTGTCCCAAGTCAGAGAAAAAAGTGGCCAGCATATTGGCGATGGTCACCGAGCGGTGTTTGCCACCGGTACAGCCCACGCTGACAATTAGCTGGGTTTTTCCCTCCTCCACATAACATGGTATTAGATAGCTCAGCAAATCTTGCAATTTCTTGAGGAATTGATGGGTCATGGTCCAGCCCATGACATAATCATTGACTGCCTGATCCTGGCCTGTGAGGTCCCGCAATGCCTCCTGGTAATGCGGATTGGGCAAAAAGCGGACATCAAAGACCAGGTCCGAATCCATGGGCAGGCCGTATTTAAAACCAAAGGAGACCACGGTTATGTTGAGCAATTTCCCTTGGGTTCCATCCCTGACAAAGAGAGCGAAGAGTTTTTGCCGCAACTCGGCTCCGGTCAAGGAAGAGGTATCCAACATCACGTCGGCCCGTCCCCGCAACGGCGTCATACGTTGCCGCTCCAATTCTATACCCTGTTCCACACCACCTTCGGGGGTTAGGGGATGATTGCGGCGACTTTCCTTGAATCGTTGCACCAAGTTAGCGGTGCTGGCTTCTAAATAGAGAATCTGGGCAGGATGGGCTAAATCGGCAAGAAACTGCTCGATTTCATCAAAAAAATGCCCACCTCGGACATCCACCACCGCCGCCACTTTGTCCACCTTGGTGGACTGCTCGCAGAGTTCGATGAATTTTGGCAAAAGTTGGGGCGGCAGATTGTCCACACAATAATAGCCCATGTCCTCGAAGGCATGCATAGCAATGGTCTTGCCCGCGCCAGATAATCCAGTGATGATTACTACATTCATTTTGACCCCCCTCTACACAAAATACTTCTCACTTCTTCTGCATTCGCCCTTCAGTGGGAATTATCCTGCCAGTCTACGTTGACTACCCTTTCCCTTTCAATTCCCAGACCCTGAACCAACCGAAAACCCGCCTCAAATTTGCCCACTGCCTGGGGAGAATGGGCATCGCTACCGATGACAAACTCCAATTCTGGAATTTGTGCCGCCCGTTGAATGTCCCCAGCACTTTCGGCCGTATGTCTGCAATTGATTTCCATCCGCGTCCCACGCCGGGCGCAGGCCCGGGCCAACTCCCGGCTGTCTATGGGCAGGCCATAGCCGGGATGAACAACGATGTCCACTGGATTCCTTTCCACGCAGCGCACCACGGCCTGGGTAAAACTATCATAAAGCAGGTGGCGCTGACGACGACTAAACAGTGCCATGTAGCGCCTAGGATAGTAAGCCCACCAGTCCGGAAGCCCCCTGGGCACTATCCGGGGATGCAAACCCACCAGCACCATGTCCAAGGCCTCCACCACTTCCGAAGGTATATCCAGTTCGCCGTCCAGGGAGATTATATTAGCCTCAATGTTAAAAAGCAGGCGGGTGTTGATTCCGGGGGTGGCGGCTACAGCGCGGCGCAGTCTGAACCAGCGCCGCCGGGGAACACCGACAAAGAGCAAATTGGGCCCATGTTCTGCAATTCCCAACTCTCTAAGGCCCATTTCCTCCGCCGCCCTCAAGTTATCTTCTATGCTACCGCTGGCATGGCTCCAACGGGTATGGGTATGGTAGTCGGCAAGGGGACGCATACCAACCTTCCTTTCTCTGATCCCTAAACCTGGGGCGAAGGTACACTGACGGTGTCGTGACCTCGCCTGCGCAGAAACCCCTTGATAGCTGCCTGGGAAGTATTGACAACTTGATCCGCCTCAAGTCCCACAGCCTCAGCCATCTTAACAGCTTGGTCCAGCTTACCCACGGCGGTGGAAAAATGAGCATCGCTACCCAAGCAAACTCGCCCCCCCAGACGGGCGATGTGTTGGGCCAGGGTTTGACAGTTTTCTCTGCTACCCTTGCGCACCATCCCGGACAGAGATGTGTTGTTGATCTCCAGCAAGACGTTATGGTCCAAAGCGGCCTGGGCCACCTTTTGCGGATCGATGTTAAAGGCTGGATTGCCAGGATGCACGATTACGTCCACCTTGCCACTGGCCATGGCCCGAACCAAGGTGCGAGTGTTTTCTTCTACGCTGCCAGACTTATGGCAATCCCAGTGAAAACCAGCCAGGACGATGTCTAAATTCTTGAGAAAACGCGGGGAAAGATCTATATTTCCCTGAGCATCGATGATATTAGCTTCGACACCCTTGAGGATCTCCACCCCGTGGATGACCCGGGGCAGCACCCGCAAATTGGAAAAGTGGTATTTATGTGGTGCCCCGGGCATGGCGGGCCCATGGTCGGTGATGGCAATGAGCTCAATTCCCCGCTCTACTGCCCCCCGGACATTTTCCAGAATGGTGCTATAGGCATGACCACTGGCGACGGTATGCACATGCAGGTCAGCAATAACTTTCATCTCTTAACTCTCCCTCAACAAAATCACTCAAATCCGCCACCGGCCCCTTAACCTATCCCACAAGCGGCGCACCTTGTCTGGCATTCCTTCCCAGCTGCCCAGCTTTATTTCTCTAAGTTGGGCCAGCATATAGCGGGTATGCAGTTTTTCCCAGGGAATTCTGCTGAAAACGTCCCGAAATTCCTCACTTTTGAACTGAGCCAATTTTTCCTTGACCCCAGTCCAGCTCCCAGTGCTGATGAACAAAAAGAAAATTGCACCCAGCCCCAGCATGCCAGCCAGCGTCAAGAAGCCTTTGAGAACGCCACCTCGTTGGGCCGGCGGGGGATTGGCGGTGGATTGCAACGGCGGGCTTTCTTCAATTTCCTCTTCTGTTTCCGTTACCGGCGGATTTTCGGGAATTCCATACAGAGTGGCAAAAGCTACTTCGCCAAACAGGCTGATACCAGCCTCGGCGTGGAGCCGACTGTTGGTATGGGCTCCCACCTCCAACAACAGAGCCCGGGGATGGAGGTCCTGGTTGTAATCGCCCTGGGCATAGAATATCCCCTTGACCAAGTCTGGATAGATTTCGTCGGCGGTAGCCTTGAGCTGCCAGGCAAATTCATCATTGACTCGGTAGGTGGGGTTCTGGGTCCCCACCACCAGCATTACTTGGGTTACCTCTGTGCCGTCGACCTCTTCATAGTATTCGCCCACTGGGGCGGCATCCCTATGCACATCAAAGATGGCGTCCCAATCCTCATCCAGCATATCCAGCACTGCACTGCGGGAACGACGATAGGAACCAGAGTAGGGAAAAAATGTCTGTTGAACATGGTTTACTTCCACACTGTCCTGGGCTTCCAGGCTTTCTTTAAACTGACCCCCAACGCTATAGACTCCACCGGGCCGCTGATCTGTAGAGTGTACTCCATCAGAGGGCTCATAGGATTCGCCGCTATGGGTATGGTAAATTGCTATGTTGCCAGAATCTGCCCCCTCAAGCCCCTGGACCGGAAGGGCTAGGCTACTGTCATCCTCCACCACCCTTGCCCAGGCACGAAGCCGTCCTTCATCCACCTTGTACACCCGATAAAGACAATTGTCTTTATCTAAAAACTGGTCTCCCACCTGGATGCGAATCCCGGTGCGTAGTAGAACATTATGGGATTCATCGTATAAGGTATACCAGCGTCCATCCTCCAATTCAAATTTTTCATAGGCCTGGGCCGCCGATAGCAATAAAACCAGGAATAAAAATCCTGAAATCAGTGCCCTCCATCTCTTCATCATTCCACCTCCTGCTAATAATTTGCATCAGCAGCCTTGAAAATAACCAGAAAATCAAGAGAGGTGTTAGTGCCCTATGAAAAAGGGACAAAAGGAACCGTCCCTTTTGTCCCGCCCTTTTGTCCTGTCGCTTTTGTCCCGTTTTTTTTACCGGGCAATTAAATACCCCCATCCAAGGGATAGGGGTCTATGACTTAGAGGTGGGGCTCCACCCTGGAAAGCAGATCTTTTTTTGGCTGAAAGCCCACGGTGGTCTCCACGGCCTCGCCGCCTTTAAAAACCATGAGGGTAGGAATACTCATAACTCCGTATTTCTGGGCCAGTTCTCCCTCTTCATCCACATTGACTTTGACCACTTTGAGTTTGTCTCCCAGCTCATTGCTCACTTCTTCCACCACCGGGGCAACCATGCGGCAGGGGCCACACCATTCAGCCCAAAAGTCCACCAATACCGGCTGGTCGGAATTGAGTACCTCCTGTTCAAATTCTGCACCAGTAATCTCTTTGGCCATACTAATCATCCTCCCTAAAATATTCTTCAATGTATTCAGCTGCACTGAGGGCGGCTATACAGCCGTCGCTGACAGCGGTTACCACTTGACGCCATTTCTTTTGTCGCACATCTCCCATAGCGAAGACACCGGGGATGTTGGTGCGCATATCTGCATCGGTAATAATATACCCTTCCTTATCCAGAGCGATGCCCGAATCCACCAGAGGACCACCGGGTTGCCGCCCCACAAAGACAAAGAGCCCTTCGATATCTAAATGGCTTTCGCCACCGTCCTGGGTGTCGGTGAGGGTCACTCCTGAAACCTTCATTTCACCCTCAACCTCCGTCACGGTCTTATTCCACAGCGGTGTGATTTTTTTGTGCTCCAGCAAGCGCCGCTGCTGAATCTGCTCCGCCCGCAGGCGGTCACGCCGGTGAATGAGGTAGACGCGCTCGGCAAACTTGGTCAAGAATAGTGCTTCTTTTACGGCGGTGTCGCCGCCTCCCACCACGGCCACGTCCTTGCCGCGAAAGAAAGCTCCGTCGCAAGTGGCGCAGTAGGACACACCCCGGCCTACAAACTTTTTCTCACCGGGAACATTGAGCATCCGGGGCGTAACTCCGGTGGCCAGGAGCACAGTCTTGGCCTGCAGGGTTCCCTGTTCGGTGATTACATGCTTTATCTTTCCGTCCAGTTCCAACTTTTCCACCGGAGAATTGACCATGGTCACATCAAAACGGCTGGTCTGGGCCACCATATTGGCGGCCAGTTGGGCACCGGAAACCGGCTCTACAAAGCCAGGATAGTTCTCAATTTCATGGGTGAGAACAACTTGCCCTCCGGGCCCCTTGCCCTCAACGATGGCTGTACTGAGCATGGCTCGGCCGGCATAAAGTCCTGCCGTCAGGCCAGCCGGCCCCCCGCCTACGATAACCACATCATGCAAGTTTTCCATACTATACCTCCTATACCCCTGTGGGGTATATCGTAGCAAATTTAATATGTCCTGTCAACAGGTAATTTGCCCATTTTTCCAGGGCATTACCAGCAG
>Ga0079223_10001693_pt1 | contig 13319 bp, 8 predicted proteins | sample Stecom2011_FD_75072 | JGI IMG/M metagenome (GOLD analysis project Ga0079223, IMG submission 75072) | Agricultural soil microbial communities from Utah to study Nitrogen management - Steer compost 2011 | ecosystem: Environmental > Terrestrial > Soil > Agricultural land | place: USA: Utah... | reverse complement strand
TGTTGCTCTTACCCTGCAGTCTGCACGTGAATTGGCCCGTGAAGGTATCCGTGTAAACACCATTGCCCCGGGGTTGTTTATGACCCCCATGATGGCGGGGATGCCGCAAGAAGTTCAGGACAGCCTTGCCGCAACATTGCCATTTCCGAAGCGTCTGGGCCGGCCTGATGAATTCGGCATGATGGTTGATCAGATGGTGCGCAACCCGATTCTGAATGGTGAAGTCGTCCGGCTGGATTGCGCTTTGCGGATGGCACCCAAGTGACGGAAGAAGTGATAACAAGCGCGAGAGTAACTGCTTACGGGAGACGATCATGAGTAGCCCTGTCGATCAGGAAGAACTGGCGCTGTTCCGGGATTCCGTTATCAAGGCGCTGAACGCCGAGGTAAAACCGAATTACGAAGCGTGGGAAAAGGCGGGCATTGTGCCCAGAGAACTTTGGAATACTCTGGGTGACGCCGGCATGTTGTGTGTCGATGTGCCCGAAGACTGGGGTGGTTACAGTGCCCCGTTTCAGTATTCCGTTGTGGTTGGTCAGGAGCTGGCGCGGCTTGGATATGGCGCACTGTCTACCAACGTTATGGTGCATTCAGACATAGTTGCGCCTTATCTCACGCACCTGGGTAATGACGAGCAACGCCGGCAATGGCTGCCAAAAATGGTATCCGGCGAGGCAGTGGGTGCTATTGCCATGACGGAGCCGGGTGCAGGCAGTGATCTTCAGGCTATTCGTACCAGTGCCGTGAAAGATGGCGACAGCTATATTATGAACGGCTCGAAAACCTTTATTACCAATGGCCAGCATGCCGACATGGTGATTGTTGCCGCCAAGACTGACCCTGACGCCGGCGCCCGTGGTATCAGCCTTTTTCTGGTGGATACCTCGTTAGCTGGCTACAGCAAAGGCCGTAATCTGGACAAAATCGGCCAGCATTCCGCCGATACCTCTGAGCTGTTCTTTTCCGACATGCGTGTTCCGGCATCGGCACTGCTTGGCGAAGAAGGCCAGGGTTTTATGTACCTGATGCGGGAGTTGCCAAGAGAGCGGTTAGTCATTGGTGCGTTGGGCGTTGCCGCCGCTCGTGGTGCTCTGGATTTAACGCTGGCGTACGCTCAGGAACGCGAGCTGTTTGGCAAGAAGCTGGCCCAGTTACAAAATACCCGCTTTGAAATTGCCCGGATGGAAACCGATTATCAGGTAAATAAAGCGTTTGTTGACCAGTGCATTCGTCAGTACGAACTTGGTGCGCTGGATGCCGCAACGGCGTCTATGGCCAAATACAGTGCTACAGAGATGCAGTGCCGGGTGGCAGACGGTTGCCTGCAGTTATTTGGCGGCTACGGCTATACCACGGAATACCCCATTTCCCGCGCTTTTATGGATGCCCGCGTTCAGAGAATTTATGGCGGAACATCGGAAGTGATGAAAGAAATCATCGCCCGGTCGGTTCTGGGTAAGGGTTGATCGTTTTTAATGAGGAGCAGCTATGAGTGATAACAGCGTAGTCATTGCCGGTTCGGCCCGAACCCCTATGGGGGGAATGATGGGTTCACTGAGCTCCGTTCGTTCTCCTCAGTTGGGTGCCGTATCAATTAAAGCCGCTATTGAACGCTCGGGGCTTAAGCCCGCTGATATACAGGAAGTCATTATGGGTTGCGTGCTGGCGGCTGGCCTTGGCCAGGCACCGGCCCGCCAGGCATCCCGTGCAGCAGGCATTCCAGACAGCTCTGGCTGTACCACCATAAACAAAATGTGTGGGTCAGGCATGCAGGCGCTGATCATGGCCCACGATCAGATCAAAGCAGGTACAAACAGCATTATGGCCGTTGGTGGTATGGAGAACATGAGCCAGGCGCCGTATCTGTTACCCAAGGCACGTGGCGGTATGCGCATGGGCCACGGGCAGGTAATGGACAGCATGTTTCTGGATGGGCTGGAAGATGCCTATGAAGGTGGCCTGATGGGGGTTTTTGCTCAACAGGCAGCAAACAAGTACAACTTCAGCCGGCAAGCAATGGATGAATTTGCGATTGGATCGCTTCAGAAATCTCTGACGGCTATTGCAAACGGCTGGTTCAGGGATGAGATTGTACCCGTTACGGTAGCTAACCGCGGCGGCGATACGGTTGTAGATACTGATGAACAGCCAGGGAATGCGAAGCCTGAAAAAATTCCAACCCTGAAGCCAGCATTTGCTAAAGATGGTACGGTAACTGCGGCCAACTCCAGCTCAATCAGTGATGGTGCCTCGGCTCTGATACTGACGTCAGCCTCAGAAGCCGAAGCCCGGGGATTAAAACCTCAGGCGAGGATTGTTGCCCACGCAACCCATGCGCGCTTGCCGTCAGAATTTACCCTTGCCCCTATTGGTGCTATCGAAAAGGTACTAAAAAAAGCGGGCTGGACAGTTGAGGATGTTGACCTGTTTGAAATCAACGAGGCCTTTGCGGTGGTCAGTCTGTTGGCGATTACCCAGCTCGGGTTGTCGGCAGAGAAAGTTAATGTTCACGGCGGTGCCTGTGCGCTTGGTCACCCGCTTGGATCTTCCGGCTCGCGGATCATTATTACTTTGATAAATGCTTTAAAACAGCATGGTCTGAAACGAGGCGTGGCGTCCCTGTGCATCGGTGGCGGAGAGGGCACCGCCGTAGCGATTGAACTAATCTGACCGGAGTGATGCCTGTCTGGTGAAATCAGAGGTACGAGGCAGCGCCCGATATCACAGGGTGCTGCCTTATCTCTTCAGGCAAGGTGGCCCGTTCAGGCTATCTGGCTTGCAGTCGCTGCCTTTAGCGCCGGTTGTTTCAGTTCTACCCTCGCAACCGTCTGCAGTTTCTCCAGCTGGGTCTGCAGCATGGCGATTGGCCTTGAACCCTGAATAGTCAAAGCAATATCCAGTTTATTATCCGCCGCTTCTACCGCCATTTTTGCGATCCGGAACCCGCGAATTCTTACTACCTGACACAGCCGTTCCAGTGCGGCCAATTCATGGCTCATCTGACAGGTTATTGTGTAACTTGGTGCGTCTGTCTGGCTTTGAGGGTTCATGCAATACTCTCCTTGCTTTGTTTAGCTGGGCGTCTGGTTTCGTCGATGATGTCCCGGTTGCCGGCACCGGCCTTAACGATTGGCCACACGTTGTTTTCCCGCGCAATCGCGACGTGCAATAACATTGGGCCATCGTAGGCCAGGATGGTTTCTATGCTTCGGCGAACCTGATCAGTACGATCGATATGCAAAGCCGGTATGCCGAATGCCCTTGCCATGGCGACAAAATCCGGGTTGTCATCCAGGTTTATCTCGCTTTCCCGGTTGTCATAAAACAGCTCCTGATGCTGGCGAACCATGCCCAGACACTGGTTGTCCAGGATGATTATTTTTACCGGAAGCTGATAACGGTTAATGGTGGCCAACTCCTGAACATTCATCATGAACGAACCATCGCCGGCAACATTGATAACGGTGCTGTTACGGTCAGCAAACTGCGCTCCAATAGCCGCGGGCAGACCATAGCCCATAGTGCCCAAGCCGCCGCTGGTCAGATGATGGCGGGGATGATCAAATTCGTAATACTGCGCAACCCACATCTGGTGCTGGCCTACGTCGCAGGCAATAACGGTGTTGTCTGGTGCAGTACGTGACAACTGACGGACAAACGCCGGGCCGGTAATGGGGGTCAGTGGCTCCTCGTTATCTGCGGCATTGAAACCACCTGTGGTGTTCCAGGTGCGGCACTGCCGTTGCCAGTTGCTGATCGCTAATGGCCTGGCCTTCAGCTCAGCAGTGAACGCAGCCAGTATTCCATTAAGCTCACCGCCCAGCGACGCGGCTGCCGGCCGCAGCTTGTTCAGCTCTGCAGCATCTGCATCGATATGGATCAATCGGGCATTGGGTGCGAAGGTGTCCAGCCTGCCTGTGGCACGGTCATCGAGGCGCGCACCAATTACAATTAACAAGTCACTTTCATCAACCGCCCGGTTAGCCGCTCTTGAGCCGTGCATGCCCAGCATGCCCAAATGATTTGCGCTGTGCTTGCCGCCATTACCAATACCTTTGAGGGTTACAACGCTGGGTATTGCGGATGTCTTTGCAAACTCCCGGAACGCTGCTTCAGCATTGGCCAAACTAACTCCGCCACCACTGTATATAACCGGTTGCTTTGCTGAGCGGAGTATGCGCATAGCCTCTGCTATATCCGGGCGCGTTGGTTTTTCCTGCTTCGGAATCTGCATGGGCTGCGGGCTGCTTGTAGCAACCAGAACATCTTTTGGAATATCGATCCAAACAGGGCCAGGCCGGCCACTCTGGGCCAGGTGAATCGCCTCTTCCAGGATGGCAGGCAGATCATCAATGCTCTCTGGCAGGTAGCTGTGTTTAACAATGCCCAGGGTCATGCCCAGAACATCGGTTTCCTGGAAGGCGTCAGTACCGATCAGCCCGGAAGGAACCTGTCCGGTAATAACCAGCATGGGGATAGAGTCCCGGTGAGCATTGGCAACGCCTGTGATCAGGTTGGTTGCGCCGGGGCCGGATGTGGCAATGCAAACCCCCAGTTTACCGCTGGCACGTGCGTAGCCGTCGGCTGCAAGCGCACAGCCCTGTTCATGGCGGCACAGCACATGTTCCACGGTTGCATCGTCCACAAGCGCATCGTATAGCGGCATAATGCAGCCGCCCGGATAGCCGAATACCGTGCTGATGTTATGACGATGGAACGCTTCAAGAATATGCTGTGCGCCGTTCATTTTCGCTTCTTCCTTTTTCATCTGAAAAAAAAGCCCCCGGGACCTTTCGGTGCCGGGGGCTTTTGGTGTTTTGTCAGGTTGTTGCTATCTCACCCGCTTGTCCACGCAAAAGCTCCCGGACGGTACCACGACCACCAGAAGGAGCTTTACAAGGACAATAATTGCGTTGAGTTTCATAAAATTTACAATCTGCACTTATTTCAAAAAGTTTATGTGTAGAATCTACCCCAGATTTTAAACTGGTTGCAACTATTTATTCCGGTTTCTTCCTCGGGATCAGTTTTTCCCGTATTTGTTCACAACTTTAATGCCTGGCAGGTATCTGATGAGTAAAACAAAACTGGGTTCTCTTGGACTGTCCCTTTTGATTGCTATTTTGCTGATAGTTTGGCTGGCAACAGGCGAAACCAAAGTGGCCAAGAGCCAGGCACCTGATCAGGCTGAGAGTGAACATCACGAGTTGACCCATGTTCAGGTACAAACGCTGACTGCTCGCCTTTACGAACCCGGAGTTTTGCTGCAAGGGCAATTGGAACCCTGGTATACAGTGGCCATTAGTGCTCGCGCAGCTGGCACAGTTGAGAAAATCGCTGTTAATCAGGGTGATCAAGTGAAGGAGGGTGATGTTTTACTTTTGCTTTCTGATGATGGTCGTCGGGCTGGGGTAAAACGCTGGCAAGCCCGAACCAAAAAGCTTGAAGCTGACCTTCTTGCCGCCCGGAAACTACACTCGAACAACCTGGTTTCCCAGTCGGAATTGCTTGGTCTTGAAAGCGAGTTGGCCGCTGCAAATTCAGAGTTGATAGCAGCAGAGCAAGTTGTCTCGAATCTGGCGCCGAAAGCGCCGTTTGATGGCACGATCAACCGCAGAGACGTTGAACCCGGCAGTTTAGTGCAAGTGGGCACAGCTCTGTTTGAGCTGGTGAAGATTGATCGTTTGAAGGCAACCGCGCAAGTTCCTCAGCAATCTGTGGGAAATGTGTCGCCAGGGCAGCAGGTGCGAGTGGAGCTGTTGGGCGGTGAGCAACTATCAGGCGTTGTGACGTTTGTTGCCAGTGCTGCAGATCCGAAAACCCGAAGCTTTGCCGTTGAAATAGCCGTTGAGAACCCGGATCGCCAGCGTGTTGCCGGGGGCAGTGCAAGTTTGCGGATTGCACTGCCTGAGTTGAGAGCCATGTTCATATCACCTGCATATCTCTCTCTGGACAACGACGGAAGGCCCGGAGTGAAGTATGTAGACCAGAATGATCGCGTCACATTCGGCAAGGTCAAACTGTTAAGTGTGTCTACCGATGGCGCTTGGGTAACTGGCTTACCGGAGCAGATCCAATTGATAACCCGTGGCGGTGGTTTTGTTGATATGGGTGAACAGGTACGCCCTGTTGATACTTCAGAAGATCGGGGCTAATCGGTATGCGCACACTAATATTTGCGGCTATGGAACGCAGTCGCACCACGTTACTGGCCCTGCTGTTTTTGCTGATGGGCGGTGTTGTCGCATTTCAGACGATTCCCAAGGAGGCGAATCCAGACGTTACCATTCCAATGATTTACGTCTCCATGACCCTCGATGGTATAAGCCCGGAAGATGCAGAGCGGCTGCTGGTCAGGCCGATGGAGCAAGAGCTTCGTTCATTGGAAGGCATTAAGGAAATGCGCGGCATCGCTTCAGAAGGCCATGCGTCGGTCATGCTCGAGTTTGATGCCGGCTTTGATTCAGATAAGGCGATGCAGGACGTTCGTGAGAAAGTTGATATCGCCCGCAGCAAACTACCTCAAGAGGCTGATGAGCCCCGGGTGAATGAGATCAACGTCTCCCTTTTTCCGGTGTTATCAATTGGTCTTTCGGGGCCATTGTCTGAGCGCGAACTGATTGTTGTTGCCCGTAATCTTCAGGATGCTATCGAGGCGCTGCCCGATGTGTTGGAGGTAGATATCGCCGGCGACCGCGAAGACCTGATGGAAATTGTGGTTGACCCACAAGTGCTGGAAACCTATGGCCTTGATTTTGACCAGCTGGTGTCTTTGGTAAGGCGCAATAATCAATTGGTGGCGGCAGGTTCGCTGGATACCGGCCACGGCCGGATGTCTCTGAAAGTGCCGGGGGTTATTGAGACCGTCGAAGATGTAATGACTATGCCGATAAAGGTATCTGGCGATACTGTTGTTACCTTTGGCGACGTTGCCATGCTGCAGCGAACCTTCAAAGATCCTACTGGTTTTGCCCGTATTAATGGTGAGCCGGCGCTGGTGCTGGAAGTCTCCAAGCGTACGGGTGCAAACATCATTGAAACGGTCAGCCAGGTGCGCGAGCTTATCAATCAGGCCCGGCCCCACATGCCGGACACACTCGACGTTCGCTACATCATGGATCAGTCGGAAGATGTTCAGGATATTTTAAGCGATTTGCTGAACAACGTTCTGACTGCAATTGTGTTGGTCATTATCCTCATTATTGCGGCGATGGGACCACGTTCGGCATTACTGGTTGGACTCACCATACCGGGCGCTTTCCTGACGGGTATTCTGGTGATCTGGGGCATGGGCTACACGCTCAACATTGTTGTGCTGTTCAGTCTGATTCTGGTGGCGGGTATGCTGGTTGATGGTGCCATTGTTGTCTCTGAGCTGGCTGATCGAAATCTTTCCGAAGGGCAGACCGTAGGCTCTGCGTGGGCTGAAGCTGCCAGCCGTATGGCCTGGCCAATTATTGCCTCCACCGCAACCACGCTGGCGGTGTTTGTGCCGTTGCTGTTCTGGCCAGGCGTTGTTGGCGAGTTTATGAAGTTTTTGCCACTGACCGTGATTATCTGCCTGACCGCGTCTCTGGCAATGGCGCTGGTGTTTTTACCGGTGCTGGGCGGAATCAGCGGTGGCAAACGTGTGCGCCAAAACCAGGGCGATGGGAAGATGATGCAGTATTACCGCAGTTTTCTGTCGGTGTTACTGAAGTTTCCCGGGTTTACCCTTCTGGGTGTGCTGGGGATTGTTGTGGTGATTTACGCAGCCTATGGCAAATTCAACCACGGCGTGGAGTTCTTTCCCAGTGTTGAACCGGATTCCGCACAGGTTCAGGTACGGGCGCGGGGAGACCTTTCTATCCGCGAGCGGGACGCAATTATTCGTGAAGTAGAGAAGAGGCTGTATGGGATGCCTGAAGTAAAGGCTCTGTACGCCCGATCCATGATCAACGTCAGCACCCAAATGGCTCCTGATGTGATTGGCGTGCTGCAGTTTCAGTTTACCGACTGGTACACACGCCGCCCGGCTAACGCCATTCTTGAAGACTTTCGCCAGCGAACCGAGGATATCCCCGGTATAGAACTGGAGTTCCGCAAGCAGGAAGGCGGGCCAGCGGAAGGTAAGCCGATAGAGCTTCAGGTTAGCAGCAGAAATTCGGATGCCATTGATGATTACGTCGGGCAGATCAGAGACCGTATGCGGGTTATGGGTGGCTTTGTTGATGTTGAGGATGACCGCAGCCTGCCGGGCATAGAGTGGCGGCTTCAGGTTGACCGGGAAGCCGCTGCGCGATTTGGAACGGACGTGCTGAGTATCGGCAGCTCCGTCCGCCTGATCACCAATGGCGTGGTTCTGGCAACTTACCGCCCGGAGGACGTACGTGATGAAGTGGATATTGCCGTACGTGTGCCCAATAACTGGCGTGATCTGGACCAGCTTGAGCGTCAGACAATCCATACGTCCCGTGGGCAGGTGCCTTTGTCTCAGTTTGTGAAACTGGAACCGGGCGACAAAACCAACAGCATTGTGCGTGTTGACGGACAGCGCACGGTAACCATCAAGTCCGATTTGGCAGAAGGCCGTCGGGTGGATGAATTGCTGAAAACGCTTCAGGCAGACATGCCAGAGCCGCCGGATGGCGTGTCGGTGAAATTTGCTGGCGAAAAGGAAGATCAACAGCAGGCATCAAACTTTCTGATCAGTGCGTTTTTGGTTGCCCTGGCTATCATGCTGCTGATACTGGTTACCCAGTTTAACTCCCTGTATCAGGCTTTTTTAATATTGTCGGCGATTGTTCTGTCCACGGCCGGTGTTTTGCTGGGTTTGCTATTAAACAGTCAGTCGTTCGGTATCGTTATGGTAGGCATGGGGATTATTGCTCTCGCGGGTATTGTGGTGAATAACAATATTATTTTGATCGATACCTATAACGAGATGCGCAAGGCGGGGCTTCAGCCTTATGAGTCTGCGCTAGAGACCAGTTGCCTGCGTCTGCGCCCGGTATTGCTAACGGCCATAACTACTGTGCTTGGCCTTATGCCAATGGTGTTGGGTGTTAACGTAGACCTTCTGACACCCTCGCTGGGACTGGGTGCACCGTCTACCCAGTGGTGGACGCAGCTTTCGAGCGCCATTGCCGGTGGGTTGACCTTCGCTACCATACTGACCTTGCTACTAACTCCGGCAATGCTTGTGTTGGGTGAACGGGTGGGGCAGTCGATCCGCAAACTAGCTTACAAAACTGCACAATGAGCGCAGTTTTGTAGTTATTTTTGTCGATTTGCGCCAAATAGTACGGAATGAGACTAAAGTCTTGATTGTTTGGTCGTACTTGGTATTAGTGTTAGAGAACACTTGAATCGGCGTAGAATCGGAGCTTACTGTGCGAAATGCCTTCGGGTTATTGTGTCTGTTTTTTCTGCTATTTACTTCTTCGTCGGTCTTCTCTGCCGATAGGGCTGCTACGTGGGATAAATACTCCAAGCGGATGGAGTTGTCTCGCTATGTTGATTATTGGCAGGAACCGTCCAAAACCGCAGAAATTTCCGAAGTTACCAGTTTGGATAGTAGTGCCTGGACTCGTAACGGCAGTAATAGTATTAGCCTGGGGTATGGGCAGAAGGTTTATTGGTTTCGGTTCAGAATTGAAAATGTTACCGCCAGTGAGACCACTACGTTTCTTGAAATAGACTATCCGGTTCTCGATCACATTGAAGTATATATTGCTCCGGGACAATCGGATGCGGAATCATTGGTGGTGGGTGATAAACAGCCGTTTTATGAACGGCCGATCCATCATCGAAACTTTGTCATCCCTGTCACCCTTGGTGCTAACCAGAATACTGAAGTTTATCTCAGGGTAGATACCACCAGTTCCATGCAGGTTCCCTTAACTCTCTGGAGTCCCGATGCTTTTTACTCAGTAGAGCAGTCCCGGAGCATGTTTGAAGGGTTGTACTACGGCATTGTGCTGGTAATGATCCTCTACAATCTGTTTGTTTACATGGCCGTTGGAGAGCGGAGTTTTCTGCATTATGTGGGCTTTATTGCTGCCATGCCGCTGTTTCTTGCCAGCCTTCATGGTGTGGCATTCCAGTATCTGTGGCCTGAAGCAACCTGGTGGAATGATCAGTCGATTATCGTATTTCTCAGCCTTGTTGTGCTTTTTGGCGGAACGTTCACGATCAACTTCATTAATGTTACTCGCGAGAATCATCCGCGGCTTAACCGGTGGACAGTTGGCGTTGTTATTGTCGCAGGCCTGATGGCAACGGCCGGCTTGCTTGTGCCGTACAAGCACATGATTTTACCAACAATATTATTGGCTGTTGCCGGTTGTACAACGGTGCTCTCCCTGGGTATTGTCCGGTGGGTTAAAAAGGATTCGGCAGCCCGATACTACACGTTCGCCTGGGTGTTCATGTTGTTTGGTGGCATTGTTCTGGCCATGAGCAAGTTCACAATGTTGCCTCGTAATCTGCTGACGGAGAATGCCATCCAGGTTGGCTCTGCCCTCGGCGTTATCTTGCTGTCAGTCGCGCTGGCAGATCGGCTCAATAAAGATAAAAAACGAGTTTTTGATGCCCAGCGCAAGCTTTTACGAGAGGAGCGCAAGGCGCGAATTGCCCAGACAAAAACCCTGGAAATACAGCGTGAAGCCAATGCGTTGCTTGAAGACCGGGTACTGGAACGCACCCGGGATCTTGAACTCCTGAACGAGCAGTTACTTGAGTTAAGCGCTACCGATGCGCTCACGGAGCTTAAAAACCGTGGCCACTTCGACAGGGTTTTTCAATCGGCAGTGGTGCATGCTTATCGGTATCAAGAGCCTCTTTCATTGCTGATGTTGGACATTGATCACTTTAAAATGTTTAACGATAATTATGGCCATTTGGTGGGTGATGATTGCTTGAAGATGGTTGCGCTGTGCCTCCGGGAACGCGTAACACGGCCCCAGGATCTGGTCGCTCGCTATGGCGGTGAGGAGTTTGTTGTACTGCTACCTGACACGCCGCAAAAAGGTGCCGTAAGAGTAGCTGAGCGCATTCGTGCCGCCATTGAGAGAATGGAGTTTCAACTCTCCGGGGAAACGCTTCACCTGACAATCAGTATTGGTGTCTGTACTGCGCAGCCAGACAAGGCAGATGCTACAGAAGAGATTTTCAGCATGGCAGACAATGCTCTGTATCAAGCCAAAGATCGGGGACGCAACTGTGTGGTAGCGTGGACGCCACCCGATCAAAGTGCAGTGCTGACTATTTCTCCTGCGTGATTGCGTGCTTCTGTTTTGCTCAAAAATGACCAGGGGGAATAATCGGCCTCCAGTGCAAACGCAAGCTCCAGAAGCGTGCGGTCATCGCCGTAGTTCGTCATAAGCTGAACGGAAACCGGAAGGTTATCCGCAGTCCGGCCCATGGGCAGCGAGATTGCGGGAGCCCCGGTAGCATTCGCCAATGGTGTAAAGCTGGCGTATCGGGTGAGGCGATCAAATAGTGTGTCGAAGGGAACCACCGGGCTGAGATGCCCAAGTAACGGTGTCGTATGTCCGAGCACTGGAGTTAGTACCGCATTATAATCCTTCATCGCCTTGGCATAATCATGACTGGAACGCTTTAAGCGCCAGAGAACAGCTGGCAGGCGGTAGAATTGCTTCTTGAACATGCTGTCAAGGCCGTTGGTTAAGCCATCGACTTGTGTTTTATCGAACCCTGGCTCTGTCAGCTTCCTGCCATTCATTTTCATGCCAAAGGCAAGCAGTGCCCAATAGAGTGCGAAGTCTTTCGGAAATGACGAGTTTACCGGTACATCTACCGGTTCAATGACATGCCCCATTTGTTCCAGTTTGCGAGCGGTTGCCTCAACGACCAACCGGGTTTGCTCATCGGTTTTGTGGCCGGTGATGGAGTCCAGCACCAAACCAATCTTCAATTTCTTATTTGACGGCCCTTCAACCCGGCCAATGGCAGCCAGGCCCCGGCGATGAAAGTAGTGTTCAGCCTGCTCCATAAAATGTGCAGTATCCCGCACCGAGCGGGTAACAACGCCGTCGCTGACAATATTAATGGGCAACGATTTAGCGGCATCGTTATCAATCAAACGCCCCCGACTTGGCTTCAAGCCAACCAGCCCACAGCAGGCTGCCGGAATGCGGATAGAACCACCACCGTCGTTGGCATGGGCGATTGGCACTACGCCGGCCGCTACCAGTGCAGCAGATCCCCCGGACGATGCTCCGGCAGAGAAGGCAGGATTCCAGGGGTTACATGTGGGCGGGAGATGAGCAAACTCAGTCGAAGCATTAAATCCGAACTCGGGAAGTGAGCTTTTACCCAGGCAGATATAACCTTGAGACAGCATTTGTGAGGCAAAAGCACTCGTGCTCCGGGCCGTATTCGGAGGCACGGCTTTGGAGCCATGCAGAGTTGGAAGCCCGGTAATATTTGTGTTGTCTTTAATGAATGTGGGTATGCCACTGAATACCCCCGGGTTTGCAGCAGACCCCGCTGAATCCAGGCGCCTGGCCTGTATTCGTGCATCTTCATAGGCGTCGGTAACGATGCTGTTAATAACCGGCTCAACCCTTTCAGCACGTTTAATGGCCGCCTCGGTCAGTTCCAGTGCTGACACCTCACGGTTTCGGATTCGCTGGGCAAGCGCTGTAGCGTCATCCTTGCCCAAGGCATCGTCTGTAAAGGCGTGTACAAAGGGAGGCTTTAATGAAGCAGGCATTGGTTGGGTTCCTGGCGAGTTTTTATGGCGCTCTTTTTATAGCGTACGCGCACAACACTTTACGAAATCCGGAAGCGCAATGACATGTCATTTCAGGTATTCTTTCAGTTGGTCTTGCGGGCCTCCTTGATAACATCGTAGGCGTTGCTGATCTCCTGCGTCCGCTCTTCGGCCATTTCCCGCATGCTTTCCGGTAAGCCCTTACCGGCCAGCTTGTCCGGATGATTTTCGCTCATTAGCTTGCGATAGACCTTTTTTATCTCGGTGTCGCTGGTGGAGGGTGAAACACCCAACACCTTGTAGGCATCGTCAAGTTGCTGGCTGGTTGTTCGCTGTCTTTGACCTGCACCGGCATGAGCCCCGCGTAACATGGCTTCCAGTTGATCAACCTGGCTCTCCGGCAGGCCCAGGCCACGGGCAATACGGACCAGCATTTCGTGCTCGGCCGGATGAATTACACCATCTGCAGCAACGGCAGAAACCTGCACCTGAAGAAACATCTGCAGAAGAGCCGGCTGGTGGCCGCTGATGCGCAGGAAATGCGCGAGCTCTGCATCCAGGTCGAAGTTTGGCGCTTTACCACGAGTGAATGCGGCTTTGG
>Ga0079223_10001690_pt1 | contig 13331 bp, 7 predicted proteins | sample Stecom2011_FD_75072 | JGI IMG/M metagenome (GOLD analysis project Ga0079223, IMG submission 75072) | Agricultural soil microbial communities from Utah to study Nitrogen management - Steer compost 2011 | ecosystem: Environmental > Terrestrial > Soil > Agricultural land | place: USA: Utah... | reverse complement strand
CTTATGGTATTTATCCTTACCATTTTAGATAAAAGGCCCGGTAACGAAAAAGCTACTATTCTTTGTCAACTAAACGATTGGATTGGTGGTCTTCCTAATTATATAAAGGGTTCATTGATAAATTTGGGCTGCGAAAGTTGAGTTACATAACAATAATTAAATCTCCATAACCTTAAGTTTTCAAATCCACCGCAGGAAGCGGTGGTCCTTGCGTCCCATATCAGCTAACTGACTTGTGTTACCGACGTCTTCGAAACCTTACAGGTGAAGTCAAGGGCTTATGTTTTGCTTGCAAATCTTAGCCCCTGGCGAGCCGTCTCGGTTAGGTTCAAGGATGTGGCGCGGCATTTCTCCAGCCCCACCCAATACCCTGCCCCCGCTGAACCCGCTATCCGCGCTTTTACGGTAACATGAGGTTAAGTGATGTTGGTCGCCCACCTGAACAGAGGCCGACAGGACGTCGGCCCCTTAATTTCTCAAATACTGTACATACTATAGATAATATGCAGTTTAACGTTCTCTAAGACTTTGTATATTTTAAACATAATGAAAAATTAAGAGTTGCACTATTCCGCCCTCTAGGTGATGAATAAAAAGAAATAATGGGCATACTATAAATATTGTAGTATCGCCGTCAGCGTGGCAAGATGACATGCCTATATATTGTTTCAGCAGTTGAGCCGTAATCTCTCAAACAAAAACGGCTAAGTTGGGGCAGGACCAACACGGCGATACTACTCGTGCTTTATACGAGAAGGCAATAACATTGTTTTTCGTGCTTCCTTACCAAAAAATTTATCCACTATCTGTTGCCGTTTATTAAATGGTAATTCCGGGTTACACAGTAGGTGCTTTCTTACTACAAGTCTAACCATATGATTATAAACTTTATCTTTGGAAGTTTTTATTATCCCCTCTGCTTCTCTCATAAGTACTTTAGTATTTCCGGAGTTCTCAATTATCATTAACCTTTCCAGCTGTTTATTTGTTTCTCTATAGCTTTTTGCTGACAGAAGATCAATTGTTTTCGGGCTTGTACAAAGTTCGGAAAAATGATCATATATACTCAATATCATCGCATTACTATATGAAACAAACAGATCAAGGATATTGTCTTTACTGTAAGGAACACCATCCTTCTTTTCACACTTATTTTTTTGAGCATATGCCAATAATTCATCACATAACATTTCTATTTTTTCATCAATAGGTTTTAACATAGCAAACGTGATTTTATGTGGATATGAATAGATTGACTCAATTATTTGTTCTTTTTGTGGAAGTTTAAGACTACTATTAAATGCTGGTAGCGCCTTACATATCATCTCTGTATATTTAATTGCCCGGATGAGTCTATAAGGATATTCATCAATATCACTTTCATCATATTCAAATAAGCCTTTTGCTTCAACAGTACTATTGTTGTACCGTGTTTCCTCGGCATTTTCTTGGTACTGTTTCATCCTATCGTGGTCTTCTTTCGCAGGAGCCTGAATCTGATTTAACTTACATTTTCGCAGAAATGCTATATTATTTTTGCTAAAGTCGATTTCTTCCCACGGTGAAAGAAGCTCACCAGCTTGAGCTGCAATTGACATAACTGTTTTCGTATTGCTTGACAAATATGATATAAACAGAATAATATCAGAATTAATACCAAAGCAGATGTTTTTGAGGGCGTATTTTATTCCTGAATAATCTTGATCGTCATTTTGTGCTATTCTTAAGAGATATTTTGCTATAAAATATGCTAAATAATTCTTGTTAGCAAAATAAATTGATAAATCATCCGTCTCCTTGAACAGTTTGGATCTCTTGCCAATTTCTAATATTAAGGATGGATTCACTTTTATACCATATTCCGTGTTATACCCTTCAATTACTTTACGCACATCTTCAATTCTCAGAATATCGTTATGGGATTTGTACATATATCCAGCTATTTCTTCAAATACAGTTAGAACTTCATCGACATCTGTTCTTTTTGTGAACTCCATAATGGATCGCTGTAACTCGTATTCAAATACTTTGCTAAAAATTGCTTCACCCTTGGTATAATCATAATAATGCTCTTTAATAAAATAATCAGTATATCTAATAATAAAGCCAGGATTTAATGAAAACAAGTTAATATTATTCTGAACCAAACTGTCGATTAGCCTATTGACTCTTTCAATATCTTCACCATTGTATAGACTGTTTAGTAGACATATATTTCTCACAAGCTGACTGCGTTTTTTAGCAAAAAATGGCTTTATGTATAGTTCTTGAAAGGATTGCTCCTTGTTAATTTCATCTTTGATTGATTCTATAATGCTTTGCTGCCCATTGCTTACACTAAAAATAATGTACTCAAACTCTTCTTTTATCATTTGCAATAATTGTTCTCTACTTCGCGAGTTCAACAATTTTTCCCACCCATCAACAACTAGAACTTTTTCCTTTTTTTCAGCTTGCTTATACCTTTCAAACAGGATAGGATTATCCCCATACTGATCTTCAAATAGCCGCTTTATAAAGTTTTTAGGCTTTATTCTCGTTGTTGAATCGACAAAGAGTAATAATGGTATCTTGTTACCGGTAATAGCGCAATACAAATACTTAAGAAGTGTTGATTTTCCTGAGTTGGATGGTCCGGAAATCAGCAATTTCTTTTTCGTGTTAACATGTTCAAGTAATTCCTCGATTGTTTTTAACTCTACATATTTACCAAATTCATTTTTGCACTCACTAATAAGCTTTGGGAAAACAAAATACTTCGTAAAATCCTCTGATGAATTGCGAGTGTCTTCTTTTAGTTCCTTTATGAAGCTTGGCAAGGGCCCCAATTGTCCCTCTCTACTCTGAAGAGGTTTATTTTCTACTGCGGTTTTATGCACGAAAATTTTTTCTCTGAGATTCCAATCAAATATATATCCACAGAAATTATTAGCATCTGTATTCACAACAATAGCATTAAAGGAATCTTGAAAATTCAAATCCGAAAACTTCATTTCACCAGCACATGAAATCCAAGTGTCCAAATTATTTTCTATTGTAACAGTTCTCATATCATCACAATGGTCATGCCCGGAAAACAGGATTTCGGAATTGTTGATAATTGTTTTTTCCAAATCAGACTTATATTCCCAATTAAACCACTCCCAGCTATGATGCATCACCGTAACACAAAGATCAACATTATCCGCCTTTTTCAAGTACTGCATTTTCTCTTGTGGAAAATAATGAAGTTCCTTATCATCTGGTTTAAGTGTAGAGAACAAAGAAGTGTTAATCAAGTTAAATTGTATGCGATAATCGCCATAGGAACAAAAACGCCTATTAATGATCTTGTCGTAAGGAACTCGACTATTAGCGTGAGAATAGGCATAAAAATTCTCAAGCAATTTGATTTCATCAGCAACAATCGACTCGATGCAATTATCATCATAGTGCTGTTGTATATAAGCTCTGTCTCTTGATTCTTCGTTTAATGTTAAATCATGGTTTCCAGGCACAATTAATACATCGACGAATTTTCCATTATTCTTCTGCTTAATGCCCTCAATGATTTTTCCAATTATATATCTTGAACTTTTATATTCGTTAATTTGGCCAGAGTCCGCTAAATCTCCGGAAAAAACAATGGCATATTCATGTACGGTACCCAAAGTATTAAGTGAATCCAAAAACATACTAATTTTTTCATTAATAAAGTGCTCGCCTGCCTTGACATGAAAATCGCTAATATGAACGATGGCCACTTTCATGATGTTGTTCCACCTCTCTCAAATAGTTTGCTTTTTATCAAAAATACACCTCATACCTGATCAGGATAATTTACAGTTAAATTTCTTACGAGATTTCTTGTAACCCTCCAATACTATTTTCTTTTTAATTCGGCTGGATAATATTTTTCCATGTTTCCATTATAACTTACTTTTTAATTCTGTATTTCACTCTATGGGTTCATGATATAAACTAAAAAAGCCCCCGGGCTGAAGCACATCGGAGGACAAACAGGAACATTACTTAAATAGCGAAGTGGTTACATTAATTTACACCAGCACCCCATAATATACTACCTTGTTTTGGAATTATTTTCAATACTACTAAATGAAAGGTATAGCTTGTACTTAGTGTCTATCTTTTTTCGATTCCTCCCCCACCTCAGGAAAGGTCCTCTCCAGCTGAACCAAGAGCCAAGTCCTGGTCCGATCGTCCTTTTGTTGCCACAGATCAATGATATATCGCAAATAAACAGCTAAATCCTGATGGACAATGTCCTTTACCAACTCATTAAGGGCGATTGACGAGCGAACCTCGGCAAATTCCGAATCAGCCAAGACTCTCTTTAACCCCTCGCTGAATTTCTGCGCCCCTAAAAGCTTTATTCCTTTTACGATATATTCTTCAGGAGAAATAAACATTTCACCTTTTCCGGTCATGATCCAGTTAGGATTAATTCCGAAATGCTCTTTCAAAGCATAAAGTACTGTCTTAGAAGGCTTCACTTTATTCAATTCAATTTTTGAATAGTGGGATTGACTCATACCGATTTCAGCGCCAAAATCAGTCTGGTTTAGCTTAAATTTATTTCTTACTTGTTGTAGCCGATCCCCGTAATTTTTAGTCATATAAAATAATTCCCCTTGACAATTAGTTATATTAACTATATAATTAAGATAATTCTTTACCATTATATTTTTATGTAATAACATAATTAATTCCAAACAATAAAACACCAGGCCCAAACCCTTTGCTTGGCGCCTCAATTTCTTATTGCCTGAAAGCAAATTATTGCCATTTAATATTATACCATATTTTTCACGGAAAGATTAGTGTAATCATGTCAAACGTCAATCAACAAGAACTCATTAAATTAAAAAAACAGATCGTCGCCGGTCGTCAAAAGCTTCAATCCCTTTGGAATATCCGCGGGTGTACTGATGAAATGGTTTTAGCCGCCGGAATCGAACTGGACAATCTGCTCAATGAATATCAAAGACTGCAAGCACAAAAACGGATTTAAATTTGCCCTAAGTCTTTACTGCAACTTAACAACCGCTTCAAAAAACTTGAGGTTTTATAGAATTTACTCATAATAGCTTGGTAGTATCTTTCTGGTTTACTGTTCAAGGCTAGAAATAAGTATTCATCCATTATCAATATAACTGAACAATGCAGACAAATACTTCTTCATCAGCATATCTAACTCTCTTTGATTGGAATGTATTGTTTCTTCCTCTAAATCTAAATCACCATGAGCCATCTGGTCTCTTATTTGTTTTACCTTTTTAAAAATCTTCATATCTTCTTCAACTGTTTCCGGGCAAAGCTGCAAAGATACTACTAAAAACTTAATCCTTGGAGGTAAACATCTGAACCCTTTCAAGGTCAGATTCGAATCCGTGAGCGTGTCTAGGTCATCTTTTCTTATCCCATTATCTGTATCAACTGCCAAGTTCAACAATATTTTTCTATTTTCTTTAATTATGTGAAAAAAAAGGATTGATAATTTCGCCATAAATATTTCCAACGATTGGAATAACCAAAAGTACCTCTTCCAGGCATCAGTTTCTTTGTGCGCCTCAATATACCAATGCATTGCACTCTTTAAATGCTCATATTGCTTAACAAATTCCTTCATCGTCTTTAAATTATTCTGAAGCTGAGCCAATGGGAAATTCTCCTGGGCATGAATTACAACTCCATGAAGTGACCCAGATGTTTTCGAAAATCCAAAAGGAACACGATTATCTGCAAAGAAAAAAACTGATTCCAATACGGTCTTTTTAATAAGTGCTGAATCAACTACACCAAGGTATAGTTCCATATATCTTATATATGCAGAAACCTCGTTTGTAAAAGAGCTTTCCATATCTTTCGCTACAAAAGGATTTAACCAAAAATATTTTCGTCTCAATAGATTACTATCACTGTCTACAACAAAACCTCGCCTAATAATAAAAGTAATATACCACTTCCACTTTTCTACGTTAAAAAAAGAAGGATTTTCTGATAAGATTAATTCAATAATCTCATCTGGCGTTTTACCGATAAACTCCGGATTCGGGGCCAAGAATGATAATTCATATTTTCCAATAGCCCGTCTAGTTTGGTACGCCTGCAGTACAAAATCCGGAATGGTTCCTAGATATATCTCTGCAATATCGTCTTTCTTAGGATAATCTTCAATTGTTATCGGCAAATCAAGAAGAGGGGTTCTTGGTTCATTACCATACTGGTCCTCCAAACCAAATACCTTAACATACATGAGTGTGACTTTCATAAACATCTCCCCACTCATAAATATTTTACAGGAGTCACCTCCTGTTATGTGTCATATATAATGATAAAGCTTTATAATTTGCTAAAACACTTCACTTAAGCCATAAAAAAAATACCCTTTCTCAACCATCATGTCCAACAATGTTACCTGTGTTACTTTTTTCTTTTTTAAATCGTGCCGTAAAGTCTATGCCGATTATTTCAACACCTTTAATATTTGGGTGTTTTTTTAATAAATTAGGCACATCCTGTTTCAATGCTCCAATCAAATCATTCAAACTATTATATCGCTTATTGACAAGAAAATCTTTCCAATAACGTTTTTTGCCATTATAAACAATTAGAAAGATCCCATACTGAGATTTACGCATATATTGATTAATTAATTGATTTTCTAAGCGTTCACGTAAATCCGAAACACTCCAATTATCAGCAATCTTTAACTCAATCGGAACAGCCGCTAAAACTTGAGGAGCATTAAACCTAATATCAGTTCTGGCGCCATCAGCAAGTTCTTCTTCAGACTCAACCGTATATCGTCCAAAAGAAAATTCACGTAGTCGTTTGGCAAGTATAGTACGGACTTCCGTTTCTTTAGTCAATTTCTTCAATAATACAGCTTCGCTTTGGTCTCCGTCCTCTATATCATCTTTGAGATCATATAATTTAATTAGGGTTAACTCATAGAGATCTTTTTGTGTTTTGGGCTCTTTCCATACTGACAATAAAAATTCGGCAACCTCTTTTTCAGACCATGGTTCAAATTCAGCATCTAAAGCCGCTCGTTTGTTTGCCAAGTTTTCAATTCGTTCTTTGGAATACACATCATCTATACCTTTAGATAAATTTATCAAAGCTTCATAAGATTTACGTCCAGGTGTGTTGTATATTATTTCTAAAAGCATGGAACGTGTTCGTTCAGCGTAATCCCTATCGTTTGAAGTGAAGACTCCTTCATGGTATACATCTTCTTCTGGTCTTACAAAACGATAAACAAAAGGAACCAGCTCGCTTAAAATGTCTATTCTTTCAAAATCTCGAATGGCACGATTAAAACGAAGCCCTGTACCCCCATCACTTATTAAGGCAGCACAAATCTTAATTACTAATCTTTTTCGTTCTTCCATTGTAGATAAACTATCTACCCATTGCTTCATTAATTTGAAAACTGTATCTCCATCTAAAACAAGCAAGACAATAAGCCAGGAGATCTTGCGCTTTTCATCAATCGAATTCTTAAGCCGTCTAGTAGCAACATCTTTCGTTTTTTGTTTTAAGTCATTGTCTAAATCGCCCCCTAAAACTATTGACAAAGCATGTCCAAGTACTTGATCATTGACTGGATCTATTTTTGAAAGTAACTCAACTAGAGTTGCTTTATAACGATTTCGTAATTCATCGTTATTGCTATATATTAAGGCTGATAAAACATGGGGGTAAAAACTTGCTGTTTGCCCTTTCCTAAATTCCCACCGCAATTCGTCTATGATAACCTCATCAACTATTTTGGGAAAACCCTTAAAAAGATCCTTAAACCAAAAGGGAAAAGAATTCAGTTCGCAAATAGAGTGATGTGCGGCAAGTCTCGCTTCATTACAGGTAAGATGGTCAATCCAATCAGGACCATTGGCCGCCTCCATAGCAAGACCGGTTAAGCTAATCATACGAGCCCAGGGTATTTCGGTTTTGGTTCGCCAATTCGGATAAGAAAAAGGATCATACTCCCGCCAATATGATATACAACCGTCCCGAAAATTCTTTGCCGCCTTGTAACCGAACTCATCAATCAACGACTCCCAACCAGTACGTCCAAGGGAATTCCTCTTATCTTCCTTTAAATGCTCATACAGATAAACTGCTGTCTTAAAAACCTCTCCGTCTTTAGCATTACCGATATTTCCTGCATTTTCCGGCTTTTTCCTAAACATCTTTTGCCACTTGCGACGAATTTTTTCTTCTCTTTTTTTTCGAGCTTCCTGCCTCTGTTTACGCTTGCGTTCTTTCTGCTGCCACTTTCTTTCTTCACTCGGCTTTGGTTTGAGTAATTCTTTCAGTTTAGCTTTCAATTCTGGTTGTCCGGCAACCATACATTTCAACCGTCTGCGTAGTTGTCGTGGTCTTTTTTCTTGAACGTAGATCTGAAAAATAGCTGTCAATGCAACTAAACGATCATTCAATAACGGCTTATTATTTAGGTTTTCAAAAAGATATTCCAAATCTTCGACCCTTGGAATCCAAAAATTATTAATTTCCCAACTTACTTGCCACCACAATATCAGTTGTTTCCCCTTGGCTTCCTTACTGTCTCGCATAGCAGAAACTACATGCCAAAATAGCTGTAGTTGAAACTCCGACCAGGCTTTTGCCGGTTTAAGAATTTCTCCTCGCATAGATGGATAAATTTCAGGATAATTATATCCAAGAAGATACATCTGAAATAAATCTAGTACTATAGAGCTAAAGGAGAATGAGCTCCTCTTTCTGATACATTGATTTGCAAACTTGATAGCAATCTTTAAAAGATAAGCATATCTTCGCGAAACTTTACAATACCGTAAATCAATAAATGGTTGGTTCTGTAACATGCTATGTAGTCCTTTTAATAGCTCTTTAATTATCTCTTCTGGAAAGAAATTATCAGCAATTGACTCTAAGCTCCTTTCCAGTGGTGAAGATGAATACTCCCGCGGAGGTTCCGCAACTTTAATTATTTCTAATAATTGTTTCACTGATAATGTTTCTGGGAAAAAGTTTTCACATAGTTCTCTAAGGATTTTTAAGTCAAACGTTGATTGGTCTGACAACAATCCATTAACAAGATTCTGATGATGTTGCAATGTTCCCGCTGCCGCTACAGCACGTATTGCCCAAATTTTTCTATGCGAATTCATCTTTTCATTCAAGGCATATGCTAAAGCCGCATCAGCAGAATCCCTTATTCTTCCTTGCCAAATTATAACCAACAACAATGTGCAGATATCATCATAAACTGCAAATTCTTTAAGAAGAGCATTGACGGTAGAGGAGAGTTGGGGATCAGCCAACCGACGAATCATCATCCCATCAAAAGAAATACCTGTCAATTGACGCCCTTTATTATGTTCGGCAAACTCCATAAGTAATAACTCCCTGAAATTTAAAGGAAAGGCTGAAGGATCGCCATATTCAATTAATACCTCCGGAGCAATTGCCCGAACGCGAGCCCGAATGTGTTCATCCCATATTGACAACCATGCAACTATCGGTCTCATTGTTGGAACGACAACATCACGGCCATACATACTCTTGAAAAACAGACCATCAATTAGGCGGCGTGATTTTCCTTGATCTAAAAGACGTTGAAACCATCTGGCTGTCAAATACTCTCTTACTGTTCGGTGGTGGAATTGCACCGTGCCATAAGATGCCTCATCAAATATGCCCCGATCAAGTAGCGCTTGAATTTTTTGAGGTGACCAATCCGGGAATACATCCTCCGGTTTAATCGAAGCTTCTCGCCGTTCTATATCAATCAGAGCACCCGGCAAAGCTATAGTACTCTTCTTTTGCAAGGTAAGTGCTGCGGCTAAACGTTCCGCCCCTTCACGGGCTTCATTGGCAGAAAGTTGTCTTTTAACAGCCCGGTCTATGTTGTCTTCTTTTAGCTTTATATCAATATTGAATTCCATCATGTCAATATATCGTCCGAAGTGATTGTTTTTTTTCCAAAATGAAATTAGCTCCAAAAGATCCTGAGGTCGCTCGGCAAAGACTATGGCGTCAGCTCGCGTAAGTTCGTTAATAAATGCATTTATGTCGCTAATCCCTTTTCCCTCTGTGAAAATTCGAATTTGCTGTTCATTAAGGGGTAATAGCTGAAAAACATTATCATCCTTCTTATCCTCATGGGTTTCCCCCTCAATATCAACCTCTTTGCAAATTTTTCTGTCATCTTCGACAGACTTCTGTTTTTCCATAACACCTTTATCCGGATGAGGTACATGCTTTAAGAATATAGCTAGATCAGCAGTTGCTCTCCACTCACTAACTCGACATGTTATAAATACCTTAGCTCTATTTAAATGCTCACCTATAAGGTTTGCAAAACATCGAAGCGCGCTCTCAAAAGCAGAATGTTTAGCAAGACGAGCTTCATCAACAGAATCAAGGAAAAAATATCCCTCTTGATTTCCTGCCATCCACTCTTCTAATTCTTTAGCTGTTCCGATATCCAATCCTTTTTTAAAATCCAGGCTATGAAGTAATTCTATCCTGCAGAAAAAAGCTGGTTTACCAGCAGACCTTAGTCTTTCCGTAACAGCTCGAAACTCTTCTGTTTTACCAGTGCCGGGTTCGGCAAGAACAACAACGCGCGACTTTTCTAAAAGTTCATCCCATGATAGTGCTTCTCCTAAGCCAGCCGCCAACTTAATCTGAACAACCTCAGGATTCTCTTCTTTCGCCCCAATAGGCCGAAATTCGCGATGGAGTTCCATATGCATATTAAATTAATTCTCCTTAAGAAAAATATTATAGCCGACATGCCCTCGAAGATCTTATTAGCTTTACGCTGGCATTAACAATAGTAGTAAATTTTATACATATATTCCGCAGCGTCAATATTTTTTCGCAGCTTATCTGCAGCCTTCCATAACTGCCTTTCGATGACTCTTCTATAGCGTTGTTCTGTTTCTTACGGGCCATCAGTAACTCCACTTCTTGTTTTACTACAATTTTTAGGACCTTAAGTAACGCTTACTTATATCATAACATAATGGGGTGCTAAGGTAATATTACCCATGGGGAGAACTTCATGTTTATAATTAAGAAAATTCAATAATTTCCTTTGTTCCCCTGTAAAACACTGCTAAGATATTATCCGATTGAAGCTATTTGTCTTTAATCTGTCACTTCAGTAGACCTTCAGACTCCACGTCCTGTGGATACACTACGATTGGCCTAATAATTGGTGCCTGCCAGTCCCCAGGGGGAATTTCACCGTTAGGTTACGCGCCAACATGACGCACCAACAGGAAAACTCAGCATTTTAGCTGAGTTTTAATAAACTACTTTTTAAATTCCCCCTACATAATTAATATTTTTATTACTCTACTATCAAAAGCTCCATTTTTGTTCCCTTATGAACTGAAGAAGCGTTATGCACCTGATGTTATAGAAACCGCACACATCCGGTATTTTAGGATTTTTGTCGTTTCCAGTGTTTTTCTCCCCAGATACTACCACCCGATTCTTAATTTTTGCTAATCCAATTACAAAAGGATCGCCTTAGGAACGTCCTTTCTTTGAATCTACCAGTCTTGGAAAACGTTCCAGTATTTCTATAACAGCTTCTTGAAGCCTTTCATCCAATTGATAAAACAACTTGTCTCTTTTCTTTACCCATTCATAAAGGTCATCTTCTTTTTTTTGTAACTCAATCAACACCTCGTCCGGACATATAATTATTCCTTTATCAATTAAGGTGTTAAGCTTGTCCCAAAAAGAAGAAAATACATCAATTGGATACGAACGAACCCACCCCTCTATTAAAGAGCTTGTATCAAAACAATATTCAGTCATAACCTAATGGTCCCGCTTTCCTGACTAAATACCGCTTCTTCAATTTTACTAAGATGTTTTAGTTTGGTTCCTAGATAGTCTGACAGATCACTTGCTGTTATTTTTTCTTCATAGTAAGCGCTTAAAACAACTTTTGTATAAGGAATACCGTTATTACGTATGACAATTTTGGAGTATGGTAGATGAAGACCCTTTTCTCTCAATCTTTCTTTTTCTTCTTCTTTAAACTTCGCGTATCTTTTAAGATATTCTTCTCTCTTTTTTTGATAAAACTCTTCCGAAGTCTTTCCTAGGATAACAAGTCTTCTCAGAATAACTTCCTGACTTACCCAAAAGTCTTCGGCAAGCGTGACAAGATCGTCATCATCCCACTTCGTACTCTTATGTGAGGATACTATTGGGTGCAAAAGCAAACTCAAGGTAGGAACAAGAACAGTCCCGGCAATTCTATTGCAAAAAACCTCTATATTACCCACTTCGTCTAAATTACATATACCACCATATTTCAAAAGGAGATGAATAAACTCATGAATAAGAGTGAAAATTTTCCCACGCACAGAGTCGGTGCCGTTTAACATTATTATGGGGCCCTCTTTTTCACTAATAGATACTCCTCTCATTTCCTCTAGTGGTATTCTTGCAGTAGGCGCAGTTTGAAATAGTAAAATCCCATAATTCTCAACAGAAGTTCTCCAGGCATTAAAGGCTTCGTATTTACTACGCCATTTATATTGCTCCTCAATACTAACACCTAAGAGGTCTCTTACTTTTGTACTGATGATTTCCGGATTATCTGAAATTTTAACATCAAGTTCTATTTCTTTTGTTTGGAAAAACGATTCATCTCTAAGTTCCAGAACCACTTCTCTTCGACGATAAGCCTTTTCAACTTCATGCGCCAAATTTGGCGAAATATCCTCAGTGATCTCGTAGGGCAACCTCCGGAAGTCACGCATAGGATCAAAAGTTTTTGGCAGTTGGGATAAATAAAAGACCGCCAATGGCTTTTTATAGACATTCGCCATTCTTCTCAATTGGCTTACTGTCGGTTTTGACCGTCCTTCTTCCCACTCTTGAAGTCTTTCCACAGATATTCTTAATTTTTTAGCGGCTGTTTTCGGATCATATCGACTTGATTTTCTCGCCCATTGTAGCAACTCCGGCTTGACCAAAGCCTTTACTTTAGTTGCCATTAGAAACTCTCCTTTTTTATTATCTACATGTCAAAATTTCAAAGAAAAATTAAATCTAGTACCTTATTAAACATAATGAGATTCGCGTTTTTTATCCCTAAGCCACGCCTTATCCATTAACCCTCCAATGTTCCAATCAGATCATCAAGAAACCCTAGGAAAGCAATGAGCGCGGATTTTACTTCTTTAAAAACCTCTTCCGCCTCTTTTACCAAAATCGACAGTCTTTCCCATTTGATTTCATGTCCATAGGCATTACGAAACAGATGACGAAATCTCCTATACTCATCCAACCGGAACCGTAGGCTT
>Ga0079223_10001689_pt1 | contig 13336 bp, 10 predicted proteins | sample Stecom2011_FD_75072 | JGI IMG/M metagenome (GOLD analysis project Ga0079223, IMG submission 75072) | Agricultural soil microbial communities from Utah to study Nitrogen management - Steer compost 2011 | ecosystem: Environmental > Terrestrial > Soil > Agricultural land | place: USA: Utah... | reverse complement strand
AGTTGCCGAAATCCGTGTTCGATTTGATGCACTGGCCAAGGAAATTCTTATCGCCGAAGCTATTGATTTAAATATGGACGGCCACCATTTTACCGTTCCCCAACGCGGAGATAAGAAAAAGCTTTTAGATCTTTCGCTTCGCAATGCCAAGTATTTTATGCTCGATCAACAAAAACAAACACGGTTTTTGGATCCGGAAAAACATACCGAGCGGATAATGGAGCAAATGCAGAAAGATCTTCGCCTATCTGAGAAGCCTTATCACATTGAGTGTTTCGATAATTCGAATTTTCAAGGGACCGATCCTGTAGCAGCATGTGTAGTTTTCCGGGATGGAAAGCCCAGTAAAAAAGAATACAGGCATTTCAATATAAAGACAGTTGTAGGCCCGGATGATTTTGCCAGCATGAAAGAAGTAGTTTATAGAAGATACAAGAGGATGCTGAGTGAAGGCGAGCCGCTTCCCCAGCTTATTGTAGTAGATGGTGGCAAGGGGCAGCTAAGTTCTGCTCTGCAGAGCTTAGATGAATTGGGAATTCGCGGTAAGGTTGCAATAATTGGTATTGCTAAGCGGCTGGAAGAGCTTTATTACCCCGGTGATTCAGCGCCATTGTATATTGATAAAAGATCAGAAACACTCAAGGTACTACAGCACGCGCGGAATGAGGCACACAGGTTTGGAATAACGCATCACAGAAATAAGCGCAGTAAAAACACGTTCAAAACAGCGCTCACTGATATTCCGGGTGTTGGGAAAGTCACAGCAGAAGAACTGCTCAATAAATTTCAATCCGTTGCACAGATAAAGAAAGCATCGCTAGCAGAAATTACCGAGGCCGTTGGTCCAAAAAGAGCCCAAGCAATTCGAACCTGGTTTGATTTAGAAAATAAATAGCTTCCTAAGCCATCAGTTTATCCTAAGGTGTCTGCCAATATTCGAATTTCGACAACCGGAGAGATTCGCTCGTAGATAATATTGTATACGGCATCTGCAATCGGCATATCGACGTCAAATTTGCGATTCATTTCGTACACGCTTTTGGTGGCATAAAATCCTTCTGCAATCATATCCATTTCGAGTTGAGCGGCTTTTGCAGAATATCCTTTACCGAGCATGTAGCCAAAAGTTCTGTTGCGAGAAAACTTCGAATACGAAGTAACCAGCAGGTCGCCAAGATATGCCGGCTCTTTTAAGTCGCGGTGAAACGGATTGAGCTTATCGAGAAATCGTTCCATTTCAATAATAGCAGCGGAAAGTAAAATGGCTTGAAAATTATCCCCATATCCTAAGCCACCACATACTCCGGCCGCAATAGCATAAATATTTTTCAGAATAGCGGCTATCTCAGCACCAAACAAATCGTCGCTGATGGATGTTTTTACGTAGCGCGTTGAAAGCATGCTTGCCATAAGCCGGGCGTTGTCTTCGTTCATACTCGCACAAGTGAGGTAAGAAAGACGTTCCATGGCTACCTCTTCGGCGTGACAGGGTCCGCAAATTATTCCAATGTTGTCATAGGGCACACCGTGCATTTTAAAGAAGTAACGCGCAGGGATGGACTGTATTTCCGGAATAATTCCTTTTATCGCCGAGAAAATAATTTTGCCCTCAAACGATTTTTTAGGTACATCCTGAAGCGATGCGTGCACAAAGGCTGATGGAACAGCCACAATTAAAACGTCAGAGTTTTCAACTACTTCTTGTACATTTGAAGTGATGTTAATTCGATCAACATCAAACTCCACCGCACGCAAATACTTCGGATTATGATAGTACTTTTTAATGTGTTTAACCGATTCCGGATTACGCATCCACCAATTAATTCCATCGTTTCCGTCCGAAAGAATTTTTGCCAAAGCCGTAGCCCAGGAACCACCACCGATTACTCCTATTCTTTTTTCTGATGCCATTTGGCCGAAATTTAATCGGCTAAAGATAGAAATGTTATTAGATTCGAACCCAAATTAAACCGAATGAAGATTTACAAATTTAAGTTCCTCGCATATATTCTTTTAATTCTTTTCGCCTTTGGCTGTTCTGATGGCCCGCGAAATGAGGAAGTTGGAAATAATGTTTTCATCGATGCCGAGCTTCGTAAAATATACGATGCTGCAGATCAGCGTGACTATGAGACCCTAGCCTTATATGCCCAAAACGAAACTGCTGCTTATCGCATGGCCTATGCCCGCTGCATGGGCTCTGTACAAGACCCTGCTGCACTCAACAACCTGTATGAGCTTATGCGCGATCCAATTCCCTATGTACGGATGTTTGCCGCATTTGCCGTAGGGCAGTACCGAGACACCACCTCACTACGGGCACTTGAAAAAGCATTTAAGAAAGCGACCATACCGGAAATTAAAGCCGAGCTATTGGAGGCTATTGGTAAATCGGCCGATGCAAACGCCATGGAATACCTCTTTTTTCACGAGCCGTCGACCGCAATTGAGGAAACGGGTAAGATGTGGGGAATATATCACGCAAGCCTTCGCGACTTATTAAAAGAAGAACACTTACGCATTATAGCCGCGCACCTTAAGTCCAAAGAAGCGGATACACGCTTAGCTGTTCTAAATACTTTAAGCAGGCAAAAAAAATACAGCCTTGATGATTACCGCGAAAATATTGAGAAAATTGCATCTGAAGATAAAAATCCGGAGTTGCGCACCGCCGCTGTTATGGCCATGCGACACCTGAAAAACGCCGATGAATTACTGATAAAAATTGCAAATCAAGACGCCGACCCACGGGTACGCGCTTCGGCTATTTTGTCGATTAAAGATGGTAACTCAGCAGAGTTTCAATCACTAATTTTAACTGCACTCGAAGATGGATCAGCCTGGGTGGCAATGAATGCAGCAAATCGCCTTTCCGCCAAATGGAGTGTTAGCTATCTCCAGTCTATAGAGCATCTTGCAATTACATCAAGCGTTCCGGAAGTTAAAGCTTCGATTGTTACAGCATTTTTGGGCAACGATTCGCTGCAATCGAAAGGCAAGGAGTTATGGAATCGGATTTCATTTAAAAACCCGGTCGAAAAGGCGGTTTTCTTAAAGATGTTGGGATATTTACCCGGCACTCTCGACTCCTTAAAAAAATACAGCTTAGAAGATTCACCTCTCGGAACTGCAGCCGCAGAGGGAATAATTACCGGTGCGAGAAAGTTTGACGAATGGAAACCTGTTTTTTACAAACAAGCAAAACTGGCCTTTGAAAAAGGTCTTTTGGCTCAGTCGTTTCTGTATGCTAATGCGAGTATGGACCCGGTGTTTTTTGATGCTAAAAAACTACCAATAGTGGAAATGGAAGCCGCCTTAAAGAAATTTACCGGCGAAGCCGATGTCGAGACGCGAAACGAACTGACAAAGGCAATCGCTAAAATAAAAGGCGAGGAGTACACGCTGCAACCCTTTCCTGCCTCGCACAAAATTGATTGGGGACTAGTAAAAACCATTTCGGACAATGCAAGCGCTGATCTATATATAGGAAGCAAAACCCTGAGGTTAAAACTCCTAATTGAAGATGCGCCCGGAACAGTTTCAAACTTTGTCGCTCTTGCACAAAAAGGGTTTTACGACGGAACCTTCTTTCACCGCGTTGTTCCCGTATTTGTAAGTCAGGGCGGCGGCCCACGCGGCGATGGATTTGGCAGTACCGACTACACCATCCGCTCAGAATTCTCCGCGCTGAAATTCGGATCGGGTGTGGCCGGAATTGCATCAGCCGGTAAAGACACCGAAAGCTGTCAGTTCTTTTTTACGCATATCCCTACTCCGCATTTAAACGGGAGGTACACCATATTCGGAGCCCTCTCCGAAGGTGCTGCGGGTCTAGCAGATATTTCTACAGGGACGAGAATAGATTCCGTCCGCATAAATTACTGAATAAGCCCAAAACATTGAAGCTGGTTCTCAACGTGATAAGGGTGATAATGAAACCCGCATCACGCTACCAGCGTATAACACGAGCTATTTAACAGAACAATTTATGAACGTGGATGATCTTAACAAGCTCCCCCTTGAAGAACTACGTATAATCAGAAATAAAAATTTAATCATATTCAACTTACTAGTAATTGTTGACTTAGCTGTTTTTTATCACAGCATGTACACCGAAAATTGGCTGTTGGTTTTCGCCACTTTCGGTGTATTTATCGTCAGCCTTTCGCTATACGACAATTACCGGTATTCGCGGGACTTAATACTGCGATTAGAGTCTCAAAGACTAAATAATTAAGGGTTTTCTTATTCTACCCAAGCACTTACCTCATCGAGTTGTAGAGCCGGAATATCCAGTTTGTTCTTTTTCCGGTACCCGTTCAATTTTTGATGAATTACAGTTGCTTTCTCGGCTTTGAGGTCTTTTATACTCGTAAACCCGGCAGCAATAATATGCGCTGCCCATGCTTCCGATACGCCTGCTTTTTCAAAATCCTGCGGTGTATCTACTTTCACTTTTTTCTCCGGACGCATCTGTGGAAATAAAAGCACTTCCTGAATCGAGGTGTTATTGGTCATTAACATAACCAATCGGTCAATACCTATTCCGAGCCCCGATGTAGGAGGCATACCATATTCGAGCGCGCGCAAGAAATCGTGATCGATAAACATCGCTTCGTCGTCACCCTTTTCCGAGAGCTTTAACTGATCTTCAAATCGCGCTCGCTGGTCTATTGGGTCGTTCAACTCCGTATACGAGTTGGCAATCTCCTTACCATTAATAATGAGTTCAAACCGCTCGGTAAGCTCCGGATTGTCGCGGTGTTTTTTACAAAGCGGCGACATTTCTATAGGATAATCTATAATAAAAGTAGGCTGGATTAAATTGGCCTCGCATTTTTCGCCGAAAATCTCATCGATCATCTTGGCCTTACCCATGCTTTCGTCGATAGGTATGTTTAAATCCTCGCAAACTTTCTTCAAATCTGCCTCATCCATATTCGAAATGTCGACATCGGCGTATTCTTTAATCGCGTCGATCATAGTAAGCCGACGGAATGGTGTTTTAAACGAGATGGTATTATCGCCCATTACCACATCTGTGTTACCATTTACTTTGAGAGCAATTTCTTCCAGAAGATTTTCTGTAAACTCCATCATCCATATATAGTCAGTATAGGCCACATATATCTCCATCATTGTAAACTCCGGATTGTGCGTGCGATCCATTCCTTCATTTCTAAAGCTTTTGGCAAATTCGTAAACACCTTCAAAACCGCCTACTATCAAGCGCTTTAGATAAAGCTCATTTGCTATTCGCAAATATAGTTCTACATCGAGCGCATTGTGGTGCGTAACAAACGGACGTGCTGCTGCTCCTCCGGGGATGGGTTGCAAAATCGGAGTTTCCACTTCCAAATATCCACGGTCATTAAAATACTGACGCATGGTATCAATTACTTTTGCTCTTTTCACGAAAGTATCGCGCACTTCTGTATTTATCGTAAGGTCGACGTATCGCTGTCTATACCTTTGTTCGGGATCAGTAAATGCATCATGAACTTTGCCCTCGTCGTCGGTTTTTGGAAAAGGCAAGGGCTTAATGGACTTGCTTAGCAGCTTAAATGACTTGACATGAATGGATATTTCACCCACTTTGGTTTTAAATACAAATCCGTCAACAGCAATAAAATCTCCGCGATCGATCAGTTTTTTGAAAAGATCGTTGTAAGCAGACTTATCTTCACCCGGGCATATTTCATCTCGATTAAAATAAAGTTGAATTCTTCCGGTTTGATCCTGAATTTCGGCAAATGAAGCTTTACCCATTATGCGTTTCGACATAATTCTTCCGGCCAGCTTAACTTCTTCCCACTCTTTTTCTCCTTCTGCGAAGCGATCTCTTACGTCTTTGGTCGAATGTGTTATTTCAACTTTTTCAGGCGGATATGGGTTTATTCCCATTTTCCGTATTGCGTTCAGCGAGTTTCTTCTTATTTCTTCCTGCTCGCTTAATGGTGTTGTGCTCATTGTAATGTTTTTTGCAAAGATATGATTTTGAAGAACCCCTGTAAGCCTATCTTTGGTATCTTTGCGGGTTCTTTATTTATTTAATACTATATGGCAATATACAAGGCTTTGGCAGAAATGGAAAACTACATCGAAGGGTTTCCCAATAATATAATCGATGCTATAGAAATAGGCTCAAAAGCCATTTTAAAATTCAAAACAAAAGAGGTTGACAATGTTGTAATCGTTGGTCTTGGGGGTTCGGGGATTGGCGGAAAGATAATATCCCAACTCGTGTGGGATAAGTGTAGGACACCAATTACACTCGTAAATGACTATCGTATTCCTACTTGGGTAAACGAACGCACATTGTTCGTGGCCACAAGCTATAGCGGAAATACTGAGGAAACACTGTGTGCGCTTGGCGAAGCTATACAGAAGAATGCTCAAATCTGTGCTATTACATCGGGCGGAAGCCTCAAACAGTTGTGCTTGGAACGCGGCTATAATATTATAGAGATCCCGGCAGGTCAACCCCCCAGAACTAGTTTTGGTTATAATTCGGTTCAGCAATTTTTCGTGCTCCAATCGTATGGGTTAATTGACGGATATTTTATAGATGAACTTCACGAAGCTGCTAAGTTGCTCCAAAGGGAAACTGGAGCACTAAAAGCAGAGGCTGCAGCTGTAGCTAACAAAATTAACAATACTACACCGGTAATATATGCCGAGACCAGATCGGAGGGGCTGGCTATAAGGCTGCGTCAGCAAATTAATGAAAATGCAAAAATGCTTTGCTGGCACCATGTGTTGCCTGAAATGAATCACAATGAGCTCGTAGGCTGGGCCGGTGGATCCAATGCCTATTCTGCATTATTTATACATACCCCCGAAGATTATCCCAGCACAGTAACACGAATGGAGCTTAGCAAAGAAATTATCGGCCGCTACACAAACAAGGTTGTTGATCTTAATCCCAAGGGAAATTCGCGCATTGCCCGGGCATATTACTTAATTCACTTCTGCGACTGGATTTCGTATTCGCTCGCTGCCGATCGAAAAGTCGATCCGCTTGAAATTGGCGTAATCGATTATTTGAAGGCTGAACTTGCTAAATGAATAATGTTGGAGAAATAAGGCAGTGCCCAAACTCCTCGGCCGAATCGATATAAATTTCTAATTTTACTCAAAACGTTAAGCTGTGATTAAGGATATCCCCTCGCTAAAGGTAGAAGACATTGCGCTGGCTGCAATTCCCACACAAAACACCGAGACCGGTGAAGATGAATGGTATATTTATCTAATCAACAAGAAAAACGAGTCCATTGAAAACGTGCTGGTTTCGTCGAAGGGATATGGAACAATAAGTTCAGAAAAAGTGGAGACCTCTGTGCTTCGCCACCATATTCAGATTATTCCCCCATTAAGTTTTGCAAAAATTGAACCCATCATGCCTGAGTTGTTTGCCATAAGCAATCAGTATTGGGTGAGCTTTTATATTGGCTCGCAGATTTTTGATAAAAAGTACGTTTTTGTAGCCGAAAGTATCCAGCCTAAAAATTATACAGAAATACCATTAATCGGTAAAAAAGGCATATTATTGAGCTAATGTATCTCGATATAATTATTGCTATCCCCATTGTCTGGGGAATGTTTCGCGGGTTTAAGCGAGGATTGATCATTGAACTTTGTACACTTATGGCACTTGTGCTAGGTGTATATGGCGCTGCGAGTTTTGGCGATATGGCGGGCCAGTACCTTCAGTCAGAATTTAATACCGACCCCCGAATAAGTTTGGTTTTAGCTTTTTCAATCGTGTTTATCATCATTGTTGTAGCCGTATTTATTTTCGGAAAGATTTTAGAAGGCCTGGTAAAGATGGTAGCACTCGGAATTGTTAATAAATTATTCGGGCTATTATTCGGCGGGTTAAAGTTTGCAATAATAATTAGCGGGATATTTTTCATGATTAATGGTTTCCCGCTTTCTGAAAAACTAATTTCCCGTGACCTCAAGAAAGAATCAGCTCTTTATCAACACATTGTACCCATCGCACCCAAGCTGTTTCCTATATTTCACAATGCCACCTGGATGGAGGACCTCGAAAAGCAATTCGAAGACCTCAAGGAAAAAGTAGGCGAAGCTCCTTCAAAAGAATTAGAAATGACGTAAAAAGTCGAAAACGCGAAAAATCGCCACACCAAGTTTTTAACATATTACCTCTTGTCGAAGAAATTCAAGTATTTAGCCCCCTGTAAAATCCTCATGGCGAATTGGCTGGATATAAATAATTTACCATCTTTGCCATCAATTGTTCAGGCAATTAAATTTGCCAATTCAATCACTTGAATTTTACCGTAGAGAGTTTTTAATCTATTCGTTCAGCAAACGTGTTGGCGGATTAGGAATCTCCTATTTTATATATCTTCATAAATCCCCCCAAAATGAAAGTTTTACTTTTCACATTCTCACTGCTTTTCGCCGGAATTGTTAGTAGCCAACAAATTCAACACGAGCACGAATTAAACCCACATGATGACGATCAACAAGTAGAAGTATGTGACACTCGTATTGCTGACCCTATCGAATATCAACAATTTGAAACCTCGATTACCCAACATCAACGCAGCGCTACATCCGAGTGCACAACCATTAGAACTGTGGTTCATGTCATATATAATGGTAAGATTGCTAATACTAGTTTTAATGGTTACATCACTCCGGAGCAAGTGAAAAGCCAGATTCGAATTACCAACCAGTCTTTCTCCAATGACTCATTAATGTATCATCCCGACAACACACCTTTGGGGTACAACATTGAACTAGCAACGACCGATCCCGACGGAAATCCTACTACAGGAATCGTTTATCACGATGGCTATGAGCTTTGGGGAGAAGCTTGGAGTGACTATGGTTTAAAATACAGTAATCCTAATGCAGTATCCGAAGGCACCGTAGCCAATGCCCTCGCTTGGGGTGCCGATGCAAACGGAAAGAAATACCTCAATACTTATGTAGTAAGCAGCATAGATGGTGCTTCCGGAAGCGGTGTGCAAGCTTATGCCTACTTTCCAACTCTGAGTGTGGTTTATGGTAACTATGTTATTTTTAACGCTTTTGGAGCGCGCGACCTACAAAACGATTATGGTCAAACATTCAACCTAAAATCCTATACAAATTTGGGCTTTACCTGGACACATGAACTGCTTCATAATTTTGGAATATTTCATACTTTTCAAGGAAATAGCTGCGCGACCGAAACAAACCCCAACACTCAAGGCGACCGCGTTGCAGATACTCCTCCGCAAACCCAAGGTACCGGGTGCTCAGGTGCTTGTGGTACACTAAGCTATAATATAATGGATTACATCAGTCAGTCGTGTAAAAACCAAATCACACCGGGTCAGGTTACGAGAGCAACTGCAGCAATTCAGCAAAACCTTACAGCTTACCTTGTTTGCTCAGAAAGTGAATCCCCCTCAGGCTGCCCCGATAAAACAAGTGATTTTAATGGAGATGGATTTGTGAATATTCTTGATATAGCATATTTCATTACCGGCTTCGGAAGCATTGAAGGCAATACAAAGTACAAAGCAAAATTCGATCTTAATTGCGATGGGAGAATAGACATATTCGACCTTTTACTTATAGATTTTTAAAATACTAATAGGCTTTTGGAGATGGATGCATAGCATCTATCTCCAAAAGATCAGATACCTCAATCCACGCTTAACATCCTGAAATTCATATAAAAAAACCAGTCTAAAATCGCAGTGCTCACACCGGACTGGATAGATTAGGAATATCTCGTTTTTTGATATTTCAATCCCTTTTTACTTATAAAAAATAAACTTTGCTTTCCGTTGGCACTAAATCTGAACATCTTGCAAAAAGTATAGATTTCAAATTAATTGCATATTAAAATTGAAATTAAGGGTTAAAAATCGTTCATTACAGTTCATCTTTAACGCTTATGATACATCTATCCGGAACCTACACCGACCTATATCAACTGAGCATGGCTCAGGTTTATTTCCATAAACAAAAAAACACCACCGCGGTTTTCGACTATTATTTTCGACATAATCCGTTTGGTGGAGGCTATACTATTTTTGCGGGATTAAGCAGTTTTATATCGGATTTAGCCGAGTTTCGCTTTTCCAAAGAAGATCTTGAATATTTAAAAAGCCACAGCTTCGATTCTGAATTTCTCAAATATTTGGAGGGCTTTCGATTTCAAGGAAATATATATGCATCCCTCGAAGGCGATCTTATTTTTCCAACGCGCCCCATTTTGCAGGTCGAGGCAAATATTATCGAAGCACAAATTATCGAAACATGGCTGCTTAACACCTTAAACTTTCAAAGTCTCATCGCAACCAAAGCTTCGCGAATTCGTCAGGTAGCGGGCGACAAAACCCTACTCGATATGGGACTGAGGCGAGCGCACGGCTTTGGGGGCTACCACGCCTCTCGAGCGGCAATAATTGGCGGGTTTGATGGCACAAGCAATGTGAAGGCCGGAATGGATTTTGACATCCCTACTTCGGGCACCATGGCCCATTCGTTTATTCAGAGTTACGATTCCGAAATTCAAGCATTCCGGGACTTTGCGGAAACAAGACCCGATAATTGTGTACTACTCGTTGATACATATAATACACTATCGAGTGGGGTTCCCAATGCCATAACCGTTGGTAAGGAAATGGAAAACCGTGGAAAACGACTTCACGCAATTCGATTAGATAGCGGAGACCTCGCCTATTTGGCAAAACAAGCCCGAAAACAATTAGATGATGCAGGCCTTAATTACGTTAAAATAATGGCGTCAAATCAACTGGATGAATATGTAATCAAAAGCCTCGGCGAGCAAAAAGCACCCATTGATATTTTTGGCGTGGGAACCAATTTGGTGGTAGGCAAACCCGATGCGGCGCTCGATGGAGTTTATAAACTCACAGAGTACGAGGGAAAACCACGCATGAAGATATCTGAAAACTTAATTAAAATTTCCATTCCCTTTCGAAAACAAGTGTATAGAATTTTAGATTCAAAAAATGCTTATTTTGGACTCGATGTAATCGCTACCCTTCCGGAAAAACAAATAGACCACGTTTTCCATCCATTTGAGCACATCAAAAGCATTGATGTATCTAATTTTAAGCGAGAGCCCTTGTTACAGGAGGTTATGAGACACGGAGAAGTTACGATGCCTATGCGCAGTATTTCCGAGATTTCTGCCTATCGTAAAGCGCGAGTAGAACTGTTACCACCGGAATATAAACGATTCGATAATCCACATATTTATAAAGTTGGATTGAGTAGATTACTCAAAGAGGAGCGCGATTCGTTAATCTTAAAATTAAAGAAATAAATTATGAAAGTACTTGTTGTTGTTGATGTTCAGAATGACTTTATGCCGAGCGGATCTCTTGGAGTTCCAAAAGGCGACGAAATTGTTCCTGTCATTAATTCCATTCAGGATTCTTTTGATTTAATAATTGCATCCCAAGATTGGCATCCGAACGATCATATAAGTTTCGCTAAAAACCACAAGGGAAAGAAGGAATTTGATCAAGTTGATGTGAAGGGTTTTTCTCAGACTTTGTGGCCTGCCCATTGTGTGCAGGGAACAGTGGGTGCCCAGTTTCACCCCGATTTAAAGACAAACAGAATTGAAACAATTTTCAGAAAGGGAACGGATAAGAATATAGATAGTTACAGCAGCTTTTTTGATAATAGTAAATTAAAATCTACAGGTTTGTCGGGGTATTTACGTGAAAAAGGAGCTACGGAAGTATATTTCTGCGGATTGGCAGCCGACATTTGTGTGTACTTCTCTACCAAAGATTCACTCTCGGAGGGCTTTAAAAGCTTTCTTATTAAAGATGCTTCTAAACCACTTAATGAAGGCACATTCACAAAGCAAAAGGCTGAATTAAAGGAGCTTGGAGCGCACGTAATTAGTTCGAATGATCTTTTAAAGAGTTAATTCTCAACGTCGATACTTGCTCAAGTAAAAGCGATAATTAGAAAAGGGCGAATTTTTCAAAATTCGCCCTTTTCTCATGTAAATAATCAACCTAAAATCAGCCTTTCTTAACAATCTTTCGTGTAATCATTCCCTCATCTCTCAATCGAATTTCGAGAATATAAGTTCCCGTATTTAAGTGAATTAGGCTTAAGGTGTTCGACTGCGGTTTCGAAAAAACATCTACGATTCTTCCGTCTATACTAAGTATTCTCACTTCACTTATTGCATTCAAATCGATCCCATCGATAGTGAGTTTTTCAGCGGTTGGATTCGGATAAATACGCATTGTTTTTTCATAACGGTCATCGAGACCGGTAGTATCCCAATAATAAGGTGGCGACATAGATGTGCACCCGGCATCATTTGAAACCTCTACTGTGTATACTCCGTCTTCCATTTCATCTTTATAAAGCACCCATGGCGGACTTGATGGTTCTGTTATCGGCTCGCCATTAAAGTACCATTGGTACGTATAGTTGCCGAGTTCCGGCATGGCATAAATTACAGTATCATTTTCAAGTATAGATGCTTCCAAAACAGAAACGGTCGGACCTATTCCAGATGAAATTCCAAATTCCGGACATTCTTCTCTATATATTGTCAGGGTATACATTCCGGGCTCCTTAGCCCAAATCGAATCATTATTCGAATCGGGTATCGGCACTCCATTCAAATACCATTCAAAAGATTCATAATTCCCAGGAAATGCGTTGTGTAATAAAGTCGAATCTCCAATGTGGCAAAGTTCGGCGTTCCCGTATGAGGCTATTGCCGGTGGTAAAAATGCCCATGTATCAATTAAGACCGGAGTCGAAACTCCTACACAACCATCTAGCTCCACCTTTGCCGTAACCCAATCTGCACCGGTCGCAATTACCGTTGTCGAAGAGTCTGTTGCGCCAGGTATTGCCTCTCCCAAAGCATAGTCATCATCACCGGCATAAGTTTCTATGTGCCATGAATAACTATCATACTCATCGGGTACCGAAACATTTACCGGCTCGCCCGTGCAAAATATATAATCCGCTATAGAATCATACAGTGCAATATGCCAACCGTAAACGCCATAATTAGGATCTACAGTTATTGTTGGGTTTACCGTAGGTCTTATTGCTACTCTATTACTTGTAATCTTTATTCCGTTTGGACAAGAGTTGTGTTTTGCCTTGGCGATATATCCGGTAAATTCATCAACAGAAACAGTGGGTTCTCCAATTCCGCTAACCATGGGCAAAAACACCTTTTCATATCCGGATTGCCCCATTTCAATCGCTTCTTTAAACCACTGGATACTTTGCCAAGAATTGCCGCCCGAAATATTCAGATTGGTTTCATCGCCCAAACAAATATCTT
>Ga0079223_10001687_pt1 | contig 13338 bp, 11 predicted proteins | sample Stecom2011_FD_75072 | JGI IMG/M metagenome (GOLD analysis project Ga0079223, IMG submission 75072) | Agricultural soil microbial communities from Utah to study Nitrogen management - Steer compost 2011 | ecosystem: Environmental > Terrestrial > Soil > Agricultural land | place: USA: Utah... | reverse complement strand
TGGGAACGGATAATAGCCCCATGCGATATTTGAAGGAAATTGACATAGGCATACGATTCATCAGATATAATAGAAAACACATCCACATTGTTGATCTTCGGATTGACCACGGTGGATTTGGATTGGTAATTCTCTAAGACATCGATCTTCTCCTTGATGCGCTGAGCCTCCTCAAATTTCATTTCTTCTGCCAACTGCTTCATTTGCACCCGAAACTTGTGAAGCGATTCCTTGAAATTACCCTTTACAATATTGCGGATGGCCTCGATATTTTCATTATAATCTTCTACCGAGAACAGGCCTTCACAGGGACCAAGACAATTTCCCAAATGGTATTCCAAGCAAACTTTATATTTGCCAGCTTTAATTTTCTCTTCTGAAAGGTCATAATTGCAAGTACGAAGCGGGTACAGTCCTTTTATCAAATCTAAAAGAGTGTGGACTGTTTTCATACTTGTATAAGGTCCATAATATTCACTGCCATCCTTTATCAGGCGACGTGTTGAGAAAACTCGAGGGAAACGCTCATTTTTAATACAGATCCAAGGATAACTCTTATCATCCTTGAGCATAACATTATAACGCGGCTGGTATGTTTTTATTAGATTGTTCTCCAGCAAGAGCGCATCCGTTTCAGTCTCCACTACTATATGCTTGATAGCGACAATTTTCTTGACCAAAACCCTTGTGCGGTTGTTGTCGAAGTTTTTGGTAAAGTAGGATGAGACCCGTTTTTTTAGATTTTTGGCCTTGCCCACATATAGCAACTTTCCCTCTTTGTCGTAGTATTGATAAACACCGGGGGAATCTGGAAGGGTAGCAATCTGAAGAGTTACCGAAGCATTGGACATAAACCCAAAGATACTTGATTTCTTTGTTTTTCGGGAATGGAATCAGGGAAGAATACACCATAAATTAATATAGCTTCCACAAGTGAGTTCAGCTCAAAAATATTTTGAATTCTTGAGCGGCTTAAAGGATTTTAAACCAACTGAAACAATTTTCCCGGCAAGGGTCGCACTACGCCTTTAAGCTCCATATTCATCAAGATTGTAGCCACTTTAAAAACGGGCAGGGCACATTCTAATGCTATGATATCTAAAAGTTCCTTTTCCTTGTCTTTTAAATAGCGATACACAATTTTTTCCTCCTCGTCCAGTTCCACAAAGAGCTGTGTCTGTCTCGGTTTTTCCATTTCCTTTAATTCCCAACCAAGCTGATAGATAATATCGGTGGCGCTGGTAAGTACATGAGCTTTTTGCTGTTTTATCAGGTTATTACAACCTCTACTTTGAGAATCGGTAGCTCTCCCTGGTGCAGCAAACACTTCGCGGTTATAAGAGTTGGCAATATCGGCAGTTACCAAACTACCGCCCTTTTCGGCAGATTCTATTACAATTGTTGCTTCGGAAAGACCGGCGATAATCCTATTCCTCTTCAAAAAATTAGTTTTGTCAAAGGCATCACTACTCCAGAATTCGGTATAGAACCCACCGTTTTCTTCCATTTTTTTAACGTATTTTTTATGCTCCTTGGGGTAGATTTGATTCAGCCCATGGGCCAAACACCCAATGGTTTGCAAATTGGCCTCAATAGCAGCCTTATGTGCACAGACATCTATGCCATAGGCCAGACCTGAAACAATAATTGGATTTAAAGGTGCCAATTCTTCGATCAGGCTTTGGCAAAAGGAACTACCATAAGTCGTTATTTTTCGAGTGCCCACGATACTGATGATTTTTTTATTCCCCAAATCGATATTTCCTCTTTCAAAAAGAAGGATGGGGCCATCAATGCAGTGTTTTAACTTCTCGGGATAGGCTTTGTCTTTAAAATAGCGACAAACAATCTGGTTGTCCTCAATAAATCTGACTTCAGCATCTGCCTCTTCAAGCTGTTGCTTCACATTGATTTCCTTCAATCGCATCTGCCCGATTCCGTCAATTTTCGCGAGAGTGGTTCTCTTCTCTTTAAAGATACCTTCGGCAGAGCCGACCTTACGAAGGAGTTTTTTAGCAGAAATATCTCCGAGATTCGGAATCCGCTGTAGAGCCAAGGTATAACGCAGTTCGTTTTTTGAAAGCATGGACTAACATTTTATATCGGGGAGGCGGTTTAAAAATACAATAATTTCTTTGTTGATAAATTTCAAAAACTAAAATTGGATAGAGATGGAAAATAGCTAACTTTGTTTCTATGCAACTTTCCAATTACATTTCCGATCTTTTATACCGTTATGAATGTGTAATCATTCCCGGTTTTGGGGCTTTCTTGACCCGTTACAAATCTGCATGGATAGACGAAAAATCGCACACTTTCTACCCGCCTTCCAAAGTAGTTTCATTCAACAGACAACTTCAAGCCAATGACGGTCTGTTGGCTAATTATGTGGCATCGGTGGATAAGTGCAGTTATGAGGTAGCCCTTCAGAGAATCAGAAAATTCACGGCCAAAATGGCCAATGACCTACAAGAAGGCAAGAAAATAGACTTTAAGAATGTTGGGGAGTTTTCTCTGAACCACGAAAAATCCATTCAATTTGAACCCGTACAGGAGCAAAACTTTAGCGCATCGGCTTTTGGATTGACAACTTTTATTTCTCCCAGAATTGGTCGAGAATTAACTGAAGAGGTTCGAAAAGAAGAAAAGCCCGTAGTAGTTATGGATACGGCAAGCCGTGAAACCCGTCCCTACTTAAAATATGCAGCAATTGCAATATTGGCCATTTCGGCCACAGGTTTTGCTGGCATGAAGCTTTATGAAAGCGAAGTGCAAAAATACAACTTCGCCCAAAGGCAAAAAGCTAGCACTCTGGTGGACAATCAAATACAGCAAGCCACTTTCGTTATAGAAAACCCTTTACCGGTGTTAAGCCTTAGCCTTCCCAAGCAAATAGGCAATTATCATATTGTGGCCGGCGCATATAAAATGGAGGACAATGCTGAAAAGAAAATGGAACAGCTCCGCGAAAAAGGATATTTCCCCTTAAAACTTGCGACCTCCGCTTATGGACTTCATCAAGTGCTGTACGCTAGTTTTGAAAACAGACTGGAAGCCATAAAAAACCTCCACCAAATCCAGCGGGAAGAAAATCCGGATGCTTGGCTACTTGTTAAACAGATAGAAGATAGACGGTAGATTTGAGACATGAGACTTGAGACGTGTGAGATTTCGAACTTGCAGGATTAGAGTTGACTGGTTTTTAATTAATTTAAACTATTAAAAAAATAGTCGTTAATCCTTTTCCTCACTGAACATTACTGCCAACTGCTGCTGTATATTTGCACTCAACTTTTCTCTCCTCTCTTTTCCCTATTCTCTATTCTTTTCTTCGGTATCTTTGCTTAAAAATTTTTCAAATGACACCAAAAACTCCGAGTGAATCCCGAACGATTGTTACTGATTTAGTGTTACCCAGCGAAACCAACCCTATAGGCAATATGTTTGGAGGAGAACTCCTGGCACGTATGGATCGCGCAGCCAGCATTGCGGCCCGTCGACATAGTCGGCAGATAGTAGTTACGGCCTCCGTAAACCACGTGGCATTCAGCAAAATGATTCCTTTGGGTAGTGTGGTAACCGTTGATGCACAAGTTTCCAGGGCCTTCAACAGCTCCATGGAAATATTTATGGACGTGTATATCGAAGATCGGGAAAGCGGCAAACGCAGCATTTCAAATGAAGCTATCTACACTTTTGTAGCGGTAGACGAAACAGGTTGCCCGGTAAAGGTTCCTGAAATTATTCCTGAGACAAAGGTTGAAAAGGAACGATTCCATGCCGCGCTCAGGCGAAAACAACTTAGCTTGGTCTTGGCCGGTAAAATGAAGCCTAAAGATGCCACGGAGCTAAAAGCACTTTTTTTCTGATTTATCTCGAATTTCTAGAGCCGAAAGAGTCTATTTTACACTTTCTTCATGTTAAAATGTAGAAATATCGACAATTGGATTCCGCTTTTATGATTTCATTTAGATATATTTGGGACCTCTTCAAAAATAGAACAGCTATTTGTTCAAGAAATGAAGGTCTTAAACTATACTTAAATTGCAACAATCATGAAAAAAACTCCCCTTAAGACAATTAACACCTTATGGATTTTGATAATGGCAATCGTGGTCTCCACGGGCTTTGCTCAAAACCCATCAAACATCGTATTTCAGGGCGAAACCATCGAGATGCCCGAAAACATCAACACTTTTCAATGGGACCAAATGCCAGAATCCGCAAAACTGGACCAAGGTTTTATTGGTTGGATCCAATTTTACGAAACTCCATCGCAAAGTGTTCAAAATGCTTTTAAGCAAAAGCAGCTGGAATTGATGAATTATATTCCACACCAAACTTATCTTTTTTATTTCCCAAAAACCACGTCTATAGAGTTCTTGCGCAACAACGGCGTTAGAAGTATTGTTCCCGTTCCGGGCAAAGCGAAGCTTTCTATTGAATTAAAAGCACCGGATCACGAGTATTGGGCTAAGGATGGCGACAATATTTTGGTAACCTTGGAATTTTACAACCAAGCCGATGTCAACCATTTGATCAGAGATTTACAACTTCATCAGATTATGGTCAAAGAAACTTTTGCCAATCAAAACATCATTGACCTTTCTATTCCCAACAACTGTTTGGAAACTCTAGCCAATTTGCCCTACGTAAAATGGGTAGATTTGGTAGTGGCTCCTTCAGTGCCAGATGATGACCGCGGTCGAAGTCTGCACCGTGCTAATATGCTCGACACCCAGAGAGGTGCAGGACGTAACTACACAGGAGAAGGGATTGGCGTAATGGTACGCGATGACGGAAGAGTGGGGCCTCATATCGATTTTGAGGGAAGACTTACCAATCTTACCCAACAAGGGGGACAATCACATGGCGACGGTGTGGCCGGAATTATGTCAGGCGCAGGAAATCTTACCCATTCCAATCGAGGGATGGCCGCAGGTTCAGATGTTTTTGTGGTAAACTACCAATCTCACTTTTTAGATTATCCTACCACAAATCTCATAAACACTGGGCAGGTTCAGATAACCAACTCATCATATAGTAACGGTTGTAACGATGGTTACACTACTATAGCACGCACGGTAGATCAACAGACGTTGGACACTCCTTCTTTGATGCACGTTTTTTCCGCTGGAAATTCCAATGGGAACAATTGCGGTTATGGCGCAGGTAGCCAATGGGGTAACATTACAGGTGGCCACAAGCAAGGTAAAAACGTTGTTACCACTGCCAATGTATATTTTGATGGCTCATTAGTAAGTTCAAGTAGCCGTGGGCCAGCCCACGACGGCAGAATTAAGCCAGATATTACAGCCAATGGACAAAACCAAATTTCCACTAATGAAAACAACACCTATCAAACCTTTGGAGGAACTTCTGGGGCAGCTCCGGGAATCGCGGGAGTTTCCGCACAACTATACCAAGCCTATGGCCTGTTGAACAATGGAGATTTACCGCCTTCCGCGTTAATAAAAGCTGCTATATTAAATACTGCCAACGATGCAGGGAATGTAGGACCAGACTTTAAATTTGGATGGGGAATCGTGAATGCCCTTCGAGCCGTAAAGCTTATTGAAGATGGTCGATTTCTAACTGATTCAGTTAGTCAAGGGAATACAAAAACCCATAATATCAATGTGCCAGCCGGAACTACACAGGTTCGCTTTATGGTTTATTGGAGTGACGTAGCGGCCGCTGCGGGTGCTAGTCCAGCTTTGGTAAACGATTTGGATTTGCTGGTAAAAGACCCTTCAAACAATACTTTGGAGCCTTGGATATTAGACCATACTCCAGACCCAACTAAATTGGACCTTCCTGCTACCACCGGTCCAGATCACCTAAACAATATGGAGCAGGTATTGATCAACAATCCAGCAGCTGGAAATTACAACTTAGACATAACAGGCTTCAACGTTCCAATGGGGCCACAGGCATATCATATAGTTTATGAAATTATTACTGAGAATCTAACTCTTACCTTTCCAAATGGTGGAGAAAGCTTCCAACCAAACCTCAGACAAGTTATTCATTGGGACGCTATCAATACCACAGCACCATTTGTACTGGAATATTCAGTAGACAATGGCAATACTTGGGAGAATATAACGACTGTGGCCGCCAATACCCATTTTTATGACTGGGCCGTTCCAAATGAAATCACCGGAAAAGGACTTATTAAAGTTAGCAGCGGCAGTTTTGTAGACGTTAGTGAGGGCAATTTCAGTATTGCTCGCTCCCCGAACAGCTTTAAGGTGAGTCAAGTATGTGATACCTCCATCACCTTTGAATGGGCGGCTATTCCCGATGCAGAATCCTACGATCTTTATATGTTGGGTGAGAAATATATGGAAGTGGCTGGCACCTCCAATACGCTATCTGTCACAATACCGATAACCGATCCCGCTAAAGGCGTATGGTTTACGGTAACGGCTAAAAACGATACGGAAGGATGGGTTGGACCACGCCCTAAATCTAGATTCTATGCTGGAGGCTTACTGGACTGTACTGTGGGAATATTGGACAATACTCTAAACAATGTTGTATCTATGTACCCCAACCCAGCCACCAATGAAGTCTTTATAAGCCTTTCGGACCAAACTTTGGATGTATATGATATTTCCATAACCAATAGTCTTGGACAGGTTTTACAGAGAAAGAACAACATTTCGAATAGTTCCCAAACGAGCCTGAATGTTTCAGGGTACTCCGCTGGGATTTATTTTGTGACCATACAGGCCGGAAATAGCACGGCGACCAAGAAATTGGTAGTACGGTAAGGAGCCGAAATGATTAAGAATGACAAAAAGGAGAGCCAAACAGCTCTCCTTTTTATATTAAGAATTACGGTGATGAAGTTGTATTTTCACTTTAGATACTTGGTTTGTAGAGAAATACTGACAAGCGTTAATTTTTAACTAATAGCTTCGTGGGCAATAGTGATTTTAGTTAAATTGCGACAATAATAACCACCATGAACATAGCCATCCTTTCCCGTGGGGAAGCCCTTTATTCTACCCGAAGTCTTTTTGCTGCTGGGGAAAAACGCAACCATAATATGGAGGTATTGGATCCCTCCTATTGCAATCTCGCCATAGAAAACGGGAAGGCCATCCTCTATTTTCAAGGAGAGCGGATGGACAATTTTCACGCTATTATTCCCCGTATCGGTACTTCAAATACTCTTTATGGCACCAATGTCGTTCGGCAGTTTGAGGCGATGGGCGTTTTTTCGGTGGTCTCCTCCGAAGGCATCATTAACAGCCGCGATAAATGGACTTGTTTTCAAATATTGGCTAAGAATAATATTCCCATTCCGAGAACCTTGTATGCTTCCTCCTATGAATTTGAGGAGCAGCTCAAAACTTTTGAGGGCAGACCGTTAATCATCAAACTTTTGGAAGGCACTCACGGTGAAGGCGTCATCCTCACCGAAAGCCCCCAAAATGCCCTCGCCATCATAGAAACGCTTAATGCCGCGGGAGTAAGTTTTCTGCTACAAGAATACATAAAAGAGGCCAATGGTTCCGATGTGCGGGCCATTGTGGTAGACGGAGTGGTTGTGGCCTCGATGCTGCGCAAATGCAAGATCGGGGATTTTCGAAGCAATCTCCACAGAGGCGGCACCTCAGAAAAAATTGAATTATCCGCAGCCGAAGAGAAAATCGCGATAAAAGCTGCTAAAGCAATGGGACTAGGTTTTTGTGGGGTGGACATTCTAAAATCAATAAGCGGTCCTTTGGTCTTGGAAATCAACAGCACCCCAGGCTTGGAAGGAATTGAATCCACCTCTGGAAGAAATATTTCAAAAAGTGTAATAGGTTATATTGAAAGAAATCACAAGAAGAATTAAGATTGCCTCAGTTGGATTTGGTCTTTTTTTTTATTAAAATATCCTCAGTGCTCTTTGTGTTCTTGTGGCGCTCTTTGCAATTAGAGCTAAGCACTAATTTCCTATTTTCAATTTCATCCGTTATATTTCCATTTTCATTTCTATCTTGCAACCATAAAACTTTCTATTTTGAAAAGAAACATCGGAAGAATTGACAAGGCCGATTTTCCCCAACTGGAATTATTCGATATTGAAGTAAAAATCGATACCGGAGCTTATACCTCTTCCATTCATTGTAAAAACGTGAAAGTGGAAGACAATTATCTTAAATGCAATTTCTTGGATGAGGAGCATCCTAGCTATCACGAAAAAGAAATAGTTTTTGATGAATACGATGTGAAAGTGGTTAAAAGCAGCAATGGAATTGCACAGGCGAGATATAGAATAAAAACAGAAATTGTGCTTTTTGGAAGAACAAGTGAAATTTATTTAACCCTGAGTGATAGGGAGGAGATGCGTTTTCCCGTACTTTTGGGGAGAAATTTCTTAAGCAATAAATTCATTGTTGATATTAACCGGACAAATCTTTCATATAAACTAAAATTAAAAGGAATGAAAGCCGAGGACCAGAAAGATAAAATACCTAAGCAGGGCAATGCGAAAGAGTAACGGCAACCGAGCGGATGATTAATTAAAAAACATAAAGGTAAAAAAAGCATGAACATTAAAATATTATCTTCAAACGCAAATCTCTATTCTACCAAGAGGCTGGTGGAAGCCGCCAAAAACCGGAAACACCATGTGGAGGTAATAAACCACGTGAAATGCGATATCGTCATTGAAAAGAAAAATCCAGTAATATATTATAACGGTCACAAGATTGAAAACACCGACGCTGTCATTCCGAGAATTGGGGCCTCTGTAACCTTTTACGGCACTGCAGTAGTGCGACAGTTTGAGATGATGCGGGTTTTTACCACCACCGAATCTCAGGCTTTAGTGCGCTCTCGGGACAAGCTGCGAAGTTTACAAGTGCTTTCCCGAGCTGGATTGGGACTGCCTAAAACAGTTTTCACCAATTACTCTAAGAACATTAAGGAAATTTTAAACCAAGCTGGTGGAGCACCCGTCATTATTAAGTTATTGGAGGGCACCCAGGGAATAGGTGTTATCTTGGCCGAAACCAGCCAAGCTGCGGAATCTGTAATAGAAGCTTTTAACAATTTACAAGCCCGAGTTATTGTACAAGAATTTATCAAGGAAGCTGGAGGAGCTGATATTCGAGCATTTATTGTTGATGGGCAGGTAGTTGGTGCTATGAAAAGACAGGCCAAAGATGGGGAATTTCGTTCCAATTTGCATCGTGGAGGAGTAGCTACTGTCATCAAACTCACAGACGAGGAAGAAACCGCCGCTCTTAAAGCGGCCAAGGCCCTAGGCTTAGGTATTGCCGGGGTCGATATGTTACAGTCCGCACGCGGACCGCTTATTTTAGAAGTGAATTCCTCCCCAGGATTGGAAGGGATTGAAGCTGCTACCGGCAAGGATATTGCGAATTCGATCATTAAATATATAGAACGCAACGTTTAAAAATGGCGAAAAAAGAGGAGCGCGATATTGTTATATTAAACGAACGAATTGCCCTTGGCGAGAGCCGGACGGTAGATTTCAGCATTGCAAAACTCTATACTTCTACCAAGGTTGAAATTCCTATTATTATTGAACGTTCTAAAATTCCTGGCCCAACAGTCCTTATTACTGCCGCTCTTCATGGAGATGAGATTAATGGCGTGGAGATAGTGCGACAGTTGATAGCTCGAAAACTCAACAAACCTAAACGGGGTACTATCATGTGTATTCCCATTTTGAATGTCTTTGGATTTTTAAATGGCGATCGGCATTTTCCAGATGGTCGTGATCTCAACAGAGTTTTTCCTGGAACAAAATCCGGTTCCTTGGCAAGCCGTGTGGCATATCACTTTACAAAAAAGGTTTTGCCACATGCAGACTATTGTCTCGACTTCCATACTGGTGGCGCCAGCCGATTTAATGCCGCCCAGGTTCGCATAAGGCCAGGAGATGCAAAATTGCTAGAGTTGGCAAAGATTTTTAATGCCCCTTTTACTATTTATTCAAACACTATAGAAAAATCCTATAGAAACACCTGTTTAAAAATGGGGATTCCCTCCCTTCTATTCGAAGGCGGAAAAAGCAGAGAAAGCAATAAGCACATAGCAAAGGAAGGCGTGGACGGTATCTTGCGTTTTTTAGATCATTTGGATATGCTGGGCCCAAAGATTGTCGCTCCCGAAGCCCATTCTAAAACTGTTATCATTGAAAAAAGCAAATGGATTCGAGCCCATAGGAGCGGTTTATTGCACGTAAAGATTGACTGTAACAAGCACGTGGAAAAAGGAGAGTTTTTAGCTACAATTACCGATCCATATGGAAAAATGCGTTTTAAGGTTCTCTCTCCCAATGAAGGATATATCATCAATATAAACCAATCGCCCATTGTGAATCAAGGAGATGCTATCTTTCATATCTCTACCTCCAATACTTCTAGCGTCGCGGAAGAAGAAATGGAGGATTGAGGCAATCAAATAAAATCTTTTAGAAATACTTTCATGGCTAACAAATCCACTCTCAGAATAATATACAAAAGACTTCGAGAGGAACTCTCCGATGAATTAATAGAGGAACTGAGTTTGGAAATTGCCAATACGGCATTGAGGCTACCAATTTGGAACAAAACCTATTATCATCTATTTCTTAGTATAGCCTCAAAAAAGGAAGTAAACACAGATTATCTTTTACATATTCTGCAGGGGAAGGATAAAAGTGTAGTTATTTCCAAAGCCGACTTTTCAACTGGGAAAATGACCAATTTTCTACTGCAGGAAAATACTGTTATAAAAACCTCAACTTATGGCATCCCAGAGCCAGTTTCAGGCATAGAGATAACTGCAGATAATTTAGATGTAGTATTTGTGCCACTTCTCGCTTTCGATTTATTGGGACATCGTGTGGGCTACGGCAAAGGTTTTTACGATCGATTTTTGGAAAAATGCAAGCCAGGCTCGATCTTCGTGGGGCTTTCATTTTTTGAACCCGAAGAAAGTATAATTTTCGAATCCTTAGATGTACCGTTACACTACTGTGTTACACCCCATAAAATTTTCGATTTTAAACAAAGTGAATAGCTCTCGGTCTTTATTCAGCAGACTCTTTCTTTGGAAATGCTTTTTTATTGAACAACAACAAGATCATAACCCCAATGCTGATGGAAGAATCAGCAATATTGAACACAGGATCAAAGAAGGTGAAATATTCGCCTCCCCAAAATGGAATCCAATTAGGCAAGGTTCCTTTGTACAATGGAAAATAAAGCATGTCAACTACTTTTCCGTGGAATAGGGTGCCATAACCTCCGTCGGGCGGAAAGAGGGTCGCCACTTGCCTATAGCTGTCGTCAAAAATAACACCGTAAAAAACAGAGTCAATAATATTGCCCAATGCCCCTGCAAAGATCAGGGAAATACATAGAATTAAGACCTTTGGAGAATGACGCTTCACTGAATCCCATAGCCAATATCCAATTCCGCCTATGGCTACTATTCTGAAAAGGGTGAGGATCAGTTTTCCATAAGTTCCAGGAATCTTTGCCCCCCAAGCCATGCCTTCGTTTTCAACAAAAAGTATTCTAAACCAATTGAAAACAGGGACTTCTTCCCCTAATACGAAATTAGTTTTGATATAAACTTTTGAAATCTGATCAATCAACAAGATCAAGACAATAATTACAGTTGCTTTTTTTAGGGTCATATTTATCTCCCATAGAGACGGGAATTCGGTTTAAATCAGTTTCGTTTTAAATATTTGAATGGGCTAAAACACAAAGCGAGAGCCGCGCAAAAGTATGAATATTATTTGGTTTTAAGTAAGGTTTTGCTGGCATCAAATTCTAGTTGGTAAGAAGAAACGGAAGGCAAAACAACTTATCTTCACATCCCTATATTCGCCAAAAAACAAGCCCCGTCCTTAGACGAGGCTATATTATTAATTCACAAATCCTGCTTTTATAAGGAATCTCCGATTAAATTGTTATTTCTGCATATTCTTGGCTTCAATACTCAAGGTTGCGTGGGGAACGAGCTTTAGACGCTCCTTGTTGATCAACTTTCCAGTTACCCTGCATACACCATAGGTTTTGTTTTCAATACGCACCAAAGCGTTCTTAAGGTCGCGGATAAATTTCTCCTGACGAATGGCAAGTTGCGAATTGGCTTCCTTGCTCATCACTTCACTTCCTTCGTCAAAAGCTTTAAAGGTGGGCGAAGTATCGTCCGTTCCATTATCGCGATCATTTTTATAAGAGCTTTGTATAAGTTCCAACTGCTCCGTGGCCTTTTTTATTTTTTCGTTAATAAGAGTTCTAAATTCTTCCAGTTCGGCATCTGTATATCTTGTTCTTTCTGTATCTGTCATGATTCGTGTTTTTTAATGCTTATACGTGTTTCAATGTCATCGAATACAATTTCCGTTCCATTAGTAATTTGAGGTTGAAATTGCAAAACCTCGGTTAATGTTTCTTCTTTTATATATTCCAGATTTTGCTCTACTGCCATTCTGATTTTTTCGTTCTCTTGAATGGTGAGCTCCACCTTATTGGTAACTTCAAAACCACTGTCCTTTCTCAGGTTTTGTATCCTATTTACCAACTCTCGGGCTATTCCTTCATTACGCAACTCTGGGGTGATGGTAAGATCAAGGGCCACGGTAACCCCATCGGCATTCGCCACTAACCAACCTTCTATATCCTGGGAACTTATAGTGACGTCAGCGAGTGCCAAAATAGTGTTTTTTTCGTTAATAGAAACTGATATTTGTCCTTCTTTTTCAAGGGTTCCTATTTGTTTTTGATCAAAACTTGAAATAGCTTCGGCAACGGCCTTCATATCCTTTCCAAATCTTGGTCCCAAAACCTTGAAATCTGGTTTTATCTGCTTCACCAAAATACCAGAGCCCTCGTCTATCAATTCGATTTCCTTAACGTTTACCTCACTTTTGATAAGATCTGAAACGGCTAGAATTTCTTCTCTTTCAGATGCTTCCAAAACTGGGATCATTATTTTTTGAAGCGGTTGTCGAACCTTAATCTTTTCCTTCTGACGTAACGAAAGTACCAAAGATGATATTGTCTGTGCTTTTTGCATCTTATGCTCCAATTCCTTATCAATAAACGCGAAGTCTGCTTTTGGAAAATCGGTTAAATGCACTGAATCTTTCCTGTCCTTGCCACTGCCCTTAGACAAATCCGAGTACAGTCTGTCCATAAAAAATGGAGCGACCGGGGCAGCCAGTTTTGCAACGGTCTCCAAGCAAGTATAAAGCGTCTGGTAGGCCGAGATCTTATCATGGTTCTGGATCTTCCCGTCAATTTGCGGAGCGGGCCTCCAATATCTTCTTCTGCTTAAGCGTACAAACCAATTACTCAAATTTTCCTG
>Ga0079223_10001686_pt1 | contig 13339 bp, 14 predicted proteins | sample Stecom2011_FD_75072 | JGI IMG/M metagenome (GOLD analysis project Ga0079223, IMG submission 75072) | Agricultural soil microbial communities from Utah to study Nitrogen management - Steer compost 2011 | ecosystem: Environmental > Terrestrial > Soil > Agricultural land | place: USA: Utah... | reverse complement strand
ACGCTTGGTGAGAATAACCTCAACACGCTTGCACTCCTCCGGCGGATAACCACAGTCAGCCATAATCTCTGCTGCCCTTCGGCCATGCATGCGGCCACGCCTGCCGCCACTCGTAGTATGCTTTTCGCCCTTCCGGATAATCACTTCGAGGCATTTTCCAGCGTTCAAGATGCTGGGCGCGGCAGGCAATCTGCATAATTCCTGACGGTTCTGGCTCCAGCACATATAACCAGCGGGTCATGTGCAAACTGTAAACATGCTCTCGTGGCAGAGCCTTTCCGGACATCTCCTCAAACGTCGGATCCTCACAGTTAGCCTTATCAATTGCTGTTAATACACACTCAAGCTGTGCTTTTGCCATGTTGCTCTCTTTGATCAGACTCAACTTACGGAAAAGTATACCAACAACCCGGTTGCACTAAGCCCGGGAATCGCTGATGATTTATGTTATTAGTATTGAGGCCTGCAGCGTTGAGGCTTTCGTATCCGTGAAGCCGTAACTGTGGGACTGTGCCCTTGAAACTTGCAGGCTCCAAAATACCGAAAAAATGGGCGTCAGCCTACGAGGAATACACCCGCAAGGTTGAGTGTCAGGTAGCTGTGGTTGCTGCCTGGATTCTTCTGATCACCATTATCTTTTACCAGTTCTCCCACGAACTGCGACTTTCCCAGCAGTCTGACCTCTGGTGGGCTGAATTCGGATTCCGGACACCCGCACTTATCAGTGCTGTTTTTACACTGTTTTCCCATTACACGGGCAAACCTTCATGCCAAAGCCGCCATCTGCTTTGGACCATGGGGTTGTCGGTCATGTTTATGATCCTTTCACTGTTTCTCCTCCACTACAACGGGCAGCCTGACGATGTTTACCAGTTTTCCAGCGGGCTGGTTATCAGTTTTTTCGGGGTCGCTGTTCTGGCGGTACGGGGACTAAGAGAGTGGTGGCTACTCTTTGTTTTGCCACTGATATTATTTGCCATTGCGGTGCGGATACTCGGGCTTAGCCACTCCGAGCTGCTGCCGTTTCTGATCGACCCGCTGGTGATGATGGTTATTGGCATGGTTATGAGCGAGGCGCTCAGGCAGTTGCGCTCAAGTGAGTTTCTGGCCCGCGAACAACTGAAAGAGCAGGCCACTACCGATCAGCTGACTGGATTGCTAAATCGCCGTGCAATGCATCAGCTCCTGTTGCGCGAGCATAGCCGCTCCCGACGCTCCGGAAGTCCTTTTAGCATTATTCTTGGCGATCTTGACCGGTTCAAGCGGGTTAATGACACCTACGGGCACAACTGCGGAGACACCGTGCTGCAGGAAACGGCTCGCCGGATGGGCAGCCATATGCGGGCTCAGGATGCCCTGTGCCGCTGGGGCGGTGAGGAATTATTAATTCTGTTGCCAGATACGACTTTGGATGGCGCCCTGACTGTTGCCGAAAAAGTCCGCTGCTCATTTTCTGACACCCCCATTCTGGCAAACGGCCACGTGATTGAGCAGACAATCAGCCTGGGGGTCGCTGACTGCTACGGCCATGACGAAATCGAACAAGCCATCAAGCGGGCAGACGATGCGCTCTATCTGGCCAAGAGCAATGGCCGGAATCGGGTAGAAGCCCTGGCGGAGCCCGATTCCGTTACACCAGAGCATCAGCCTGACAGTCTTACACCTGAGCCGACGGCCGGGACTTGATACGGTCATACCAGGCCTGAAGATTCGTGTGCCCGGGTTTAATCCGTATGTTCACAACACGTGCGAAAGCAACGGTTACGAAGGCGTTAATATCGGCAGCGGTAAACCGGTCACAACAAATGTACTCCCTGGTTTCAAGGTGCTTGTTGAGAAAATGCATGAACTTCTCAACACTCTTTCCGCACTCTTCGCCCCACTCCTGAATGGGTGTCATTCTGTCTTTAAAGTAGCCGGAGGTGTGCTGAAAACACATTCCGGTGGGCATGAAGAAAAACATGTCTATCCAGCACAGCCACTGCTCCAGCTGGGCTTTCTCCAAAGGGTTATCACCCAGAAGGCGTGGTGAGTCGGGATAACTCTCTTCGAAAAACCGGCAAATTGCCCTGGTTTCAGAAATGCAAGTGCCGTCATCCAGCTCCAGCACCGGAACTTCTTTCATCGGATTACGAGCCGCAAATTCAGGCGTAAGATTTTCACCCTTCTGTATGTCAACTTCCACGAACTCCACGCTGTTCAACAGCCCCTTCTCGGCCATGAACATACGAACCCGGCGGGGGTTAGGGGCCGTTTTAGTCTGGTAAATTTTCATTATTGTTAGCTCCGATTTGAAAAACCGGGAAATCATTCCCGGAAATAACGTTACCTGAGACTGCCGCGAAAAAAGAGTTGCGTCAAGCAACCATTAACAATTAACCAAAGACTCTTCAAAGCGAACTCATGCTACTGTTTTTGCAGAGAAAATAATAACACTCCTGAGAAGATCATTATCAAAATAGTACATGTTTATTCAGCGATCTCCTTGTAACTCCGCTCAGGATCCTTATCCTGAATAATTCGTAATAACCGAGACTTTATAGTGTGTTTGGTATTTTCAACGTTATAAACGTTATAAAAACAACAATCTCGCCGGTCCATTGTGACCGCAACCATTCCATTCCGAAGTACATCCCGCGAATCACCAACCTCAAAAAGGAGAAGTGACCATGCGTAAGCTTAAATCAGCTGCGTTGCTTTGTGCCCTCGTAATTCCAGCCATGGCACAGGCTGACTGTGGTGAAGTATCCATCACTGAAATGAACTGGGCATCCAATACTGTTGTCACCAACGTTGCAAAATTCATCATGGAACAGGGGTATGGCTGCGACGTTACCGTTGTGCCATCCGACACCGTACCGGCAGTCACGTCTGTTGCAGAAAATGGCGAACCGGATATTGTGACTGAGCTCTGGCTGAACTCTGCAGGCGAGGCCTACTTACGGCTTGAAGAAGAAGGCAAGATTGAGCGTTTAGGCAAAGTTCTGACACCCGGCGGTGTTGAAGGCTGGTGGATTCCAACCTACCTTGCAGAAGCACACCCGGAACTGACCACTATTGAAGGCATCATGGCTAACCCGGAACTGGTCAATAATCAGTTCAACAACTGCCCCAGCGGCTGGGGTTGTCGTGTGGTTAACGATAATCTGATCCGCGCACTCAACCTTGAGAAGTCAGGTATCAAAGTATTCAACCACGGCTCTGGCGAAACTCTGGCAACCTCCATGGCCTCTGCTGTACAGAACAACGAATCCTGGTTTGGTTATTACTGGGGACCCACCGTGCCTCTTGGCAAGCTTGATATGACCCGCGTAAAGCTGGGCGATTACAAGCCGGAAGTGCACAAGAAAAATCAAACCGCTGATGCAAAAAACCCGGGCGTTTCCGAGTTTCCGGCGGCAACCATTCTGACCTCAGTAACCACAGACTTTAAAGATCGTGAACCTGAAGTTGCCGAGATGCTCAGCAAGCTTACGTTTAAAACTGACACCATGAGTTCGCTCCTTGCCTGGATGGATAGCAATAATGCCACCGGTGAAGAGGCGGCTGTGCACTTCCTCAGCAACAACAGCGATGAGTGGTCAACCTGGCTGAACGACTCTGCCCGGGGAAAACTGGCGGCCATTCTTAGTAACTGAACAATCTTCTCTGCCCGGGTGCTCAACTTATGGCCCCGGGCCACGTTCTGACCATCCGTTTTTACGACCTGCGCGCAAAAGAGACTGAACGCACATGGCAACCTACGACTTTATTTTTTCATCACTGGGTCTGGAAGAATGGTGTTCCAGCAGCCACAGTGATGCACCCATGTCTATGGCGGCTCTACTGGCCAAGGCAAAGGGCGGCGAGGTTGAGCAGTCACTCTGGGACCTGCCCTTTCCGTCCATGGACGCATTAAACGAATCCTGCGCAGCCTTCCCGCAATCCCGGGAACTGACCAAAGGGCTGGAACAGGGCTTTCTGGCTATTAAAGATAGTCTCAGCGTTGTTCTGGACCCCATTACCCAGCCTTTGAGCTGGGCGCTCGATGGCACACTGTACACCATGGTTACCACGCCCTGGTGGATTGTCATTCCGGTGCTTCTGGCGCTCGTGTTCTTTGTTACAAAATCCTGGAAACACGTATTTTTCGTTGCCATCAGTTTTATTGGTCTGGCATTCATTGATTACTACGTCTATGCCATGCAAACACTTGCCATCATTTTTGTGTGTGCGTTTCTGTGTGTGCTATTGGGAATCCCTATTGGCATAGGCATGGCCCGGAGCGACCTGATGCAGCGCCTGACTATTCCCGTGCTGGATATGCTCCAGACACTGCCGCCATTTGTGTACCTGATTCCGTTGATTTTTCTGTTCAGCGTTACCGAATCCAAGCTCTACGGCATTGCCATCATTCTGTACGCCATTGTTCCGGTCATTCGGCTGACAAATCTGGGCATCCGTCTGGTGGACGAAGACGTCATTGAGGCCGCCGATGCCTTTGGCATGACCCCACGACAAAAATTGTTCAAGGTTCAAATCCCATTGGCGCTACCCAACATTATGGCAGGCGTTAACCAGACCATCATGATGAGCCTGGCAATGGTGGTTATCGCCTCGCTGGTCTCGGCACCTGGTCTTGGCGTACTGGTTCTGCGCGGGATACGTAGCCTGGAACTGGGGGTTGGCCTGGTGTCTGGCCTTGGTATTGTTATTCTGGCGGTAATTCTTGATCGGGTAACCAAAGCTTCACTGGCACGTATCAATGCCACCCAAAAGCAGTAAGGAACAGCACATGCCAAGAACCGCAAAGATCTCCATTAAAAGCCTGTATAAGATTTTCGGTCCAACACCCGAGGCGGCACTGGAATACGTCAAGCAGGGCATGGGCAAGACCGAACTGCTCGAAGCACAGAACCATGTTCTGGCCCTGCAGGATATTAACGTTGATATTAACGATGGCGAGATTACCGTCATTATGGGCCTGTCCGGCTCTGGCAAATCGACACTTATCCGGCACCTGAATCGGCTGATAGAGCCTACGGCGGGGGAAATCCATTTTGGTGATGAAGACATACTGAGCTACAACGAGGCCGAGTTACGCACCCTTCGCCGTGAGCGTATGTCTATGGTATTTCAGAAGTTTGCCCTGCTGCCGCACCGAACCGTGCTGGAAAATGCAGGCATGGCTCTGGATGTACGGGGCTTCAAGACCCGGGATTTTGAAGACGAAGCGAAAAAGTGGCTGGGCCGGGTAGGTTTGGAGGGCAATGAAAACCTGTTTCCGCATCAACTTTCAGGCGGCATGCAACAGCGAGTAGGAATTGCCCGGGCACTGGTTTCCAACGCTCCGGTTATGCTGATGGATGAAGCGTTTTCAGCCCTCGACCCACTGATACGTTCAGACATGCAGGATCTGCTGCTTGAACTTCAGAGCGAACTCAGGAAAACCATTGTGTTCATCACTCACGATCTGGATGAATCACTCAAGCTTGCCGATCACCTTGTTATTCTCAAAGATGGCGTCGTGATTCAGCAAGGCGATCCGCAGAACATCTTACTGAATCCAAACGACCCCTATATCATCGACTTCATCAGTGATATCAACCGCGCCCGCGTGCTCCGCGTACGCTCGGTTATGGTTGAGCCAACGAGTGATGACGTCAGTTACGCCGGCGATCTCCTGGAAACAGACAATCTTGAAACCGTATTGTCCAAATCAGACGGCGATGTCAGCCTGGTATACCAGGTAATCAGAAATGACGAACAGGTAGGCGAGTTACATATGAAAGACCTGACACGGGCGCTTGTGCCCGTACCGGCCTCGGAAGAACGCAATAATTATTCAAACTGACTTTTGCAGAAGAAGCAGCATTCCGTATTGCTACCGGCTGTCATGATCTGAAGCAAAAGCCTTGAGGGTATCACCCTCAGGAGTCAGCAGCAGTAACTCTCCATGACGACCTATCCTGGCACTGGCCACCCGGCTCAGCAGATCAAGGAAGCGATCTTCCTGGTTCATCAGTGCCGGGGCGCAGGCCATGCGGGTTACTGCCAGATGGTCAAAGGTTATCCCGCCCTCACCCGTTAACTCATAACTGCCGCTGTACCGGTTGCAAGAGGCCCCTCCGCCAACCCGGCCGTCTTCCAGGAAGTGAAGGGAAATTCTGGACGAATCAATAATGCCACCACCGGCAAGATCATCAAATACCCATTCTGCCCCCCGGAACAGGCGTTCGGGATTACCGCCACAACCGCTATATACATTGCCATTCACATTCAGCCGGGCCTGACTGGGAAACTGTGCACCAGACATGGTGTCCTCACACAGTTGATTTGCAACGGTCAGGATAACCCGTAAATTTTCTCCCTCGGCCAGCACTTTGCTACCGTGTCGGTTGGTGGCAACCGACTCTATTGGCAGCGAGAGCACCCCGCCCTCTTCATAGGGACGAGTCAGTACCAGGCGGGTACTGTCTGCCTCAGCATGCCAGAATGGCTCATTGCCCTGAGCGCGAAACGGCATTTCAATGGCTCCAGGTTGCAGACATTCAGGATAGGTCTGCCCGTTTATTATCAGTGTTGCCCGCTCGCCCTTACTCTGGAAACTGGTTTTGCTGTCGCCAGGCGCAACGTACCGCGTACCTGACGCACTCACTTCGGGCTTCAGCAGAAGCTGTTTATCCAGATAACGAACCCTCAGCAGATTACTGTCATCCGTCATCGAGGTCTTGATATTAAGCTGTCCACATGCGTAAACACCGGCATCCGATACACCGGATTCAGGTACCGATGAGCAGGCTGCCACCAGCAGACCAGCAGCGGAAACAACCGACAGCAGCAAAGCTCGCCTTGGGTACATAAATAAATCCCCTGTTTGTCTGAGCTCAATTGAGCTTGTCTGAATACATCTGTCCCATTCTATGGTTGGGAGGCCCAAAAAACTATTGTCGTAACGAAGCTATCAGATACGCCGGACTTTTTATCCGGTTCCGTGACAATTATGCTAGTGTCCTGAAATCAGGAGACTTCTTATGGCTATCAGGCTTTATCAATTCGCCATTTCCCATTACTGCGAGAAGGTGCGCTGGGCTCTCGACTATAAAGGGCTGAACTACAGTGCTGTAAATCTGTTGCCGGGCCAGCATATAAAAACGATTCGGGCCCTTACGGCAGGTAAAGATTCTTCTGTGCCGGTAATAGATCATGACGGACATATTGTGCAGGGATCGGCACCGATACTGGATTACCTGGATGATACGTTTCCCGAACGGCCATTAACACCCGCAGATCCCGAGGCGCGTAATCAGGCTCTGGCTTGGGAAGCGCGTCTTGATGAACAGGCTGGCTCCGCCGTTCGCTGTTATTCCTATCATCATTTTTTGCAGCGACCTAAAGTTGTCATACCTATGCTGGCAGCAGGCACTCCGTTCTATAACCGGATATTACTTAGTCTGGCCTTCAGCCGCGTTGACGAGACCATGCGCAAGTGGATGAAAATAAACAAAAAGACTTCGGAAGATTCACGAATCATTCTGGAAGGGTTGCTAACAGAACTGGCCAGTGCCTATCGCAGCCAGCCGTTTCTGGCAGGTGAGTCATTTTCCCGTGCAGACCTCACTGCAGCCGCCCTGTTTGCGCCACTGTTTCAACCACATCAATATCCGGTACCCTGGCCAAAGCCCAATAAAATCCCGAGGGACATTCGGCCCTGGCTGGAAGCATGGCAGCCACAACTACAAATATTGAGTAATCTGTATGAACATTATCGGGATGAAACTCCCGACACCGCCAGTTCCTGAGGTCTATCATGCAAGAGCGCCCGCTAACCCTGTCCAGCCAGGATGAACACACCATCTCTGGCACCATGTTCTGCCCTGAGCGCCCGGTCGCAGTGCTTGTTATCGCCCATGGTATGGCCGAGCACGCAGGCCGCTACGCAGACTTCGCCCGCTGGCTGGCAAAACGCGACATTGCTGCGGTTACCTACAATCACAGAGGGCACGGGCCTCAATGCCCGGAAGATCAGCTCGGCCATTACAGCGACCAGAATGGCTGGGCAAAGGTCGTTGACGATCTGCACAGGGTGTTACTGGATACCCGAAAACACTTTCCCAACATTCCCCTGGTGCTCCTGGGGCATAGTATGGGCTCCTTTATCGCCCAGAGTTGTGCCCAGCAATATCCCGATTGTCTGGACGCACTGATTTTGAGTGCCACCAACCGCATTCATCGCCCCTCGCTCATCGTCTCCCGGCTCTTGATAAGCGGCATCCGCAAGCTGCACGGCAATCACCACCTCAGCCCAACCATTGCCAAAATGAGTTTTGGGAGATTTAACAACCAGTTCAAACCCAACCGTACAGAGTGTGACTGGCTTAGCCGCGATACTGCTCAGGTTGATCGCTACGTGGCAGACCCACTGTGCGGATTTGAATGCACAACAGGTCTGTGGCATGACTTTATTAACGGTATGCTGACAATCGCCCCTTCACAGTGGCGCAAAGATTTGCCCGTTCACCTGTTTGCAGGCACAGATGACCCGGTTGGGGAAATGGGTGAAGGCGTCAGCCGCCATTATCAGAGTATCCGCAAGGCCGGCATTCAGACAGTTACGTTAAAGCTGTTCGATAAAGGAAGGCATGAAATGCTAAACGAGCTCAATGCTGAGGAAGTATGGAGCTATGTGTATTCCCTGTTAAGCCAGTATCTCTCGCCTGCAGAGGCACAATCAGAGGTTACAGGCTGATGCCCGGTACACACCCGCAACTGATACCCAGGCTGAGATTGAAAGACGGTGACGCTGTTGCACTGGGCCCTGGCAAAGCCAGACTGCTGGAACTGATCCAGGAGCACCGGTCTATTTCCGCAGCAGCCAGAGCAATGGCAATGAGTTACCGCCGTGCCTGGCTGCTGGTGAACACCATGAACTCCTGCTTTCAACAGCCGTTGGTGCTCACCGCCACCGGAGGTACTCACGGTGGCGGCGCGGAACTTTCCGAGCAAGGTCTGAAAGCTCTGGAGATCTACCGGAGCTATGAAAAGGCAGTGCTTGAATGTCCTGAGCTGAGCATTTTGTGCGCCATGCTAAAAGACGCTGATTGCCAGAAAATCTGACTCCGGTCAACAAAAACACAGGCGGTCTTGTTTCTGCTCATAAGCGTCTATACTATTTGCGTCGTTATATACAACCGGATATAAGGGATTATAAACTCATGCGCCAATTTAAAAGACAGTGCCTCCAACTGACGACGTTGCTTCTGGCTCTGATCATAAGCAGTTTCGCTCAGGCTGTTGATGTTCGTATCGCCGTGGCGGCAAACTTTACCGATACCACCCGGGAACTTATTGAGGCATTTGCTGAAGTAACCGGCCTGGAAGCATCTGCGAGCTTTGGATCTACAGGCAAACTGTATGCTCAGATTGAGAATGGGGCGCCTTTTGATGTTTTTCTTGCGGCGGACAGCCGTCGGCCAGAACTTCTTGAGGAGAATGGGGGCGGTATAGCAGGTACCCGGTTCACTTACGCCCGAGGCAAGGTTGTACTCTGGAGCCCAGAGCCCGACACCTTCAGTGATCCAAAGGCTTGGTTGAGCTCCGGGAAGTTTGCCCGGCTTGCCATCGCCAACCCCAAAACTGCGCCTTACGGGTTTGCGGCTCAGGAAGTACTTTCCGGCCTATCCCTCTGGGAGCCGTTACAGCCGCGTCTGGTGCGGGGCGACTCAATTGCACAGACCTTTCAGTTCGTAGCTACTGCCAATGCCGCAGCGGGCTTTGTGGCTCTGTCTCAGGTTCGCGCCTGGCCCAAGAAGGAAGGCTCACTCTGGCTGATTCCCCAAAACCTCTACTCACCTATAGATCAACAGGCTATTCTTCTATCCTTTGGCAAAGACAACGATGCAGCCCACCAATGGCTCAAATTCTTGCAGGGTGAGAAAGCCAGAAAAATCATCGAAACTTACGGTTATGAAACCGGACACTGAGCACCAACCCGGCTAACACCATGGATATATATTGGGAGCCTATCTGGCTCACCTTAAAACTTGCGGGCGTTACAACTGCCGTACTTCTGGTTATTGGCACACCTATAGCCTGGTGGCTGGCCCGTAGTCGTCACTGGCTACGCCAGCCTATTGGAGCGATTGTTGCTTTGCCCCTGGTGTTGCCACCTACCGTTCTGGGGTTCTATCTGTTGATTCTGATGGGACCGCAGGGCGTTGTGGGTAAGCTGACAACCGAACTGGGAATCGGGCTTTTGCCGTTTACCTTCGAGGGGCTGGTGATTGCCTCCGTAATCTATTCACTGCCCTTCACCGTACAGCCACTGCAGAACGCCTTTCAGACCATCAACGAGCAATTGTTGGAAGTTGCCGCAACCCTGCGGGCCTCACCCCGGGACCGCTTCTTCTCAATCGTTATTCCCTTGGCTCGTCCCGGAATTATCACCGCCTGTGTGCTCACTTTTGCTCACACGATTGGTGAGTTTGGTGTGGTTCTGATGATCGGCGGCAACATTCCCGGAGAAACCAAGGTGCTTTCCGTAGCGATCTACGACCATGTGGAGGCCATTGAATATACTCAGGCACACTGGCTTTCCGCTGGTATGGTTATCTTCTCGTTTGTCGTTCTGGTAACGCTCTACTCCCTTAATGGCCGACTTCAGTCAGGATTAGTAAAATGATTGAGTCGAGCGGGATTCATGCACAATTCCATTGCCAGTTTGAAGCGTTCAACCTGAATGTCGATCTTCGTTTACCGGGCTCAGGGCTGACTGCCCTATTCGGACATTCCGGTTGTGGTAAAACCACTCTTCTGCGCTGCATGGCGGGCCTGCAGCCATCTGAGGGAACCATGATCGTTAATGGGGATGAATGGCAGAGCAGCACTAGCAATCGCCCTGTACATCAGCGACCCTTGGCGTATGTGTTCCAGGAAACCAGCCTTTTTCCTCACCTCTCTGTACGAAAAAACTTGCTGTACGGCTACCGCCGAACTCCGGAAGAGAGCCGCCAGATATCGTTTGATCAGGCCACTGACTGGCTGGGGCTCACACACATGCTGGAGCGTATGCCCGCCAAGTTGTCGGGGGGCGAGCGCCAGCGCGTAGCTATTGCCCGGGCACTGCTGACCAGCCCAAAACTGCTGCTGATGGACGAACCTTTATCGGCACTCGATCAGAGCAGCAAGCGAAATATATTGCCTTACCTGGAAGCCCTGCGGGACAAGCTCGCCATTCCGATCATTTATGTGTCTCACTCAACGGCAGAAGTGGCACGGCTGGCAGACCATATCGTGATGATGGACAAAGGCCAGGCAGTTGCCGAAGGCCCGCTGCAGGAAATACTGGCCCGAACCGACCAGCCATTTGGGCTGGAAGAAGACGCCGGAGTTATTCTTGATGCAGTCGTCAGTGAGCAAGACGAGCGGTGGCATCTGTGCCGCGCAGACTTCGCCGGTGGACATGTGTGGCTTCGTGCCGATGCGCGATTAAAAATCGGTCAGCGTGTCCGCCTGCAGGTATTGGCCCGGGACATAAGTCTTGCACTGAGTGAGCAAACCGATCAAAGCATTCAAAACCTTATTCCTGCCATAATTGACGAAATCGCCTCTGAACTCAGCCCGGGTACCTCGGTGGTGCGGCTAATGGCAGGCCCAACGCCATTTATTGTCCGGCTGACCAGCCGTGCAGCTCATATGCTCGGAATTACCCAGGGGCAACAGGTCTGGATGCAGATAAAATCCGTTGCCATCGTAGATTGACCGGCTTATGGCCCATTTGGCCACAGCGGATTAGCCAACCGCCGGTTAACCTCAGACAAACAACTTGATCTTTGTTGATGAGGAGCACAATGACTGTTACCCAGCACAGAGTCGCTAGTGGCAGTATCACCCTTCACGCCGTTACCGAAGGTAATCCTGACAGCCCACCACTGGTGCTGGTTCATGGCTACCCGGATAACCATCACGTCTGGGACAAAGTAGTCAAAGCACTGGCACCTGACTTTTTCCTTATCCGTTATGACGTTCGCGGTGCTGGCTTATCCGACAAGCCCATGCGCACCCGTGAATACGGGCTGGATAGGCTGTCTGACGACCTTGAGGCTGTGGTTGACGAACTGATACCTGGTCAGAAATTTCATCTGGCTGCTCACGACTGGGGCTCTATACAAAGCTGGGAGTCAGTGACGGCAGGGCCGCTGAAACAACGCATTCTTTCCTATACGTCTATTTCCGGGCCGTGTCTGGATCATGTCGGCTTCTGGCTAAGAGAAGAGGGGCTGAATTTCGCCCGTGGCGGCACCATGAAGGTTGTCCGGCAATTGGCAAGTTCCTGGTATGTATTTCTGTTTCAGATTCCCGTTGTGCCAGAAATTATCTGGCAGCTTGGCCTGGACCGTATCTGGCCGAAAATGCTACGTGCACGGGAAGACATTCACGACGCAGAATTCAGCGAGTTTCAAAAGAATGATGGTCGATTTGGAGTAAAGCTTTATCGGGCCAATTTTCTGCCCCGCCTGCTCAAGCCTTCCATCCGCAGAGCAGACTGTCCGGTACAACTGATCATTCCAAAACGGGACAGATATGTGCGCGGGCAGCTATTTGGACAATTGACACAATGGACTGGGAAACTTACCCGCCAAGAACTGGATGCCCCACACTGGGCTCCCCTGACGGCCCCGGAAATGGTAGCCGGCACAATCAGGAACTTTGCCCTGACTGCAGCCGTATCAAATGTGGCGGAAGAAACCAGTACCTAACGGGTACCGAAGACAACCATTGTCTTGCCTTTTACACGGACCAGCCCCTGCTCCTCAAGGGTTTTCAAAACCCGGCCCACCATTTCACGGGAGCAACCGACAATCCGGCCGATTTCCTGACGGGTTATCTTGATTTGCATACCGTCCGGGTGAGTCATGGCATCCGGTTCCTTGCACAAATCCAGCAGAGTCCGGGCAACACGACCGGTAACGTCCAGAAACGCCAGGTCGCCGACTTTCCGGGTAGTCTGGCGCAGACGGGATGCCATCTGCTCACCAATAAAATAGAGTACCCGCAGGTCTTGCTGAGCAATCTCACGGAACTTGCTGTACGAAATCTCAGCAACTTCACACTCAATTTTGGCCTTTACCCAGGCACTGCGAGAGTCCATGTTATCAAACAGACCCATTTCACCAAAAAAATCACCAGCGTTCAGATAGGCCATGATCATTTCACGGCCATCATCGTCTTCGATGATAACGGTAACCGAGCCCTTCACTATGTAAAACAGTGAATCGCTTTTATCACCTGCATAAATAATTGTGCTTTTGGCCGGATAACGGCGGCGGTGGCACTGCGATAAAAAATAATCGAGATGCTT
>Ga0079223_10001680_pt1 | contig 13353 bp, 12 predicted proteins | sample Stecom2011_FD_75072 | JGI IMG/M metagenome (GOLD analysis project Ga0079223, IMG submission 75072) | Agricultural soil microbial communities from Utah to study Nitrogen management - Steer compost 2011 | ecosystem: Environmental > Terrestrial > Soil > Agricultural land | place: USA: Utah... | reverse complement strand
TGGTCTTATTAATGGGCGCTGCCATGGTCTTTATCTGGTTTGGTCTGATTAATCCGCAATTTTTTCGGGAAAGTAAGGCCTTGGATCTTCTTCCTTTGGTTAGAGAAGAAGCCCGCCCGAATACGGACGAGAATGAGTTGGCAGAGGAAGATCACAATACACTCCGGATTGAGGAGGCAGAGGTTTCTTTAGTAAACAATGAGAATAGGGTCTCGTGGAACTTGATGATGAAAGAGATGGTTGAAGCTGAAGCTGAAGCTGAAGCTGATCAGAAAAGTTATTACATGCTTGCTGACATTGAGGGTGAATATTTTCCCTTGACTGGAGAGACCTTTCAGATCAGAGCAGAAAGAGGTAGAATGTCTAAGGACTTTTCCCAACTTCAATTATTTGGGCAAATTACTGTGTGGCGTTCTGATTTGAGGCTTGTCGCCCAAGAAGCCCGCTGGACTTCTCAGGCAGAGGAGATAGAATTCGAAAAAGAGGTTCATTTTACTCGGCGTGATCTTGAGGTTGAGGCCGAATTTATCCTGACCGACTCCAACCTTGAACAGATTGAGATTAAAGGTAATTCAAAGTGGAAATTTACTGATGTGCCATCTAAAGAATAGTTATAATAAGTAGTTCAGACAAACACTTGAGGTTTTCCTATTAGATTTGTGAATGTAATAATTAATATTCAGACGTTATGTTGCTTAAGAGGAGATAGTCTCATGAGAAAGATCTGGGTCCCCTTCCTGATGGTATGGTTCATGATCGTTCCAGCGGCTGTGGCCCAAGAATTGGAGACGCGTCAATGGGAGATTGAAGCGCCCGCCGGAAGTGAGATGGATTTAAACCTGGAAGTAGTGGTTTATTATGGAACAGAAAAGACTCCGGTGGTTTTAAGATCAATTACTGATCCTCTAAAACTAACCGCCCAAAGAGTTGAGTATTATAGACAAGAGGAAAGATTCTTTGCCCAAGGCAAGGTGGTAATAGAAGGAGAAGACGCCGGGCCTACACCTAGTCATTTCCTGGTAACAGGCGAGGAGGTCGTTTACCTTGCGGCCGAGGGATTATTGAAATTTTCTCAAGGAGGCACAGTTCAGAGAGACGACGTCTCCCTAAAAGCGGGGAAAATTTTCATTACCCTAGATGAACAGACCGAAAGCATGGAAGTGACTTCATTTGAAGCCACAAACGGTTTTACCTTACTGAACAGCGAAGGAGAAATGACCGGTAATATACTGAAAGGCGATACCAATCAAGGAATGGTGGAGGCCATTGGTGATCTTCGGTTTCAATATGGGGAGATCTCGGGAGAGGCGGATCAGGCTGTTTATTTCGAGGGGGACGGAGAAATTCATTTACTGGGCACACCTTTTATTTATCGGGAAAAGGATTATATTACCGGAGAAAGTATTATATATAATTTGAAAACCGAGAAAGCAATGGTATTCGGACCGGTGAGGACTAGGTTATATCGTTGAAAGAGGGTAAGAAAAATCACCCGACGGAAAGGGGCAATGATCCGTGGGTATTCAAGCCGAGGCTTTAGTGAAAGAGTATAATAAACGCCGGGTAGTCAATGAGGTTAGTTTGTTTGTAAATCCCGGAGAGGTTGTGGGACTTTTAGGACCTAATGGCGCCGGTAAGACCACTACCTTTTATATGATAGTCGGATTGGAACGCCCGCAGGGCGGAGCGATTACCATCAACGGGCAAGATGTTACCCGTTTACCCATGCATCTACGGGCCAAGTTCGGAGTGGCCTATCTAGCCCAGGAACCGTCGGTTTTTCGAAAATTAACGGTTGAAGAGAATATCCTTTCTATCCTGGAATTACGGATCAGTAACAAAACGATGAGAAAAATTGAGTGTAATCGATTATTGAAAGAGTTTAGCCTGACCAGGGTAAGAAAACAAAAGGGTTACATGCTATCCGGGGGAGAGCGCAGGAGGGTTGAGATTACCAGAGCCTTGGCTCAGGATCCACAGTTTATACTTTTGGACGAACCATTTACCGGGGTTGATCCGATCGCCGTTGCCGACTTACAGGATATAGTCAGGGACCTGAAAGAGAAAGGACTGGGTGTGCTCATAACCGACCACAGCGTCCGCGAGACCCTGGCCATTACCGATCGGGCGTATATAATGCATTCAGGTAAAATCTTGGTGGCCGGCACTTCACAGGAGATTGCGGAAAACGAAACAGCCCGCCAGTTCTATCTGGGGGACAGGTTCAATATGTAAAAAGTTGGATTCATTATGATACTAAATATTGCTTTAGGAGAGAAATAATGAGGATTATTACCCGATATATCCTGGGTGAGCTGCTAAAGCCGTTCTTTTTTGGCCTGTTTGCCTTTAGTGGGATTATGTTGGGCGGCGCTTTAGTTGATTTAATTGAATTTGCCGGTCGCTATCAGCTTCCACTCTTTACCGTCTTGAAACTATTTATCTTTAGAATACCGGAGACGATAGCTCTGGGTTCTCCTATGGCCATGCTATTGGCAACTTTGATGGGGTTGGGGAATATTACTGGGCATAGTGAAACCATTGCCATGCGAGCCGGAGGGGTTAGCTTTTCTCGTATCGCTTTACCTGTACTCTTAACGGGTTTGGCGGTCAGTGGTGTTTCCATTATGGTCAATGAGACAATTGTTCCTCCGGCTAAGCGGATTTATAATCAAGAAAGAACTGAGGCCAAATCCGTAAAACCCCAGGGCGTTTTACGACAGTATTTCTTTACTGATCAAGACAAAAGCGGGGTCAAGAGGCTGATTTACGCGGAGGAGTATTATCCGGCCCAAGAGCGTCTGGTCAAAGTGGTTATCCAGGAGATGCAGGGTAATGAGGTGAAAAGGGCGATTTTTGCCGATGAATTATTTTGGGCAGAGGATAAAGAGTTCTGGTTTTTTAATCAAGGCATGATTTATAATTATGATGGAGACAAAGTATTCCCTATGCGGATGGCGAAAGGATATTACCCCACCGGATTGACTAGAAATCCTAACGAGGTAAGGAAATTGGCCCTTGATCCGGAGGATATGAGTTGGGCTGAATTAAACTGGTATATAAAAAACGGCTCCAACCTGAAAAATATTCGTGAATTACAGGTTATGCTCCATCAAAAGGTATCCATTCCCTTTGCTAGTTTCTTCTTTGCCTTACTGGGTACTCCTTTAAGTTTACAGCCACAGAGAAGAACCTCTTCGGCGGGTTTTGGGTTGAGTCTGATGTTTATCTTTATTTACTATGTTTTAATGGGGATCGGCACCTTTGTCGGGCAATCCGGGACGCTTCCCCCCTTCATCGCCGCCTGGCTACAGAATTTTATCATCGGGACGTATGGATTTTATCACTTCGTAAAGGCCGCAAATTCGAGATAAAAGGGTGAATCCGGTGTATGGTATATTTCTTATTTTAATCATTGCCGTCTTAGGGGGAGTGATCGCCCTCTTAGGGGATAGGGTCGGGATGAAAGTAGGGAAAAAAAGGCTTTCTCTCTATGGACTTAGACCTAAATATACATCCATGATTATTACTGTAGTAACCGGCATTCTGATTTCCGGATCCACTTTACTTTTCTTAGCTATTGTTTCTGAAGATGTGCGTACCGCCCTTTTTGAGCTGAAAAAGATTCAGAACGAATTAAGGGTGAAAACCGATCGAGTTCAGGATTTATCTAAAGAATTAGCGAATAGGCAAGGAAAACTAGATGAAGTCACCAATAAACAGCAGGAGACAGAGAATCTCCTGTCCAAAACGGTCAATGAGTATCAGGCTGCTGTGCGAAACCTTGACGCGAAACAATTGGATTTAGAAGAGACTCAAGAAGAACTCTTTTTTGAGCAGGAACGCCTGAATAATTTATATAAAATCACCAATGACTTAAGAGAAAAAAACCTCGGGCTTGAGGTGGAAAAAGAAAGACTATTCCAAGAAGTGCAGGCCCTCTCGGCTGAGGCTTCCATCCTCCGGGATAATTTAAAAATTACCAAGACCGGGCGGTTGATTTTCTTGAAAGGCGATATTTTATTGGCAAAAGTGGCGCCCGAGGGACTAAAGCCAGAGGAAGTGCAAGCGCAGCTTTTAGAACCCATGCTGCTGGAGGCCAACAAAATTGCTTTAGAAAGAGGAGCGCGCATTGAGGGGAAAAATGAATACGCTCTCAAGGTCAATCAAGAGCTTGACTATTTTTCCAAGGAATTAAGCAAAATCACTGTGCCCGGTGTATTACGATTAACTGCAGATCGTAACACCATCGCTTTAGAGCCACTCTACGTCTCTTTTCAATATTTTCCAAATGGTTTGGTCTTTAGAAAAAATGAGATTATTGCTGAAACTGAAGTTACTTCTAACCTAGACGATAATGATCTGTTGGACCAGATTCTCAACCTCTTATTAGTGGTCAGAAAGAAAGCCCTGAACGAAGGGATGATTTCTGAAGGGCAATACATTGGTGAGATCGCCTCTTTACAAGATGTGCCCGAGATCATCAAAAAGATTAAGGCCAAGGAAAAGCCCTCTATTATTCAGTTGGTGGCCTTGGATGACGTTTGGCGGATTAAGGGTCCGGTAAAGGTGGGTATAGAATTAAAAGATGAAAAATAACTTGATTAAGAATGATTCCGTATTGGCGCTGGATCCCGGCAAGCGAAAGTTTGGATATGCGGTTTTATTACCGGATGGAACCGTTAGGCGGAAAGGAATAGGTGAAACCAAACTCCTAATTGAAGTCGTCCGGGGGATAATGGCAGAGTTTGCCATTGATACACTAATTCTTGGGGATCGAACAGGAAGTAAAGAGTTTCGAGAACTTTTGATTCAGGAATTAAAGGGAGAACCGATACATGTAGTAAGAGTGGATGAAGATAACTCAAGCCGGGAAGGGAGAACCCGTTATCTTCAGAAGCATCGTCACGGATGGAGAAGGTTTTTACCCATCGGGCTCCAATCCCCACCGGAGCCCTATGATGATTATGTTGCGGTGATTTTGGGTGAAAGGTACTTTCGGAAAGAGGAGTCTGGTCGGACGGAAGGGGGTTGCAAATAACACCATGAAGAAGTTAACCTTTTATATATTAATCTTGCTTTTCTCCTCTCCTCCCTTGCTTTACGGGTCGGGACCAGGAAGAGAACTGGTCTTGACCAAAGAACATTGGGCTTACCATTACATGGAACAATTATCCGACGCCGGTTTGCTCCGGGATTATCCGGCCGCTTACATAAGGGAGTATCAAAAGGAATTAACCAGGTACGAGTTGGCTAATTATCTTAAAGATTTAATTGAAGAGTTTAAGGCGAGCCGCCAGAACATAAGTTATAGTCAAGAATTCATATTGAATCGTCTAATGGTGGAGTTAAAGATAGAATTGAGTGACTTAGGGGTGACTATTACCTACCTACAGCCTTTATCACCGGCTCCTCCGGAGAAATATTCGATTTATGGGGAAGGAGAGGGTGAGGAGTACAAAGACCTCGATTGTCTTCTGGGTTTATCTTGTAGATCCGAAATGGAAGCAGAAAAAGTCTTTCCAGAAGAAGAAAATGAGTCGACTCCAGAGATCCCCTATTACTATTTTGGTTCATACGACACTATAGGGAACTTACATGATTATTTTCTCTTTATTCCCGGTGATTTTTTAAGACAAAAGGAGGCCCCGGAGGAGAAATGGGAAGTAATCTACCAAATTAATCAAGGAAAATGTGATACCTTTCTTTTGGTAGAGGGAGGTTTACCTCTCAAGGATGATTCCTCCCTTGACGGTTATTTTCTGTTCCCCCTTACTTTGGAAGATTCTTATACTGAGGATGATTTTACCGAAGTTGAGGAATCAGCTGTACACCTGCTCACTAGTTTATACGAAACCTATCAGATAAACGGGTTACAACAGATTCAGGGCACTCTCCCTTTGAGTGGTTTTTCTCAAATGGATGCGCATATGGGGTACGGGTTAACAAATGGGTTAAAAACTGGAATGCAGATTGGAGACTTCATTGTATCTACGGGTTTTGGTTTAGAAAGCAAAGGCTTCCCCCTACAAAAGTGGACATGGCAGACGGGCGCGGTAAAACCGGAATTATCATTGAACGCTTCCTATCTGTTGAATAATCCGACAGAAGATGAGATGAGTTTTAAAGGGCTAAATTTGGGCCTTTTAGGAAGTTTGCCCTTATCTGAGTCTACAGAGATCTATGGTGGCTTTAGTTGGGGTTATGATCAGGATCTTAATTATCTACGAAAAATGTCTGTGGTTAACTCCTTGACAAATGCGGGTGTTTCTTTTAAAGTTAACGATTATTTAAGTTTGTTGGCTGATTTCTCTTACTATAATGATTTTTCTGAAAATAATGACGACGGCGCTTTTACCTCACTTGGATTGGAATGGGGTGAAAAGAGCCGGTTAATCTTGGGTTTACAGATGTTTTCGCTTGAAGAGCCTCAATGGGTCGGAGAGTTTTCTTTGCAGTTTTGAGCCTTCATCATCAATGATTTCGAAGGAATTATTTTGAACAAACAATTTAATGTGTATTTTTGACTAAAAGCTGTCTTCGTATATTTTCGGGGCGGCTTTTTTATAGAACGGCCTTTTCCTTATCGTACGAGATATTTATAGCCTTCAATAATAAGCTCATCAGAGATTTCTAAGTTTCGACGCAGGAAACCTTTGATTTCAGCGGTAAGGACCGGGGGAGCGGTCCCTAATTGTTCTCGGAGGATCCTACGACTGACACTACTCTCTGGGTACCTAGTAAGGAAGTCCATGATTTCGGAGATGTCTCCGGTTTTCTTCAATGTTCTCGCCTCCTTAATCCTATCTTTTCGCCTCCTGACAGAAAAATACGAAAACTAGCCTAGATTTAGGCGATCTGTCCGTAAGCCTTTGGGGCTTGCCATCATATTATGTAGCAGAACCTCCCTAACCTAAGGGAAGGAAGGTAAAGGAAGAGGAAAAGGTAAGGAGGCAGAACCATGTCTTTGAATATTATTGCTGAAGCCGAGGTACAGGTCTTAGTTGACGATACGATTCAACTCTTTACTCCTGCGCAGAAAATAGATGAGATTAGAGGGGTAGTGCAGAACCTGCGTTGCCATATCATACCGGAAAAAGTTATTTTTCAAGGGATACTTCATAAACAAATTTTCTTTGTTAATGAGGAGGGAACCGTTGTTCATCAGGGAGTCGATATTCCTTTCTCTGGGTTTGTTGACCTTCCTCCGGCCGTGCCGGGACAATGTTGCCAGATCCTACCAACCATCGCTTTTATTGATTTTGAGCTGTTGCCCCCCACAACCCTCAGAGAAGTTGCGGTGATTGACATATTGGTTCGGCTGATTGACGCTCCCCCGTTAGTGAATATATTTTGTTCGAATCAACCAATAAATTTATCATTTCGGGAGAACCCCGGAGTTTTTGTGGCACGCGCATGCGGAGCAGGGGGGAGAAATGCCGGTCCGGTCTTTACGACAAGAACTGGTAATAGTTAGGGGTTGAAATTATTCAATTTATAGGATAAAATAATATAAGTATATTGCGCCCGTAGCTCAGGGGATAGAGCACTGGCCTCCGGAGCCAGGTGCACAGGTTCGATTCCTGTCGGGCGCGCCATAAAGAAATATAGAAGCGATGCGGTTTTCACTGCGTCGCTTTTTTAGCTTGCCGTTCTTTTTCAAGATTCAAGATTTTGCCCATCTTTTGGTTAGCCTAACGTTGGATAGTCTGTTTCATAATAAAACTTTTTAAAAACCCTTGGCGTAACTGTTTCTTTGATAGTGATCGGGAGATTTTTCAGGTCGAAAAGGCCGGAAAGTGTAGAGCTACTAAATGGTCCTGTCGTATAAACGTTTTCTTCAACAAAAATGAATCTAACCGCGGTGCTGGTCAGCAAAGTATTGATATCAAGTAATTAGTGAGTTTTTCATGATTTTTATGTAGTTCTTTCTTAATTTTTCTACACATATCTTGGATATATTGTTTTTTTGAAGGTTTCGTATAATAAACTAACCCGGCTGAGCATTTTAGTTTAAGTCGTATTAAACATGGTTTTTTGTCAGTAAATTTCACCTTTCAATCTTTTTTAGAAAAAACATAACCCTTTATTTGATAATTTTGCTCCCAACCATCTTTGATTCTAGGATATTGATAAGAACCCCCGACTTTTGATCTTAAAAGCAAATAAAATGTTTTGCCATCAATAGTAACCTCCCTTAACTCAATCCAGTTAAAGTTATCCACACCCAGACCGTGCCTTTAACCCTTCTTGACATTCTCCAGTATATATTTCATTCCCCTTTATCAACTGGTCCATTTAGTTTCATTAGTTCTCGTGTGTTATAATAAGGTTAAAAATACGTAACTAAAATTAATGAATTCTGATAGTAAGCAGTTATAAAAATAGAGGATTAAAAACGTTCCTATTAAGAGGGTGTAAACAAAATGAAGAAGGAAAATCGATCCACTGCGCAATACGAAATACCCTTGGAAATACTGGACCAAATCGCGGATGAACCTGAGGTTCTTTCCCTTCCCCACTGGCATGAACTAGTGGAGATTATCTGTATTGAAGAGGGTGAACTCTTGTTGCAACTGGGAGAAAAGAAACTTACACTCACCTCCGGCCAAATAGTGATGATTAATCAATATGGTATCCACTCCACCAGTGCAGAAAAGCGGGTACGTGGGTTTGTAATTTTTTTTCTTCCTTCTTTACTATTGAATAGCAATAAAAGATCGGAAGATGAGCGATTACTCCTGGATTTACTCTGTGGAGCTCACAGTCTGCTCATTTCAAAGCAAGAGGAATGCGCAGATTATCTTCAAGCAGTAGATAATTTACGCCAGATTTATCGGCACTATTTTAGTAATGAAAAAGGTCACACCTTATTCACCAGAAGTAATCTCCATAATTTCTTCGGCCTACTCTTATCCCGTCCTTCACTAGGCATAGAAATTCCGAATCAGAATCATCGAAGGCAAAGAGAACGCTTGGATAAAATCAGCGAGATTTTGGAAAGAAGGGGCACTGAAGCTATAAGTCTGGCTGATATAGCCAGAGAATTAAATCTTAGCACGTTTCGGTTTTGTCATATCTTTAAAGAACTAACGGGTTATACCTTTTCGCAATACTTAATTCGCTACAGACTCTTAAGGGCTCAAGAAATGCTGGTAGAAAGCGATATTCCAGTCATTGAGGTTGCTATGGTTTGTGGATTTAACAGTGTCAATTATTTTAATCGGGTGTTTAAAAAGATTACTGGATATACACCACGCGCTTATCGGAAGAAATATAGGTTAAACATAGATTAGGGAAAGCATTATGGGTGGATTTAAAGGACAAGCCAGTGCCAATAGTCAGCAAATAGCATTCAGTAACCGATTATTGCTGGTTTTTACGGGTAATAGCAAGATAGTTAAATAATCGAGCAACTCCGGTTAAGTTTAGCCAAAGCTAATATCATATAATATGATTGTGTTAAAGTTCAGTTTCAAATTGTTAATGGTTGTAGTTTTTTATTTTAGTTTTCAAATGGAGATAACAAAATAATGGAGGGCTGATGATGAAATTTGGCTACTTTGACGATCGGCAAAAAGAGTATGTGATCACTACACCAAAAACACCGTATCCGTGGATTAATTATCTCGGTTCCCAAGAGTTTTTTGGCTTAATCTCAAATACTTCAGGTGGTTATTGTTTTTACAAGGACGCCCGCTTACGCAGAATTACCAGGTATCGGTATAATAACGTTCCAACAGATGAAGGTGGACGATACTTCTACATTAATGACGGCGGGGAGGTTTGGTCTCCCGGTTGGAAACCGGTAAAAACCGAGCTTGACCAGTATGAGTGCAGGCATGGTCTGGGTTATACCAAAATCAGCGGGACAAAAAACAGGGTCAGAGCAGATGTCTTATACTTTGTGCCTCTGGACAACAACTGTGAGATACATAAAATGGTCTTGATAAATCAGGGTAATCAGGAAAAAAACATAAAGGTCTATTCCTGCCTGGAGTTTGCCTTCTGGAACGCCTATGATGACATGACGAATTTTCAGCGGAATTATAACACCGGTGAGGTTGAGGTAGAAGGAAGCGCAATTTATCATAAGACGGAATATAGAGAGCGTCGTAACCATTATTCTTTCTATAGCGTAAATGTTCCGGTCAATGGATTTGATACTGATCGGGAGACTTTTATCGGACTCTACAATAGTTTTGCCCAACCCCAAGCAGTAAAAGCAGGAAAGGCTTTTAATTCAATAGCTGACGGATGGTCACCGATTGCCGCACACTATCTGGAGATTTCTTTGAAACCGGGAGAGAGTAAAGAATTAATCTTTGTTTTGGGTTATATTGAAAACAATCCGGAGCAAAAATGGGAAAAACCCGGTGTGATTAATAAGGAAAAAGCTCAGGCTTTGCAGGCACTGTTTTCCACCGGAGAACAGGTTGACCAGGCTTTTAGCAAGCTGAAAGCGTCCTGGGACAGTTTGTTATCAGTTCTTCAGGTGGAGAGCGAAGACGAAAAGTTAAACAGGATGGTCAATATCTGGAATCCCTATCAATGCATGGTCACTTTTAATCTTTCCAGGAGCGCCTCGTATTTTGAATCAGGTATCGGCCGGGGGATGGGTTTTCGTGATTCAAATCAGGATATATTGGGTTTTGTCAGTATGATTCCGGAACGGGCTAGAGAAAGACTACTTGACCTCGCCGCCACACAGTTTCCGGACGGTAGCGCTTACCACCAGTATCAACCTTTAACCAAAAAGGGTAATATGGATATAGGCGGAGGGTTTAATGATGATCCCTTATGGCTGGTCTATGCTGTAATCGCCTATGTCAAAGAAACCGGTGACTACAGCATACTGGAGAAAAAGGTACCGTTCAAAAATGATCCGGCTTTAGCAGAGAGCCTTCTGGAACACTTACGCCGTTCCATCGGACATGTCTTGAATAATCTGGGGCCCCATGGTCTGCCCCTCATCGGGCGGGCCGATTGGAATGACTGTTTGAACCTGAATTGTTATTCTGAAACCCCGGATGAATCCTTCCAGACCTGCACAAGCAGAGACGGTAAAACAGCAGAGTCAGTTTTTATTGCCGGGATGTTCGTTGATATCTGTCCAGAATATGTCCGCCTATGCCGAAAATTGGGGTTGGAGGAAGAGGCCGACAAGATTCTTGAAGAAGTAGAACGGATGGAGAAGGTCGTCATGGAACATGGCTACGACGGAGAATGGTTTCTCCGCGCCTATGACGACTCCGGGCAGAAAGTCGGGAGCAAAGAAAATAAAGAGGGACAGATCTTTATTGAACCCCAGGGTATGTGTGTGATGGCTGGAATTGGGATGAAGGACGGGTCTGCTTTAAAGGCCTTAGAAGCGGTCAAGCAGTATCTTAATACCGACCACGGGATAGTCTTGGTCTGCCCAGCCTATTCGGAGTATCATAAAGAACTGGATAAGATTACGTCTTATCCGCCAGGGTATAAAGAAAACGGTGGAATCTTCTGCCATAACAACCCCTGGGTGGCGATTGCCGAAACCAGATTAGGCCGGGCGGAGGAGGCTTTTGATTACTACAAAAAGATCGCCCCCGCTTATCGGGAGGAGATCAGTGAAGTACATCGCATGGAACCTTATGTATATGCTCAGATGATCGCGGGGAAAGAAGCCAAACGGCACGGAGAGGCCAAGAATTCATTCTTAACTGGGACGGCGGCTTGGAACTTTGTGGCTGTTTCCCAGTATATCTTGGGTATACGGGCGGATTTTGATGGATTGATGGTTGATCCGTGTCTCCCTAAGAGGTTTAAAGAGCTTACGATTAATCGGAGATTCCGCGGTGTAAATTACAATATCACTATTAAGAACTCTGCTACCGGGAATTACCGGTTGGTTGTAGATGGCAAGGTCGTCGAGGGAAAGATGATTCCGTGGGAAAGAACGAAAAAAGCAGTTGAAGTTATTTGTGAGACCTGAAATCCTAATCACAAACAAATATCGGGATTAAACTGTTGAATCTTTATTGAACGCTCCCTTTTGGGCAGACGAGAAGAGATCTGTTGCCTAAAGGGAGCGTTTTTTGAGGTATTTTGGGAATTTTTTACGAATACCCCAATAACCTTTTGTTTTTCAGAAAAAAGAAGGAGAATAGGCGGACAGCCAGAAATGATGTTAATATCTGATATTTCAGATTGGTATTACCTTTTCCAGGAGCAGAGGTGAAAGTTTCGATGGAAAGCAGTGCTTTAGAGATTAAAAGCGGAGAAGTTAAAGCCCTTTCGGATCTAGCCTATGAAAAGATTAAAGGGGCCATCATAAATGGGACTTTTATTCCTGGTTCGAGGATCAGCGAGCGGAAACTAGCGGAGGAAATGGGGATCAGTACAAGTCCGATAAAACAGGCTTTAGCCCGGTTAAGCTACGAAGGGCTGGCGGAGATTAAACCGAGGAAAGGCACATATGTTTCTGCCGCGTGCCGTCCTAATTCAGCGGAAATTGTCATGATTAAAGCGGGGTTAGAAGGAATTGCCGCCAATTTTGCCGCTGGTAATATCACAGAAGAAGGGATTAGGGAGTTAAGGAAGGTCATTCTGCAGATGAATAAACTTAACATGCAGGGGGACTATGACGGACTTATCATTTTAAACAGGGTTTTTCACCGGAATATACACGCCTTTAGTCAGAGTCCGTATCTTTCTAAACTGCTGGACATGATCGAACCGTTTTATGATCAAGGGGAAGATTTAAAGGTTGACGGTAGAAAAGCAAGAATAATCGTTACCGAACACCAAGGGATCTTTGAGGCCTTAGCCAATCACCGCAGGGAATTAGCAGAGGAAAGAATGAAGGTCCATATCCTTACAAACAGATCAGAGACTGATGGAACAGTAGAAAAGACTGAGGTTAAGGAAGAGGAATAGGAATTTAAAAAAGAATAGGCGTATAGTAGTATACATTCTGATATATCAGATTTCAAGTTTGCACCGGAGAATTATCGATAAATAAAATTGTATATATCAAAAGGGATATCGTTTTTTTGTTGGTATACTATAGTTAGCATAATTATAATGATAATTAGTAATATAAAACCATATGATATTAGGCGCAGTATTACCGGACGGTTCTTCATTGGTATTTGGGGATGACTATCAGACTGAAAGTTGTCAAGGGGATCAGACAAATCAGGATCAGATAGAACCTTCTTTTGGCTGGAGGATATTTGTGTGAGAAAGCTAAATTGTAATGGTTTAATACTAATAATAATATTAAGGGTAACAGTATCTGCTCTCCTCATCGGGTTGTTGATTACTACCACAGGCTGCGGGTCTTCCGGTAGACATTCCCCCGATCAACTGGTC
>Ga0079223_10001679_pt1 | contig 13354 bp, 16 predicted proteins | sample Stecom2011_FD_75072 | JGI IMG/M metagenome (GOLD analysis project Ga0079223, IMG submission 75072) | Agricultural soil microbial communities from Utah to study Nitrogen management - Steer compost 2011 | ecosystem: Environmental > Terrestrial > Soil > Agricultural land | place: USA: Utah... | reverse complement strand
CGATCGGTACGGGATGCACAGCAGTTACACCCGCTCAGCAGATGCAGGCGACAGGCTGGTGAGAGGACTGAACGCTGATGGTGACACCACCTCCAACTGGGACTTCGATGTGCTGGCCGGCGGTGGCGGCGTGCTCTCCACCACGGCCGATCTGGGCCGGTTTGCGATGGCTCAGTTCAATCCGGAAAACAGAGAGCTCGCATTGACAAGAGTCCCCACCTTTGTCGTGCACGACAGTATGAGAACAGGGCTGGGCTGGCACATCCTGCAATCTGAAGCAGGGCAGAAGCTCTTCTGGCATAACGGAGGTACAGGTGGCTACTCCTCCTCCATGACCATCAACACGGCTGATCAGGTTGCCGTGATCATCCTCTCCAATGTCTCTGCCTTTCATCCCGCCTCGGGGAACATCGACCGGCTATGTTTTGATTTGATCCGTCATGCCGGAGAGTGATCTTTTTCAGGGTCATCTTTGTTATAACCTGAAGTGATGGAACTGCTATCAGTTTTAGCAGATCAATTTAAAATATGAATACTCAATTCAGATGAAAAACAAAACAACAATAATATGAGCAACTATTCCATTCCTCCACAGGTACGTATCGGTCACATCCACCTCAAGGTGTCCGACCTGGAGCGTGCCCTCTCCTTCTATCACCACCTGCTGGGCTTCGAGGTCACCATGATGTACGGCAAGCAGGCGGCGTTCCTCTCTGCCGGCGGCTATCACCATCATATAGGGTTGAACACCTGGCACAGCGAGGGATTGCCCAGTGCACCCGTCGACAGTGTGGGTCTCTACCATACCGCCATCGCCTACCCCACCCGCAGGGAGCTCGCCCTGATACTGAAACGTTTGCTGGAAGCAGACTATCCTCTCACCGGCGCGAGTGACCATGGTGTCTCTGAAGCGATCTACATGAACGATCCCGACGGTAACGGTGTTGAGCTCTACTGGGACAAGCCCAAGGCACAGTGGCCCGTGGAGGCCGACGGCTCCCTCAACATGTTCACCAGGGCACTGGATGTGGAAGATCTGCTGCGTGAGGCGGACAATGAAACGGAAGGCTGAGACTGTTTAATGCTTATTCTCAACAATCAGCGCCAGCAGTTTCTCTGGTGACATATCATACCGTTTTACGAGCGATGTTATTGTCTCCTGTTCTCCCACAACCAGATCATCAGCACCGATCAGGCTCTTCAACTGAGAGATATCGATCCCCAGCACGACACAGGTTTCGGCAATGGGAGCTGTCACTATCTGCTCAATCAGCATTTGATTGCGGTCTTTGTGGGTAGTATCCACCACCACCAGGAATACCGACAGGACCAGGACCACTGCTGCGGAGATGAGGAATATCTTTTTCGGGAAATAGCTTTTCGTGCTTCTCCAGTTGATGACTAGATGCAGAATGGAGAACAGCACGAATGCGAGTCCCATGATCTCATGAATGGCCGTGGTATATCCATCGAGCAGGTGGAAGAACATCAACAGGCCGGAGAGCGCCACAACCAGGAATATCAGCGTCAGCACAGGTGTTACAAATCCTCTTTTTAGTTTCATTTCAAATGCTGTTTATGTTTGTTTTCCTGTTAATTCTGAATATCGTCTTGTGGTTACATGCATGAAAGCATTTCAGACAGCCTGTACAGGCATCACTGTTTCCGATGAGGATATGTTTATGAAATAGGAAGCCGGTTCTCACCAGCACATTTTCCGGGCAGACATCCACACATTCCCAGCAAGCTGTACAACGGGAAGGTATAATGATGATCTTACCGGTACTGACCCTCATCTTTCTGATCAGTGCCAGGAAATTTTCCGCGTCGGAGATCTTCTCTAACTCAACAACTCTCTCGCCGGCCAATGCATCATCAACGATCTGCAAGAGCGATTTATTACGTTTCATACTTTTTTCATACAAATGTATGCCGCAATGGAGTGATGAGCAATAACAAATGTTATTAAATCAGCTCTCCCCTCTCGCAATTTTGTTTCTCAGCCGGCTAAGATGCACGGAGCTGATGCCCAGGTAGGATGCGATATAATGCTGGGGTACCCGTTCTATGATCTTCGGGTTCTCTTTCATCAGGGCCAGATAGCGTGTTTTGGGTGAATCTTTCAGAAAGGAGAGATTGCTTTTCATAAGGGTAAAGGAGCGCTCAAAGATCGCATCCAGGATCATCTCCCTGAGGTGAGGGTCCTCACTCATCTCATGAAGGATCCGGTTGGCATCGTTCTTCTCAATAACCCATAATCGGCTTGGTTCGAGTGTCTCAAGCGTGAACAGGCTTGGTTCATCTTTCCTGAAGCTCATGATGGAAGCGACCATGTTCTTTTCAAAGAAAAACTGACAGGTGATATCCTTGCCATCATGGTTGTACCATCCTCTTATGCATCCCGACTCAATAATATAGACATGTTGAGATATCTCACCTTCACGCAACAGCACTCTCTTCGCCGGCACCTCTGACAAGCGGAAGAGGGCGGAATACTTTTTTCTTTTCTGCCGGTCCCTGATGATCTCACTCCAGATACTGTTATTCATCGCTATCTTTCACTCCTTCATTTTTTTATTTTGATACTGACTACAAATATAGGAATAGTGATGGAATCAAAATTTAATAATTTGAAATTCATTCCACTGAATATCTTTTATTATCTTTGAATCCAATAAGAATCAAAAGAGGGAAACAGGATAATTATTTCAAATTCGGGTTTCGCATTGTACATATACAGTTAAATCTACCACCATATTATGAACATGCGTAAGTTCAATTTACGACCTGTTTCCGCAAAATAAAAAGCGTATGTGCATCATCATCGGAGCATCGGGACAGGTTGGTTCCCAGCTGATTCACCATCTGACCAAAAGCGGAATAACCGCAATAGCGGTCGCCCGCGACCCGGACAGGATCGCTGATAAAAATATTCAGGTACGCAAGGCAGACCTGCTCGATACCGGACAGGTTATCGAAACATGCAGGGGTGCCACCACAGCCTTTCTCATCACGCCGGAAAATCCGGTAACTGAAGATATCATGGGTGACACCCGGATCATCCTGAATAATTACCGGGAAGCAGTCGAAGCGAACCATATCAGAAGAGTCGTGCTGTTATCGTGCGTTGGTGCCCATGTGGAAGGCAAGACCGGGAACATCCTGCTATCGCGGTTACTGGAAGATACTTTCAGTGATGCGGATATCGAAAAGGTGATCATCAGGCCCTCCTATTACTACAGCAACTGGCTGGGATACATGGAGACAGCTGAACAACAGGGTGTTTTACCCACCTTCTTCCCTGAAAAGCTGAAGATTGAGATGCACTCCCCGCATGATCTGGCTGCATTTGTGGCCGGGGTGATGAACAGTCCCTCAAATCAGGAGAAAAAACAGCTCTACGAACTGGCCGGTCCTGTGAAACTGAGTCCGGCCGATGTGGCAACAGCCTTCTCCTCTCTGCTGAAGAAAGAGGTCACCGCGCAGTCCATTCCGCCGGATCAATGGAAAGAGACGCTGTTATCGGTTGGGTTTACAGAAAATACAGCTGTCAACCTGATCGATATGACACAGGCCGTGATCGACGGGCTGGCGGCCCCTGAGTTCCCCGAAAAGGTGATCCGGCTAACAACAACCATCGGAGATTATCTGAAAGAGGTATAACACCCCTGACGCTCTTCCTTATCGTTTGTATTTCCATTCACTAAAATAAAGAGCAATGAAAAACAGACTGAGCAAAACAGCGCAAAGGAGCATTGGTTTACTGCTCCTGTCCAGGCTATTTGAAAGAGTGGCCTTCTACCTGGTGCTCTCCATCCTGGTGAACTACCTGATGGACAAAGTGCAATCCGGGGTGAAGAATGTCAGCCTCTATTACGGCTTTTTTATTGTTGCGATGATGATCACCACCTTTTTCTCGGGATTACTGGGTGATCTGCGCAATAGAAACAAAGTTGTGATCACCGGTTTTGTGCTCCTGACTGCGATGTACCTGGCGGTCCCCTTCGTGACGGGCGTAAGCTTCCTGCTGATAGCCGCCTTCGTGGTGCTGGGTGTTGGCATCGGGCTGACCAACCCCAATATGGTGGTGTTGCTCGGGGACATCTACAATGAGAAAGAAAACCAGTTCCGGGGACTCTCCGGATTCATCCTCTTTACTTTTGTGGCCGAACTGGGAGGATTGCTGGGACCGCTGAGCACCAGCTTTCTGAAACCACGATGGGGCTTCACCCCCATCTTCCTGCTGGCGGGGGCCTGCGGCCTGGCCGCATTGCTTCTTTTCCTGCAGTTCTCCCGGACATACCGCATACCTGACCCGGCAGCAGCACAACAGCACAACCAGCCCTCCATTTCCATGAGAAAACAGCACAGGGTTATCCTGTTGTCTGTTCTTATCACGGCACTGATGGTCCATTTCTCACTGCAACTCAGGGGAACCATGCTGGCATCTGCACTAAAAGATCTTACAGGGATGGGCACTGAGCTGTCCTCCATGGTGGTTCCGATGGAAATGTATCTCCTACCGCTCCTTATGCTGCTGTTTTTTGGTTGGGTCACGCGTATCAGATCGATGCACTGGGGCAGGATCTTTCAGATGATGCTTCTCGGGCTGGCATTTGCCATCACCGGTTATCTGACCTTTGCCGGTTTCACATCGCTGAAGGAGGTCATCAGTGAAAAGTTCATCATTTATCCATCCTACTCCTTCCTGCTCATTGCTGAGTCAATACTTGCATCCACTTTTCTCTATGCCGTATACAGAAGCTCCCCCATGAAGTACAAAGGGCTCTTCCAGGGAATTTACTACACCGTGCTGGCTGTCGCCGGCAGTCTGTTGTTCACGGGAAAATCGCTCTATGAGAAAATGGGACCGATGGTGTTCGTGATCGTTGCAGGGTTGTTACTGATCAGCGCCATGGTGTTGTTGTGGGTGAAGAGAAGCATAACGAAAAAAGAAGCAATCAATCAATCTGTATAATTGTATTATAATGAAAACATCGTTAAAAATTGAAGAACTGGGTATCTTCCTTTTGAGTCTCTTCCTGTTCACCCGGCTGGAGCTGGCCTGGTGGTGGTTCCCCCTGTTGCTGTTCGCGCCCGACATCGGGATGATCGGCTATGCCATCAACCCAAAGGTGGGGGCGATCACCTACAACCTGATACACCACCGTTTCGTGGCAGTCGTCGTCGCCCTCTACGGCCTCACCCTGGGTGGCGTCTACTGGCAGCTGGCAGCCATCATCCTCTTCGCGCACAGCTCCCTCGACCGGGTGCTGGGCTATGGTTTGAAATATGATGACAGCTTCGGCAACACCCACCTGGGGAGAATCGGCAAAGAGGGAAACGAATAAGATTCCCGGCGTAAACTGTTGCCAGAAGAAGAGATCACGGTATAACTACAATAAATCACATCGAAAAAATGGAAATCAATGTATTAAAAATGAGAGACGGTTTAGACCGTAATAAACGGTTAACCGATATCTATGTGCAATTTGAGAAGTTATTATCGGAATTGAGAAAAAGAGATCTCCCCGATGAGGTTGTTCACTCCATCAACACCAATATCGACCTGATTGACATGGCAACGGAATCAGAAGAACAATGGAAAAAACAGCTCCGAAAGACACAATCTGATATACTGAGACTGATCGAGAAAGAGCTGAAGCTGGTACCGAAGAATCACTATCGGAATATCTGGCTGGCCCTGGGTATCGCTGCGTTTGGAGTACCTCTTGGAGTTGTCTTCGGTCTCAGCCTCGGAAATATGGCATTCATGGGTATTGGAATGCCGATTGGCATTCCAATTGGCCTGGCAATAGGATCGGGACTGGACAAAAAAGCTGCCGAAGAGGGACGGCAGCTTGATGTGGAGATCAGTTTCTGAGCAAAAACATACGATTATAAAGTGAAAACAACTGAGAGATGTCTGTCACTTCTGATGTAAGTTGTTACTACTTCATAGGTGAGAGAGGTGGTCTCCTCCGGTGCAGAAATCTGTTGTGAGGATCTGGGATTCAGAACGATGCGTCTGGTTCCCTTACCATCTTTCAGCTCCAGCTCAAAATAGAGATCGCTATTGTTGCTGATCTGATAAAAATGAGTGGCTTGTCCGTTTGCTTTTACTTCGGTATAGTGAGAAGGAGCCAGGATTACTGAAGCTTCAAACAGTGAGCGCACATGTTCCTCTTTACCCAAAAGATACTTACTGGCCCATGCAACTGTCCGGCCGGCATCCAATGCTTCACGGAGCGCTTCGGGTGTGCGATCTGTAGCCATCACCAGGGTCATGGTGCGGCGCACATGTCTTTGATTCAGGTCGTAGTCATGTGCCACCAGGTTATGAATATCTGAAGAGCCCATAACAGTAAGTCCTTTGTCTATACACCAGTCAAGTGCTTTCAGATGAATACCGAACCCGTTCACCACTTCAATACCGTGCAGTGCTTTACTAACGTAAAGGTCTTCAATAAAATCAAGCCATTCATATGATCCTTCAATATTTGGTTTCCATCCCGGGTGGTTCCAGAATATAAAGGCATTTTGTTCTGCAGCCTTCATCATCGCTTCCCTGTCATATTCGTTTGTAGCTCTGTCGGCAATAAAACCGGAAGCATCATCAATAAAAAGTGCATTGAAGTGGCCGGGAGGTGTCTGCCTCGTGATCTCTGAGCCTTTTACCAGGATAAGATTTTGTTTTTCTGCGTCCTTCTTCACCAACTCATATCCCCTGTTGTGATTCACTCTTACATCTTTGCTGAATGGGGTATATTCAATATGATCAGTAATGGCATAGGCATCCAGCCCCTCTTCCCAAACTTCCTGGTTCCGAATGGCTGGCCATACCCGTCCGTCGGAAAAAACAGTATGTGTGTGGAAATCGGATTTCAGTACCTTATAACCGTTCACATCGGGAATAAGTATGTTTTCACGGAACAGAGGACGGCGATGATCGTCCAGATATTTCATTCCTTCCACATCATTCCTCTGTCCATAGGAGATCAATACAGGGAAGAGCAATACAAGTAACATTATTTTTTTATACATAGCTGATATCTGTTTACAAAATAGTTCATTATTATTTCGCGTCTCTTATTTTTTCAGTTGTTGATAAAGCCAGTCGTTGCGCCATTGATCCTGTTCAGGGAATAACCAATGCTGGGTTTCCTGGAAAACATGCAGCTCTTTAGGCGCTTCAATGACATTGTAGGCAGCATACATTGAGGTGGGCGGACAGATATTATCATTGTATCCCCATGTATACCACCCGGGCACTGTTACAAAACGTGCAAAGTTGACAACGTCATAATATTTTGAGTTCTCTACTTTATCACTCTTGTTGGTGAACTCATCAAGAAACAGATGGGGCCATCCACCTGCACGGCCGTGCAGGTAACCTGTCAGGTCACATAGTGCTGGATAGACTGCCGCAAGGTAGTCGACCCGATCATCAAGAGCCGCTGTAACAATTGAAAGAGCTCCCCCCTGACTGTTTCCGGTAACGGCAAGAGTTCCGTCATAACAGTCCAGTGATTCAATAAAATCGATAGCTCTCACACATCCAAGATAAACCCGTTTATAATAGTTCTGGTCCTTATCGTCGAAGTTGACTTTCTGATAACCTTCAAGGGCACCATCTTTCAGGTCGGTGTATACAACAGGATCAAGGTTCACCGGGATACCATGAATACCAATTTGAAATGTAACTACACCCTTGTCTGTATTCGGCTTGTATCCTTTATAAGGACGAACACCTGCACCCGGCACATTCAGAATAGCGGGGTACTTACCCTCCGCTTTGGGCTTACACAGGACACCATAAATCTTCCCCTTGATGTTATCAATGCTTACATGATAAACGTCCACCTTGTCGGTACAAAGTTCCGGCAAAAGTGTCATCACTGGTTTTACAGGTATTTTCGATAGTTCATCTTTTGCATCAGCCCAGAATTGCAGGAAGTCTACAGGCAGTGTAGTGGTTGGCGGAATCGTTTCCGGCGAAAAACCGGCAGTAGCATACGATGAATAGGTTTTGCCGTCTACAACAACCGAAGCATGACAATTCAGGAATCCTGCTTCCATTGAACGTTCTGCCCTGACAACAGCCTTGCCGTTCTTCATTGTAACTGAACCTTCCTGCCACGGCTCCATCTTTTCAGGACCGATACGATACTGTACTTTCACATCCTCCAGGGGCACATAATTTCTTAATACAGCAATTGTAAACCGGGGTTGTTGACCTTTTTCATAGGTCCAGTCAGCATGATCAGGTGTTACGATCACCTGCACAACCTGCCGTGCCGGTTGTGCCTCCACTGAGAGTGTAAGTAGGAGCAGAAATAGAGAAACAAAAAGATTTTTCATTACAATAAACATTATTAGTTTGGGTCATCAATAATAAAATAAGTCGCAAAGATAGCCAACATTTTTTAATTATTTATTTATTTATCATGAAGTAATGGTTACAAATCATCCAACCAGGCGCCTGCAACTGTGCATACAGCTGCCGCTCTTTCCACTGCTGTAGAATGTGCCTCTTCAAGCGTATCACCACTCAACAGACTGGTAATAAACGCACCGGTAAATGAATCACCTGCACCAACTGTATCTACCACTTCCACCCGGGGGGTCTCCAGAAAGGATATGTTTCCGGGAGAAAAGACCATACTATAATCTGCACCTGCAGTGAGAATCACGTATTCCAGATGATAGGTATCCATCAGCCACCTGCAGGCTTCCCTGTCATCGGTTATATCAATGTGGAACATATCCTTCACTATGGCAAGTTCATCATCATTAAGCTTGAGGATATTGCAAAGCTGTATTGACTCTTCAATAAGTTCATATGAGTAAAAAGGTGCCCTCAGATTGATGTCGAGGATCCTGAATGAATCTTCAGGGACCAAAGACAAAAACTTCCTGATAGTTTCTCTAGATGTAGCACTTCTTTGTGCCAAGGTGCCGAAGCATACAGCATCGCTATTACGGGCTACCTCAACAATCTGATCGGTAAGTGGGATAAAATCCCATGCTACATCCCTGGTTATCGTATAGGTGGGTATACCCCGGTTCAACTGTACCACCACCGTTCCGGTAGGGTGGTCAACTTTCGCAATGATATGCCTGATCTTTTTTTCGTTCATCAGATTGATAATATCGACACCGGGGCGATCGTTGCCTACTGCGCTGATGGCATAACCTTCGGCTCCCAGGGTAGTGGCGTGATAAACAAAGTTCACCGGTGCACCGCCCGCTTTTTTCTCATCAGGAAACATATCCCAGAGAAGTTCTCCAATTCCTACAATCACAAGATCTTTTTTGCTTTTCATCCTTGCGCTATGATTTTAATCTCTCTGAAAACTCAAGCTTTTCTTCATTCGGTCCCACAATGGTGAAGAACCTGACTCCGTATTTTACAAAACCCCAAATGGCCCATAGGCTTTGGCCCGGATCAACAGCTGCAAATATAGCAATATCGGTTGAGACAAAAAATATTGACTCACTTTCAGATTTAGAGTATAGATGGCATAAAAATAGAAAAACCAGGGCATAAGATCTCACCGGCTAAAAACATCATCATTTTTTTGACTAAAAAAAATCGAAAAAAACTTTTTTATTGTTGTCACTTATATTATATTTGTGACAACAATTCAACATGCATAAAATGATACAATTAACATTTGCATCTCTTCAAGTAAAAGATTTAGAAGCATCGAAAGCCTTCTACACAAACAAATTAGGATTTGGAATTGACAGTATTAGCCCACACGCCTGTGTTTTCAAATATAATCAAGGACAAGCAAGTTTTGCAATTCGCACGCCTCTTGAACCACTTGAAGAAAAAGAGTTAGGTATTGGTGTAGCACTTTGGTTTACCGTGGACGAAAATGTGGACCAATTGAAAGATACATTCATTGCAAATGGAGTTGCCACTACCGGACCAATTATAGAAACGCCTTTTGGTAGAGCATTCCACGTTAAAGACATTGAAGGTTACAAATTAACTTTTTTAGAATCGAAATAAATATTCAACTTGATGCATAGCAGTTTTAAAAGTCCCAATGACAGCCCAGGCTATCTGCTCGGACAAGTAACAATGTTGTGGCAACGTAAACTAAAAAAGGTTTTAGACCCTTTAAACCTGACACAGACACAGTTTATTTTGTTGGCTGCATTAGGTTGGCTTTCAAAAAAGAATAATGCTGTTACGCAAGTGGACATTGCCATCCAAAGCAATGCCGACAGAATGATGGTTTCAAAAGTGTTAAGAACTTTGCAAGACAAGAAATTTATCAGCAGACAAGAACACGAAACCGACACAAGAGCCAAAGTAGTTAAATTGACAAACGATGGTGCAAAAGTTCTCCAACAAGCATTAACAGCGGTTGAAAATGCCGACATAGAATTCTTTTCAGTTTTGGAAAGTAGTCTACCTTCATTTAATCAGAATATGGTAAATTTAACCGAACAAAACAAAGATGAAAACATTAAGAGACAGAGATGAGACTTGGAAGTGACGTTGCCATTTTAGACGCTACTCACTTCTGTTTCCCATCAGAGGATATATGTTGATCGGAAAAAGCACCCATAAACTGGAAACAGGGGTTGGGTTAAGAATTGAAGAATCCTTTGCTTACCCTGAAATGATTATAGGATACAGATACAAACCAAAGGATGAGGGCTTCGTTTTCAGAGCCGGATACAATTTTTTTGCAGCACCGGGAAGATTCGATCATTTGGTGAGTGTAAGCATTGGATATACATTTCATGATTAAACGGGTGTCTACTTCAGTATGTCTTCATCATCAAATAAATCATTCAACATGAAGAAACTATATATACCACCTACATTGATCGCTTATAGTATTCTTATAATGATTATACTTTATTTATACGCACCACAATTTAACCTGATAGGGTTCCCATACAACCTGTCAGGTATATTGATTGCATTTTCAGGGTTTATTTTAATGGGGCATGCGAGAGACTTATTCAAAAAACATCAGACAACTTTAGAAATTGAGAAATCAAATTGCTTGATTACTGAAGGTGTTTTTTCCAGAACCAGGAATCCAATGTACACGGGTATGATCATATTGATATTTGGATTTTCAATCTTCTCAACGAACGTTCTTGCCATGTTTTTACCCTTAGTTTTTATGACAATAGTCAGATTGGTTTTTATCAAAAGAGAAGAACAACTAATGCTTGAAACATTTGGAAAGGATTATCTGGAGTATAAAAAGAGAGTAAGACGATGGATATAAATCAAATCAACAATGACTGAGTTTTGGGAAGAAGCATTTAAGACCAGGCATGAAATGTGGGGATCAGAGCCTGCCCTATCTGCTGTTTTGGCCAGGGATCTTTTTGTGGAGCATAAAATAAAAAGTGTACTTATTCCGGGAGTTGGTTATGGACGGAATGCACAAATTTTTATGGACAATGGAATGACTGTAACAGGTATTGAAATTTCACAAATGGCGATTGACCTGGCAAGAGATCATTTTGGAAATGACTTGACAATTTATCATGGTTCAGTAACAGAAATGCCTTTTGATGATAAGTTATATGATGGCATATTTTGTTACGGATTAATTTACCTATTGGACAGCAACGAAAGAGGGAAACTAATCCGGGACTGTCTTAACCAGCTGACAGAGAATGGACTGATGATTTTTACAGCAGTAACAAAAGACGCTCCAACGTATGGACAAGGAACATTGGTAAGTAAAGACCGATTCGAAATGTTTGGTGGGGTAAATATTTTCTTCTACGACAAAGAGACCATCGTTGAAGAATTCGGTGATGCAGGCCTTATAGAAGTAACTGAAGTAACTGAAAATTATCCTTTTTACCTGATCAAATGCAGGAAGGACAATACGAAATGACAACAAGAAAAATCTATTCAGGTTCGGGACTAACCGCGAACCATTTATTCTCACCACTGTATTTGGATTAGATGAATTTTCGTAAACACCCTTATAATTGAGAGGATATACGTATGTTTTATACTGGGCACTAACAACACAAAGACAGAAAAATATGCTGACAGAAATAAATCCAAAATTACCAATGAGAGATAAGACGGTAACTAAAGACTATTATAGAACAAATTAGGTTTTCAGGTTTTTGGTGACAACGACTATGACGGTTACTTAATGGTGTATAAAGACACAAAGGCCAACACAACAATAGACATTGACAATGGCACAAAATTTAAACGAACATAACGCAAACGAACAAGGAGCAACACCTTTCGTACAAACATACTTTCACGGGACTAAGGCAGACTTACATGTGGGAAACTTAATTGAAGTTGGTTACAATTCTAACTACGGTCAACGGGAGAATGCGAAATTCATATTCCTGTCAGCCACTTTGGATGCTGCCATCTGGGGTGCTGAACTTGCTCTTGGTGACGGGAGAGAACGGATTTATCTGGTCGAGCCAACAGGAGAAATCGAAAATGACCCGGACCTGACAGACAAGAAGTTTCCCGGAAACCCTACACAATCTTTCCGTTCTACACAACCGTTCAGGGTTGTTGGTGAAGTAACAGTCTGGAAAGGACATCCGGTTGAACAAGTAAGCTCGATGAAAAAACATCTTGAAGAACTGAAAGAGAAAGGAATTAACTCATTATAAAAATATGTCACTCTGCTTGTGATGGCTGGTGCAAATATTTAGTGAAACAGCTTGCCGACATTAATACGCAAACGGTTGATGACATCTGTTTGATGAAGCTATTTGTTCATGGTTAATTTAATATGAAACATTATATGGAGGAATTTTTTCCAGATCAAAGATATACCAGCAAAGGTGAACCGGAATTAGGTATCGGTATTTTAACCGAGACCAGCAAAGGAAAGGTAAAGATCTATTTTCCCGGATCGAATGAAGTGCGACTGTATGCAATAGAGAGTGCTCCTTTACGCCGGGTTGTTTTTAAACCGGGCGATATTATCACAGATACAAAAAGACAATCATTACTTGTTGAGCAGGTTGCGCTGGAGGGTGAGCTATATATGTATTACGGGAAAGACAGGAAAATGTCTGAGGCCGAACTGGGCGACGTGTCCACAACACATGGTGTAGACGACAGACTTTTTAACGGTGATGTAGACACACCGCAAACCTTTGCCTTACGCAGAGAAACACTACAACTTGATTACAGACGGAGATTATCTCCTGTAAATGGATTTGTGGGTGGAAGGATCGATCTTATTCCCCACCAGCTATACATCGCACATGAGGTGAGTTCGCGATATGCTCCCCGTGTCTTGCTCTCAGATCAGGTTGGTCTTGGAAAAACCATTGAAGCCTGCTTAATCATACATCGCTTATTGTTAAGCGG
>Ga0079223_10001677_pt1 | contig 13361 bp, 14 predicted proteins | sample Stecom2011_FD_75072 | JGI IMG/M metagenome (GOLD analysis project Ga0079223, IMG submission 75072) | Agricultural soil microbial communities from Utah to study Nitrogen management - Steer compost 2011 | ecosystem: Environmental > Terrestrial > Soil > Agricultural land | place: USA: Utah... | reverse complement strand
TTTATGTAGATACGCTCGGTTTTTAGGCTTCTAAACCAACGTTCGATAATTACGTTATCAACCCAGCGGGCCTTCCCGGGCTTGTGCTGGCGGCTACGCCAGAGTTTTCCGGAGAGATGATTCAAACCGATGCTGAGGGTAGAGTGACAACAGGGAAGGTTTATGTTCAAGAAACAGACAAAATCCGCCAAGAGATCAGCGACGGAGATACGGTTAGTGTCACCATCCTGAGATTGGATAAAAAGCTCAGTTGGACCCTACTGCCTGATCAACAATATATGGAGATGAAATTCCCTTTTGATCCCAACCAACCCAACCTGGATATAGAGTATGAGATGGCGACGGTCGGCAGTGAGACCATCAACGGTTACCCCTGCCAGATAATTCAATATACCTATAAAGAACGAAAATACGGTATTTTGGTCCAATGGTTCTCGGAAGAACTGGGTTTTGCGGTCAAGACGCAGATTAAGAACGCCAAGGGGAAGGTCATTTCAACCATTGAGTACCGGAATATCGTCAAGGGTAAGCAGGCGGACGAGTTGTTTGAGCTCCCCAGCGGGTACAAGAAGTTTTCAATCATTCCGAAACTGCCATTTTAGGGTGTCCATGGACGCGTCATGGCCGTCCAGGCCGAGATGGAAAAGATGGCCGCTCATGATAACAATTTCGGTTATACCTAACCTCCTGCCTTTGGGCAGGAGGTTTTTTATGCGGTATGAATCAGGAAGATTGTTATCCTCTTGCTACAGACGGAGTCTGTGCCTATAAAACACACGCCGGATCTAGAGGGTGCAGGCGTTGCTGGATAAAAATGATAATTATGGCACATAACACCAGTAATACTTCAATAAATACGGAGAAATAAGAAAAATTGAGTTAAACCAGGTTATTCGTTCCTATACAGCAAAAAGCAAGATTTTGTAAATTAGGTTTAATATGGTAAATTATGTTTTGTGTAACTATACTCCAATTTTGTATAATCATTAATGCATTTACATTTTTTATAAACTAAATTATACACGATGATCATTTCCTTTGATTACAGGTGATTACAGGGATTTCGATAGTTTAGTAGTTTTAGATGGAGGGGTTATTATGCTATTTTTGAAGATACCTGTTTTTGTTGGGAGCATAACTACCATTATTTGTGGTATTTTCCATTTTTTCTTACCAAGACTGTATGGTTGGAGAAAGTATCTGAAAACATTACCCGGTGATTTTCGCCGAGGTGTACTGGCAACCAATTACTTTCTGGGTATTATCCTGTTTTCAATTGGAATATTCTCGTACATTGTCATGGCATTTATCAATCCCGATAGTGTAATTTTCAGAGTCTGGATGAGTATGATGGTTGTTATGTGGTTTTTTAGGTTGCTTTATCATCTAAAACATCCTTTAGGCAAGGCATTAAAGCTTTATACTCCAATGTCCGCTATTTGCTACCTCTCTGTCATCTGCTTTCTCGAAGGGTTTCTACTGACTTTTTTAAAATAGTTGACAGAAATTACATTTTATTGTATTTTAGTAAAAAAAGAAATGGGAAATGATTTAAAAGTGGTAAAAGATTACAAATTAGTCTTGATTTATCCCTCAGTTCATAAGGATGGCTTGAAAAGAGTAAAACCATTCTGGCTTCCTCCTTTAGGTTTAGCGACTATAGCCGGTTGTACTCCGAAAAATTGGGAGATTCATTTAGTAGATGAGAATGTTGAAGACATCAATTATGATGAAGAGTGTGACTTGGTAGCGATCGGCTTTATGACTGCCAACAGCAAACGGGCATACTTCATTGCTGATCAATTCCGAAACCGGGGAAGAAAAGTTATTCTAGGAGGACCTCATGTCACTGTAGTACCGGATGAAGCAACCGGACTGGGTGATTCGATAGTGGTTGGAGACGCAGAAAGCATTTGGTCGTTGGTGGTTAATGATTTTTCTCAAAATAAGCTAAAAAGTAAGTATTATACCAAGCCCGATCAGGAAAACATTAATGCTTTTTCTTATCCTCGGCGTGATTTATATAGGAATGAAGCTTATCTGAGTGTTAACTCAATACAGACCACCAGGGGATGCCCATATATTTGTTCTTTTTGCAGTATAGCATCGAGATATCAGAGGCGGTACGGAAAGAAAGACCTGGCCATGGTGGAAAGTGAACTAGAAACACTGGAAAATTTGAGGATGCCTGTTTTTTTTGTGGATGATAATATTTTTGTGGACAAAGAACGAAGTAAACAACTACTAAAATTGATAAAAGAATATAATATCCGGTGGTGGAGTCAGGCTGATATTGGTATTGCCAGAGATGAAGAAATACTGGAACTGGCCAGGGAAAGTGGATGCATAAAGTTGGTTGTGGGTTTTGAAAGTCTTTCTGCGGGGAATATAAAACAAATTGAGAAGAATCAGAACCGGGTGGATGATTACACCAGATTCATAAAGGTAATGCATAAACATGGTATTCTGGTCAATACCAGTTTCACTTTTGGTGGCGACCATGATCGGGAAGACGTATTTGAAAAGACTTTAGAATTCTTAGTGGACAATCAGGTTATTTTTTCTACTTTTAACATACTTACACCTTTGCTGGGCACTCGGTTGTTTACACAGATGGTAGAGTCGAACCGGATAGTTGATTGGGACTGGTCCCACTATGACATGGGTCATCCGGTATTTGAACCAAAGCACATGTCACGTCAGGCATTGAAAGAGGGTTACGAATGGATTTGCCGACAGTTTTACGGTTTGCCACAAATTTATAACAGAGTATCCGGGATAAAGAGCAGAAAGGATCTGTTTGACATTAATCTTATCCTAAACTGGAATCTGGGGTACAAAAAAATGCTGGATACATTCGGGGTCTTTATGTAATATACCCGGATATTTTACGAAAGAGATGACTTGAATGAAAAAAGTAGCGGTATTATCCGAATTCTATCAGGAACATAAGGATAATGAGCTCCAGAATTCCTTTGAATACATTAACTTGCTTAAACAAAAACCCCCTTTTTTGATGATTGATCAGATTCTATCTTTTACAGCCGGGCGGGACATTCAAGGATATAAAACTTTTTCTCGCTCTGATTTTCCAGGGTTTTTTTCCAAAACAAATCTTCCCCTTTTTATCCTGGTGGAGACGATGGGCCAACTATCGGAGGTATTAATTAGGGCAACATTCGGAAAGTATGAGGGATACGGTATTCTCGTAGCTGTTAATGAGCTTACAGTATTAAAGAATACCCGGATGGGACAGACTTTATTTATCAAAAGCCGCCTTGATAATGTGTTTAATGGGATGTACCGGACCAAGGCCATAGTCCATGCTCAGAATATAAAAATAGCCGAGGCCCTATTGGTGCATACGTTTAAATGAGACAAAAAGTATTGTATAGGCGATTTGGAGATGTGTGATGAGTTCCAAAATTTCAGTTATTATTCCTACCTATAATAAAGTTCAACATCTTGAATTAACCCTATTTTGCTTGGGAAAACAAGATCTTTCAGATGACTTGTTTGAAGTAATTGTCATTAATGACGGATCCACGGACGGAACTAAAGAGTTTCTGAATGATCTTCGTGTCCGTTACAACCTGCGGTTTTTTCACCAGCCCAACAGGGGGCAGGCAATCGCCCGGAACTTTGGGCTTCAAAAAGCCAAAGGAAGAATCATAGTATTTATTGATGATGATCTGATAACACCGGCTAATTTTCTCCGTACTCACCTTGAATCACATAAGCACGGAGATGATAAGGTTATTCTCGGCAGAATTTATAGAATTAACTCTTCGGAATTCTCGGACATCAGGTCATTAGTACTTGGTAACGGTGATAATACTATCTGTAGATTATTTGATTATGTCAAACAGGATTTATACCTGGATATGGTGGAGACGATTTTTAAGAAAGGCTTTTCTTCATTGGCCTGGATCTGTTTTACCGGAGGAAACTCATCAGTCAAGAGGGAGCTCCTGTTGAAAGTGGGCGGGTTTGACAGTAACTTTTACCGATGGGGTCCGGAAGATATTGAATTGGGTTTCAGGTTGAACTCCGCCGGAATCCCGTTTGATTATGTGCCCAAAGCATATAACTTCCATATGGATGTGCTAAAGGACAGAAATCAGATGTTAAAGGATACAGCGATGAATCTACGACATCTGCAAAAAAAATACCCCGATGACAAAAGAATAAAAGATTATATCGATTTTACCAGCGGTGGTTTCAGTCTGGAGGAATTTTACTGCAGGCAGGCGGGAAAAGCATTTAAGCCAGAAGAATACAATACTTTTTTTCACTTCCGGCCTTTTGATTATATAAATTTGAAATCAGAGGTAAAGTAGATGTGAGCTATGAATGGCCTAAACTCGTAAGAAAACCCCTTGGGAAACAGGTGGTTGTCCTTGCTCCTCATATGGATGACGAAGTAATCGGGTGTGCCGGAAGCATATTAAAACATTGTGCTGACGGTGATCACATAACTGTCGTCTACATGACAGACAGTAGCAAAGGTTTGCCAGGAAAACCTGCAAATATGGAAATGAGCGCTATCCGAAAAAAAGAATCGGTGTTATCAGGAGAGATATTAGGGGTTAATAAACGGATTTATTTAGGTATTAATGACGGTTCCACTCAGCCTTGGGATGAATACACGGACCTTTTAAGAGATGTAATAGTGGAAACAAAACCTGATTTGCTTTATATCCCCTGGTATCTTGATATACATCCTGATCATAGGAGAACAAACGAGCTTTTTAAGAGAGCCGATTGTGTGCAGTTCAATTTTGATGTATGCGCTTATGAAGTCTGGTCACCATTGAAACCAAATATTATAGTGAACATATCAAAACAGATTGTTGATAAATTGGATGCAATAGAAAAGTACCAAAGTCAGACGGCACTCTTTCCGTACAGACGACTAATTCTAACCTTAAATTCATACCGGGCCTGTTTTGTTCCGATGCCGGGAATACATTTCGCTGAAGCCTTTTTTCAGACTGATTGCCGGGAATACCTGAAATTAATAAAAACAGATTAGAGGTTTGATAAATGGGAAACAAAGTTGTGATTACCGGATTTGGGATTACCTCCTCCGTGGCGGTGGGGCAAAAGGATTTGAAATCGGCTATACAAAGAAAGAAATGGGCAGTAACAAACTCCAGGGAAGATATTGACCGGTTGGCTGATCAAGAGTTTTCCCCCTCGATTTGCCGAAGGATGGACAGCTTCACGAAGTATGGCATTACTGCGGCAAAACAGGCTTATGACCACGTCGGTCTGGAACGGGAGAGGCTTTTATCGTCCAGGACAGGAGGAATTTTTTCAACTATCTGGGGTCCGATTGTTACTACTCATAAGTATTTCAAAGCTATAGTGGAAAAAGGGCCCGCTCATGCCTCACCTTTTTTATTTCCGTATACAGTCACCAATGCAGCGCTGGGCGCCATTGCCCGTCTGTTGGGCTTAACCGGAGTCAGTTCAATGCTAGTTGGCTGTTGCCCCATAAATTACGCTTATGATCTTATCATGAACGGAAAAGCCGATCTGATTGTAGCTGGTGGAATCGATAATGCTGCCTCATTTTTCTCTACGCAAAATATGGCCGACCCGAACAAGGTTTACTTTGAGGGCGCGGCGGCTGTTGTTTTAGAAAGTGAGGATCTCGCCCGGAGACGTGGCGCAGATATTCTTGGTGAGATCCTGGGCTATTCTACAGGGAATATCCAGGTTAGAGAGGAGAAGGATTTCATAGATGGAATCAGATCAATCCTCTCTCTGATAAGTAGAGTCGAGATAAGCAAGATAAACGGAGTGATTTCTATGAGTGGCGGATTTGAAGAAAGTGAAAGACTGAAAAACGCTGAGGAAATGGCAATCAAGGAGATCGCTGGGGAGGATACTGATTTGATCCACCCGTATCAAGGACTTACCAATTTATTTGGTCCTCAATCGACCATGAACTTAATCTCAGCATTAATGTTGATTAACGATTCCGAAAGAGAAAAGAATGATGGCAATAGGCAGACCTTTCTCTCTAACGCTTATGAGTACGGAGGAAACTTCAATACCATTCTAGTATCGGAGTATCGGAAATGAAACGTTTTGTCGGAAAAACAGTAGTTATTACCGGTGGAACCAGGGGAATAGGCAGGGAACTGGTTCGGTCTTTTGCTATGGAAGGGGCTAACGTGGCGTTCTCTTATCGAAATAGAACGGAAGACGCCGCCCGCCTTGTAAGGGAGGTGGAAGAGACCGGAGTCAGGTGTCTGTCATTTCAGGCTCCGGTTTTCCGGTATTCCTATGTATCAGATATGATGAAAGAAATTAACGCAGTACTTGGTTCCATTGACATTCTCATAAACAATGCCGGCGTTCTAAGAGTTGGCGCCTTTGTCGGAATGAAATATGAAGATTGGGAAGATCTGATCGAGACAAATTTGAACGGGCTTTTTACTGTTACAAAAACTGCTCTGCCATATCTGATGAGAAAAAGGGATGGAGTTATTATAAATATCAGTTCTTTTATGGCATATCGTCCGGTCGGACCGGCTCAGGCGGTCTATGCCGCCACTAAGGCCGGTGTGATTGGTTTCTCCAGATCACTTGCCCGAGAGGTGTCGTCAGTGGGGGTAAGAGTGAATGTGGTTGCTCCAGGATTGGTTGATACAGATATGATAAAGCCGCTGGGTGAAAGAGTAATCAATAGTATCCTCCGTCAAACTGAGGCAAAAAGACTGGGTACACCGAAGGAGGTTTCAGATGTTGTGAAATATTTGGCTTCTGATGAAGCCCGCTATATAGTCGGCCAAACGATAGTAGTCGACGGAGGAGCAGTCAGTTACCAGTTTTAGTTTTATGTGATAACGATAGATAGGAGGCGTCCAATGGGGGAGCGTGTTGTGGTAACAGGTTTGGGTGTCATTTCGTCAATCGGCAGAAACGTTAAAGAGTTTATGGAAAATCTCATTGCCGGTAAATCCGGGGTAAAAGAGATTAAACGCTTTGATACTACAGGCTACAGAATGAACTTTGCCGCAGAAATAGAAAATTGGCAGATACCCCAGGAATTAGTGGAGTATGATCGGTGTTTGCAGTTGGTTCTGGCTACGGTGAACCAAGCCGTAACAGATAGTTGTATCAACTTCGAAGAGGTTGATCGGCATAGGGTAGGTGTTACAATCGCAACATCCCTGGGTTGTGTCGACAGACTAGAAAACTATATAAAATCAGAACTTTCAGGGGAAGAGATAAATGGCTCCGCAGATTTATCCTTGATCCCTCACAGTGTTCCGGGTTCAATGATAGCCCGCCAATATCAGTTGACAGGACCGGTCGTTGCCGTTGATACTGCTTGCGCTTCAGGCTCAAACAGTATTGGTTATGGCCACGATCTGATCAGAAACGGCCGTTGTGACTTGGTTATTGCCGGGGGCGTGGATGTTTTGAACACCCTCAGTTTCAGCGGTTTCAGTAGAATGATGAACCTGACAAAGACTATATGCAGGCCTTTTAATAAAGAACGTACGGGACTTGTTTTGGGTGAGAGTAGTGCTGTAGTTATTCTGGAATCATTAGCCTCCGCGCAGAAGCGAAGTGCTCATATATATGCAGAAATTCTCGGTTATGGACTTAGTAATGATGCTTTTCATGAGACAAAACCTGATCCAGATGCCAAGGGGGCGAAAATGGCCATGGCTTCCGCCCTGGACTCCGCGGGAATTTCCGGCACTGAAGTGGATTACGTCAATACCCATGGAACCGGAACAAAATTTAACGACCTGATGGAAGCTAAGGCAATTAGGGAAGTCTTCCATGAACATGCTCCAGAACTGAAGATAAGTTCGATCAAAGCCGCTATCGGACATACATTAGGCGCGGCTGGCGCTATAGAGTTTCTGGCAACCGTTCTTTCTGTTGCTGATGATTTTGTTCCCCCCACTTTAAATTTTGAAGAACCATTAGAAGGATTTGCGGATTTTGATTTCGTCCCAAATCATTCAATAAAGTATCAGGTAAATGTGGCCATGTCCAATTCATTCGGATTTGCAGGCAACTGTTGCTCTATTCTTCTGGGTAAAGCCACAGATGATAATAATAGGAAAAGGGGTTAATAAGGTTTGAACACTTATGATGTTGTCATTATTGGTTCGGGATTTGGAGGATTAACAGCAGCGGCCACTCTGGCAAAAGAGGGAATGTCCGTACTGGTATTGGAACAGTATAACAGGTTTGGCGGCTTGGGTCAATCTTTCACATTAGATGGGCATGTTTTTGATACTTCTGTTCATGCTATCTGGTTTTGGGAGGACATTTCGGAGATACTGAAGGAATTCGAAGTAAAACTGGATGTTGTTCCCGCCAGAAGAGGAGACCGCATTTTATTCAAGGATGGTTACGAGTTTTACGCAACAAGTATTCCCGAGATGAAAGAGCAGATACAAAGGATTGTTCCTTATGAAGCTAAAAACGTCGGCCGATACTTCGATAAACTCATTGACGCGCAGACCGCCTTGTTGGAGCTGACCAATGCCCCAAAAAGCTGGAAAGCGCGGAGCAATTTTGCAAAACATATCGGCATGTGGAAAATTACGCTTGAAGAGGCGGTTTGTGAGTTTACTCAGGATCCTCTGACTAGGAGCTTGCTCCTGGGTTATCACGACGGATATTTATATGATTATCGGTGGAACTATCCGGCTTATCATCTTTACTGTACAAAATATCTTTATGATGGTTTCTCTCCGGTGGGCGGTTCTCAGTCTTTGGTTGATGCAATGGTAAATGCCATAAAAAAGATGGGTGGAGAATTGCGTGCTGATACACTGGTAAAAAAGATAATTATTGAAAATAATGAAGCCAGAGGGGTAGTTACAGACGAAGAGACATTTTATGCCCGAAAGGCGGTTATCTCCAATGCTGATGCTATATTGACCATGGAAAAATTGATTGGCAGGGATAACCTTCCCGGGGATATGATGCAAGAATTGGATAGATGGCTGAAGTATGTTCCCTCAATTTCTTATTACAACTTAAGCGTAGGCTTAGATATTGATGTGAAGGAAGTATATAAGCTCCAAGGCGATCTATGCATATATTATCCTTCATCTGACCTGTTAGGTAGCTTTAAAAGAATAAATCAGGGCGTTCTCCCGGATGATTTCTGGGTGTGGATGATTTTCCCTTCTGTTAATGACCGGACAGTAGCTCCGCCTGGTCATTCGGTGGCAATCTTCTCTATTTTGGTCCCATATCATTGCGAATGTTTTAGCCACGTATCTACGGATTATAAATTTGATGGGTTCAGACCCGTGGGTACGAAAGGGGCGGAATATTACCGGTTTAAAGAGGAACTAACCGGAAGAATACTGGCTAAAGTGGATGAGGTTTATCCGGGGCTTTCCTCACATGTGGTTACCAAGGATCTGTATACACCTCTGACTGTAGAAAGAATTACCCTTAATCATAAAGGTTCGACTCTAGGTGTGATGGTCAAGCCAGAACCGGAGAAGACAGCCCGTGAAGGATCTGATTATTCCATAGGTTTTAAGGTAAAAACTTCAATTAACAATTTATTTTTGGCTGGCGCCTGGGCGGAAAACGGATTTAGTTCCTCAGCGGCCATTAGAGCCGGGGGAATGGCATCATCTTACATCCTCGGTAAAGAGCTTTTCAATATCCATATCGATCCGGATCACAGGATAGATAGGTTAAGAACAAAAGATCTTAACCTGGGGAGGTTGTAATGATTGATCGGAACTCAGTAGCAATTGTGACCGGAGGTTCCCGTGGTATAGGGCGGGCAATTAGCAAAAAGCTAGCGGCGAGAGGAAGTATTGTTTTTGTCAATTATCTTCAGAATAAGGATGCGGCGGAGCATACTGTCGACGAAATTCGGAAGTCCGGCGGAGAGGCCCGGGCTATTCAAGGGTCGGTGGCAAATCCAGAAGACGTAGAACGTATAGTCCGGGAAGTAATGGATATTTACGGAAAAATCGATATCTTAGTCAACAATGCCGGGATTACCCGCGATGGCCTGTGTCTAATGATGAAGGAGTCGGATTGGAAGGATGTTATAAACATCAATTTGGTAGGCACATTGCTTTTTTCCAGAGCCGTACTTAGACCGATGATGAAAGCAAAGTCGGGAGTAATCATTAATATGAGTTCCGTGGGGGGGGTGATTGGCACCCTTGGACAGACGAATTATGCAGCCAGTAAAGCAGCGGTTATTGCCTTTACGAAGTCTCTGGCAAAAGAAGTAGCTGGCTTTAACATCAGGGTAAATGCGGTGGCCGCCGGCTATGTTGAGACAGATATGGTGAACAAGATGAGTGAGGAACGTTTGAACGGGTATACGGAGGGAATTCTTCTCCGGCGCTTCGCTAAACCCGAAGAAGTTGCTGATCTAGTCTTATATCTTATGGGAGAACAGGCGGGCTATATAACAGGGCAGACATTTTTGATTGACGGAGGATTAACCAGTATATAGGCATCATGTTTGTAAGATAAATTAAAGAAAAGGAGAATGTCGTGATGACAGAAAAGAATCGGAAAGATGTGGAAAATCAAGTCAAAAGGATTATTGTTGAACGTTTGAACCTACAGATTAATCCGGATGAAATTGTATCTGATGCGCCGATATTCTTAGGTTCAGAGGTGGAAGGGGGTAAAGAAGGGTTAGGATTGGATTCTGTAGATGCGCTGGAATTAGTTGTGGGGCTAAATAATGAATTTGAGATCACAATCACCGATGAAGATATGGAGATTTTTGAAAGTGTCGATAAAATCACCGACTTTATTATGGGTAAATCCTCTGAACAATAGGAGTTTATCGTGAAGAAGAAATTAGAACGTTATCCGTCTGTTCACCAGGTATCTCCCTTTTGTGAAATAGGGAGTTTTCGGGACATATTACATTTCAACGGTCATGATTTAAGTATTCCAATGGTCTTTGGGATTTCCGGAGCGATGGGTTTTGCCTATGGGCCTGGCTATCTTGCCCGGCCCATAGCCCCTGATTATTATCTCCCGATCTACGTCATCACACCATTTAACCCTTTTCCCCTGCGTAATACATATCGTGTCACAAATGTCTGGACATATGGTAGACGTTCAATTGATTCAGGGAAAATGTGGAAGACAATAGTGAAATATATCAATGAGGAACGACCTGTGCTGGTGGAAGTCGAAATATCGAATTATTTCAGGTTAATCGGTATGCCACTGGCGGCACAGAGTTTTTTGTATATTGGCGGTCATGTGGTGACCGTTATTGGTTACGATGAAGAAAACCGGAGAATAACAGTAGTGGAGTCAATGCTTAAGAACCCAGTGGAAGTAGATATGGACCAGTTTATTCAGGTCTGTTCTGTATTTGATAGTTATGTGCCTCCAGAGAACGAGTGGACTGTACATTATGTCCCGCCAAAGCTGCCACCGGTGGAATTCATGATATATCAGGGAATCAGGGGATTGGTTCATCAGATGTTACATCCATACCAATTCAGCCCTCATCATTACTTTGGCTTTGACGGATTGAAAAAATTCGTAACAACCTTTCAGGACTGGCCAGAGTTGATGAATAAAGAGTTACTTATGGAGAGCCTTTCCTTGGCTAATAACTTTGTACAGCAATACCGGAACGGTGGCTTCTTACGCCGTCTCTATGCGAAATTTCTTCTGGAAGCCGCAGATATGCTCAGGGATGATAGGTTAAAAAACGGAGCTGATCTATACTTAGATTCCATGGAAAAATGGAATAGTCTTTCAAATCTGATCTCCGAAAGCCTAAAGGATCAAACTAAAGGAGTATTTGCCAGGGAGAATAGAGATTGTGTACATGAAATTCTTACAGAAATTTTCTCCGCTGAAGAACGGGGTATAGAATACCTGAATAACACATTGGATATTTGGTAAGGGGTAAAAAATGAAGCATATTATAGAAAAATATGAATCACGCCTGGGTTTTTATTGTTCCTCATCACAAATGAGTAACATCCTACGTTATTATGGTATGGAAATTTCCGAAGAATTGTGTTTTGGCATTGGCGCCGGTTTAGGATTTATTTATAGAAAGGCATTTGATCCACCACTTTATTTTGTCTTGGGACGTAGTGACGATCTGGAGGAAAAAATCTCGTATCATTTAGGGGGAATGGCTATCCCCTATACTACAGATGACAACCAGAGAGCCTGGAAAGAAGTGAAAAAGCTGATTGACTGTGGACAACCGGTCATCATCAATGTGGATGCTTCACATATCCATTATTTACGGGAGCGATTCAATTTGTTTGAAAATGTGCGATATGGCGGTCATCGGGTAACGGTGATCGGATATGACGACGAGGAAGAAGTGGCCTTCTTAAGTGATTATCTATGGGACCAGCCTCAGAAAGTCTCCTATGAGGAGCTGGAAAAGGCAAGAAGTTCACAGGCTGGGCAGACTCCGCCCGATAATCTCTTCTATACTTTCCTGTTCCCTCGTGAATTTATCCCCCTCAAGGAAGCCATCATCAATGGAATCAGGTTAAACGTTCATAATATGTTACATCCATGGTTTGAGATTCTGGGCTTACCTGGGTTAAAAAAGTTTTGTGAGCGGGTAACCTCCTGGCCAAGGTTTATGAGACCGGAGATGGCTATGGAGAATGCATACATGACATACATGATGCTGGGAGTAGTCGGGACCGGAGGAGGTAACTTTCGCCGCCTTTATGCCCGGTTTCTCCGGGAAGCAGAGGCTATAGTCGGTGATTCCCGTCTAAATCAAATTTATAAGATCTATGCTGATTTAGGAAACAAGTGGAAAGAACTTGCCTTCCTGATGAAAGAAAGCGCGGAGAATATTTCCACGGGGATCTGGAGCAACCTGCCGGTGATCAAAACTCTTTTGGAAGAGGTTTATCAAAAAGAAGAAAAGGGAATCAACCTTTTGAGAGAGTTGTATTATGGATAATTATGAAGTAATAGTAACCGGGTATAATTTAAACGCGCTGGCAACCGCGGCCTTATTGACAAAAAGTAACTACCGGGTCCTGCTTCTTAATGACCGCGGTGAAACTGAATACGAGAAAATCCTCCAGACTGAGATTGGTTTTGACACTCTCTTTTACAGCTGGGATTACTCTGTGGGCGCCATGAAGTTTGTCTTGGAGAAGTTGGAGATCGGGGAGATCCCCTATGATAAAGACAGTAGGTATATTGATACGGTAATATCTCCTCATATCAGTATAAATCGTCCTTTTGGCTGGGATGCTTACCGGGAAAGCCTTATTCATCTTTACCCCCGAGAAAAAGAGAAACTCCACTTTCTCTTTGATGAGATGAAGGAGTTAGGTGAAGAATGGAGATGCCTTTTACGATCCCAA